>Ga0208586_1000265_pt1 | contig 20124 bp, 15 predicted proteins | sample NGESurshal072012_6_FD_184471 | JGI IMG/M metagenome (GOLD analysis project Ga0208586, IMG submission 184471) | Arctic peat soil microbial communities from Barrow, Alaska - NGEE Surface sample 53-3 shallow-072012 (SPAdes) | ecosystem: Environmental > Terrestrial > Soil > Wetlands > Peat ... | reverse complement strand
CCCCCGGTCGCCTCATTGACCTCGGCGACCGCGGTGAGGTAAACGTCGAGGACCTCGACGTACTGGTACTGGACGAGGCCGACCGCATGGCCGACATGGGCTTCATGCCCCAAGTGGAGTGGGTCCTGCGGCGCATCGCCGAACGGCGCCACCAGACGCTGCTCTTTTCGGCCACCCTGGACGGCGCCATCGACCGCCTGGTGAAGCGCTATCTCACCGACCCCGTCTTCCACGAGGTCGCCAGTGACACCCAGACGGTCTCTCTGATGGTGCACCACTTCTTGAACGTCCACCAGATGGACCGGATCAAGGTCGCCGCCACGATCTGCTCGTCCTTCGGCAAGACCCTGATCTTCTGTCGCACCAAGCGTGGGGCCGACCGACTCGTCGAACAGCTCCAAAAAGAGGGCGTCGACGCCGCCGCGATCCACGGGGACCTGCGCCAGAGCCAGCGCGAAAAGGCCCTGGCCGACTTCTCGGGGGACCGCCTGGCGGTGCTGGTGGCGACCGACGTCGCCGCCCGGGGCTTGCATATTGACGCAGTTGACTGCGTAATCCACTTCGACCCCCCCGAAGACCAAAAGGCCTACCTCCACCGCTCCGGACGGACGGCCCGAGCCGGCTCGACCGGCGTGGTCGTCTCTTTGTTACTGTGGAACCAAATTATTGAGGCTGAGGTGATTATGCGTCGTTTGGGGCTCAAGCGGCCGATCGTCGAGGTCTTTTCCAACGATCCACACTTGAAGGACTTGGCCAACTGGGATCCGACCAGGGAGGACTCGGTACTGTGAGCAAAAAGAAGCAGGCGTTGCCCGTCTTCAAGTACAACAAGTCGATGAAACGCGCGCTCGTGGTCGTTGCTCACCCTGATGACGTCGATTTTGGATCCGCAGGAACCATTGCAACTTTGACCGGTAAGGGCGTCGATGTTGCGTACTGCCTCGTTACTTCGGGCGACGCCGGCGGTGACGGTTCCACGCTCACGCGTGAGGAGCGCTCCGAGATTCGAGAGACCGAACAGCGCGCTGCCGGTCGCGAGGTCGGAGTGACGAATATCACATTCCTGCGCTGGCCCGACGGTCAGGTGGAGCCGACGTTGTTACTGCGTCGTGAAATCGCCCGAGTAATTCGTACCCACCGACCGGACCTCGTCATCACCCAAAGCCCCGAGCGCAACTGGGAGCGCATGCGAGCGAGCCACCCTGACCACATGGCCTCGGGCGAGGCGACCATGCGCGCGGTCTATCCCGACGCCCGAAACCCCCACGCCTTTCCGGAACTGCTGCGCGAGGGCCTGACCCCGCACTCGGTACCGATCGTGTGGTTGAGCGGGAGCCAGGCCACGATGGTCGTCGACATCACCAAGCGATTCAAGTACAAGCAGGCCGCCTTGAAGCGCCACGTCAGTCAAGTCGGTGACAACAAGGGTCTGAAGAAGATGTTGAAGGAGTGGGCCCGGTCCGTCGCGAAGAACGCGGGCATGGACAAGGGCCGTCTCGCCGAGGGTTTCAAGGTCGTCATCACCTCGTAGTCGTACCCGGCCGGTCATAGTGTGTCGTCAATGGATTCCGCAAACGTCACCAATCGAACACCGATTGCTCAACGTCGTGACACTCGCGGACTGAACCAGATCTTCGCCGGTCTCACGCGCGCCAACTTTCCCGGTCAGTTCCTCGCCGGCATCACGCTGCTCGCCATCGCGATCCCCGAGCAGCTCGCCACCTCGCAGTTAGCTGGGGTGCCGGCCTTCACCGCGATGATCGCTTTCATCACCGCGTCGCTGGTTTTCTTCTTCATCGGCTCGAATCCCATTGTCTCGGTCGGCGCCGACTCGACCATTGCGCCACTATTTGCGGTGGCGCTCCTTCGTCTCGCGCCAGCGTCGTCCCCCGAGTACATGGAACTGGTGGCCGTGACCGCCGTGGTCGCCGGACTAGTCGTCATGATCATCGGACTGCTAAAGCTCGGCTGGCTCGCCGACTTCTTGTCATTGCCGATCGTCGCCGGCTTCATGGCCGGGATCGGCGTCATCATCATCACCCACCAACTCCCTCGAGTTCTCGGCGTCCCGTCAGGCGGCGAGTCTTTTGTGTCGCGGCTCCAGTGGATCAGTCACCAGTTCGGTCACGTGAGCACGTGGTCGATCGTCATCGCCGTAGGCACCTTGGTCGTCATGGTGGTCGGCGAACGGTTCAACGCGAAGCTGCCCTGGGCCCTGGCCGGTGTTTTGGTCGCGACCATACTCACGGCGACGGGCTCGCTCGCCAGTCACGGTGTACAGCAACTCGGAACCGTGAGCGCGGGAGTTCCGACGTGGCGTTTGCACTGGTTGAGCGGATCGGAGTGGGCGACCGTGGTTACGACGGCCATCACGCTGGTGATCGTGATACTGAGCCAAAGTGCGGCCACCTGTCGAACCACGGCGGACGATCTGGGAATCGCGGACAACATCAGTCGCGACTTCGTGGGCATTGGTCTGGCCAACGTCGCCTGCGGACTCGTCGGCGCCTTCCCGGTCAATGCCAGTCCGGCGCGAACGACCGTCACCAAGTTGGCGGGAGGCCGCACCAAGCTCGTGTTGCTGGTGGCCGGGCTCGGCGCCCTGGTGCTCTCGCCGTTCGCCAAGTTCGCGCACATGATCCCCTTGGCCGCGCTCGCCGGCGTGCTCCTCTTCGTCGGTGGACGACTCATCAAGGTCGCCCAATTTCACAAGATTCTTACGGCGAGTCGGTGGGAGTTCGCCCTCTCGCTCATCTCAGCCCTCGGCGTGATCTTCATTGGAGTGGAGCAGGGACTCGCCATCGCCGTCGGGCTCGCGATCTTGGACCAAACATGGCGTTCGGCGCGACCGAGGATGGTCGAGCTGGGCCGGCGAGCGGGAACCACCAGTTGGGAGCCGGAAGAGGAAAACGGGGTGGAGCGCGTCGACCACATCCTGGTCGTGCTCTTCGGCGAGGAGTTGTTCTTCGCCAACGCCGGGATCTTTCGACGCGAGATGCACGATCAACTCGTCAAACTTCCTGAGACCCAACACGTCATCGTCGACGCCGTCGCGATCGCCGACATTGACTACACCGGCATGATCACGCTGAGTCAGGTGGTGGCTGACCTCTCCGAGGACAAGATCTCCTTCTCGTTCTCGCGAGCGAGTGACCGGGTGCGCGAACGCCTGAAGAAGTCGAAGAACGTCGCCATCGGTTCCATTGCGCTCTTTGACAACACGGACGCCGCGGCGATCGCCGCCGAAGCCGCGATGAGACGCTAGCTCTGGGCCAGGTGTCGCAACACGAAGTTGAGGACGCCGCCGTGGCGGAAGTACTCGGCTTCGGTCGGTGTGTCGATGCGTAACCGTACGTCGAAGGTCACGACCTCGCCGTTCGTGCGCGTCGCGCTCAAGGTCACCGTATTCACGGTCTCGCCGCGGTTCAACGCGTCGAGCCCCGAGATCGCGAAGGTCTCGGTGCCGTCGAGGTCGTAGGTCGCGGCACTCTCGCCGGCCCGGAACTGCAACGGCAAGACGCCCATGCCTACGAGGTTCGAGCGATGGATCCGTTCGTAGCTCTCGACGAGGACGGCCCTCACGCCGAGCAGCTTGGTGCCCTTGGCCGCCCAGTCGCGACTCGACCCGGTGCCGTACTCTTTGCCGGCGATGATCATGAGCGGCGTGCCCTCGGCTTGGTAGGCCATCGCGGCGTCGAAGATCGACATCTCGGTGCCTTCGGGCAGTTTCAGCGTCACGCCGCCCTCGGTACCGGGCGCCATCTGATTTCGGATGCGGATGTTGGCGAACGTGCCGCGCACCATGATCTCATGATTGCCTCGACGCGTGCCGTAACTATTGAAATCGGCCGCGGCGACGCCGCCGTCGATGAGGTACTTGCCGGCCGGCGACGAGGCGCGGATGTTGCCGGCCGGCGAGATGTGGTCGGTCGTCACCGAGTCACCGAGCTTGGCCAGCACGCGCGCGCCCGAGAAGTCCGTGACCACGCCCGGTTCCATGGTGAGGCCGTCGAAGTACGGCGGGAGCTTCACGTAGGTCGACGCGTTGTCCCAGGCGTAGGTTACGGCGTTGGTGGTCGGCACCTTCCGCCAACGTTCGTCGCCGCTGAAGGCGCTGGCGTAGCGCTCCTCGAACATCGCCGGGGTGATCGACGAGCGCACGGCCTCGGCCACCTCCGCGTCGCTCGGCCACAGGTCGGCCAAGAAGACCGGCCGCTCGTCGGTGCCGATGCCGAGCGGCTCACTGGCGAGGTCGATCTCCATCGTCCCGGCCAGCGCGTAGGCGACGACCAGCGGAGGACTGGCGAGGAAGTTCTGCTTGACGTCGGGGTGGATGCGACCCTCGAAGTTGCGGTTGCCCGACAGCACCGACACGACCGAGAGGTCGTGCTCGTTGACGGCTTCGGAGACGCCGGCCAGCAGCGGCCCGGTGTTGCCGATGCAGGTGGTGCATCCGTACCCGGCGAGATAGAAACCCAGGGCGTCGAGGGGTTTCACCAGGTCGGCTTGCTCGAGATAGTCCATGACGACGCGACTGCCCGGGGCGAGCGACGTCTTCACCCAGGGCTTCACGCTCAGCCCCAGTTCGACGGCGCGCTTGGCGACCAGACCGGCCGCCACCAACACCGACGGATTCGAAGTATTCGTGCACGACGTGATGGCCGCGACGACGACGGCGCCCTCGCGAAGCGTCTCGGCCATGTCAACCCCGTGCACCTCTTTGGGTTCGCGACCGAGGGCGCCTAAGAACGCGCCACGCGCGCCCGACAGGGACACGCGGTCCTGGGGCCGCTTCGGTCCGGCGAGACTGGGCTCCACCGAGGTGAGGTCGAGTTCGACGTTCTCCGAGTAGATCGGCTCGCTCGCGCTGTGATCGTGCCAGAGGCCCTGCACCTTGGCGTAGGCCTCGACGAGGTCGAGCTGATCCTTCGGCCGACCGGTGAAGGCCAGGTAGTCGACCGTCAACTGGTCGATGGGAAAGATCGCGCAGGTCGCGCCGTACTCGGGTGACATGTTGCCGATCGTGGCGCGCGTCTCGAGCGAGAGTGACGCCACGCCGGGTCCGTAGGCTTCGACGAATTTCCCGACGACGCCGTGCTTGCGAAGGAGCTCGGTGATCGTCAGCACGACGTCGGTGGCGGTGACGCCTTCGCGGGGGGCGCCCGAGAGTCGCAGTCCGACCACCGGGGGAATCAGCATCGAGGTGGGTTGACCGAGCATGCCGGCCTCGGCTTCGATGCCGCCCACTCCCCAGCCGAGCACGCCGAGGCCGTTCACCATGGTCGTGTGCGAGTCCGTGCCGACCAACGTGTCGAGGTAGGCGACGCCGTCTTGTTCGAAGACGACGCGCGAGAGGTGTTCGAGGTTCACCTGGTGACAGATGCCCATGCCCGGGGGCACGACGCGGAACTTCTCGAACGAGCTCTGGGCCCACTTCAAGAACGTGTAGCGCTCGATGTTGCGCTCGTACTCGATCACCACGTTCTGATCGAAGCTCTCCGCGGTGCCGGAGCGCTCCAGGATCACCGAGTGGTCGATGACCAGTTCCACCGGGACCAGGGGATTGATCTTGTTCGGGTCACCGCCCAAGGCGATGATGGCGTCGCGCATCGAGGCCAGGTCAACGACGGCCGGCACGCCGGTGAGGTCCTGCATGAGGACGCGCTCGGGCGTGAAGGCGATCTCCTTGGCGTCTTCGCCCGCGGCCTCTCCGTGGTGTGACGGATTCTCGCCCCAGCGCGCGAGCGCCTCGATGTCGGCGGCGGTCACCTTCACGCCGTCTTCGTGTCGTAGGAGATTCTCCAAGAGCACTTTGATCGAATACGGGAGTCGGTCGACGCCGAGCGCCGACAGCGCGTCCGAGCGAAGCGAGTAGTAGGTGAGATCACGGCCTTGAACATTGAGAGTCATCTGGGAGCCGAAGGAGTTGAGGGAGGTCATGCACCCATTCTGCCGTGTTCCTCGCGTCCGCGTTTCGCCTGGTAGTCGGTGTCGCCGCGACCAAAGTGCGAGACTTGAGCCCATGACGTCGACCTACGACACGATTGCGTCACGGTTGCAAATCGCCTTTGACTCGCTCGACGTGGGCGCCGACCCCGTGCTGCGCACCTCGGATCGGAGCGACTACCAGGCGAACGGCGTCATGGCGCTCGCCAAGCGCCTGGGACGCTCCCCGCGCGACGTCGCCGAAGAGATCGTCGGTCGCGCCGATTTGTCCGGTGTGGCGACGATGGAGATCGCGGGACCGGGATTCTTAAATCTGACGCTCAACCCGGGGTTTCTCGGCGAAGAGTTGACACGGCTGCGTGGTGACGATCGTCTGGGCGTCGCGGTGGTGCCGAACTCCAAGACCGTGGTCGTCGACTACTCGGCACCAAACATGGCAAAAGAGATGCACGTCGGCAACCTCCGTTCGACGGTCATCGGCGACGCGCTGGCGCGCATGTACCGCTACGCCGGGCACCGCGTCATCGCTCGCAATCACGTGGGCGACTGGGGAACTCCGTTCGCGATGTTGATCGAACATCTCCTGGACCGCGAAGAAGGAGGGGGAGACTCGTTCACCATCGGCGACCTCGACGGTTTCTACAAGGAAGCTCGCGCCAAGTTCGACGCCGACGACGCGTTCAAAGAGCGCGCCCGCGCCCGCGTGGTCGCGTTGCAGGCGGGAGACCCCGAGACATTACGTCTCTGGCGAATCATCGTGGACCAGTCAATCGCGTACCTGGACCTCGTCTACCAAGACCTCGGCATCACCCTGACGGTCACCGACGTGGTCGGCGAGTCCTTTTACGACAACATGCTGAAGGGCGTCGTCACCGATCTCGAATCCGCGGGACTGATCGTCGAGAGCGGCGGCGCGCTGTGCGTTTTTCCTCCGGGCTTCACCAATCGCGACGGCGAAGCGTTACCGCTCATCGTTCGAAAGAGCGACCAGGGTTTCGGCTACGCCGCGAGTGACCTCGCTGCGGTGCGCGACCGCGTGGACAACCTCCACGCCGACGAGATGCTCTACGTCGTCGGTGTGCCCCAGGCCCAGCACTTCGAAATGGTCTTCGCCGTCGCGCGCATGGCGGGGTGGCTGCCCGAGCGGGTGCGCTGTGAGCACGTCACCTTCGGCAACGTGCTCGGGCCCGATCGCAAAATGTTCAAGTCGCGCAGCGGCGAGACCGTCAAGCTGGCCTCGCTCCTCGACGAGGCGATCGAGCGCGCCGACGCGGCGCTGCAGGAACGCAACACCGACCTCGACGAGATGGCCCGGACGAAGTTGGCCGTCGAAATCGCGCGCGCCGCCATCAAGTACGCCGACCTCTCCACCGATCGTCATCACGACTACATCTTCGATCTCGATCGCATGATCGCCTTCGAGGGGGACACCGGCCCGTACCTGCAGTACGCGCACGCTCGTCTCCGGTCGATCTTTCGTCGCCTCGGTGCGCCGTGGGAGCCGGCGTCGGTCGCCTTTTCACTCGACACCCCCCAGGAACGTCACCTGGCGCTGGGGCTGCTCGCGTTCACCGAGGCCTTCGAAGCGTCGCTGGCGTCACTCCAACCGCATCGACTCTGCGTCTACCTCTTCGACTTGGCGCAGCGCCTCACCGCTTTTTACGACGCCTGTCCGGTCCTGACTTCCGAAGGCGCCCTGCGCGACCAGCGACTGGCGTTGTGCGACCTCGCCGCACGCACGCTGTCGAGCGGACTGTCGGTCCTGGGCATCGACGCGCCGGAGCAGATGTAAATCGCCGGCTCGCCACGAACACCTCGTCCTCGGTAGAGTGAAACGCGCGGGTCGAAGGACCCAATGAACGGGGGAAGTTATGGACGTCCGGGCCTCAATCCTTAGCGAAGTACACGGTCCGTGGCACACCGAGACGATCGAGATCGACGATCCCCACGCGTGCGAGGTGCGGGTGAAGATGGCGTTCTCCGGGCTGTGCCATTCGGACCTGCACTTGCAGACCGGCGCGCTCGGCCAGTCAACCGTGGCCCTGGAGATGATCTCCGGGCGCCCGAGCATGTTCCCGATCATCGGCGGACACGAGGGTTCGGGCGTCGTGGACTCGGTCGGCGAGGGCGTGACGTCGGTCAAGGTCGGTGACCACGTAGCCACGTCCTTCATCCCTTCGTGTGGAAAGTGTGAATACTGCATCTCCGGACGACCGTACATCTGCGACATGGCCGCCGGCACCCTCGCCGGTCCGATGATCTCGGACGGTACGTGGCGCCATCACATGGGCGAGACCAACGTCAATCGCATGTGCAACCTGGGCACGTTCGCCGAGTACATCGTGGTCCACGAGGCCTCGGTGATCCGCGTCGAGTCGTGGTACGACCTCCGGGCCGCCGCGCTTCTCTCGTGCGGGATTTCAACCGGCTTCGGCGCCGCCGTCAACCGCGGTGGAGTGAAGCCCGGGGACGTGGTGGCGGTGATCGGTTGTGGGGGTCTCGGTTCGGCGGCGATTCAAGGCGCCTTGCACGCCGGCGCGCGCGCCGTCGTCGCGATTGACACCCTGCAGTCCAAGATCGACCGAGCGATGAAGATCGGCGCCACGCACGGCTCGACGACGACTTTGGAGGCGGCGTTCACGATCCTGCCCGACCTGACCTGGGGCAAGAACTGCGACGTGGTGATCATCACGGTGGGCGAGGCCACGAGCGAGATCATCGAACAGGCTCGCTCGATCACGGCGAAGGGTGGTGTCATCGTCGTTGCGGGAATCGCCGCGTGGGACCAGACGTCGGTGGACCTCAACCTCTTCATGTTCTCGATGATGAATCAGGAACTGCGGGGGACGGTCTTCGGCTCCGAGGCGCCGCGCCTGCAGATTCCCCGACTCCTTCGACTTCACCACGAAGGTAAGTTCATGATCGATGAGCTGGTCACCCAGGAGTACTCACTGGACCAAGTGCAAAAGGGCTACGACGACTTGGAAGCCGGCGAGAACATCCGTGGAGTAATTCGCTTCTAATTCCTGAGCCGAAGTTCCGAACTTCGGCGTTAGCCGTCATGACCGTGTCCGCGGCACGTCACGTCGAGTTGTTCGCGTCGCTTCGGTGTAGATCCGAAGCCACCTAGGGGTAAATCCCTGAGGTAATGGGCTTGCTTGGTCGGCTCATGGTGGTAATTCCCGATTGCTCACTCGTTGCGTACTGCGTACTCTCCTCAGTAGGGCAGATCGAGGTCTTCGGAAAAACTTCGCGCAGAAGAATTCAATGAAATAAAGGGCCTTCGGACTATGAGGATATTGAGTAGCATACTGAGTATGTATAGAGCATCGAGGTCCATATGAGCATTCGTCATTCATTACTCGCTCTCTTGAGCGAGGGTCAGAAATACGGCTTCCAACTTCGTCAGGAGTTCGAAGCGAGCACCGGTGAAGTGTGGGCGCTGAACGTTGGTCAGGTCTACACGACGCTTCAGCGCCTGGAGCGCGACGGCTTGGCGGTATCGGACGACGTCGAGGCCGATGAGCGCCAACGCAACTATCGAATCACCGAGAAGGGGGAAGAGGAACTCGCTCGATGGCTGCGCACGCCACCCGATCTTTCGCAGCCGCCGAGAGACGAATTAGTGATCAAAGTTCTCGTGGCATCGCGCCTACCCAGCGTTGACGTGCACGACGTCATTCAAGTGCACCGTCGCTACTTGGTGCAGTTGATGCAGCAATGGACCCGGATGAAAGAAGACGAGTCTCGTCTCGATCTCGCCTTCGCCCTCGCGGTCGACGCTGAACTCTTCCGTCTGGACTCGGTCGTTCGCTGGCTCGATTCGGCCGATGGCCGCCTACGGCGCGCCACCCTCGAATCGACTGAATCGCCGAAGGAAGACACCGCGGCACTTCCGAGCATTCGACGTAGGACTGGAGCGCACCAATGAGCATTCTTGAACTTCATAAGGTTTCGAAGGTCTACGGGGAGGGCGACACCGAGGTCGACGCCATCACGGACATCGAACTCTCGGTCGACCGCGGATCACTGGTCGCGATCATGGGTCCGAGTGGATCGGGCAAATCGACGCTTCTCACCATCGCCGGGAGTCTCGAAGAGCCCACGAGCGGTGACGTCATGATTGACGGAACGCGATTGGCCGGCATGTCACGCAACGACAAAGCCCGTCTGAGGCGACGATCGGTGGGCTACGTCTTTCAAGATTTCAACCTTCTCAAAGGTCTGACGGCCGTCGAGAACGTCTCACTGCCCCTCGAATTAGACGGGGTCGCTATGAAGAAGGCGCGCTCGACCGCCATGGCGGCCTTGGAAGAGCTTGGCCTCGCGGATCGGGCCGATCGTTTTCCCGACCAACTGTCCGGCGGCGAACGCCAGCGCGTGGCCATTGCCCGGGCCGTGGTCGGCGAGCGGAGTTTGTTACTCGCCGACGAGCCATCGGGCGCGCTCGATTCGGTCAATGGAGAGTCCGTCATGAGGATGATTCTGGCCGCGTGTCACGGCGGCGTCGCCGCGGTCGTCGTCACCCACGACGCGAAACTCGCGTCGTGGGCCGATCGGGTGGTTTTCCTTCGCGACGGCAGAGCGGTCGATGAGACATTACCCCCCCCGAGTCCCGAAGAGCTGCTCAACCCCGACGTTCCCAATCCGTCGTGACCATGGACGACGTCAATATCCGAGCCGGTCGACAGCCGTCCGACGGCGGCCTTCCCGCGCGAAGGGCCGTGACCCGCTGGGCCTGGCGCCTTTTTCGCACCGAGTGGCGTCAACAGTTCCTGATCCTCGCGCTTATCACGGTGGCGGTGGCGGCGACCATCCTCGGCTCTTCGGTCGCGGTGAACAATCCACCGCCCAAGAACGCCGGCTTTGGCACGGCGCCGTACGCGGCGTCATTCCCGACCTATAACGCCCACGCGAAGAGCGTTATCACGCAGTTGGGGCACCTCGGCACGGTGCAGGTGATCGAGAACGAGACGAACTCGATTCCCGGATCGATCAATACGTACCAGGTTCGATCGCAAGACCCGCACGGCCCCTTCGGTGGCCCCATGCTCACGCTGGTTTCCGGTCACTACCCATCCGGGGCCGACCAAGTCGCCGTGACCAGTGGGGTCGCGTCGGCGTTCCACCTTTCAACTGGCAAGACCTGGCAGGTCGGTGGCGTCGGGCGCCGGGTCGTCGGCATCGTGGAGAATCCACAGAGCCTTCTCGATGCGTTCGCGTTGGTCGCGCCGGGTCAGGTAACCAATCCGACGAACATCACCGTGCTCTTTCAGATTCCGCCGGCCGCGCTCCGAACCATCGGCAAAGAAGTTCACATCAATTCTCCGGCGTCGGTGGCTCAGTCGAATCCACTCAGTCCGGAGACCATTTCACTCGCGGCCCTGGCGCTGGGCATGGTGCTCATCGCGCTCGTGTCCATTGGTGGCTTTACGGTGCTCGCGCAGCGTCGAATGCGATCCATCGGGATGCTCGAGGCGATCGGCGCGACCGATCGTCACGTGCGCCTCGTCGTCAGTGTGAACGGCACCGTCGTGGGTCTCTTCGGTGCGATCCTCGGTTTCATCCTCGGCTTCGCCGGCTGGGTGGCGTATCGCCCCAGCTTTGAGCAGAGCGCGCATCACCTCGTCGGTATGTTCGCCCTTCCGTGGACCGTCGTACTGGTCGCCATGGTGCTCGCCGTGTTGGCCGCCTATTTCGCGTCGTCTCGTCCGGCCCGGGCGATCACGAAGATCCCGATCGTTCACGCCTTGTCCGGCCGCCCGGCGCCGCCTCGTCAGATCCATCGCTCGATGCTTCCGGGCGTCGTCATTCTGGTCGCGGCCTTCTTACTGCTCGGTTACGCCGGTGGGTCGGGAGGCGGCAACGGGAGCGGTGGCACGCCGGAACTCCTCCTAGGCCTCGTCCTCCTGATGCCGGGATTGATCCTGCTCGCGCCCTTCCTTCTCTCGTTGACGGAGCGCGTCGGTCGCCACGCGCCGATAGCGACGCGCCTCGCATTGCGCGACCTCGCCCGATTCCGGGCGCGTTCTGGTTCGGCGCTCGCGGCGATCAGTATCGGCGTGCTCATCGCCGTCATCGTGATACTCGCCTCGGCGTCGCGCTTCGCGAACGTCCTTGACTACGCGGGACCCAACCTCGCTTCGAACCAGCTCGCAATTCACGCCGGTTTCCCGCCGCAGGGCTCGACTCTGGTGCATCGCAACGCCAAGGGTCAGTTGGTCCCGGTCAAGCACGCGAAGGAGGAGACCGCCACTCCGGCGCAGCTCGTCGCCGGCGCCCAGCAGATCGCGAAGGGACTCAATGCCCAGCTCATCGCGCTTGAGACGCCCAATGCCGGTCTGAATGGCACGCAGGGTGGCCGCAACTGGAGCGGTCAGATCTACGTGGCGACACCCCAGTTGTTGCGGGCCTTCGGTATAACGAAGGCCGAGATCAACCCCAACGCCGACATCTTGAGCTCCCGTCCCGGACTTTCCAGCGTCTCGGGTCTCGTATTTGACTACTCGTCGGGTGGCAAGTCCGGCTCGGCTCCCGGCGCTCCCGGCAGTTCATCGCAAACCTGCAACGTCGCCTCGGGTTGTCAAGCGCATCCGCTGATCCAATACGTTGGAGCGCTACCCAGCGGAACCTCGGCACCGAACACGGTGATTACCGAGCACGCGATGAAGGAGTTCCACATCACGGCGAGCACCACGGACTGGTTAGTGGCGGGAGGCCAAACCTTCACCGCGGCTCAGATCAGCAACGCGCAGCTCACCGCATCGACGGCGCAGCTCGACGTGGAGTCAAGGAACGACATACCCAATTCGTCGACGATCATCAACTGGGCAACGCTCTTCGGGATCGTCATCGCCCTCGGCGTGCTCGCCATGTCCGTCGGACTCGTTCGCAGTGAAACGGCGGGCGATCTGCGAACACTGTCGGCGACGGGAGCCTCGAGTTACACGCGGCGCACCTTGACCGCCGTGACGGCCGGCGCGCTTGGCTTTCTCGGCGCACTGTTGGGAGTGGTGGGTGGTTACGTCGCCATGACCGGCTTTCTGCGCAGCAACTCGCTCAATGGTGGCATCAGCGCGCTCACGAACGTTCCCGTCGGCGATCTCGCGCTCATACTTTTTGGTATGCCCGCCATCGCGGCCGTCGTGGGTTGGCTCTTGGCCAGCCGCGAACCCGCGTTGATCGGTCGCCAACCAATCGAATGATGTCGAGCGCCTTACAACTTCCGCTGTTCAATGCACCAAGATAGGCGCGTGCCCGCAATTGGGGAACCTGGCAGGACTAAAGATTCCCCGCTCCGGGCTTGAGTCCGAGAACGTGACGCAATCCAAGCGTTGACTTCGTAATGTGAGGTTTCAACGCACCGAAAGAGCGCGACCGTACCGCGCCGCTCATGACGCCGGCCCCGTACGCGACGTCGTCGGCCATGCCGAGTGGAATGTCGGCGGCGCGAAGGCGAGCCGAACGCCAGCGATACGCCGTTCCCACGAGGAACAGCGTCAAGGCGCGGCGGCGAAGCCTGGGGTGCAGAGCGCTCAGCAGAATCACCACGCCAAACGTCCGAACGATCGCGCGCGCCATCAACGGTCCGGCGCGAACCATGCCTCGTCCGACGAGTTCGCCCGCCACTTGGTCGGCGTTGTCGGTGGTGGTGCGCATTCGTTCTCGCAATTGATCGCGGGCGGCGTTCATGATGCGAAGTCCCACCATGGGTTTGCCGATCAGAGCACTGGTCCACGTGAGGAGCGTCCAGGTGTCCGCTCGAAACGGCGCCAGCCGCGATCCGTGCCGCTTGGCGAGCTCGCTGGAGGACTGGCCGTAGCGAACGCGCTGGCCCCACCAACCGCGCCACGTGCCTCGCGCCTTGTGAAAAACGACAACGTCCGCGACGTAACGAACGAGCCATCCTTGATCGTGAAGTCGCCACACGAGGTCGACGTCTTCGCCATAACGTAAGGAATCGTCGAAGCCCTCGCCGAAACTACTGCGTCGAACGAGCAGGCACGCACCGGGTACGAAGTGGACGCCCGAGTTGGGAATGACGAGCGCGCTGCGATCGCCCATGTCCAAGGGGCTGAACTGCTCTTCGAATCGGTCGCGAAGGGTAGGACCCCGCGGGCCACGAATTCGAGGGGCGACCGCGCCTTCGAGAGGATCTTCGAAGTTCGCCTGTAAGCGCGAGAGTACGTCCAGGGCGTTGTCGAGGGAGACGTCGGCGTCGATGAACCACAACAGCGGCCGCGACGTGGCGAGAGCCCCGGCGTTGCGGGCGCCACCGGGCCCCCGATTCTCTTCCAGGCGCACGACGTCGGCCCCGAAGCGTTGCGCGCACCGAGCGACGGCTTCGCCATCGCTGGAGGCGTCATCGACCACGGTGACGTGAAGTCCTCGTAAGGATTCCAGCAGTTCACCGAGCGAGTCAAGGTTGTCGCGAAGTGGAATGACGACGTCGACCTCGTCCGGGTTCCCGGCGCTGCGATAAAGGGGATGCAAGAGACCTTGTTGCACGAGCGTGCGAGCGAATCGCTCCTCGCCGGCTTGGACCACGTTGCCGTGCACCCATCGCTCCGCCACCGATCGCGAACCGCCCGGCAAACGTAGTAGCCGCCACGGTGATCCGCCGCTCAAGAGATCGCGGTCGAGGAACTTCGCCCCGTCGTCGAGCGTCACTTTGGTGCCAGTGGGGATGGGGACCTCGACCGGAAGAGGGGCCAGTGGGAGAAGTTGGCTCACGGGTGGAGTCTGACACGATTTGGTCCGGGACTGGTCGCGGCACCGGTCAGAATGGACAGGTCCGAGGAGGAACGATGCCCATTGAGACATTGATCGAAGAACAGGTTGCCGAGACTGAGGAGAGTGAGGAGCTCCTCGTCGAAGAGGTCTCTATCGACGGACTCTGCGGCGTCTACTAAACGTGACGCTCTCAACGGCCGTCATCTTTGACTCCAGTGCGCCGTGGCAATTGAACGAGCAGGTGTCGCTGCGCGACGAGTCGTTCGGTGCCTTGGCGTACCACCACGGCACTCGTCGACTGGTGTTTTTGAAATCGCGCGAGCTCGTCGAGGTCGCGCGCCGAGTGGGTGAGTTCGAGAGTGCCGACGCCGCCCTTGCGGCGCTCGTGCCCGTAGACCAGCGCGGTCGCTACCTATCGGCGATGACGTCACTCGTCCGATCGGAGATTCTCCGTGGGCGTTGAGCGATCGCTACGTGACCGATTCGAGCGCGGTCTGGCCGCGCCGATCTGTCTCACCTGGGAACTGACCTACGCCTGCAACCTCGCCTGCACGCACTGCCTCTCTTCTTCCGGACGGCGTGACCCTAATGAGTTGAGTACTTCCGAAGCCAAAGCGTTGATCGATGAGATCGCGGCGATGCAGATCTTTTACGTCAATATCGGCGGCGGTGAACCCATGATCCGTCGCGACTTTTTTGAACTGATCGAACACGCCGTCGGACAACACGTGGGCGTCAAGTTCTCGACGAACGGAACCCGGATTGACCGCGCCGCGGCGTGTCGACTGGCGAACATCGACTATCTCGACATCCAAATCTCGATCGACGGCGTCGACGCCGCGACCAGTGACCGGATCCGCGGCGCGGGCAGTTACGACAGCGCCCGACGCGCCATGGATAATCTGGCGAGCGCCGACTTCGGTCCGTTCAAGATCTCCGTGGTGATGACGCGAGAGTCGATCGACCAACTCGACGAATTCGAAGCGCTCGCCGCGTCCTACGGCGCGGAGCTTCGTCTCACGCGTCTTCGTCCTTCGGGTCGGGGCGTCAACGTGTGGCAAGCGCTGCACCCGACGCTGGTGCAGAACCGGCGGCTCTATGAGTGGCTCCTCGAGCGCCCGAACGTGTTGACGGGTGACTCGTTCTTCCACCTGTCGGCGCTCGGTGAGCCGCTCTCGGGTCTCAACCTCTGTGGCGCGGGGCGGGTGGTCTGTCTCATCGATCCCATCGGCGAGGTCTACGCCTGCCCCTTCGTGATCCACGAGGAGTTCCGAGCCGGCAACGTACGGAGTTCCGGATTTCGCGACGTCTGGCAGAACAGCGAACTCTTTCGAACACTGCGCGAACCGGGCAACGCCGGGGCGTGCGCGTCGTGTGGTTCGTACGACGCGTGTCGCGGCGGATGCATGGCGGCGAAGTTCTTCACCGGACTCGAGATGAGCGACCCCGACCCGGAGTGCGTCTTCGGTCACGGCGAGACGGCGCTCGCCGCCAAGAAGCTCACGATTCGACCGACGTCGTCGCCCGACCACTCACGAAAGGTCCCGGTCGCTATATCCTCGCGCTGACTCGAGACGAATTCGAGCGCTCGGTTAAAGTCGCACTGGGTCGGGAACGGGGTGGAGATGGCGAGCAAGTGGTTCGAGTCGGTAGCCGTCGCCCAGCGTCGGGCCGAGAAACGTCTCCCCAAATCCGTCTACGCCGCTTTGATCGCCGGATCGGAAAAGGGGCTCTCCTCGAGGGACAACTTGGATTCCTTCGATCTGTTGGGCTTCGCACCGCACGTGGCCGGCAACAAACGCGAGCGCTCGATGGCGACGACGGTCATGGGTCAGTCGGTCTCGATGCCCGTGGTGATCTCACCGACGGGGGTTCAGGCGGTCCACCCCGATGGCGAACTGGCGGTCGCCAAGGCCGCGGCGAATAAGGGTGTGGCGATGGGGCTCAGTTCCTTCGCCAGTCGCTCGATCGAAGAGGTCTGCGCCGTGAACTCCCAGGTCCTCTTCCAGATGTACTGGTCGGGGGAGCGCGACACGATGCTCGCGCGCCTGGCCCGGGCCCGCGACGCCGGGGCCAAAGGCATCATCCTCACCCTCGACTGGTCCTTCGCCAACGGGCGCGACTGGGGCAGTCCGTGGATCCCCGACAAGATCGATTGGAAGGCGGTAGTGAGACTCGCGCCGGAGGTGGCGCTGCGCCCCCGCTGGTTCTGGTCCTACGCCAAGACCGGTCACATGCCAGAGCTGTTGACGCCGAACATGGCCCAACCCGGCGAGAAGCCCCCCACGTTCTTCGGGGCCTACTACGAGTGGATGCAAAGTCCGCTGCCCGATTGGGACGACGTGGCGTGGCTGCGCTCGAACTGGGAGGGACCCTTCATGGTGAAGGGCGTCAGTCGCGTCGACGACGCCAAACGCGTCGTCGACCTCGGCGCCACGGCATTGTCGGTCTCGAATCACGGCGGCAACAACCTGGACGGAACGCCGGCCCCGATTCGCGCGCTGCCGGCCGTCGTCGACGCGGTCGGTGACCAGATCGAAGTACTGCTGGACGGCGGCGTTCGACGCGGCAGTGACGTCGTCAAGGCCCTGGCGCTGGGCGCCCGCGCGGTCATGATCGGCCGGGCCTATCTGTGGGGACTGGCCGCGGAGGGCCAAGCCGGCGTGGAGAACGTGCTGGACGTGTTGCGCGGGGGAATCGACTCGGCGCTCCTGGCGCTCGGAAAATCCAACGTGAGTGAACTGTCGCGAAGTGACGTCGTCGCGCCCGATGACTTCTTTCGAAGGTTAGGTTCGTGAGTCGCGTCGCCATCGTGACCGGTGCGGCGCGCGGCATTGGCGCCGCCACCGTCGACGCCCTGGTGAACGACGGTTACCGAGTGATCGCGGTCGACCGCTGTCGCGACATTCCCGAGGTCCCGTACGCGCTCGCGACGTCGGGTGACTTGGACGCCGTCGTCGCGCGTCACGGCGAGTCGGTGCTCGGTCTGGTCGGTGACGTGCGCAGCGCCTCGGACATGCAACTGGCGGTCGAGACCGCGACGCGTCATTTCGGACGTCTGGACGCCGTCGTCGCCTGCGCGGGCGTCGTCGCGGGCGGCGCACCGATTTGGGAGCTGACCGACGCCGCGTGGGACGCGGTCTGGTCGGTGAACGTGCTCGGCACGCGCCGGTTGATCGAAGCGGCCGCGCCGACATTGATCGCGAACGGCCAAGAGGCCCACGGGCGCGTCGTGGCCGTGGCCTCAGCCGCGGGCCGCACCGGTCTCTTTCACCTGGCGGCCTACTCGGCCGCGAAGCACGCCGTCGTCGGGTTAATCCGCGGCACCGCGATGGACCTCGCCCCGTACGGCGTGACCGCGAACGCCGTCAGTCCCGGTTCGACGCGCACCGCGTTGCTGGACGCGTCGGCCGAGGTCTACGAACTCGAGAGTGCTGAAGCGTTCGCGCAGCAACAGCCCATCGGCCGACTCATCGAACCGCTCGAAGTCGCCTCGACGATTGCCTGGCTCTGTTCGCCGGCCGCGTCGGCCATCACGGGCGCCGACGTCGCCGTCGACGGTGGCATGACCGTCGGCTGAAAGACGTCGGCTCCGTTGTAGGGCGTCAACGATTCACGGCAGTGGGTGAGCCTGGAAGAAGGCCCACATCAAGACATTGGCGTTGACGAGGCTCGACTGCGGACCCAACAACGTGATGATCGATGACGGCATGGTTGGTCCGCCGGGCCACTCGTGGCCCTCACCCTTGATCTCGTAGAGCTCGACCTCCGCGCCATTGGAACAGGTGTAGTACGTCGTCATTTTCACACCGATCACCGGACCGGAATGGGCCACCGACCGGCAGTGATCCTGCGTCGACCAATCCTTCGCCGCCGTCGTCACCGAATAGGTCCAATACTTCTGACCGTGTCCGGCGAAGGGGTCCACCTGGTCGGCCGAGCCGTGAAAGGAGATCACCGGCACCGAACGGGTCGTCGGACAGGGCTTGGGACGTCGCAGTCCGCTGACCGGCGCAACCGCGGCGAAGAGCCCCGAATCGTCGCAGGCCAGTTGACTGGTCATCCGGGCACCGCCCGAGAATCCGGTCGCGTACACCTTTTTGGGATTGACGCAGTACTTCGACTCCATGATGGCCACGAGTGACGTCAGGAACTTGACGTCGTTGGCAGACTTCGGTGGCACGGCAGCGCCGCCAATCAACGGGACGCCGGGAATGTTCCAGTCGTAGCCGGTGCCGTCGGATATGAGCGCTTGGGGATAGGCGACGATGAAGTCGTCTTCGTTGGCCGTGGCGTTCATCTTGGTGAACCCCTCTTGCTCGAGGGCCGTGCTGCCGCTGCCGTGCAGGTTCAAGACGAGGGCGAGGGAAGTGGTCCCGGACGAACTCCGGGGCACGTGAACGATCACCGTTCGGGTGAAGCCGTTCACCTTGAGCGACAGCGTCGTGGAACCCGGTGACGTGGCGCCGCAGCCGCTCGACGCCGCCGCCGCCAGGGTCGAGGTACCGACGCCGAAGGGAACGCCGAGGGCGAGAAGGCCGATGGTCGTCGCGGCCACGGCTGCTTGGGCGATCCGCGAAGTTCGGAACCTCGAGAAACGTGAAGTCAAGTGGTCCCTTTCATTTCAGGTGCTCGTCTACCGATGTATCTCGATTATCGAGCCGCCGCCCACCGAAAAATTCCTCTGACTCTCCCTGGTTTCTAAGTTGTAGTAACCGGTTCGCGCATTGTCGGGGATCCGCAAGCGCAAAACGGGGGTGACCCCGGAACGATTGGAAACGTGGAGTGGACGGGCCGCCGCGATGAACGGTCCGACCTTGACGTTGAGGGCACCAGACTTGGCGCTCGACTTGAGTGCTCGGACGCTCGGGAACGACTTCGACAGTGAGGCGCTGAGCGTGATCATCCTCGTCGGGAAGTCGCCGGGCAGTGACTCGACCGGCGTCCAGGCCAAGCGCACGATCTCACCGGGGCGATAGATGACGTTCGGATTGAACGCGGTGCAGCAGGTGAAGTTGTACGTCGCCTTGGTCGAGGTCGAGGTCGAGGTCGAGGTCGAGGTCGAGGTCGAGGGCGGGTTGCTGGCGTTGTGCGAATGGACGTAATCGCGCAAGAGGACGACGGCGCCAATCAGGATCCCGATCAGTATCGCGATGACGACGAGCTGGACGATCGTATCGCCGAGGCTGCGTTTCGGGGCTGGCTCCATTCGCCCCACATTACGTCGCTGGTCATGATTTTCTGGTGAGACGTGTACGTGAATGAAGTAAGGTCGAAAGTGCCTCGCGGCAGCGAAGTTGGTGAGATTCCAACGCTGTCCCGCAACTGTAAGTGGTCGTGCATCAAGACCATGTAGCCAGGTCGCCTTCCGCGAGGAGATGTGAAAGACAGCTCTCGAGGTAAGGAGCGGTCGTTCGGATATCCATCCGTCGCCCAACCCACTTC
>Ga0208586_1000264_pt1 | contig 20141 bp, 22 predicted proteins | sample NGESurshal072012_6_FD_184471 | JGI IMG/M metagenome (GOLD analysis project Ga0208586, IMG submission 184471) | Arctic peat soil microbial communities from Barrow, Alaska - NGEE Surface sample 53-3 shallow-072012 (SPAdes) | ecosystem: Environmental > Terrestrial > Soil > Wetlands > Peat ... | reverse complement strand
GCTCCACGCTGTCGCCGCCGCTCTCAACGGACGGCCGAGGAAGACGCTCAATTGGAAGACGCCCGCCGAAGCACTCGACGAACTCCTAGTCTCAGTTCAGGCTGGTGTTGCGAACACCCCTTGAACCCGGGGACTTGCACAATCTCCGAGTGGAGAATCCGACAGTGGATTAGTTGCTCTTAGTTGAAAGCGATTGGTAGAAGAGCTGAGTCATCTTTTCGTATTTCTTATCCAAGCTCCCATACAAGCCTCTAATTCGGACCGTCTGACCATCAGAGGTTGAGAAAGTACAAGTTCGGTCAGAGAAGCCAGATAACTCTTGAATGTCTGATCGCAACCATGTCGTGACGTTGCGAGTGAATCGCGGCATATGTACCGTGATCAATTTCTTCTCAGAAACGACCACAGTTGGCTTCATTCCAGGAATCTTCCTTCCCGAAACAACGACGTCTCTCATTGGGAGAACACTCAATGGTCGATCGTCGCTGTCGAGTTCCAACGCAATTCGCTGCGCAGTCGCGTTACCAAGTCTCCAGAATCGGTCCGCACTTCCAAGACTCTTCAGAGTCTCAACCACGTCCATCGCTCAAATCCTCCTTATAACCTTCTCGACTGACGTTAATTTGCAAATCGGGTGCACTCGATATATCACAGCACCCGCAAACGGCAATTCGAGTTTGTGACCGGACAAATCCTTGGATCGACTCCGCGAATACGCAGTCGGACATTGTTGGTGTCGGAGGCCCGACGTGAACCCGCACTTACGACAGGTGGGGGAGTAGTTCCTTGACCGATCCCGAAGTGATTCAGTGGGCGAGTGACATGCCCACGAAGAACATTCCCGCGCACAGCAGTGGGGTAGTGGTGATGAGAGCGACCGAGTAGCGCCAATGATGTTCTCGCTGAAGAATGACAGGGATGGCGAGGGCAGAAGAGAAGGTTGTCAATCCCCCACAAAATCCTGTCAGAACGATGGCATGTATTTGCGCATCGGCCGACCCGACAAGTCGGTAGGCGGCGTAGCCGGCAATGCCCGTGCCGAGGGCATTGGCGGCAACAGTGGCCCATGGGCGACTCGTTGGATGATGTCGTCGAACGAGGTACTCAAGGACGTAGCGAAAACAGCAACCAAGGGCGCCGGCGATGGAAAGTAATAAAAGTGTCATACTCTGCGACGCTTTCGACCCAAGCCAAGCCATCCCGCAAAAACGCCCCCAAGGAGTGCCCCTACGGCGGTTAAAAGACACCCTCCTATAGAGAGGTGCCAAAGAGTTGCTAAATCGACGAAGAGGCCGGAATAGGACGTCAAGCCACCGAGGAAGCCGGTAATCATCAGTAAACGTAAGAAACTATTGGGGTCGCGGTGGTGAAGTCGGCGATGAAGAAGGTCAGTTGCGACGTACACGCCGACTGTATTTATCGCTAAGAGCATCCAGGGAATGGCGCTCGTCCAGCTGGTCGGTCCGTAGCCGCCGCCATGAGCCAGCACTTTGGTTGGATCGAATTTGACGAGTAAGTCGCGCAACAATGTGCCAACGCCGCCGCCGGCAGCCACAAACAACAGTGCGCAAAGGAATTGTTTGGGCGAAAGCGTGAGGTGACTTGGCATCTGCACTACGAAACTACCTTGTATGACTAGTGATTCGAAGCAGGGGCTGATGAAATACACATCGAATCGAATCCGAGTTCGTTTTTCTACGTAACTTTACATAACGTACATTATCGGCGTTATTCTTAGAATTCGCTGTTATAGTGTCTCCCATGCGTCGGCTACTTTGTGCTGCCCTTCTGGTGGCTTCCACGATTGGAATCTTTGCGATTCCGGCAACCGCTGACTCCTCCAACCCCAACAAAGTTGTTCTTTCATTCGATTACAGCGACAACACGGCGCCAGCATCGGCAAGCAACGGAGCCTTCAATGTGATTGTCGATGTCTTACCTGGTGCCAACACTGGTTTGATTCGAATGTTTGCAGTTGCTCCGGCCGACAAGAACGATTCCAACCTCGTTTGTCGCTTCCAGTGGATCAGTCAGAGCCAAGTCGAATGCGCTTTCAATTTCCCTGACAATGGCGTGTGGGCAATCCACGCTCAGTACATTGTCGTGCCCCAGACTGATGTTGTCGGCGTCGCCGTTACGAATCTGCGCGTTAACAACTAGTTCGTACCTTGAATCCGGTCACTTTTCGAGTGATCTGGGGAGATCCGTTCCGTGGCATGACCTAGGTGCTCGTGCAAGCTCATGACCCCGATGAGGCACTTACGGTTGCGCACGAACTCAACCGCGAACTCCCCCGGCCGCGCATTGCATTGCAATGCCACGACGTAGGTCGCCACTAGTACGAATTACGTAGTAGTGTCGATTGCGTCGAGGGAAGGGTGATGGCGTGACACAGATTGATTCGCGAGCTCCCGTGATTGACAAGGATCATTGGCTTGGATGGGAGCCTTCGGTTAGGCAGCTTCATCCCTGGCGAATCGTCATGGTCGTTCTCGCACTCGCAGTCGTCATTGCGGTTCATTCGGTCTACAGCTATAACCCACTGGCCCAAAGTTGGCAGCAGTCGAAGGGCGAATGGGGCTCATACGTGGGCACTATCAGCGGTGTGAAAGCTCATTTCACGACCGCTTCTACGCAGTTGTCAACTGTTATGCCAATGGCCACAGTGGTGTGGAACGAACCTACGGGAAAGTTTGTGGTCCAGTTCGAGACTGAAATCAACAACACGGGCTCGCACGCCGTGCATGTCGTCGGCATCGGTGAACCGAGCTTTGGCTATGTCGTGAGTGACTACCGGGTTTCGTTCTATCGCAACGCAGCGTTTCCGCACGAAGATGGCACCTCGTTCCATCCATTCACATTGGCTGGACACTCAGAACGAATTGTCACAGTCAGCTATTCGCAGTTCTGCACCTTGAAGGCGCCCCTAAGCGTTGATGGTCGCGCACTGCCGTCTGGACCGACTGTTCTCCCGGTGACGTACTCGTTCTTGGGTTTTACCCATACCGACGAGGTGCCGGTCGCGCCGTTCACTTTCATCGCACCTCTTCATTGCTAGGGCTCGGCATCCTGCTACGCACAAAGTGCTAGTTACCGACTGAAATCGTTGAGCAATATTGTTTGGCTTACACTGCCCTCATGAACTCACTCTTCGACGTACAAGGCAAGGTCGTGCTCGTCACAGGCGGTAGTAGCGGAATCGGTGAAATGATGGTGCGCGGATTTATCGACGCGGGGGCCAAGGTCTACATCTCGTCGCGTAAGGCTGACGTCTGTGAAGCATTGGCGAAAGAGTTGAGCGTGCATGGTTCCTGCATCGCACTGCCGGCCAACCTCTCCACCGAAGCTGAGTGCATTCGATTAGCGGACGAGCTTTCGTCGCGTGAGGATCATCTTGATGTTCTCGTGAACAATGCCGGTGCGACGTGGGGCGCTCCGATGAGTGAATACGACGAAGCAGCGTGGGAGCGGGTGTTGTCACTCAACGTGAAGGGCGTCTTTCACCTCACCAAGGCGCTTCGACCACTGCTCGAAGCGAAGGGCAATCAAGACAACCCGTCGCGAGTCATCAACATTGGGTCTATCGACGGCATTCACGTGCCAGCCATGGACACATTCGCCTACTCCGCGTCGAAGGCTGCGGTGCACCAGTTGACTCGACATCTCGCCAAAACGATGGCGCCCAAGGTGACGGTCAACGCCATCGCGCCGGGTCCATTCCCTTCCAAGATGATGCGTGCGACGCTCGAGAAGTTCGGCGACGACATTGCCCACGCAGCGCCGATGAAACGCATTGGTCAACCCTCAGACATGGCCGGCGCGGCAATCTTCCTCGCATCCCCTGCGGCCAGTTACATCACCGGCGTCATTCTTCCCGTGGACGGTGGACTGGCGACATTGGCCTAACTCTTGGGCACGGTGCCCAGCGTTACTTTGATGTCCAAATGCTTTGCACCTCGCACAATGTGCAGTGTGATGACATCACCTGGTCGAAGCGCCGACGTAATGCTCCCCACGTCCTGCGCGCCGCCGACTGATGTGCCATTGATGCCCACGATGATGTCGCCCTGCTTCACGCCCGCCGTGGCGGCGCCGGTGCCCGAGATGACGCTCATCACGACGGCGCCAGATGACGCGCTGAAGTGGTACTCGGCTTTCAGTGACGGTGTTTCGGTCGTAATCTCCACGCCGATGAAGGCTCCGTGATTCACGATGCTCTCGCCGGCTTTCAACTGCTTTAACAGCGACTCGATCGTCGCATCGGGAATAGCGAAGCCAATGTTCTGGGCGCTCGTGCCGTCAGGCAAGGTGCCAGCGACTGCGGTATTCATTCCCACGACGTTGCCACTCGAGTCGAGCAGTGGACCACCCGAGTTGCCAGGGTTGATGGCGGCATCGGTTTGGATCATGTTGCTGAGGGTCTCGCTGGTCGTCGCGCCACCCGCGGTAACGGTGCGACCGAGTGCCGAGACAATGCCCGATGTCACGGTGGGCGTGCCGGCCGCGAGTCCGAGCGCGTTGCCAATTGCTACAACGGCGTCGCCCACCTCGAGTCCGTTGGAGTTGCCGAAAGTCACGGGCGTCAATCCAGAGATGTTGTTAATGCGAATGAGTGCGACGTCATCAATCGGGTTCGTACCAATCAATGTTGCCGGCAACGCTTTGGTGGATCCCGAGCGCGTAACGGTGATGGTGCCGCTGCTGACCGCCGCCGCGATCACGTGATTGTTCGTTATGACGAGGCCATCTTTCGTGATAATCATCCCGGTGCCCTGATCCTCTTGGCCCGAGCCCTTCACGTCGATTGACACGATTGAGGGCAGCGCTTTGATGATCAATTTTGGAATGCTCATCCCATTGGGAAGATAGGCCGCACCAGGCTTATTGGTCACTGCGTCGATGGTCACTCCCCCACTCTTCGAACTCGTCGAATCAGAGGCGTAGTGGCCAGCCAAACCGCCGACCAGAGCAGCGACTAGCAACAAGGAAAGACGCGTTGACCAGAGAGTTCGCTTCGCGAGAGCCGGTGTTGGCTGTGACGACAGCGGCACTGCATCAACAATGGGCGGCGCGACGTACGTGGGCTCCATTGGCACGGACACGCTTGACACGTCGACGATTTCTTCGTTGCTGTCGACGTCGTTCTCACTGTGTGCGTCGGTCATTGGCGCCGGTGACGAACTAGCTGTGGCCGCGGCATCGACGGCGTCGTCAATCACCGATTCTTCTGGTGTGGGTTCGATCCCGTCATTGGGCTCATCAGTCATGCGTTCATGCTAGGCACTCAAACTAAAAATGACCTAAATACGAGTGAAATGTCTGTTTTCCAGGGAACGGCTAGATTGGAGACCCTATGTCACGTCGTATTGAGATTGAAATCACAAGCTTGAACGGCGACGTGGCAACGTGGCGTGCGGCTGGCGCCAAATTGCCTAAAGGCGTACTTAACGCATCGCTCGTTCCTGGCGGACCAGTCGTCGGCAACGTCTATCGCGCAGATGTCGAGCAGTACATGGAAGGTATTGAAATTCTTTCGGTCATGGCGCCCAAGACCGCATCGCCCGTCGATCCGCGCAACGAGCGCATCGAACTCATTCCCAACGCGAAACAAGGTCCCGACGTTGTAGTGACGTACGCGCCTAAGGGTCGCGGTGGTGCACGTCGCGAAGGTGCCGAAGGCCGTCGCGAGGGTGGTCCAAGCCGTCGCGAAGGTGGCCCTGGTCGTCGAGAAAGCAGTCCCGGACGCCGCGAGAATGGCCCGGGTCGCCCAGAAGGCGCTGGAAGCCGAGAGGGCTCCGCGCCGCGCGCCGAGCGCGCAAAGCGACCTTCCCGAGGTCCAGTCGACAAGGAACGCAGTACTGCGGCGGACGCTGAGCGGCCGGCTCGCGGACCTCGACCAGAGCGTCCAGCGCGAAGCGCCCGCCCGCCGCGCCCCGATCGTCCGGCTGGTCCCGCACAACCGCCCATGACCACCACGCACCGCAATGCGCTCCTAGCGACACTCTCACCCGAGCAGCTTCCCGTCGCTGAGCAACTCCTTCGAGGCGGCATGCCATCAGTTCGCGCCGCCGTTGCCGAACAGAACAAGAACGCCACCGCACAAGGTCGTCCGACCATCGACGCGATCACAATTGACCGCATTGCCGAAGACCTGCTGGGCAAGACCACCGTGGCTCTTTGGAAGGACCGAGCCGCTGGCGCCATTGGCGCGGGTCGCGAACTACGTCTGCGCGACCTTCGCGCCGTCGTCACCTCGGCCAAGACCGTGTCATTAGATGAAGAAGCACGAGCCCAACTCAAGGAATTGCAGACCGCGCTGACCGCCCGACTCGAGCACCTGCGCACGCAATGGACTGAGAAGCTTGATGCCGCGGTTGCGTCGGGCAACGTGAAGGAAGCGTTGACACTCGTGGCGCGACCACCAGACATGTCAACGCGCGTGAGTGCAGAGATGGCGCACAAGGTCGTGACAATTACGTCCGAGGCACTGACTGCCGAACAGGATCCGACACTCTGGAAAGAGATTGTCGCCTTGACGGTTGACACGTCGATTCGCCGCAATGTGAAGCCGCTCGGCATCCCGGACGATGAGTCATGCAAGGCCGTCGCCATTCACAACGCTGGCGCCATTCCTGAATTGGCGAAGTTGCTCGGTATGAAAGTACCGCCGCCGCCGCCGCCCACTCGACTACCGCGTCGTCCAACGACGCGTCGTCCGCCTACTCGCCGCGCATCGTAAGTAAGCGGGCCTTCCAACCGAAGGACTCGTAAAGCGATTTCATCCCACGGTCGCCCGGTAGGGCAAAACCGTCCTTCGGCGCCGCCGCGGAACTCACGAGCGCGTTGAGCAGTGTCGTCGCAGCTTTCTTCCGTCGGCTTGGATGGTCAACGAATATTCCCTCGACAACGTTCTGTCGCACAACCGCGAAGCCGAGAAGTTGATCCTCGTTGGCGATTGTCCAGACGTAGCCACCCTCGACGAGTGTCTCGAGAAGTTCAGCGGATGGCGCGTCGCGACGTATTGTCGTGTACAGCTCCGCTCCCCCGCGATGACTGAGGAGTCGTTTGCACGCGTGCTCCCACAGCTGAAGGAGATCGTCAGTCACCACAGAAGTGTTCTCGACGTTCATGACGGCCAAAGTGACGGGCGCCTCATTGTGAAATGAGGCCCTCCGTCGCTAGACACAGTCGCGACAGAGCATCTGATCCCGGCTCGAGAGTTGGCTCATCTTCTTTAGAAGACGGCACGAACTGCAGCGGAACTCGTCATCCTGTTTAGGCAGAATCGCCTCCGCTGGGTCGACCAGCGTGTCGACCTCGCCGGGAACCTCTTCGTCGTCCTCGGGCGTCGACGTGCGGCGAATCGTCTCGGCCAGCACCTCATCAAGAGCCAATTCGATGTCAGCGTCGTCCACGACGTCGTCATCCTCGACCACCACGACGGCGGCCACCACGTCGTCATCTTCGACGTCTTCGACGTCATCTACATCGACGACGGCCACGGTTGCGACGCCGACGACGTCCTCTACATCTTCAACATCCTCGGCGTCTTCAACGTCTTCAACGTCATCGACATCCTCTAGATCTTCTTCACCAATAATCTCTTCGTCAAAGCCTTCGGCGAGTTCCTCCTCGTCGAATACCTCTTCTGTATTTCCGTCACTTGCCATAAATTCCTCTTCTGTAGCGCTGGAAGTGTAGAGCCTTTTAGAGGGCAAGTGACGCCATTCCGAGTAAACAATGGCTAAAGATGTCAAAAACTAACGATTCAGCCGAATTCTCTCTGCGTTGCGTTCGGCTTCGAGGCGCTCGAGGTCGGTATCGGAGAAATCAACATATTTCATACTGTCGGCGATGAGATTATGCCCTGCGACGTCTCGGATCAGCCGAGCCATCTCCTGGGCCACTCGACGGTAATTGGGATGACCCTGGGGGCTGGATCGAAGCTCAATGAGGTGCATGGCCTCTCGGGCGTTCATCTGCATTACGTAGCGAATACGAAAGGCCAGCGCCACGCAGTACTGGGCCTGCTCGGGGTACTCTTCGCGCATGTCGTGGTAGAGGTCGGCAGAACGCAACAGTGACTCTTCGTAGCGCTCGGCCAGACCGGCCTCTCGGATGACCTCGGGGACGTCGAAGCCGAGTTCGGTCGTGAGTGGTTGCCACTCAATCGTGAGCAAACGATGGCGTTGCAAATCACGAAACGCTCCGTAGTCGGTCACGAGCTCGAATCGGTAGTCAGTGCGCTCAAAGGCTCGACCGGGACGGTGACGTCGATTCTTGCGATCACCAACGTAGGTCGACATGAGTGCCGCACGATCATCGGGCGGCATTGAGCTCACGCGAAGCCGAGCTTCATCGTGCGACATCGTCGAGTTGCCAAAGATGATCGCCTCGAGGACCCGGGTCTCGCCCTCGGGGTCGTACGCGACGAGACGGACCTGCTCAACTGGCTCGTCCTCTACGAGCTTCGTCCACATCGAGTCCAACAGATCGTGCGTCGCACTCTTGGTGTTCGACATGTACGTCGACCACGCAACGCCACGTTCGGGCACGTCCACGCGGCGCAAAAATGAGGGGATGACCTTCACGAGCTCGTCGAGCATCAGCTGCGCGTAAACCCGCACTTCGGGTAGTGGGTGTGCACGCATGTGCAAGAGAAGGGACTCATAGGCCTGACCGGAGGCGTAAATGCCGAGATTGGAAAGTGCGCTGGCCGGCAGCAGACCTCGCGTGGCGTCGAGCGCCTTGGCCCGGATCGCCTGGCGGTACACGAAGTCAGTGTCGTCGGCGGTCTTGGGATATTTCTGGCCCAGCCATTCCGTCAAGACCGGCAGCAGTTCGGCGTAGGTGTCAAACATCCGATCCATCTCGCCCACGTAGCGCGCTCCGAAGCGTGATTCGAGCACGTCATGGTCGCGGTAGAAGCGATAGTGACCGTTGCCAAGTCGCTTGTCGTAACCGAGATACCGCGTCGATTGCTCGAGATAACTCATCATCCGGCCCCACTCGAGGACTTTGGTCAGCAGATTGCTCGCCTGTTCGCAGGCCAGGTGGACGCCACCGAGTTGCGCCACCGAATCGTCGCCGTACTCATAGAAGATCCGCTGGTAGAGCTCGTCGGCGCGGTCGAGGCCAACGGTGGCGTCGATGGACGCATCACCCGTCAGATCGAGGTCGCCAACGAACTCGTCGAGGAAGAGTCGCCGCAGACTCTTGGACGATCGTGAATAGCGCGCGAAGAGTGCCCCCTTGACGACCTCGGGCAGGTTTACGAGTGCAAAGACAGGACCCTCGAGGTTCGTAAAATACCGTCGCAAAATCGCGATTTCGGTGTCGGTGAACTCTTCGGCGACGTAGGAATGCATGGAGTATCGAGGTTAGGGGCGAAATCAGGCGCGCGGGTGGACACTCGACGAGCCGGCAACAACACTGCGAAGCACGGCGTCGCGGGCCTCCCCCGCGACTTGGGCGACGCTGGTCAGGTCGCTCATTCGCGCCAACTGCTCACAAAGATCAGCCACCTGTTTGGCGTTTCGTACGAAGTCTCCGGGCGAGGTCTGCCCGATCTCTACATCGGCCAGGTCCAGCACCGTGCCGAGCGACGCTTCACGAGCCCAGGCGGCGATGGTGGTGGCGAACTTTCCGTCGGGCTCCTTCGCATTGGGCACTTTGAAGCGATTCTCGATCTCCTGAATGGCAAGCGATGCCAACGTAATCTCGGCCATGCGATCGTTCAGATTTCCTCTGCGTTGATTGCCGAGTCGGTCGTTCAAGACACGCTTCTTTTTCGTCGTGACCTGTCGCGACGCGTTGGGTAGTCGACTGGCTCGTTTCGACTCAAACACAAAGCAGGACAAGAGCCCCGCCAATTGTGCCGGTTCGAGACCTTCGAACACGCCCGCGGTGATCGATTCGGCGATGAGAAGGTCACACTCGTGATAGATCGATCGCAGTAGCTGGCCCTGCGACGTGAGACGCCATCCGTCGGCGTAGCCGAGTTCTTCGAGGACATGATGACGTGCGACCATCTGATCGCCGAGTGGCCGCTTGTTGCCGGCTGGGCGATGGTCGGCCTCGAACTGGGCGAAGGAGCGCTGCACGACCTCGAGCGCCGTCTCGTACTCGAAGTGATTAATAAGGTTCGCCGTGAAGTTATACGTTGGCCGAAACGATGAGTGCAGATCTGACGGCGGCGCGATTGCCACACGACCCACGTCAGAAAGGGCTACTTCGGTAGCGAAGCACACAATGGCGTGTCCTTCGTCGTCGAGTCCACGACGACCGGCCCGGCCCGTCATTTGGGAGAACTCCGCGCTCGTAAGAAATTTCCGCCCAGCGTCGGAGTACTTGGAGAACTTTTCGAGCGCGACCGAGCGCGCCGGCATGTTGACGCCGAGCGCCAATGTTTCGGTCGCGAAGACCACGGCGAGGAGATTGAGTTCAAAGCAAGCCTCGACAATCTCTCGAAAGGCCGGCACCATCCCGGCGTGATGCATTGCCAGGCCCCGACGCACACAGTCAATAAAGTCAGCGAACTCGAGCGCCTTCAGGTCCTCGTCGCTGAAACCAACCAGACGCGCCTGCGCGATGGCTTCGATTTCACGACGCTCGTCGGGCGTTGTAAACATGAGACCGTCGCGGCGACACTGATGGGCCGCGTCATCGCACGCGGCCCGAGAGAAAATGAAGACGATGACGGGCAACAGGTCTTCTCGTTCGAGCGCCATGAGAAGTTCACTGCGACGAGGTGCGCGAAAGGGTGCCGGCGGCGCACTCGAGTGCGGACCCTTCCACCTCGGACCGGGGCGGAACTTGCGCGTTGCCCTCATTTGATTGTCGATCCGTCGCGCCTCGTCGGAGAGCCTTTGTCCGTCGAGCAGATCAACGATGTCAACACCGGTCTGTCCACGACGCACGACAGCGAGGTGGTTGTGTAGTTGGATCGGCCGATCCTTCTCGACCACAATCGCCGTCGCGCCACGAACCTGGGCGAACCACTCGCCAATGAAATCGGCGTTGCCGATGGTCGCTGATAAGGCGACGAATCGCACCGCCGCGGGCGTGAGAATGATGACCTCTTCCCACACGCCGCCGCGAAAGGGATCCTGGAGGTAGTGAACTTCGTCGAGTACCACGAGGCCAAGTGTTCGCAGTTGATCAGACTCGGTGAGCAGCATGTTACGAAGGACTTCGGTCGTCATGACAATGACGTCGGCATGGGCGTTGAGCGAGATATCACCCGTGAGCAATCCGACTCGACGCTCGCCGTAGAGGGCGCACAGTTCGTTGTACTTCTGATTCGAGAGAGCCTTCAAGGGTGTGGTGAAAAAAGCCCGTTCTGATCGTTCAAAGATTCGCCCGATTGCGTAGTTCGCAATAAGCGTCTTGCCCGAGCCCGTCGGTGCACTGACCAACACGTTGACGTGTTCATCGACGGCGTCGATCGCCTCAACTTGGAAGCGGTCCAATCCAAAGGCGAGGTTGCTTAGAAAGCGCTGTCGGTAGTCGCCATCGGTCACTTCTTGAGCAACTTACCTACGCCGATGGCGACGAAGTAGAAGACGGTGAGTGGCAGCGCAAGGGCCATCATGGAAAGCGGGTCGCCGCTCGGCGTGAAGACTGCGGCCGCGATGGTGATGCCAATGAGTGCGTAGCGCCAATAGTGCAGCAACTGCTTTGGTGTCACGACGCCCACGATCTCCAAGGCGACGAGGACAACAGGGAACTCGAACGTGACGCCAAAGATGAACATCATCAACAGGAACAACGTGAGGTACTGATTCGGGTTGTACTCCGTCAACAGTGTCTTGCCACCGATGGATTCGAGGAACTGAATGGCGTGGGCGAAACTGAAGTAGGCAACGGCCATGCCGGCGAGGAAAAACGCCACCGAACACGTCACGAAGGGAATCGCGTACCTTCGCTCGCGAGCCTTCAGTCCGGGCGTGATGAAGCGCCAGAGTTGCCAGAAGAGGACGGGCGAACCGGCAAGTAGTCCTCCGAAGAATCCGATCTTGATGCGCAGTGTGAGGCCATCGAGGGGGTTGGTCACCAGGAACTGGCAGTTTTTGTGCGCGGCGTTTCGTGCGGCGCAGTAGGGCTCTTGGAGGAAGTGAAGGATGTTCGGATAGAAGATGAACGCCAGTACCCCGAGCAACGTCACGGTGATGGCGCAGACGAGGAATCGGTGTCGGACTTCAGTCAGATGTTCGGCCAGCGTCATGCCGGACTGTGCTTTCGAAAAACGCGACACGTTCTACCTAGTTCAGCGACGGATCGGGAGGCAGTGTCGGATTCTCCGTCCGCACGACGGCGGGCCGGTTCGGAGGAGTGATGAGCGGGGGTGGTTCAGGTGCAGCGGTGTCGGTTGGCCCCCCCTTCTTCTTGTCGGCGGCTTCACGAGCGTCAACCTGATCGGAAAGTTGATTCAACAGATTGATGGGGCTGCGAACGATGCGAGCGATGTCCCCGGTGCTCGGTAGATCGGGAATCGCGTCACGGACCTCGGTCTCCACGCGCTCTTGGAGTCGCTTGAGGGCGCGCCAACTCGAGCCCAGACGATGCGCCACTTCAGGAAGTTTGTCGGGACCCATCAAGAGGAGAACCACGGCCACAATCACCAAGATCTTGACGGGACTGAGGAACATCAGTCCATTGTAGGGCGGGTGTTAGATAAATCCGATGCGGGAAAGTGGCCAGATTCGCACGAAGGCCTTGCCAATGATGTCGCTTCGAGGGACGGTCCCCCACATTCGACTGTCACAGGAGTCAGAGTGATTGTCACCCATCATGAAATAGTGGTTCTTCGCCACGGTGATGTGACCGATTGGCTGGCCCAACGGCTCAGTGTGCGGCCAGTTCTCGTGCAGGACCTTGCCATTCACGTAGATCGTGTTGCCCTTGGACGTCAGGTGGTCACCGGGTAGACCAATGACGCGCTTGACGAGGTCGGTCACAACCTCCCCGCAGTTTTCGGCCGGCGGCGCCTTAAAGACGACGATGTCGCCGATATGGATTTTGCCAAAGGTGACGCTGAGTTTGTTGACGATGATGCGGTCGCCAATCTGCAGGGTCGGTTCCATCGAACCCGACGGAATGTAGAACGTCTGGAACGCGAACGTGCGCAGAAGAAATGACACCAGCACGGCGACGATGATGATGGCCGTCCACTCGATGAGGGCACGGCGTCGATGCTTGCGGACTACGGGCGACGTTGGCGTTTCGGGCGGCGGAGGCTCTTCGCTCGTAAGGAGACCCGCCGGTTTCATGGGGGTTTCGTCAGGCACTCCAGAAGTTTAGTCGCGTCACCCGTGGCGCTCTAAAGAGAGAAGGAGCTTCTGGAAGCGATCATCAGTGCTCTTGAACGGATCCTTCAGTAACACGGTGCGCTGCATTTCGTCGTTGAGTTTGAGGTGCACCCAGTCAACGGTGTAGTCGCGACGCCACTCCTTGGCCGCCTTGATGAAAGTACCGCGCATGTGCGCCCGCGTGGTGGGCGGCGGCGTGTGCGTTGCGGTCGCGACCTCTTCATCGCTCACCATCCGTTGGTAGTGACCACGGGCCTGGCGGCGGTAGTAGAGACCCCTTTCAAAACTCGTGTCGTGATAGAGCAAGTCGATGAGCGCAATTTTCGGATCACTCAACTCGACGCCCGATCGCTCGCGCTCGCGTTCAATGATCTGCAGTTTCGCAATCCAGTCAACGCGGTCCGCGAGGCCCATCGGATCATTGCGGTACTGTTCGATTACTTCGCGCCAGAGTGTGACGGCGTGCACCTGGTCGGCGGGAAGCGCGTGACTTTGGAGGAACATTTCGGCGCGTTCACAGAGGTCATCTTGTATTTCCAGGGCGGTGAGGTCGCGACCGTTGCTCAGCTTGACCGGCTCTTTGCTCCAGAGGTCGTAGGAGATGTCGCGCAACGCGTTGATGGGTGATGCCATGTTGTAGTCGCGCAGCACCGTGTTGCGGTCTTCGATCATTGCCAGCACGACCGACGCGGTACCAAGTTTGAGATACGTCGCGAACTCACTCATGTTTGAATCGCCCACGATGACGTGGAGTCGTCGATACTTCTCGGGATCGGCATGCGGTTCGTCGCGGGTATTGATGATGGGTCGTGACCTCGTGGTCGCAGAGGAGATCGCTTCCCAGATGTGTTCCGCGCGCTGGCTCATTGAGTACTGCGTGCCCTTCGCGTTGGTCACGACTTTGCCGGCACCGGTGAATATCTGGCGACTGATGAGATAGGGAATGAAAACCTGTTCGAGCCGAGTTAAGTCATCAATTCGTTCAATGCAGTAGTTCTCGTGGCACCCGTAGGAGTTGCCCGTCGAATCAGTGTTGTTCTTGAAGAGGAAGATGTCGCCGCGAATGCCTTCATCGCTCAGTTGGCCCTGCGCGTACTCGACGAGCTCGCGCAGAATTGACTCGCCCGCTTTGTCCTGAGCCACGGCGTCAATCAATGAGTCGCACTCCGCGGTGGCGTATTCGGGGTGACTACCAACGTCGAGGTACAGGCGACTGCCGTTCTCCAAGAAAACGTTGCTCGATCGTCCCCACGCGACAACCTTTCGAAAGAGGAAGCGAGAGACCTCGTCGGGACTCAGCCGTCGCTGCCCACGAAGCGAGAATGTAATCCCGTACTCAGTCTCGATGCCATAGATGCGTCGCAGCATGACGTGACCTTTGCCGATTGCTCAGCGCAGGAGCTCGCTCACTTGGTCGTCGTCCAGTCGAAGGAACGTGCGTCGATCGCCGCGGTCCTCAAGGATGCCCACCTCGAGGTCGCCCACTTCGATCGTCCGGTCCGGTCCCGCCAAGGCGGACACCGCGTTCTTCAACGTCGTCGTCAACGGCTCGAGCGAATCCTCGGACGCCGCGAAACGGGCCTTAATCGTCTCGGCGTCGCCACCGAGGACCGCGAATCGCGGTTCGTCTGAGATCGTCCCCTCGTAGGCAATTCGGTAGAGCTTGGTGGGCCGGATCCGATTGCCCAGTTGAGCGACGAGGATCTCGACCTCCAAAGGCTTTTGGCCCTCAGTGAACATGTCGCCGAGGTGCTGGGCGTAGTAGTTCGCCAGGGCCCGCGCGTCGACGTCGCCCCTCGAATAGGTAAATCCGGTGCCGTCGGCCCAACGGATGCCGGCTTCGCGCAGCCGGTCGAATTCGTTGTATTTGCCCACCCCGGCGAACGCAATTCGGTCATAGACCTCGGAGATCTTGAAAAGGGAAGCGGAAGGGTTCTCCGCGACCATGACCACTCCGGTTTCGAAGATGGCGCCGACAATCGATCGACCCCGCGCGATGCCCTTCTGGGCGAATTCAGCTCGGTCACGGATGAGTTGCTCGGGAGCGACGTAGAAGTAATTGCTCATCGCAGCGACCCGCCCGCAACACCGCCGGACTGTGTGCGACGTTCGTTGATGACGCGAAAGCGCTCCCCCACGTCCTCGTTTGCGAGCTCCTGAAATCCTTCGCTCGAGATGGTGACCATCATGGGATAAATGTTGCGTACAAAGTCCGGGCCCCCAGTGCTCGGGTCATTGTCTCCGGCTTCGTAAAGGGCGAGCGCCCCAAGGGTGAGCGCAGCGTCGCGGTCAAGGCCCGCACTAAAACCAAGTCGCAAGGTGTTCTCAGCGAAGGGCGTACCCGAACCGATCGTTGCGAAGTCGAGTCGCTCGTAGCACCCTCCGGCACCGTCGTACTCAAAGATCCGTCCGGTCTGTTGGCTCGAGTCCCAGCCCGCGAGTAGCGGCAGCACAATGAGGGGCGACGTGAGGTTGTTGCGTTGGATGATTGGCGAGAGGTAGTTCGCTTTGCCCTCGAGGCTGAGTGCCGTATCGGTCATCTTTTCGTAGTGCTCGAAAGAGAGTTGGGCCATACGAATGAATTCAATACCGCGCGCCGCCGTTCCCGAGATGGCCAGCGCCGTGAAGCGGTCGGCCGGTTCGATCTTGCGCACGTCGCGACTCGCGATGTAGTTGCCCGTCGCCTGACGATCCCCCACCATGACGATGCCCTCGTCATAGCGAACAGCGATCACGGTGGTGGCGTGTGGCGACAGCGTCGTGCTGGAACTCGTCGGTGGTGTCAGGCCGGCGCCCTCAGCGAAGTGGAAGAACGAGGGCCCCGGATCGTCCGAGGCGCTGAACAGCGGTAAACCCATTTACTCGCCGCCCTTTTGGACGTAGTTGCGAACGAACTCCTCGGCGTTCTCTTCAAGCACTTCGTCGATCTCGTCGAGCAGGTCGTCCAGGTCGGCCTTTAATTGGTCGCCCTTCGTGGCGTCGACCGACACCTCGGGAGCCGTCTCGCTCGTGCGCTCCGTGCGCTGTTTTTGGATTCGCTCTTGTTCAGTCATACATTTGTTCTACCTGTCTAGTGCTTCGAGAAGCGCTTGTGCCGTCGCACTTGTTTCTAGCAACTCTTGAGTGAGTTCTCTGGTACCCCTCAGCGGGTCCAACATCGGCACGCGTTGCAGCGGTCCTTCACCGAGATCGAAGACGACCGAATCCCAGTTGGCGGCCACGATCTCGTCGGGATATCGAGCGACGCACTGGCCACGAAAATAGGCCCGCGTTGTCTCGGGTGGGTTGTGAACCGCTTCACGAACTTCGGCCTCGGTGTGCAGTTCACGCAGACCAACGCGCTGTGACAGCGAGCGTTCGGCTCGCAAATCGTGATACTGCAAGTCGATTGCTCGCAGTCGAGCGTCACCGTTTGCGAGTCCGTGACGCTCCTGATAGCCCTTGACCATGCGAAGCTTGGCCACCCAGTCAACCCGGTCGGCCACCGCTTCGAGATCGTCACGTACTCCGTCGAGTAACTCGCGCCATTGGGTCAAGATCATTTGAACTTCACTCGGCGTGCCCACCGCCCCCGCGCCACGGCGATCCACGAAGTCATTGGCCAAAGTCCACAGTTCGTCTTGATAGTCCCAGGCAGTACGCGTGCGCCCATCCTCGCAGGGAACCGCGTGTTGCAATGTGGTATCGAGTGCGAACGCGCGCACGGCGGCGACGGGGAAACGCGGCATGCTCGGGAATCCTGCGAGCCCGCCATCCTCGAGTGCGGCGAGCAGCAGTGACGTGGAGCCAAGTTTTACAAATGTCGCGACTTGGCTCATGTTGGCGTCGCCAATGATCACGTGCAGACGACGAAAACGCTCGGCGTCACTGTGCGGCTCGTCGCGTGTATTGATGATGGGACGCTTAAGTGTTGTCTCGAGTCCGACGACTTCTTCAAAGAATTCTGCGCGTGCACTGAGTTGAAAGGCCGGGTCGCTCTCCATACCGGGTTCGGTTTCGGCGCCAACTTTGCCGGCGCCGACAATGATCTGTCGTGAGACAAAGTGGGGCACCATTGCGCGCACGACCTGGGTGAACTCGACCTCGCGCGCGACGAGGTAGTTCTCGTGCGTACCGTAGGAGTTCCCTTTGCCGTCGGAGTTGTTCTTGTACAGCGTGATTGCTTGATGCGGTTCGAGCATCTCGTTCGCCACGAGTAACGCTCGGCGCATTACCTCTTCGCCGGCGACGTCGTAGAGCGTTGCCTCAAGCGGCGTGCGGCACTCTGGTGACGAGTACTCGGGATGAGCGTGGTCAACGTAAAGACGTGCGCCGTTCGTTAACACCGTGTTGGCGAGGTGGGTCTCAACGATGGGAGCGTACGAGGTGAGGTCGGGAAGCCCTCGCGCATCCATGTCGGGCGTCTCGCCCTCGAAGTCCCAGTTGATCCGGGTACGACCCTGCTGGGCGTAGGCATTGACAATGATGCTCGACGCAACAATCTGATCGAACTCGGGGCCGCCCGCAATGCCGTATTCGGTCTCGATCCCGAGGACCTTCGCGACGGACATCGTCCTAGAGATACTGGCCGGTGCCGACGTGTTGAATCGAGCGCCCGCCCTTGACGTCGGTCTCCTCGCGATTCACGAGCGTTCGAATGAAGATGATCCTCTCGCCCTTCTTTCCCGACACGCGAGCCCAGTCGTCGGGGTTCGTCGTGTTGGGGAGGTCTTCGTTCTCGCGGTACTCCTGGCGGATCGACTGGATGAGGTCGTCACCGGTCAGTCCTCGCCCGTTGCCCGCAATCTCGCGCTTCACCGCGAGTTTCTTCGCGCGGCGCACGACGTTCTCGATCATGGCGCCGCTCGCGAAGTCCTTGAAGTAGAGGACCTCCTTGTCCCCACCCTGATAGGTCACCTCAAGGAAGCGGTTCTCGTCGTGAATGCGGTACATGTCCGCGACGGTGTCCTCGATCATTACGCGAATGGCCTTGGCGCGGTCTCCCCCGCCGAGGTCGCGAATCGTCGCGTCGTCGATCGGAAGCTCCGTGTGCAGGTAGCGCGAGAAGATCTGCGCAGCGGCGCTCTCGTCGGGTCGCTCGATCTTGATTTTCACGTCCAGACGGCCCGGGCGAAGGATCGCGGGGTCGATAAGGTCTTCGCGGTTCGTGGCGCCAATGACAATGACGTCGCGCAAGGATTCAACGCCGTCAATTTCAGCAAGAAGCTGCGGGACGATCGTTGACTCCATGTCAGAGCTGATGCCCGTACCACGGGTTCGAAAGAGTGAGTCCATCTCGTCGAAGAAGATGATGACGGGCACGCCCTCTTCGGCCTTCTCCCGGGCGCGCTGGAACACCACGCGAATCTGTCGCTCGGTCTCGCCGACGTATTTATTGAGCAGCTCGGGACCCTTAATGTTCAAGAAGTACGAGCGCACGTTTCGATTACCGGTCAACTCGGCAACCTTTTGGCTGAGCGAGTTCGCGACGGCCTTCGCAATGAGCGTCTTGCCACATCCGGGGGGGCCGTAGAGCAAGATGCCCTTGGGCGCCGGCAAGTCGTAGTCATTGAAGAGCGCTCGGTGCAGGTACGGCAACTCAACGGCGTCGGTGATCGCTTCGATCTGCTCGTCGAGTCCACCGACGTCGGCGTAGGTGATATCGGGAACCTCTTCGAGAACAAGTTCCTCGGCCTCTTGGCGCAGCAACTTTTCGACGAGCAGATTGGATCGCAGGTCGAGGAGCAGCGCATCGCCACTTCGAAGCTTGACGTCGGACAGCGAGTCCGCGAGGTCCACGACTCGTTCCTCGTCAGCGCGCCCGTAGACGAGCACGCGGCGCTCGTCGAGCACTTCTTTCACGGTCACGACTTCACCCTGGCCATCGGACTCTCGCACGCCAATGACGGTGAAGGATTCGTTCAAGACCACCTCGTTGCCGCGATCAATCTGGCCGGGGTCGAGACCGGGGTGCAGCGCGACGCGCATTTTGCGGCCCGACGCGAAGATGTCGACGGTGCCGTCCTCATTGAAGTCGATGAACGTGCCGTAGACCGCGGGCGGCTGGGTCAGTTTTTCGACCTCGTCACGCAGCGCCGCGATCTGGTCACGCGTCTGTTGGATGGTGATTGTGAGCTTCTCGTTGTTCGAACGGCTCTGGGCGAGTTGGCCCCTCGCCTCCAGTAGCTTCTCTTCGAGCATCTCAATTCGACGGGTCGCGTGTTCGACGTCGCCGAGGGTCGAATCGCGGGGCGAGGAGACGACAATCTGGTCGTCGTTCTCTAAGTTGTCGTCTTCACCGAATGGCGTGGAACGGTCCATAACTTCACCCTAGGTGAGTGGGGCCCACTAGTGGAAGTCACAGGGATTCTGACTCCCCCGCTAGTGTTACTAGACACATCGCACCACGGAGGGCACGTTAATGAAGGTTTGGATCGACCAGGATTTGTGCACGGGAGACGGTCTCTGCGAAGAGATCTGCCCCTCGGTGTTCACGCTGCTCGACGACGGCCTCGCCTACGTGAAAGAGGGTGTGGACGTGAAGAGTACGCCGGGAGGCGCCGATGGCGTCGCGGTCGTACCGGCCGGTATGGAAGACGCGGTCACCGAGGCTTCCGAAGAGTGCCCGGGCGAATGCATCTTCATCGAGAACGACTAATCACCTTCTAGGCGTCGCACGAGACGTCGCGCCGAGGTGAGAAACCCGGTGTGTGCGACCATGCGGTGATCGGGCCGTACGGAACGACCGTCAATGTGCCACGTGCGACGCAGAATCTCCACTGTTTCTTCGAGACCGAATGAGTGCTGTCGCAGCGTCTCACGTAGGAGCTGGGTCTGATTAATCGTGGGCAG
>Ga0208586_1000263_pt1 | contig 20272 bp, 18 predicted proteins | sample NGESurshal072012_6_FD_184471 | JGI IMG/M metagenome (GOLD analysis project Ga0208586, IMG submission 184471) | Arctic peat soil microbial communities from Barrow, Alaska - NGEE Surface sample 53-3 shallow-072012 (SPAdes) | ecosystem: Environmental > Terrestrial > Soil > Wetlands > Peat ... | reverse complement strand
TGGCGCGATTGGGTGGAGAGGGCGCCACGCCGGCGAGAGCGAAGAAGGCTTGACGTGCGGCTTTTCCAATCTTCAGAGACTTCAAACCGCCAAAGCCTCCCTGGACTCCGCCACGTTGACCATCGACTCGTGTACTGCACGCGGCAGTTCTATCCCCAACCCCGGCCCCGCCGGAACAGTCAAGCTGTCGCCGCGCGAACGGACAACGGGTCCATCGTACCCCGGTCGACAAGATATTGCGGATCATGTCCGCTTTGCGCCAGAAGAACAATCATTGTCTGAGCAGCGCGGGCGCACTCCTCGGTGGCTTGCGAACGTGGACCTCCTGCTCGAAGCTATAAGCCAGCTCGATCAAACGCCCCTCGCTCCAGGGCTTTCCCAGAATATCCATTCCGACCGGTACGCCCAACGGGGCTGTCGCGGTCGGCCGAGAGAAGCCTGCCGGTACGGTGATGGCCGGAAACCCGGTAACCGAGGCCAGAATACCATTGCGGTCGGCTTGATTAGGTTCGGTCAGCGGCACCACCAGCCGGTTTTGGAGTGGATAGACCATGGCATCGAGTTTGTGCTCGGCGAAAGTCGAAATCAGTACCTGCCGTGTGCGTTGGTTTCGTACCAGCCGTTCCTTGTAGTCCGGCTCCTCCAGGCCGTTCGCGAAGCTTTCCGCGCTGGACAGGAATTTCTCCAGCGAAGGCTTGTGAAACTTGCCGGACGCGATGATCTCGGCGAGTGACTTTGCTGGCGCATTGGAGATGGCAGCGAGATAGGTGTTCAACAGCGTCTTGAACTCGTACTTCTGGACGTCATTGTCGGCATTGAGCCTGCTGGCATCCAGAGCAGGCGCGTCAAGCTCGATCAACTCGGCTCCCGCGCTCTTCAAAGCAGCCATTGCCGCAGCGATCACGCTGTTCACCTCCTGGTGCACGGCACCGCTCCCGAGCAGTGTCTTCAGGAGCCCAATGCGGGCGCCGCGCAAGCCATCCGGTTTGAGGAATTGAGCATAGCCGCTTGGTGTGTTGCCGAAACTCCATCCCATCGAGGGATCGTTCCGATCGTAGCCAGCCATGACCTCCAGAAGCCGCGCTGCGTCCGCAACCGTGCGTGCGATCGGCCCGATCGCGTCCTGGGTTTCAGAAACTGGCATGATGCCGGCATGGCTCAAAAGACCCTTTGTTGGACGAATACCGACCAGAGCGTTGGCCGAAGCTGGCGACCGAATCGAGTTCACCGTGTCACTGCCGGTGCCCGCGAGTGCCAGGTTTGCGGCCACCGCAGTACCCGTTCCGCCGCTCGAGCCTCCGGGCGTTCGAGTCAGGTCATAGGGATTAAGTGTCTGGCCACCGAGTGAGCTCACTGTCGTGCCTGATAGCGCGAATTCGTGCATGTTGGACTTGCCGAGGATAATCGCCCCAGCCTTACGCAGCTTGGCGACCACGAAGGCATCCGCCGGTGGCTGCATTCCGGCAAGCGACGCCGAGCCGCCCGTGGTCGGCAGATCGGCGGTGTTGTAGTTGTCCTTGAGCACCAGCGGCACACAATGCAGCGGCCCTACGGGCGCTCCACCCGCTCGTTCGGCGTCGAGTCGGTCCGCCTCCGCAAGAGCCTGCGGATTCAGCGTTAGAATCGAATTGAACGCTGGACCGTCGTGGTCGTATGCGGCAATTCGATCGAGATAAGCCTGGACGATCTGGCGGCCCGTCCTCGCATTGGTCTGCAGCGCCCGCTGAATACCGGCGATAGTCGTCTCCTCGATTGCAAAGTCTTGAGCTGCGGCCTCGGCTGGGACCAACACGGCTGGCACTCCAATCTTGCTACTGGGGATTTCTTCACCACCAATCCCCCAGCAACTGGACCCGCTAGATCATGCCGACCACTCGGTCCGAATGTGCGTCTGCGCCCCGACGATCCAAACGTCATCGTCTTCGTCCCACGCTTGGCGGCGGCGTCTGATGCAGGGGGCGCCATCAGGATTGTGGCAACCCGCATTTATCGATCACGCAACACACAACCGTTCTACAGAATTTCAAATTCCGGCGCTCTCTCCGATCCGAAACGCTCTCACGTTGGGAGGCGGCATCGTCAGCCAAAATAGCCCGAGATAATGCTTTTATCGACCTTGCAGATGTAAGTGTATTTTGGATTGACCACCTGGGTGCAACGCGCTTCCGCAATTTGGCCCAGAAGCATGTAACCTTCCGCGGCAGGAATCTTCCAGTCGTCCTCCAGCCAATAAACCATTTCCTCGAAGGCAACGCGCATCGCGTCTTCGAGCGGTCGCGCGCAGCCCAACGTACAAATATGAGTCGGCGTTTCGATGCGCGGGTGATTCAATCGGGGTGGCGCCTTTCCCAAAGAAACTCTTACCGTCAGTGTCGCAGCGATTTCGATCGCACCCATACCATTGCATTCGCCGTCGCCCTGGATCGCGTGGCAATCGCCGAGAAAGAGGTGCGTTCCGGCCTTGTTGACGCGCAGCAGCACGGTATTGCCTGTCGTGATTTCCTGAACATCAAGATTGCCGCCGTGCGGACCGTTGTCGACCGTAAGGACGGCGCCATGCACCGGCGCGACACCAACGACTCCGATCATCGGCTTTATTGGCAGCTTCAGGTGCTCGTTCCAGTGCACCAGGTCATCCTTCACCTCGACAACCCTGGTCTGTCTGCCGAACTCCTTTCGCCGCACCCAATCGGGGAACATTCCGATGCCTGGCCACAAAGCCGTAAAGCCCAAATTGTCGAGTTCCATTTTAAGGATCTCGACGTTCAGCACGTCCCCCACTTTCGATCCCCGGACTTCGATCGGGCCGGTTGCACCATTTACGAAGGGAAGAGTGACGTCGGCCTCGGCCAATTGCTGTCCTGGATGGCGGATCGTGCCGTCGTTGACATTGATCGCGCATTCCACAACGAACGTCTCGCCGGGCTCGACGCTGGCGATGAAATCGTCATCTCCCGAAAGCGCATATTTGATATTGCCTGCCTTGCATACACGCTGGACCATTTTTTGCTCCTGATTGGACGTCCCTCTGATCTCAATGAATGCGGCGCCACGGCATCAGAAGGCGCTCAATCCTGCCCACCACAGAAGTCAGAAGCAGCGCCAACGCGATCGTTGCGACCAACGCCGCAAAGACCTTGGGAATGATGTAGAGCGAGCCGGCCTTGAAGATTGCGTGCCCCAAGCCCTCGGATGATGACATGAATTCGCCGACGATCGCGCCGATCAACGCAAAACCGACCGTAAGCTTCAGCCCGGCAAAGATATCGGTGAGCGAGGCCGGCACGATGAGCTTGCGAAAGATCTGAAATTTTGACGCTCCCAGCGTCCGCATCAGATTGATCTGGTCTGTATCGACCCCGACCGCGCCCTTGTAAGACGTGACCAAGGCAACGATCACGACCGACAAGGTCGACATCGCAACTTTTGAAATCAGTCCAGTGCCGAACCAGATGATGATAATAGGCGCCAGGGCGATGATCGGGATCGAGCCAATCGCGATCACGAACGGTTCAACTACCCGGGAAACGAACCTGGAGTACCATAACGAGAGACCAATGATGGTGCCGATAAAATTCCCGACCAGAAAGCCGAGCAAGGTTTCAATTCCGGTAACATAACTATCGCGCCACAAGCTGCCGTCTTTTATCATCTGGCCCAGAAAGCCGGCGATCGCCGAAGGCGATCCGAACATGAAGGCCGCCTGCTTGTTGTTCGCCGTCATGTAGTCCCAAAAACCAAGCAGCACGGCCAGAAGCACACCTTGTGTGGCAAGGACGATCGCCGCCGAGCGCAGCCTCTGCCGGCGCCGGCCAGTTGCCGAGACAAGCTTTCGTGCAGCCAGGTCAGTTGCGCGGCTCATCCCGCTCTCTGTTTCCGCGGTCATTGCAACACGACGTCGAGGTCGGCCCAGATCTGCCTAACGTATTTACTGAAATCGCGGCTGTCACGCGCCGCCATCATGTCGGTCCGTTCGATGCCGAGTTCGATATTATAGATCGCCTTGACCTGGGTCGGCCGTTTCGAAAGCACGATTACACGATCCGCAAGCGATACCGCTTCCTCGATATCGTGGGTAATGAGCAGAAGCGATCGGCCGCCCTCGCGAACCAGTTTCGCGGTGTCGCTTTCGATCAAGAGCTTGTTCTGGAAATCCAGCGAAGCAAACGGTTCATCGAGCAGCAGCACGGCCGGTTCATTCACCAAGGTACGGGCCAGGGCCACGCGCTGACGCATGCCGCCCGAAAGCGTCGAAGGGTAGTGATCGGCGAAGCCGTGGAGCCCGAGTTGGTCGAGGATGGCACGGCTGCGGTCGCGAGCCTCGTTAGCCGCAACGCCGCGTATTTCAAGACCAAGCATCACATTGCCGTGCGCGGTTCGCCAGGGCAGAAGCAAATCCTTCTGCAGCATGTAGCCAACATTCTGCGGCTGACCGGTGATGGCTTGGCCGTACCAGCTGATCCGGCCAGAGTCCGGCGTCAGCAATCCGCACAGAGTGTTCAGCAGCGTCGTCTTGCCACAACCTGACGGTCCGACGATGCTGACGATCTGACTGTTGTCCAGCGTCAGGCTCAGATCGCCGATGACCGGAACAACCCGGTCATCGACGTCATAGCTTTTTGCAACATGCTCGACGACGAGCGGAATCGCGCGATCGGCATTCGGCCCGGCGATAGTACCCTTGGCAAGACTCGATCCGTTTACTTCACCCATCATTTGAGGCTGGCGACCGCCTTATCCGCGAAACTGTTATCGATGATCTGATCGAACGAAATCGTGCCTTTGGCGTTACCAAGATAGACCTGCATGTCCATCAGATTCTTCCATTGATCCCGTTTAGTGACGACAGACTGTGCGGGTATGAGGTATTTGAGCTCCGCATCGATAGCCTTGTCGACGACGTCACCGGGCAGGTCGGGAAATTCCTGGCGGGCGACTTGCTTTGCAAAGGCCGGATCACCGTAGGTCTTTCGGGAAGCCTCTTCAAAGGAAGTTACCAACGCTTGTACCATTTCCGGATCCTTCTGAATGGTGCTGGGTAGCACCATGATGCCGGTGTTGCAGAATGGCCCGATATAGCTTGCGAAGTCGAACACCACTTTTGCGCCCTGCGCTTCGGCAGCAGCGACGCTTGGCTGATAGGCGATAGCGATGTCGGCTTGACCCGCCAGCATGGCCGCGATTTCGGTACCCGGACTCACTGGAACAATCGTCGCATCCACGCCAACCTTCAGGCCAGCCTTTTCCAAAAGCCGTTTTGCGACACTGTAATTTGTATTCGGTTCGGGCGAAGTGACGATCTTCAGGCCCTTGAATTCCTTTGGATCGGTGATTGGCTTGAGCGTTTTGGACACGCCGAAATAGTGCGCACGTTGCACGACGGTGCCGACCACAACGCCTGGGCCACCGTTCTCACGCGAAATCTGTGCCATCGTCGCGTCCCCGATCGCAAAATCCGCGGAACCCCCAAGCACCGCGGCGAAAGTCTGAGTATCGCCGCCGGCCGCGCTCACCTTCATGTCGAGGCCGTTTTTCTCGAAGATGCCCGAGTGCATGCCAACATAAAGATTGATGTAACCGAGATTGTGGACGGCTTCGCTGAAACGCACTTGCTTGAGTTGCGCGGCGCGGGCAAGACCCGAGCCGACGGACGTAATCGCCAGACCGCCCGCGACGGCGGCCGACGTTGATAGAAAGTCGCGGCGGCTAAATGAAGCACAGTCCAAGGTGAGAAATTGGCGGACCCTATTGATCATGGCTCTACACTCCTCGCAAAAGAAACGCCCAGTGGCGAGGAAAGCTATTCCCTTAGGCGAGCAGGCCGCAAGATAAAAGAAGTTGCAGCGAAACATGCTCGACATGCGGCTTCGCCGTTCGCCGTCACTGACCCAATGGCAGCGGGCCGAACGTTTCCTCGTGATTTCGCGGTTTCTTCAGGGGCGGCCTGATCAATCGAGCATCAGTCATTTTGCAATAATGTCATTTTTGACATTATCGCTGCCCGTAGAAGAAGTGACGGTTCCGAGCCAAGCCGGGGAGATGGAGGTTGAGCACCAGGCCGACTGCGCAAACCCAGGCGCGACGAAGGTCATGAAACTATTTCTCGATATGGCTGCAGGCGATCAAGACGGAAAAATTCTGCAGTCGCCTACGGATTGACCCGCACCGATGCGAAGCGTCCGGTAAGTGCGCCACCGCATTTTTCCGCTGCAATCCCGATGGCGCGTTGTTGTTCGCGAACCTTGTCGCGGTTTTTCGGCAAGGCCGTGTTTGGCTCACGCGTTTCGTTTTCGGCACGCAGGCGCTCAAAGAGACTACTGACTAGCCCTCGCAGGCGGAAATTCTCCGCCGCGAGATCCTTCATCTGCATCACCGCCGGAAGGTTGAGACCGCCGAAGCGCCTCCGCCAACGGTAGAAAGTTCTCGGCGACACTGCTGCGATACGGCAGATTTCAGCGACTGACACGCCAGTACTCGCCTCATGGAGCAGATGAAGGATTTCGCTCTCAGTGAATTGGGACCGTCTCATCGGGTTCGCCTCATGCAACTGCTGACTTGGGACCACCCGCAATCGCCGCTGGCGGCGATCTCTTTCGGCGTCCGCGCGGTTAAGCTAGCACAAAAACGCTTGGCGCTCGAAGTGCGCAAACAAGCAAGCGCGCCGATGCGCGACGATGATCTCGGCTTGCCTGATACGGGACTGTCTGGTCTTGTTGCCTCTCCGCAATCCGGAGAGATCAATGTCGCGCCGCCATGAAATTCCTTCCACGCCTGAAAATATGGTATGGGGATACCTGGACAGCGCCAGCCCACCCGTGCTGTCCGTGAACTCCGGCGACACCGTTACCCTGCACAGCTTCCCGGCCGGCGGAAAGGAAACGTTGCCGGACGATTTGGAAATGGTCCCGGCCGACTACATGCGGGCGCTTGAGACGCTGCCGCATGGACCAGGCCCGCATTTCATCACAGGACCTGTCTATGTGAACGGCGCAAAGGTTGGCGACACGCTGCAGATCGACATTCTTGACGTGAAAATCCGACAGGACTGGGGGTTCGTCTCGATCTTGCCGCTGCTTGGGACGCTGCCCGACGAATTCACCGACTACGAGACAATCCATCCAGCGATCGATCGCGAACGCAACGTCTGCATCATGCCTTGGGGGACGGAGATTCCGCTGGATCCGTTTTTCGGCATCGTCGCCACAGCTCCGCCTCCCAGCTGGGGACGATGCGGCTCGCCCGTGCCACGCGCGTTCGGCGGCAACATGGACAACAAGGAGCTGCGCGCCGGTACGACACTCTATCTACCGGTGTTCAATGAAGGCGCCCTTTTTTTTGCGGGTGACGGACATGCAGTCCAGGGCGATGGGGAAGTATGCATCACGGCGCTTGAAACAGGCGTGACCGGTACGTTTCGGCTCACCTTGCGAAAGGACATGGAACTAGACTGGCCGTTCGCCGAAAGCGCGACCCATCTGATGTCCATCGGATTGGACGAAGATCTCGACGATGCGGCCAAGCAGGCAGTGAGGGAGATGGTTAAACATGTCTGCGCACGCACCAATCTGACGCGCAACGAGGCTTATATGCTTTGCTCGCTCGCGGGCAACCTGCGCGTAACCCAACTGGTTGACGGGAACAAGGGCATCCACATGCTTTTGCCAAAATCGCACCTTTAAGGACGAGCCGCCCGCGACGAAGCGCGGACCGCACTCGGTTCGCCTATTTGTACGCTATGGTCCCCAAATCCCGGATGTTCCTGAAACGCTCCTTCCAGAAATCGAAAGGGCCAGCTTTGATGGTGAGCAGCTCACTCGGCGCGATTTGTCGGAATCAATCAGCCGGACTTGTCGGAATGGAAATTCCCGTATCCCAGAAGTGCCTGAAAACATTGGAGCGGGTGAAGGGAATCGAACCCTCGTATTCAGCTTGGAAGGCTGCTGCTCTACCATTGAGCTACACCCGCGCTGGCGATCAACTATCACGCCGGGCGGGCGGCCTCAACCGCCCTGCCTCGTACCGGTTACCAACCTTGTTCCGGCCTGGCAGCCGGCCGCGGCCCTTAACACGCGCCGATTCGCTGCCTATACTGATGTTTCCATCAACAATGAAAGGAGGTGATCCAGTGTCTCTTACCAAGCGCTGTCACCTCGCTGGGATCGCCCGCTAAGCTCATCCGGCTTGGCAACGGGGCGCTCTCGGCGCCTGACCAGCGAGTGCAAAAATCGGGACGCGGCGGGCGCAATCCCGCCGCGTCTTTCTGTCTCGGCGGGTGTGACGCTGTCCTGAATTTTATTTCTGATTGCCGGGATTCGATGGCGGCGTGATGCGACGCATACTAACGATTACCGCGGCGTCGATCCGCGAGCTTCAAGAGCTTCTTGAGTTTCCTGCAGCCACACCCTCAGTTCCTCGTATGCACGCTTCTCATTCGCTCGGGCACTCCCCTGATCCGGAAACTTGAACGGAAGAATCATTTTTCCCGCGCTGGTTCGCACATCCATCGTCACTTCTACCATTCCGTTCGTTCCGCGCTTGGCGCTCCCGATTTCGATGGTCATTTCGTTTTTCTCCCAAGTGCATCCGCACGTTGGCTTATCATCGCCAGCAAGAAAGGCCAGCCAATCCGAAAAGAGTATCTCGGCCCGATGTTCAAGGAAGCGGGCCAGGCTGCCGGCATCCCGAACAAGTCGGCCTACGGCATCCGCAAGGCAGCAGCAACGCGCGCTGCGAACAATGGCGCAATGGTCGCGACACTAGAGGCGATATTCGGATGGGAGGCGGACAGATGGCCGCGCTCTCTACGCGTGCCGCCGCTGTCCAAAACAGGAACTGCTATTCCCGCACCCGATGGGAAGGTGCGGGAAATAGTTCAAAAAGGCGAGTGAAATCAAATGCGAAATACAGCGATGGTGGGGGAAGAAGGACTCGAACCTTCGAAGTCATAAGACGGCTGATTTACAGTCAGCTCCCTTTGCCACTCGGGACACTCCCCCGCTCAACAGCATCGCAACCTGTCCGCCGAAACGGCGGCGGCAAGGCCATGGATGACGCTAAAACCGGGCACCGATGGCGGGCTCCCGGTCGGGCGCGTTTATGACGGATGGGCGATGGCAAAGTCAACCAAGGGGCGTGCCCAAATGCGCACCTTCCGATCGCCCAAATTGCCATTATCGGGAACCCGTGAGACAAGCTGGCGATGAGCGATCGTGACCGAAAGCCGCGGTTTCAGCGCGGAGGCGTCAAGCGACCGGACCAGGACCGGCAATCCGGCCGCCGGCCGGCCTGGCGCGACCGTGGCGCCAGCCCGGACGGCCCGGCGATCCTGTATGGCTGGCACACGGTGGCGGCGGCGCTGGCCAATCCGCAGCGGCAGATCCGCAAATTATGGCTCACCGAGAACGCGGCGCGGCGTCTTGCCGATGACAACATCGCCATCCCGGTGACACCGGAAATCGTGCGGCCCGCGCTGATCGACCAGCGGCTCGGCCCGGATGCCGTGCATCAGGGTCTGCTGGCCGAGGCCGACCCCCTGCCCTCGCCCGATATCGATACGCTGGCGCAGGAGGGCATCGTGCTGGTGCTCGACCAGATCACCGATCCGCACAATGTCGGCGCGATCCTGCGCTCGGCGGCGGCATTCGCGGTCAGGGCCATCGTCACCACGGCGCGGCACAGCCCCGAGGCCACCGGCGTGCTGGCGAAGTCGGCATCCGGCGCGCTCGAACTGGTGCCGCTGGTGACCGTGCAGAATCTCGCGCGCGCGCTCGCCGAACTGAACGACCGCGACTTCCTGACCGTCGGGCTCGACAGCCAGGGCGGCGACAATCTCGGCGCGGTGCCGCTGCGGCAGCCGCTGGCCCTGGTGCTGGGCGCCGAAGGCAAGGGCCTGCGGCAGTTGACGCGCGAGACCTGCCGCGTGGTGGCGCGGCTCGACATGCCCGGTGAGATCAAGAGCCTCAATGTCTCGAACGCCGCCGTGCTGGCGCTCTATATCGGCGCGAGCCGGCTCGGCCTGATCGGCTGAGTGGTCGAGACAGCTCGCTTGAAGCGATGTGCTTCGTCGATTGGGCGATCAGTAATAGCCGCGGTAGCCGTAATGATAGCGCAGGGCATGATGCATCATGGTGCCGTGATGGTGCCCGTAATAGCGATAGCCGGACGGCCGCCAGTGGTGCCCACGATAGGTGTAGATGACGGGATGGTGATACCCCAGCGCGCTTTGGTGATAGGTCGGATAGGGCGCGAATTCGCCGGGACCGTCATAGGTCGGGCCCTGGTTGACATAATAATATTGATGGACCGGATCCGGATAATATTGATGGATCGGATCCGGCAGCCGCCCATAGCCCCAGCCGGCGCAGCTATAATAGCTCGAATACTCGGGCACCGCGACATAGTCCTGCGCGCAGGGGCTGACATAGTGGCACCCTCCACCACCGCACGCCATTGCCGGCACGGCGCTCGCGGCCATCACGGCGATCGCCGCGGCTATTGCTGAAATTGTCTGACGCATGAACACTCTCTCCTGTGGGTCGGTTTCTTGTCTTGTCGTGGTTAATTTCACGGTCCTCGATGCGACCGGTCCTGCGGAACGCCGACCGGCTGCTGATGTTGATGCTGCTGCTGCTGCCGGCCTTCGCCGCCATAGGGCGGAGCCAGAATCACCGCCGGCGGATTGAACGGAACCTCGGGCTGCGCCCGCGGTGGCGCCGATTCGGCGGACCATGATTGATGATAGCTTTCCGCCGGCTTCGGCAGGATGCGGTTCAGCGGCGGTTCGATTTCAAGGCGCCCATACCCCGGCTGCCGGCCCGCACTTGGGTAATAATGGCCGACATGCGGACCGGCATCGACATAGCGGCCACCATAGACGGTGGGCTGCACATGCTGGCCCTTGGCGAGACCCCAATCGCCTTCGACGACGGCATAGGAGGCATCGACGCCGTTGATGATGATGGGAACGCCGGGACGCCCGGGGATCACGATATCGAAACCGTCGCCGGCCCATGCCGACGCCGTGGTCCCGATCAAAAGTGCCAGTGCGAGGCCTACGCGCATCATTCGGTATTCCGATTTTGGAGCAATCTAGCCGACTGCGCTGGGCCAAGCGTTAAGGCCGCGGTTCTAACGATTGATAAGCCTAACGTGTGGGCATTGGCGGCCGCCCAAATTCGGGCAAACGGGATAGCAAAGCGTTAACGCCGGGTCGTGAAACGCCGTCGCGGCGATCGTATCGATGCTGTCGCGATGGGCCGGCGCCGACGGCGCCGCGGCCTTGCGCGCGGGCATTCCGGGAACCGGACGCAACGGCTTCGTCTGCCAGCCCGGCACCTGGTTCAAGGGCGAAGACGGCCGCCGGCATATCTGCCAATAGAACGAGCTGACGATGTGGAGAAGGCGAGAAGGCGGCTGCGGCCGCCTTCTCCATGACAGGGTCCAGAGAGAAAGCTTCAGGGTCCAGAGAAAAAGCCGGCGGGCGTGACACCGTCGGCTTTTTCTTGCGACTGCCGGCTCGATTCTCCGGTGCCGTCGCGAATCTGGCTCCGAGCCTGACTCGGCGTGGTTAACGAAAGGTTAATTCCGCAACAGCTACCCTCGGTTTTTGCTGCGTGACGCAGATCACGGCGCAAACCCGGCCCACGTCGTACTCCCGTGATGACGGCCGGCGGGAATGGTCTCGGCCCGAGGACAAACAGGAGACGAACCCTGAATCGCCAACACCGCGCACACGGGTGATCTGCGGCCGCAGGCTAGCCGATCTCGCCGAGGCGCACTATTCTTCTTCCAACTCAAATTGTCTCGGCTGCAACAGACTGGTGACCCATGGACAGCGATCCGTCACAGATCCCGGTGGTGCCGATTCCGTTCGAGCACGGCCTGACCCACTTTGCGCAGAGCCTCACTAGAGGACAGGCCACGATCGTCGCGATCGGCTCGTCGACGACGGCAGGAGAAGGCAACATCAAGGCCTATCCGGAGCGGCTGCTGTCATTTCTTCAGGCCCAATATCCGAACGCCGAGATCACCATGGTCAACAAAGGAACCAGCGGCCAGGAAGCGCCGATCGAGCTTCAGCGGTTCGGTACCGATGTGATCGCCAAGAAGCCCAATCTGGTTATCTGGCAGGTCGGAACGAATGCAGTCTGGCAAGGCCCGGACCAGAATCCTCCACCTCCCTCGTTCGGCGAAACCACCAGGGCCATCCGCGATGGACTCGTCAAGCTGCGCGACGAAACGCAGGCCGACGTCATTCTGATGGACCTGCAATATGTGCCGGCCGTGCTGACGCCGGCCAAGAAGGACAAGGCGATCGCAATGGTCGAGGCGATCAGCGAACTGGCGCGGGACGCCGACGTCAATGTGTTCCGGCGCTTCGCATTCATGCAAGCCTTGCATCAGGTCGAGCAGGTATCGTTCGACAGGATGGTCGACCCGACGGATGACACCAGGCTGCATGACAGCGACTGGGCCACGCAGCGTGTGGCGTGGGCGGTGAAGCTTGCGATCGTCGGCGGCGTCGACAAGGCACGGTCATCGGTAGCCGCGAACATCAGCTAAGGAGTGGTTTACGATCTCGACAAGCGGCCGCCCCGATCGGCGGCCTCTTTCGTTGTCCGATACTCCGTTTCTTGATCCCGCGCGCGGATCGCGTCGGCGTCGTGCCTGTAGCCCTCGTCCGGCAAGTCTGGTATTTGACGGCGCGTTTCGCGGATTTGCCGGTTTAGCTCAGCGGTAGAGCAGCGGTTTTGTAAACCGAAGGTCGGGAGTTCAATCCTCTCAACCGGCACCAATGAAATCAATGGCTTAGACGGGATATTTCGCCCTCCCCTGATGCGAAAAATCCGGTGGCTGGCGGTAAGCAGCCACCACCAAGTCGTTCGCACTGATAAATGTTCAACGCGTGTGTTTGCGTCCCCAAGTCCGCATGGCAGCGACAATCGGGCCGAGGTCTCGACCCTTGGCGGTTAACACGTACTCGGCGCGTGGCGGACTCATCGAATAGAAACGCCGCTCCACGACGCCATGCTGCTCAAGTGTCCTAAGACGCTCCGACAACGTCGTAGGTGCGATGCCGTCTAGCGAGTCCTGCAAGTCCTGAAAGCGCCTTTCACCGTGCAGGAGGAGGTCGCGCAGGATGAGGCAGGTCCAGTTCGATCCGATGACGCTCAGGGTGCGGGCCACCGGGCAGTCCGCGGTGTCTTGTTTAGTGACTTGCTTCTGCATTGTTCCATTCTATCCGTCGATCACGCGTCTGGCAATTGACTATGATAATAATAGTCACTATGATTTTCATAGTTGAAACCAATGGAGTCAGGCCATGACACCGCAAATCCCTGGATATCTCGTAGTGTTCGAATCGGCCGTCCGGCCCTTCGTGGCGGCGGTAGCGCTGGGCGTCATCTGGACGGGTGCCTTCCGCATGGAGGGGCCCGCGCCGTCACGATACATGACGGCCGGCGCGCTCTCGGTGACCCTTGTCGGCTGGCTGGCCATCGCCCAGTACGTCGGTTCGGCAAATATGTATTTCGCGACCACCGACACCGCGGTGCCGACCCTGCTGCTCGGTTTGACGATCCCGCTGATGATCGCTGCCGCTGCCCTGTGGCTGTCGGGAGCAATCGCAAGCCTCGTCGCTGCGATACCGCTCCGCTGGCTGGTGGCGGCTCAGGTCTATCGCATCGGCGGCGGCATATTCCTCGTGCTCTGGGCCGACGGACGCCTGCCCTGGCAATTCGCGCTGCCCGCGGGGATTGGGGACGTTACGACCGGCTTGCTCGCCGTCGTCGTGGCTGCGCGGCTGGCGCAGAATGCGGCTGGCGCCCGCAGCGCGGTCTACGCTTGGTGCCTTTTTGGAATCGCCGATCTGGTCGTGGCGATTACGATGGGGGCAATGACCTCTCCCGGACGGCCGCACATGTTGGCCTTCGAGGCGCCGAACCTCCTCATCACATCCTATCCGCTCGTGATGATACCCACCTTCGCCGTCCCGCTGGCTCTGATGCTCCATGGCCTCGTCCTGTGGCGGCTGCGGCGGGAGCCCGCTTCGAATCGCCGACTGGCGGCGGCCTGATGCCTCTCGCCTGTTCAATGATACCGGGGAGGGCGAAGGAATGTCGCCCTACCCAATCCTCTATTCGGGCGGCGCGCCAGCCGGCGGATTGATTTTTGGGTAGCACATGACGAGCTCCAACGTGGAATGCAGCGCGAGAGGCTAGGCGCAAAATAGCTCGCTCGAACGCCTAGCCGCGATCTTCCTTGCGCTGGGGGCGGCGTGTTGGCTCGGATTGTGTGTTGCGGACGGCCTCGGCGAGCATCTCGCGAAGCTCGGCCTTCGTCTTAGGTGGCGGGCGCGTGTAGGTTTTTTGCCATTCGGTCATGGGCAATATGTGGGGATACTGGGCGAAGAAGTAAACCCCGCACAGTTGATGATAGCTTTGAAACATCCCAGTAGTGGTCCTCTTAACGACGTCGAAAACGATGGAGTTTGTTCAGTCGGTCACTGGACGCCCCCTAACTCCGGCCGTCATCGTGTAGCCCGGTGGATCCTCGGCCGCACATCAAGCAGGTCGGGCGTGGACCGGTGGCCGGCGGGCTAAGATGTCAGGTCAACGGTGGGGCCTGCCGGAAAAGCCCTCGCGATGGCTCGTCCCAGTTCTCTGGACTCGAAGGGTTTATGCAAAACGGTCTCGTCGCGATATCCATCGGTAAGACCTTCGTTGCCGTATCCGCTGGCAAACACAAAGGGAATGCTGCGCTGGCGCAAAATGTCAACGACGGAAAACGATAGCGTACCGGCGACATTGATATCCAGAACGGCGAAATCAATATCTTCGGTGCGTGCCACTTCGATCGCACTCTGAATGCGACTGCAAGGGCCAACGACGTGATGACCCATTTCGAGAAGCACGTCTTCCAGGTGCAAGGCAACCAGAATTTCATCCTCAACAATCAGAATCCGTTTAGCTGCCTGCAAGGTCATTCCGTCTCTCCGAGCCATCTCGCCCGGCGGGAATGGGAGCACTGATCGTGCAGACAACACCGGAAGATTCGTAGGTAACGTTGACCTCGCCGCCAAGTTCCGCCGCCAGCACCCGCTGGATCATGAGCGAACCGAAGCCGGCGCGGGTGGGCGGCGCCACTTTCGGTCCGCCGCTTTCAGTCCAGTGCAGTGCCAGACGGCGGTCAACGTGCGCGCCACTAACCTCCCAACCGATCGTGGCATGGCCTTTTTCAGTCGAAAGAGCACCGTATTTTGCGGCATTGGTGGCCAGTTCGTGCAGCGCCATGGCGATCGCCAGGGCGGCGCTCGGAGCCAGATGAACGTCCGGACCTTCGATCCGGAAGCGATCCTGGCTGCTGGCATGCGGTTTGACGGTATCGGCAACAATCTCCGCCAGGTTCGCGCCCATCCAGCTTTCCCGGGTCAGGATGTCGTGGGCTTTTGCCAAATTGATCAGCCGCGATCCGAATGCGTCGCGCGCCTCCTCGATCGTCGAAGCGTGACTAAGTGTCCGGGACGCGATCGACTGAATGACCGCCAGCGTGTTTTTGACGCGATGATTCAGTTCGCCCATCAGGACTTGCCGATGCTCGTCGGCGCGGCGCCGCTCGGTCATGTCCCGCGCGATCTTGGATGCGCCGAATACCTTCCCTCGCGCGTCCTTGAGCGGCGATACAGTTAATGACACCCAGACCTGGCTTCCGTCCTTGCGCTGTCGGATGGTTTCATAATGTTCGATGTGTTCGCCCCTGCTAACGCGGCTGAGAATATCGACTTCCTCGTCATGGCGGTCTGGCGGGATCAGCATCATGATCGACTGCCCGACGATCTCATCGGGGGCATAACCGAACAGACGTGTCGCGCCGATGTTCCAGCTCATGATGACGCCGTCGAGGTTCTTGCTGATGATTGCGTCGTCGGAAGATTCGACGATCGCTGCAAGCCGCTCCGCGAGCGCCTCGGCCCGTTTGCGCTCGGTGATATCCACCAGCATGTTCACCGCGCCGATGACCCCGCCCCAAGCGTTGTGCAGCGGCGTCGGATAGGCGAGAAAGGGCACGCGAACGCCGTCGGACCGTTCGGCCACCGCTTCCGCGCCTCTGATCGGCCGGTTTTCTTTCAGGGCGATGGCCATCGGGCACTCATCATGCGGCAGCGGCGTTCCGTCCGGCCAGTACATGCGCCAGGAACCGCACCACTCGTCCGAACCCAATTCCGGATCGCGGCCCCATAGTTCGGCGGCGGCCGGGTTGTAGGAGGTGATCAAACCGGCGGCGTCAGTCGTGTAGACCGCGCCGGGGAGTGCGTCGATCAAGTCTGTCAGGCGTTGTTCGCTCAGCCGGATCGCGATCTCGCCTTCCTTACGTTCGGTGACGTCCTCAATGGCCAGCAAAAGCAGTTCGTCACGCTCGCCGTCGCGGACCAGCTTGCGGGCGTTCACAAGCATGCACCGCCGACCGAGGTCGCGAAATTCATGCTCGACCTCGAAATCGATAACGGGCTGGCCCTTCGACAGCACCTCGTCCAGCAGCATTCGCAACTTTGGAATGTCCCACTCTCCGTTACCGAGTTCATGGACAAGCCGGCCGGTGGCTTCCTGCGGCCGAACATGAAATTGATCGAAGAAGGCCTGGTTAGCGGACTTGACGCGCAGGTCGCCGGTCAGAACCAACAGGGGTTGCCGGATCGTTTCGACAATGGCCTCGGCAAAGACGCGCGCTTCGTCGGCTGCATCGGAGGCGCGCTTGCGCGCCGTAATGTCGCTGAACGTGATGACGATACCTGCGATGTGGTTGTCCCGCGTGCGGTAGGGAAGCATACGCCGCAAGTACCAGCGCCCGGCATCGCTTCGCACTTCGGTCTCGATGGTGGTGAGTTTCTTCAGCACCGTTTCGGCGTCGGACAGCAGGTTCTCATCGGCAAATTTCCGCGCGAAGTGAGCGATCGGGCGGCCGATATCGGACGTGACCAGATCGAACAGCTCCCTCGTTGCGGGCGCGAACCATTCGATCCGGAATTTGGCGTCCAGAAACAGTGTCGCCGTCTCCGATCCGCTCAGCAGGTTGCTCAAGTCGTTGGTGGCGCGCTCCAATTCACCTATCTTGTGCTGAAGCTGGTTGTTGACGGTGTTGAGCTCCTCGTTGAACGATTGAAGCTCTTCCTTCGAGGTTTCCAGTTCCTCGTTGGTTGATTGAAGCTCCTCGTTCATGGAGGTGGCTTCCTCGTTCGACGCTTTCAGTTCCTCGTTGGCGGTTTCCAGATGCTCGATGGTGTTGCGCAATTCGGCACGGGTCGACGTCAATTCATCCTGAAGCGCCTGCTCGCCTGACGACGCCTCGGCAAGGTCCTCGCGGGCAGCGGCCCTCGCCTGGGGCTTGCCGGATGCGGATGGGGATGGCGTGAAACTCACCAGCAGAAAACCACCGTCCCGCGAAGCACTGGACACCGGCATGACCGTCATCGCGACGGTCCGGGACGCCCTGCCTTGCCGGATGCGGGCGTTCACCGTGACGCTGACGTTTCCGTTCGATGCTTCACGGATCGCTCCGCGAAGCTTCAAAGCCAGCCCGTCGCGCACCATGGTCAGCAAATCCCTTGTCGGCTCGCCCGGCGGCTGCTCCAGATAATCCCTCGTCGTTCCGTGGAAATAGAGAACTCGGCCTTTCCGGTCGATCAGCACCGAGGCCGGAGCATAGCGCTCCAGCAGCGCACGTCGCGCTGTTTCAGCCACCGAGGCGGCGATCGGCTCGACCAGTTGCGGCGACAGGTCGTCCGTCGCGGCGCGTGGCTCCGCGAGACCGTGTGCCGACGGATAATCGATCAGGTCGTGCCGGGTCGGACCCACGCGACGATATATCCGCCATTTCTTGGATACGGTCTCGAACAAATCATCATGCCGCCCGACGGTTTCGGCATTGCCGAGAAACAGGCGTCCGCCCTGCCGCAAGCCAAAATGACACAGGGCAACGATGCGCTGCTGCGCCTCCGGTTGCAGGTAGATCAGGCAATTGCGGCACGAAATGATATCCAGCCGTGAGAAAGGTGGATCGCGCAACAGGTTCTGTTGCGCGATCACGACAGTATCGCGAAGCTCCTTGTTGACCTGAAAGGAGCTATCGAGCTTTTCGAAGAAGCGCGAGAGGCGTTCAGGAGGAAAGTTGGCCATCGCAGCCGCCGGATACAGGCCGTCCCGCGCCCTGCGCAGATTGTCTTCCTGCGCATCGGTCGCGAAAACCTTGAGATCGAACCGCTTCCCCGCCGCCTCCGCCTGATCCATCACCAGCATGGCCATGGAATAGGCTTCCTCGCCCGTGGAGCACGCAGGAACCCAGATCCGGATCGAGGCACCGGATCCACGCTCCTCGACCAGAGGGCCAACCACCAGCTCCGCAAGGGCATTCCACGCCTCGGCGTCCCTGAAAAACCCCGTGACGCTGATCATCAGGTCTGAGATCAACGTCTGTACTTCGTGCGGATTGCCGCGCAATTCGTCGACATATTTGTCCAGCGTCCCGATGTTCCGAAGTCCCATGCGGCGGTGAATTCGCCGCCGCTGCGTGCTCTGCTTGTAGCTGCCGAAGTCGTGTCCCGAGCGGGCACGCAACAGCTCCAGAATCTGCTCGAAACTCGCCTCACCGTCCGGCGAAGCGGGCTCGACTTCGACAGATGCCGCCGCATAGCCATGGCGCGTGTAGGCAAGGACAATCTCCGGCATTTGTTCCGGAGCAAGGACATGGTCGGCCATGTTCGCCGCAATCGCGCTTCTCGGCATGCCGTCGAATTTCGCGGTCTCGGGCGTCTGTACCAGACTCATGCCGCCCTCCGCCCTGATCTCCTTCAGACCCTCGGTGCCGTTGCTGCCGGTTCCGGAGAGCACGATGGCGATGGCCCGTTCGCGCCGGTCGGCGGCCAGCGAGCGAAACAGCACATCGACCGGATGGCGATGGCCCCGGGCTTCCGACGGCTGGGACACGTGAAGCCTGCCGTCCCGAATTTTCAGTTCGGTATCGGGAGCGATCACATAGACGTGGTCGGACGCAATTGGCATCCCATCCCCGACCTGCGCCACCGGCATCGTCGTGCGGCTGGCCAGAATGTGCGCCATCTCGCTTTCGCGCCGCGGATCGAGGTGCAGCACGACCACGAACGCGCAACCGTTGTCGGCGGGCATAGCATCGAAGAAGTGGCCGAGCGCCTCGATGCCGCCGGCCGACGCGCCGATGCCGACGATGGCCGAGGGCTGTCTCGCCAAGCCACCGCCATGGGTTGGCGCGCCAAGCCTTGCTGCCGCCGGGATTCCACCGTCTCGCGACGTTTTGGCTCGAGACGTATTCGCGGATCGGCTTACTGCCATTTCGTTTTGCGCCACCTGGAACCAAGCCTCAATTACTCTACAGCCCCCCGGCGGGAGGGGGAACAACACTTTGGCCGGCGCGATGGTTCTACCTCTCTGTGAGAACAGTCGAAATAAGATAGGCCTCCAGCATCACCGCCCTGTGCCCGGCATCCATCGGGAACTGAGGGGGTCCGCTCCTGCTTGACCTTAGGAGTGCCGCCATGGCCGGATGTCGCGCCTGCCCTCAAGCGCCCGATGCCCCCTTGATTCCGCAACCGATATTTGCTGCAACATCAGTGGGGACGAGGTGATGCGTGATGGAATGGATGAAGGAACGCGATCTCTTGATCGCGGAGACGATGGAATTTGTTCAGTCGCTCGCCGGCCGGAAACCGGGCCTCGGGCCGCCATCCGGCACGGATCCCGGCGTTGCCGCCGCACCGCTCGAGGCTGCGAAAATCCTGGCAGATGAGCGCCTCGGATCGCCCAACGCCCTTCAGCCCGGTGTCCGGCTCCCAAGGGCCATCGTCGGCGGCGACGTCCGGACCGAAATTCAGACCCGCCTCGCCAACTTCCGCGCCCATCAAGAGCGTTTTCACCGGGAGCGCGAGGAATATTTCAGCGCCACGCTGGCCAGGGTCCGCGCCGCGATCGCAGCGGGGTCTGGTTCCCGGGACCGGTCATCGCCCGGCTCTGAACGTTAAGCCGTTTTCGAGCTAAGTGGGTACCGGTTTCGCGTGAAGAAAACGCGTCAAAACAAGAGGCGTTTTCCGGCTCACTTGAAATCAATGTTGCTTATCCGGAGGCCTCATGGTTCGAGACGCGCGGGAAGACGCGCTCCTCACCAAGAGGGTGTGAGACCTCACCATGAGGGTCCAGTACCTCATCCTGAGGAGCATCGCGAAGCGATGCGTCTCGAAGGATGAAGCCAT
>Ga0208586_1000262_pt1 | contig 20289 bp, 31 predicted proteins | sample NGESurshal072012_6_FD_184471 | JGI IMG/M metagenome (GOLD analysis project Ga0208586, IMG submission 184471) | Arctic peat soil microbial communities from Barrow, Alaska - NGEE Surface sample 53-3 shallow-072012 (SPAdes) | ecosystem: Environmental > Terrestrial > Soil > Wetlands > Peat ... | reverse complement strand
GCGGCGGACTATATAGACCGGCACCGGGCGCGTATGCTGATCACGTTCCCCTGAAAGCCCAGGAGGCCGCAATGGCAGGTCAGAACCGGCAGTCCCCGTCCGGCAAGGCCCGTGCTGGCCGTGGCGTGGGCGAGGACTCCACGAACATGCCGGGCCAGTATCCGTCCGAGATCTTCGGCCTGACTGTTCCGCAGTCTTCCGGCGCGAAGGGCTCCATGGGGGACCACTCCGAGCCGGAGTCGGTGAACCAGCCGGGCCAGTACCCCTCCCGGGACCCGTTCACCGGAGTGGAGTACACCCAGCCGGGCGGGGCGAACCAGCCTCCGGGGTCTGCCGGGCGCGGCGCTGACGAGGGCGCGAACGTCCCTTCCGCCAGCGTGTCCCCCCCGGGACTGTTCTACGCCTCGACGGTGGCAGACCATGCGATGGAGTCGGTTCCGGCCCGTGCCGACAACCCCTACCCCCCCAGCCAGCAGACCGTGGCCGTGAAGACCCCGGCCAGCACGGGTGCCGGCGGCGGCAGCGTGCAGGGGCCCGGACACCCCAACGCCGGGAGGTAAGCCGTGAAGCGCCTCAAGGACCCAATGGTCACTCCCACGGCGCAGTACGGTGGCACCACCCAGGGCAACGACTACGCCATGACCGCGCCGGGGTCACCAAACATCCTGCCGGTGCAGGCGTTCAATTCGCCCATGGACATGCAGTCCACAGACGGTCCGGCCGGGCGCCCCCCGGTCAGCAAGACGGGGAGCCGTGTCAGCGGGAACCCGTCATGGCCGGTCCAGACCCCCGGGGCCGGCTGGAGTAATCCGCCACAGGTTCCGGGGGACCCGGACTACGACGACGGGCCGCCGCTGCAGGCGGTCGCCCCGTCCGGTGACCCGATCGACGCCACCAGTTCTGCTGTCCTGATGCAGGGCGGGGGCGGCAGGGCGGTCCCGCCGACAACCGGGGCGGGATACCCGGGGAGTGACACCGCCCCCGAGAAGGGCACCGAAACCCCGTTCGACGGGGGCGGCTGGGCGTACACGGACTCCAGGCCGGACGCCGGGATGTGGAGGAACGTCTGATGCAGGATCTGACGGGGAAGTACGCAGCCCGCCTGACGCCCACCTCCCAGGAGGGCGGCGGGATGGTCTACGACAACACCCCGGCGATGACTGCTCCCGGCAGCGCGCCGGTCACCCCGATGATGACGCCGTACGGGGCGAAGATCCCGTTCGAGACCCCGGACGACATCCCCTCGGACTCGAAGAAGATTGCCGTCTCCAGCCAGGCGGCCCGCACTGGCGGGAACCCGCCGGCGGCAGATAACCATTCCGGCGGCGGCTGGACGAACACCGACGACACGCCCGCTGCGGGCATGTGGAAGAAGGTCTGAGATGGCGAACAGCAATGGGGCCAGCGAGCACGTCCAGGTGCCGGCGTCCCAGCCGAACTACGACGTGTCCGACGAGGGTGCGCTGGGCGGCTGGGAGTCGATCGACTCCCGGTCCGGCGTGTGCGAGCCGGGCACCTTCAATGTGGTGAAGGACTGGCCGTCCGAGGGCTGGGTGCAGGCGTAACATGCCTGCATGATCACAGACTGGCCTGCGTTCCTGGCGCGCATTCACGCCATCGAGCGCGAGTGGATGGGCAAGGGCAATCAGGGTGTGGCGCAGTCGCTGCCCTGGATGCCCTTCTCCATTTCCAGGTTCGTCATGTACCTGACCGACGCGGTGTGTGCCGCCCCCGGGACGGAGTTCCTGGAGGTCGGCTGCGGGCCGGGCTCGAAGGCCCTGCTCGCAGCCGCCCTGTTCGACCTTGATGCCTACGGGTTCGACCTTGATGAGGACATGGTGAAAGCCGCCCTGGATAACGGGGCGAACGCCTGTGTCGCGGACGCGCTGAAGTACCCGGCCTACGGCGGCGCGGACATCGTGTACGTGAACAAGCCGCTGCACCTGCCACTGGAGGCAGACCTGGAGCGCAAGGTCTACGAGGACATGAAGCCGGGCGCGGTGCTGATCCTGGCGAACGGCGCGACCCGGCCGCCGGTGCAGTGGTACCCGGTCAGCGTCGAATGGGATATGAACACCGGGGTATTCCAGAAGCCTCCTGTGTAGCCTGCCGGTCATGAACCTGAATGCCGGATGCGGCCAGCACAAGCCGGAGGGCTGGACCGGGGTGGACATCGACCCGGAGTGCAAGCCGGACGTGGTGGCCAGCCTCACGCAGCTTCCGTTTCCGGACCGCAGCGCGGAGCGGATCTTCTGCTCCCATGTGTTCGAGCACCTGGGGTACTTCTCGGAGCTGCCCGCTGCCCTGCACGAGCTGCAGCGGGTCCTGGCCGATGACGGTGAGCTGTTCATTGTGGGCCCGGACATCGAGCGGGCGGTCCTCACGGGTGAGCCCCGCAAGCTGATGGAGTCGATCATCCACTGGCCCGATGAGTACTCACGGGGCTGGGCGCACAAGGTAGAGCCGGTCGCGCACGCCTGGACCCCCACGGCGGACTTCATGGAGCACGCCCTGCTCCAGGCGCGTTTCCAGTTCGGGTCACTCACCGGACACCTGCACGACGCACCCAGGCTAGGCTGGCCGCTGGCCAACACCGAGGACTGGCAGCACGGCTACGTGTGCAGGAAGGACTTCTCTTGAAGTATTTGATAACCGGGGGGGCTGGGTTCATCGGCTCCGCGCTCACCCGGCGGCTGGTCAGCGACGGGCACAGCGTGGTGGTCCTGGACAACCTGTCCCGTGGGACCTCCCGCCGGCTGGCCGGGATCTCTGGTCCCCTGCAGATCATCGGCGGCGATGTCCGCAGTCCCCACGATGTGGTCACCGCCATGGACGGCTGCGACAGCGTGATCCACCTGGCTTACGTCCAGGGCACCCAGACGTTCTACGAGAAGCCCAGACTGGTCCTCGACGTCGCCCTGCACGGCATGTTCAACATCCTGGGCGCATGCGAGGCGCTGCGCGTGCGGGAGCTGATCCTCATCTCCAGCTCCGAGGCGTACCAGATTGCTGACCCGGTTCCCACCCCGGAGACCGTGAAGTGCGTCATCCCTGACACCCTCAACTCCCGCTACAGCTACGGCGGCGGGAAGCTGGCGTGCGAGCTGATGGCGAACGCCTGGCTGCAGGACGGGGTACTGCAGCGCCTCATCATCGCCCGCCCCCACAACATCTACGGCCCCGACATGGGCACTGAGCACGTCATCCCCGAGTTCGCGCTGAGGATGAAAGACCTGGGCGCCCGCGAGAAGCGCATCGTCATGCCATTCCGTATCCAGGGGTCGGGTGAGGAGACGCGCTCGTTCTGCTACATCAGCGACTGCGTGGATGCCCTGACCCTGCTGCTGGAAACCGGGGACAACGGGATCTACCACGTCGGCACCATGGAGGAGAAGACGATCCGCGAGGTCGCCTGGGCGGTCGCTAACTGCTTCGGCCGCGAGATCGCCCTGGTGCGCGGCAGTCTCCCCGAAGGCTCTCCTGCTCGCAGGCTGCCTGACACGGCCAAGATCGCGAAGCTGGGCTACAGCCCGCAGGTCCCGTTCGCGGAAGGTATTGCGCCGGCCGTGGACTGGTACCGCACCCATGGATAAGCAGCCCCGCCTCATTATGGCGAAGGAGCTGTTTGCCGCTCTCGTGGCGGCAGGGATCTTCCATGAGGACGAGGCCCGCAGTACCAACCGGGTCGTGATCGACGCCAGGGCTGGCCATGCTGTCCGGATTCACGTCGAGCGCACAGGCGACGAGCGGCTGCTCAATGTCGTTCACACTCTCGACGGCATCGAGGTGACCCATGGGTGACGTGACCGGGTGCCAGGTCTGCAGCAGCGTGAACATGAAGCCCCTGCTGGACATGGGTGCCCAGCCGCTCGCGGAGAGCCTGGGCGACGGCACTGCCTACCCGCTGGTGCTGATGAAATGCACCCGCTGCCAGCTGGTGCAGCTGGACTACATCGCAGACCCGCACAAGGTCTTCCCCCTTGATCACCCGTACGCCACGGGGAACACCGGGGCGCTGCGCGATCACTACATGAACCTGGCCCGCGAGCTGTCATGGAAGACCAGCCCGTGCCGGGGGAAGCTGGCCGTGGACATTGGCGCGAATGACGGCACATTCGTGATGTGGCTGCGCGACCTGGCCGGCTACGACGTGCTGGGGGTCGAGCCCACCAACCAGATCCGCAAGGCCCGGGACAAGAAGCTCAGCACCCTGCAGGCGTTCTGGTCCCAGGAGGTTGCCCGGGAGATTGAGCGCTCCCACGGCAAGGCGAAGCTGATCACCGCCATGAACGTCCTGGCCCACGTCCCCGACCCGCACGACTTCATGGACGGCGTGACCGGCCTGCTTGATGATGACGGCCTGTTCCTCACCGAGAACCATGACCTCGCCTCGATCACCGAGGGCCTGCAGATCGACACCATTTACCATGAGCACCTGCGCTACTTCTCCGTCGCCTCACTGTCACGGCTGCTGGCGATGCACGGGCTGCAGGTCACCGAGGCCGTGGCCATTTCCACTCACGGCGGCTCGATGCGGGTGACAGCCCGCAAAGAGACGGGGAACCTGGCGGTGCGGGCGGCGGATGCTGCGACCCGCCTTCGCGTCCTCCTGAGCGGCATCACCGGCTACGGGGAACGTGTCTACGGCATCGGGGCCACTACCCGCGCAACCCCGCTGGTCCACTTCATGCAGATCGCGGGATACATCACCTGCATCTGCGAGACGCCTTCCAGCCAGAAGATCGGGCATGTGCTGCCCGGCACCACGATCCCCATCGTGGACGAGCGGATGCTGATCAAGGACCAGCCCGGGTACGCCCTGCTGCTCGCCTGGCACATCGCCGGCGACCTGATCCCCAAACTGAGGGAAGCCGGGTACCAGGGGAAATTCATCGTGCCGCTTCCCGTCCCGCAGGTCCTCGATGACTGATCGGTTTGAAGATTCCAGGGGTGTCATCCAGGACCTTCTGGGCCCCGTGGATTCGGTCACTGAGATCTTCACGAAGAATGGCGCGGTACGCGGCAATCATGTTCACAAGCTCACTACCCAGTGGACCTACATTGTTTCCGGTTCACTGCTGGTTGCCATGGACGCCCCCGAAGTTATTGATCTTCGGTACCGTTACGAGGGCGAGCTGATCACCGAAGTGCCGGGCGTGGCGCACGCCTGGCGGGCACTGGAAGACACCACGGTCCTGGTGTTCACCCAGGGCCCGCGTTCCGGTGAGAATTACGAGAGCGACGTGTACCGCCTGCCGGAGGAGAAGCGCCTGCTGTGAGCAAGGTAGCCGTCATCGGTCTCGGGGTTGTCGGGTCAGCGCAGGTCCGCATGCTGGAGAAGATCTACGAGGTCACCGGCTACGACAAGGTGTCCGGCCTGGACTATCCCGCTGAGCAGATCGGCCAGTGCGAGTTCGCCGTCATCGCGGTCGGAACCCCCGCCTACGGTGACGGCTCGATCAACCTGGACCACGTGACCGAGGCCGTGGCCGCCCTCCCTGATGCGATGCCGGTCATGATCCGGTCCACCGTCATCCCCGGCACCTGCCGGTGGCTCGATGAGGTTCACGCCGGCTGGGTCGCGCACGTGCCCGAGTTCATGCACGAGCGCATTGGCGGCCCCTGGCGCGATACCACCGACGTCCCGTTCACCATCCTGGGCTGCGACGACGCGGCCGGGACCGACTTCTTCCTGAAGCACCTGAAGGCCTGCAGCTGGGGCGCGAAGATCCATGAGACGTCCACTGTCGCAGCCGAGCTGGTGAAGTACGCGGCGAATCTGCACTGGGCTGCCCAGGTCACGTTCATCAACGAGATGGCCGCCATCGCGAAGGCCGCCGGGACTGACTGGGAGGCGGTCCGCGCCGCCTGGCTGATGGATGACCGGATCAGCGCCGAGTACACATCCATGAAGGGATATGAGCCTGGCTTCGGCGGCCGGTGCTGGCCCAAGGACCTCGCGGCCCTGATCGCGGCGGCGAAAGAGCTGGGCTACGAGCCGCAGTTCCTGGAGGCCGTCCAGGAAGCGAACCGCAGGTTCCGGGCATGAAAGACCTGCTCCTGGTGGTCCCATCGCGGGGCCGTCCCGCGAGTATCGGCCGGCTGCGTGAGGCGATGGCCGCCACCTGCCGGGGCGACACCACCTTGCTGGTCGGGCTGGACGACGACGACCCGCAGCTGCCGGACTACCTGGACCTGAAGTCCACCTGGAAAGACCTGGTGCAGATCGAGCCGGACCTGCACCAGGTGGTCGCCTGGATCAACAAGCTGGCCATGTCCCACGTACGGGGTTACAAGTACGTCGGGCACATCGGGGACGACAACGTGCCGTCCACTATCGGCTGGGACGTCGCGATCATGGAGGCGCTGGAGAAGACCCCGTTCGCGTTCGGTAACGACCTGTACCCGCTCCGGCCGGCCGGAGCGCTGTGCTGCCACGTGTTCTGCCGCAGTGAGGTCCTGGCCGCGCTCGGCTATTTCGGTCCCCCGTCGCTACGGCACTCCTATGTGGATGACGTCTGGATGAGGTGGGGCGAGGCGACGGGGATCACGTTCCTGCAGGACGTGATCATCGAGCACCTGCACCACACGGTGGGGAAGTCCCCGGCAGACCAGAATTATGCGGACTCCGGCGGCCTGACAGGACAGGACGCAGCCGCTTACAGCGCCTACTGCGCGACGGAACTGGAAAGCGACATCGGGAAGATCAGGGGGTGCCTGTGACCCCGGTCTGGACGATCCTCATCGCCACCCTCGGCTGCCGTCAGCACAAGCTCGGCAACCTGCTGGAGGGCCTGCTCCCGCAGGTTGAGGCGGCCGGCGGGCAGGTGACGATTGAGGCCCTGTGGAACAACAGGGAACGCTCCTGCGGGCTCGTCCGCCAGGACCTCCTGGATCACGCCACAGCCGAGTACGTCTGCTTCGTGGACGACGACGACAGGGTGGCCGCCAGCTACGTGGCGAAGATCCTGCCGCTGCTCGACGGCGTGGATTACGTCGGCTTCGACGTGGACGTGGACGTGCTCGGCCAGCCGGGGATTCACCGCCGGGCAAGTCATAGCCTGCGGCATGCGGAGTGGGATGACGACACGCTGTCCCGTCACGTCAGCCATCTCAATCCGGTGAGACGTGAGCTGGCCAGGAAGGTGCCCTTCCCGGATCTTGGCTACAGGGAAGATAATGTCTGGGCGCACGCCATGCGGGAGCATCTGGACACCGAGCACTACCTTGATGAAATCATGTATTTCTATACACCTGCTGGCGAGACCACTGCTGAGGGTCAGCCGCCTCCGGACAGGAGGCCTCACTCGCGGCTGCCAGTGGGCAGCCCGTATTTCAGCTGGAACCCCGCTAGCTCACAGGAAGGCTTAACCGTTATGACCTGGGTACTGTCAGCCGTGGGAGACTGCCCCGCCGACGATGAGGCCAGCCTGGTGGCTGACCTGCAGGATGTGCTGTCGCAGTACGGGACGACCAGCTCCCAGCTCGGCGGCGAGTCAGTGAACGGGCCGGTTCACGAGAAGCCTGCCCCGAAGAAAGACAAGTCGGACTAGCCTGCCTGCCGTGACGTACGGCTATGACGACGGCTTTCACCCGGTGCCCCTGGTGTCGGTCGTAACCCCCACCTGGCACCGTCACGACCTGCTGCTGAACCGCTGCATTCCCTCGGTCGCCGCGCAGGGCTACCCGAACGTCGAGCATGTCATCGTCAGCGACGGGCCCGACGACGAGCTGCGCGCTAAGTTCATGGCCTGCCAGACCCCGGGGTTCCGCCGGCTGATCCTGCTGGACGAGCACCCGGCCGTCCCGCACTGGGGCACCTTCGCCCGCCGCGCTGGCCTGGAAGCGGCCCAGGGGGAGTTCATCACCTACAACGACGACGATGATGCTCTGCGGCCCGAGCATTGCGCACTGCTCGCCCAGGCGCTCATCGACAATCCGCAGGCCGGGTTCGCCTACTCCTGGATGCTCAGCCACAATCCCTCCGGGGACCACACCATCGGGGACTGCGTGCCCCCGGTCTACGGCCAGCTGGGGAGTCCGATGATCATGCACCGCCGTGAGCTGACCAGCAAGTATGCCACCTGGGGTGAGCCGGACGCGGCTGAGGACTGGAAGATGGTTGAGCTGTGGATCGCCAACGGCGTCCAGTTCACCCATGTCCCCCAGGTCACTGTGGACGTCTACCCCTCCACCTTTGCGAACCTGCTGTGAGTGACGACCGGGATGAAATTGCCGTGGCGATCCCTGCTCACGTCGGAAGGGACCGTGCGGGGGCTTTCCTGGCCCGCGCCGTGGGGAGCGTCAGCCAGCAGACCCTGCCGGCCAGGGCTATCTCCATAGCGGTGGACACTGCCGGGGAGGGTGCGGCGGCGACCCGGCAGCGGGCTCTCGACGCGGTAACCGCGCCGTGGGTCGCTTTCCTCGATTCGGACGATGAGTTCAAGCCGTCCCACCTGCTGCTGCTCAGCCGGTGGGGACGCAAGCATGGTGCGGACTTCATCTTCAGTCACTACGACGTGGGCAGCGGCGGTATCGCTGACCCGCGCCCCTGGGCGCTCGGCAAGCCATTCAATCCGGACGCCCCCCACGAGACCACCTGTACGGTCCTGGTACGAACCGGACTGGCGAAGCAGGTCGGCGTCATGCGCCCAGGCCAGGATGCGGCCAGCCTGCATGACGGCCGACTGCATGCCGGCGAGGACTGGGAGTTCACCAAGGGCTGTGTCACGGCAGGAGCGGTCATCGTCCACCTTCCGCGCCGCACCTGGGTGTGGCACCATCATGGCGGTAACACGAGTGGTATCCCGGGCCGTGGTGATGCCACACCAGAGGAGACAGCATGACTGAGTGGACTATCCCCGTTAAGAGCCTGGACGCGGTAGACGTCAATGGCACTGGGGGAGCGGCAGGCAGCACGATCGACCTGGGTGAAGTTATGTCACGACATGGCTGCCAGGTCGCGATTATCCTGGCCTCAGGTCAGTCCGAGGCCTTCCTGAATGGGTCACTGGACGGCACCGAGTGGTTTAACCTTGACACTTACATAACCCCGAACGGGGCTCCTGGCGGAACATACACGGCCCGCCTCGGCAGCGACGTCCCGTGCCGGTATATTCAGGGTTCGGCCTACCAGCCCGTGGGTACCGGCACCCCGTCCGCCACATTCACGACCTGGCATACATCTGCCCCGTGAGTAAGCAGCCCGATCCGATCCGCGTGCATGGGATACACGACAATGCGGACGGTAAAGGCACGCCCTCAGGATGCGGATTCTATAGAATCTGCCTTCCTTTTGATGAGCTGAAACGCCACGGCCACCACATGACTTATGCGGCAGGGAAGCCGAATGTCCCTGATGGCTGTGACGTCATCGTCGGCCAGCGGTTCGACAACCCCGACGTGCTGCGGTTCTGGCGGCGGCTGCGAATGAAAGGCCGCCTGGTCTATGAGATTGACGACGACATCTGGAATGTGCCACGGGCCAACTACATGGCGTTCAGGACCTATAGCTGGGACCATTCCCGTGACGCGGTGGAAACGGCTGCGGGCATCGCGGACATCGTGACCGTGACCACCGAGCCGCTGGCCGAGCGCCTGCGCAAATTCAACCCCGAGGTCAGGGTCGTCCCGAACGTCATCCCCGGCGCGCTGCTGGACTGGAAGCACGACCCGCCAGGCACGGTCAAGGTGGCCGGGAAGGACGCCCGGCAGGTGCGCATCGGCTGGCGCGGCGGCGGCTCCCATGCTCTCGACGTCCAGGTGATTGCCACCCCCGTGCGGAACGTGCTGCGGAAGAACCCGCAGGCCAGGCTGCACATCATCGGGACCGATTTCCGTCCCACTATCGGGGTGGACGCCGACTTCACCAACTGGGTCCCGGTCGGCGCTGATCTGGACTACTACCGCACCCTGACCGGGATCGACATCGGGCTCGCCCCGCTGTACGGCATCGAGTTCGACCGCTCCAAGTCGGCCATCGCGGCCATGGAGTATGCCGCGTTCGGTATCCCCACCATTGCGTCATACTCCGAGGCGTACCGTGACTTCATCGCAGACGGGAAGACCGGGTACCTCATCCGCCGCAAGTCCGACTGGGCGAAGCGGATCGCGGAGCTGGTCAACGACCACGAGGCCCGCGAGGCCATGGGTGCTGCGGCAAAAGAGCGGGTGGCAGCCTGGACGGTAGAGTCAGGGCAGGCCACCTGGCTGAAGGTCTATAAGGAGCTGGCGCGATGAAGGTCATCATGACCACTACGATTTCCGGGTCGCGCGGCGACGACATGTGGCCGCCGGCCGGCGAGAGCCTCACGGTCAGCGCCGGGGAAGGCGAGAAGCTGATCCGGATGGGAGTAGCCGTGCAGGGCCCCGAAGACCCCGAGCCCGTCCCTGTCCCGGCCGAGGAGAAGGCCGCGTGGCCGCCGCCCGCCGAGACCGCCGTGATCCCTGACACTGACGTGGAGCAGCGCGCCGCGCAGCCCGGTACCGTGGAATCTGATGTCGCGAAGGAAACTGCAGAAAGCCCGCTGACCCAGGTCGCGCCCCGCCGTGGCCCCGGCCGCCCCAGGAAGGATTCCCTGCCCTCATGACACGCCGCCACCGCCAGCCGTCGCTCCAGATGCGCTACGAGCACTGGGACCCACGCTGACAGCAAGGTAAGACCTGTACGCTCGGGATAGCCAGGTTTGATCTTCCCCTGAAGGGAATCTCAGCCTTCAGGTTCCTTACTGGCCCTGGAGGCTGAAGATGTCCGCTGAACGTGAATCACAGGAAGACCGCACAGCCGGGGAAGATCGCGCGGGCAAGGAAGGCCGCCGCAGGGGAGACCGTGCGGCTACTGACGCTGCCCCGTTCCCGCCTGAGCGTCCCGAGGACGACCAGCGCCCGGACAGCCAGAAGGAAGGCGAGGCCCGCGCGTCTGCCGCCGCCCTGGACGGCGAGCATGGCACCGAAGGCCCCCCGCAGTACCTCGACGCCCCGGAGCCCGAAGGGCACAACGCCGGCGACTACCCCATCACGGACGGCAGGAAGGGCAGGGCCAAGGGCAGGGCCTCCTCGCGTGACGAGGACGAGACCGGCTCAGGCAGCAAGGATAAGGGCCCGGCCTCCGGGTCGTCTTCTAGCTGATCATGTAGCCTGGAGCCACTAACCCCGGCGGGCGAACCCCCAGCGATCAAGGCTGGCAACTGAGCCACCCGGATCTCCATTCGGAGTCCTGGGAGGTGGCCAGTTGTACCGGGTCACGTGCAAGCAGTGCGGGGCTAACACCCTCATTACGGGCGGCGACCCGGATGCGGCGCTGTCATGTACCTGCTGCCAGCAGAAGCATCATCACGGCGTGGCGGCTAACGCCTGCCCTGGTGCTGGCTTCAATCACCTGGATGCGGTGTGCTCGCATCCAGATGGCGGCCAGGCCTGCAATGCGGTCACGGAGCTGGGCCAGGACTGCCCTGGCGGCCACTGCGGCACAGGCGTGGACGGCTGCACCGTCTGCCGCCCGGTAGACATCGAGTTCATCGGGCAGCTGCAGATGGGCCAGGTCTGACATGGCTAGCATGACGGACCGCAACGCCGCCGGGAACAACCTGGTCACCAAGCTCATGCAGGCCATTTACACGGCCAGTACCACCGCGACATTCACCCCCGGGACGAGCGGCGGGTCCGCGTTCGCGATCACCCCGCCGTTCTTCCTGCGGCTGATGACCGCACAGGGCTCGAATACCTCCAACGGCACCGAGCTGTCCGCCACCGGCTATACCGCGCTCGGGAACACGATGGGGTCTTCCGCATTCGGGGCCCCATCGGCGGGCGTGTCATCCAGCTCGAACCCGGTCTCCTGGACCGCTGGCGCCACCTGGTCGGCCGTGGTCGCGATCGAGATCTGGGACTCGGCCGCGACCAAGCTGCGCTACCTGCAGGGCTCGATCACCTCGGTGACCCTGGCCAACGGGAACACCCTGACCTTCGCGGCGGCGTCCATTACCGCTGACGCCTCGGCCTGGTGAGGGGTCAGTCATGAAGGTGCCGCTGCTGGAGTCCTACCAGGACTGGGCCTGCCCGAACTGCGGCCTGGCTGAGCGGACCCCTGCGATGGCACCGAACGCCACCCGGTTCCACACCTGCCCGAAGCTGCACATGCTGACCGCGCCGCTGGTCCGGGCGGGGACGGACTGCAAGGTGGTCGCGGAGTTGCGCGCCGACTACCTGAACGGCGAGGTCCAGGCGGCCGGAGACGACGGGAAGCCGTACATGGCGGTTGAGACCGTCCACGCGGACGGGCATACCGACCGCACAGTCAACGCCGGGCTGGCCACATTGAGAGCGGGAAGCTGATGACCGATCCCGATGTGATCCGGGGTATCGAGCGGGTGACCGGCGAGACATGCGACCCGGAGACCGGCGAGTGGGTGAAGCCACCGGAGCCGGTGGTGGAAGTGCATGCACAGCCGGCTACGGCATCGGGCGGCTCTGCCCCCGGGGATGAGGACTGAGTTATGGCCACTTTCGTCACGAGCAACATTTCCGCCGCAATGGTCTCGAACTTCTTCGCCCCGGCCGCCGCACTGTCATGGTCGGCGGACACGATCAATGCGGCACTGTACGGCACCACGCCAGACAGCGCCCTGGCCAAGAATGACACGTTCGCGCACAACGCCTACAACGGCACAGGTGGCCAGTGGGTGACTGCGAACGAGATCACCGGCACCGGGTACACGGCGACCGGGACGGCGCTGGGCACGAAAACGAACACGTTCGGGTCCGGCACGCAGCAGGTGTCCGCAGCCAACCCCTCGTGGACGACCGCAACCTTGTCAGCGGTGTTCGGCTGCCTGGTCTACGACGTGACCCTGGCCTCCAAGGCTGCGTTCTGCTGGAACTATTTCGGCGGGTCCCAGTCGGTCACTGCTGGCACGTTCACTGTTGTCTGGTCAGGTTCCGGCATCCTCCAGTTCACGATCACGTAGGCCGGATGGACCTATGCCAGTCACGATCCTGAATACCGGGACGTTCAACGGCACCGGCACCAGCGCCCCCGCTGGCCTGGCTGCCGCGTCGGGAGCAGGGTCCGCCGCGTCTATGTTCGTCCTAGGCACGACCAAGCCCGATGCCACGAACACCGGGTACGCGATGGCGGGCTATACCTCCGGGTCGCTCACTGACAACACCCCGGCCAGCCCGGGGTACCTTTACACGATCTCAGCGAATAACACGGTGGTGCAGGGCCTGCGCATCCACGGCCGGGTGGTGATCACCGGGAACAACTGCACTCTTAAAGGCTGCCACATCGTCGGCCACCTCAATATGGCCTACAGCAGCCCCTACGGGCTGGTCAACAGCAGCGGTACCGGCAACACGATTGATTCCTGCGAAATCTCCCTGTGGGACACTTCAGCCAGCACTGACAACTCAGCCGGTTTCAATGGCAGCACGGACACCTACTGGCCGGTCGGGGTTTACATGACTACCGGGTCATGCACGGTCAGCAGGTGCGATATCCACGACGTTAACGACGCCACCTACTGTATCGGGGGAACCCACACTGTTCAGGGCTGCTACCTGCACGACCCGATGTTCCGTAACGACGACGGCGACCAGTCCGGGTCCAGTCCCGCCTACTGGTCGCATAACGACGGCTTCCAGATCATGGGCGGCACCGGGCATGTATGCAACGGCAATGCGTTCGACTGGAAGTTCTCCGACAACACCGGGATGAACCGTTCCGGCACCGGCACGGTCGGCTCGTTCGGCAGCGGCAACCCCAACCCGAGTTCGACGGCCGAGCAGGTGTGGGTGAACGGGCACGGGGTGATCCTGCAGACGTACAACGCGGCGGTCAGTAACGTCACCATCTCGAATAACTGGTTCCGGTACGGAAGCTGCCCGATCAGGTTCACGCCGGGTAACTTCGACCCGGGCGGCGCGGTGACCGTCACCGGCAACAGGTTCACCCCCGACCAGGGAGTGGAGTTCTCCCAGTACGTGCAGATCCGCATAGACCCGGTGTCGTCCTGGAACTCCCCGGCCCCCACCATCGACTCCACCAACGTGTACTCCAGTGACAGCGACACCCCGTCCGGCGCACGGGGGACGACGATCAGTGCCCTGACCGGGACTTCTGTCAAGATCTCGGCGTACAGCTCCAGCGCGCACACCGGCAACGTCCCGCTCTCCCTGACGCCATGACCACGACGGCCAACAACTTCGAGGGCGGCGGCGCGGCTGGCGGCGCGGGAACCTCCATCACCACCGGCAACTCAGGCGGCGGGTCGGGGAACGCATTCGCCAACGTCACGCTTCCCAGCACCGCTACCAGCGCCACGTTCACCTACTCGACAACCGGAATGGACCCGGGCGGGACGTTCGGCGGCCGGTGGCAGATCAGCGGTGCCACCGTGGGAGGCTGGCGGGCCTACCTCGCCTGGACCGCCGCTGGCACCCAGCTGGCCGGCCGGTGGGTGTTCTGCTTCAACACCCTGCCCGCCGTCAACGTTGTCTTTGCCGTCATCATCAATGGCTCGTTCAGCACCAACCTGCGGTTCCTGTACGTGACCGCCTCCGCGACGGTCCAGACGCAGACCGCTGGCGGCGTCAACCTCGGCACGGCCTCATCGGCCATCTCGGCGGGCACCGTGTACGGACTGGAAGCGCAGATGGACTGCGCCGCGTCGAACACCACCGGCACGATCAACGGCCAGATGTACGCGCTGTCCGCGCCGGGCACGCTGCTGATGAACGTCGCCTCGACCACGACAGACGCAGGCGGGGGGGCGGCATCACCGCAGCCGATCCGGGGCGGCCTGGGTGAGAACGACCTGGTGGCCAACCTGGACGTGACGTTCGATGACCTGACGTTCGTCACCGGCACGCTCACCCCGATTGGCCCGCCTTCCAGCGGAGCTTCTCCTAACGCGGGGCTGCCTGCCTCCAGTGGCGGCGGCGTTTCCCCCCGTCCCTCGATCGCCATCGGAATGACCATCCAGGGGATCTGACCGCCGGTCAGGCCTCCGCGAAGTGAGCCGCAGGAACGAGGGGAAATGTTTCAGGGTAAAGCTGACCTGAGGGAGGCGCCGTGAATCTGCTGCGGCTGACAGTGCCTCCTGAGCCCGCATGGGAACCCGACCATGGGTGGCGGGTTCTCGACGCGGACGGCCACGTGGTGAACGCGGGTCCCCGCATCCTGCTGGAGGCAACGTTCGACCTGGCCCGCATGTTCGGCCTGGATGAGACGCAGGTGCCGGTGCCCGGCGCCGGGCGGGAGCAGTAATGGCGGGCATCGACAACACGATGATCGCGAACATCCTGGCCGCGACCACCCCGACCGGGGCGGCGGGCATCCCGGGTGCGTTCACGGTCCTGGCCGCGTCGGCAATGCGGATACGGATCAACTCGACCGCTTCTACCGGCGCAGCGGCGGGGACGGAGATCCCCACCCAGACGTCCGGGTACACCAGCGGCACCGGCTGGACGTCGCTCGGCCAGTCAACGACGTCAGGGACCCCGGCCATCGCGGGCGTGCCGTTCACCACGCAATCCTTTGTGTCAGCCGGCGGCGTGGTGGGGTCCCCCGGAATCGTCAGCTTTGACCTGACGTCCAGCGCCGGGGTGCGGTCATGGTTCGGGAACTTCACCTCCCAGCCCGTCGCCATTGCCTCCGGTAACACGTTCCAGGTGACCGGCGGCGCTGGCGCCGCTGCCGGCATCCAGATTGCGCTGACCTGACATGGCCTGGACTGACAGCCGGGTTTTCACGCAGGCAATCCTCAACCCGCTGACCGCGAGCGCCTGGAGCACCACCGAGCCGACCACCTACGGCGGCACCGGCCTGGCCGCTGACGCGATCCTGGTGGCCCTGTTCGGCACGGCGGTGACCCCGGACAAGGACGCGCTGGTCACCGCCACCGGGTACAACACGGGCACCTGGACGACAGGTAACGAGATCACCGGGACCGCCTGGGCGGCGGGCGGGCAGACGCTGGGCACGAAAACCTACACCGCTTCGACGGGCTCGGTGGGCTTCGATGCGGCGAACGTCGTGGTGACGGGCGCGACCATTTCCGCCGCGTTCGGCTGCCTGGTGTACGACAGCACGATCACCGGGGGCACGGTGGCCAAGCAGGGGCTGTGCTTCAACTACTTCGGCGGGTCCCAGTCGGTCTCGGGCGGCACATTCACCATCCAGTGGAACGCCGCTGGCATATTCAACTTCACGACGTGAGGTGAGCCATGCCTGTTAATGCTGCATACGCCACGCATTTCAACTCCGCGCCGTTCACCCTGGGCACCACCGAGCCGAACGCTGCCAACACCGGATACGGCCAGCTCGGTTACACCCCCGGGACGCTGACCGACGACAACACCGCGACCAGCCCGAAATACATTTACCTGATCTCAGCGGATAACACCACAGTGGCAGGCAAGCGCATCCACGGCCGGGTGCAGATCACCGGGAACAACTGCACCCTCCAGGGCTGCGAGATCGTCAGCGTGGCCGGTATCAGCTATGACACGACCTCCAACTACGCGCTAGTCAGCAGCAGCGGCACCGGGAACGTGATCCAGTACAACCACCTGACCCAGTACGACCCGTCGCTCAGCAGCGACAACTCGGTCTACTGGATGTGCGGGGTCATAATCACCGGCGGCAGCTGCACGGTGTACCGGAATGACATCCACGACATCAACGACGCGACGTACATAACCGCCGGTACCCATACCATCGCCGGGAACTACATCCACGACATGGGGTTCCGCAACGACGACAGTGACCAGTCGGGCAGCACTCCCCCGTCCTGGTCCCACAACGACGGCACGCAGATCATGGGCGGCACGAACCATGTCATCGTCGGCAATTCCTACAATATGAACTGGTCGCGGCTGACCGGGATGAACAACACGGTGGGGAACCCGGACCCGTACGCCGAGCAGGCGTGGCCGAACTGCCACAGCATCCTGATGCAGAACGCCAACAACGCCGTCACGGGCGTGCAGATCACCCGGAACTGGTTCAGGTACGGCACGGTCGGGCCGTTCTTCACCTTCAAATCCGGCGATGTCACCCCCGGCGGCGCGCACACCCTGACCGGCAACAGGGTCACCCCGGACCAGGGCGTCCAGTTCAGCCAGTACAGGCAGGTAGTCGTGGACCCCACCACGGCGTGGGGGACGATCACCGTCGATAACACGAACGTGTACTCCCACGACCCGGACACGCCGGCCGCCGTCCAGGGGCTGCCGCTGAACGGAAACCCCTCGGGCAACCCGTTCACGGTCAGCACGGTGGAGTCCTGGATGTACAACTCCAGCGCGCATACCCCGTAACCATGTGAGGCGGAATTCATGAGTTTCTACACCGGCACGCAGGCAGAACTGCTTTACACGCTGCCCACGCCTATCACGAAGAACACGTACACCACCATCGCGGCGTTCTCCGGGGTTGCGGGCACGAACCCGGTCTGCTCAATCCCGGCGGGATGGGCGGTCAACTATGTCCCCAACCCGCTCGGGCGCTGCCTGATGCTCGAAGCGTTCGGGACGATCGCCACGACGTCGGCGGCCACGTTCGCGGCGGCCCTGAACATCAACCCGACTCTGGCCACCTCGACGGGCAACATTCCCATGGCCGCCGCGCTGGCCCCGACCGCCGCCGTCACGTGCCCCTTCTACCTGAAGGCGTATTTCACGATCTCGGCGTTCTCGACGTCCTCGATGACGCTCCAGGTCAACGGGATGTGGCAAGTGGAATCGGTCGGGTCCGGCGGGGTGCCGACCACGACACGAGTGGGCTCCGGGTTCTCGGGGTCAATCACATCGGGGATTGACCCGCGTACCACGCTGTACGTGGAGCTGTTCGGCACGTGGAGCGCGTCAGCGGCAGGAAATACCACAACTCTCCAGCAGGAATTCCTCTGGGGCCTGAACTAAGTGAGACCTGGCCTGGCAGGGAGAAGCATCTAGCGGCGGGGAGGCAGTGGCCGGTGAACGCCTGGCAGTGCAGCCGGCCGCGCGCATCCCTCACGGCCACCCCGGTGGCACGCGTCATGACGGAGGCGGGCCGTCATGGCTGATTTCATTCACTCGTTCGAGGGCGCCCCGGACGGGACGGTTATCACGACCGGGGCTTTCCCCCCGGACAGCGCGTTCAACACGGTCACTGGTCCCTTTACTTTCTCCATAGTCGGTAATATCTACGGCTTGCTCGGCGGCCGGGTACTGACCACCACGGCCACGGCATGGCGGGCTTACGACTCGTTTACCGGGGTCACGCAACTGGCGGGCCGGGTCGGGTTCACGTTCAATGCGGCGATTCCTGCCGCCCTCCTGATCGTGGACATGATCGAGGGCACCGGGTTCTCCGCGTCGGTGCGGCTCGGCGTCGATATCAACGGCAAGTTCATCGTGCAGAACGCGGCCGGGACCACCCTGGCCACGTCGGCTGGCACCATCAACCCGGGCACTGCCTACTACACGGAAGTCCAGGCTAACGTCGGGACCACCACCAGCAATGGCACCATCAACTGCCAGCTTTACACGGCAGCCGCGCCCGCTACCCTGCTGCTGAACTATGCGTCGGGCGCGACGGTCAACTCCGGCGCAGGCAAGACCCTGGTGCGCGGCCAGCTCGGGGACAACACGGCGGTCGCGTCCCTCGACATCACGTTCGATGATGTGCTGTGGCGGCCCGGGACAATAGTGCCGGTCGGCCCGGTCCCCGTCTCTCCCGGGCAGCGGCAGGGCATTCCGGGAGCGACATGGCTGCGCCGCTTCCACACCCCGGCGTGGCTGCCGCTGCCCATGCCCGCCACCGTGCTCGGCCACTCCTCCGTCACCGGGGCCGGTGCGGTCAGCGCCCAGTCGGGCGCGGCCATCACAGCGGTGGCGCAACTGGCCAGCTCCGGGGCCGCTGCACCATTCACCCCCGGTGGCTCAACCACCCTGATCATGCTCGCGGACAACCCGGCCGGCAGTGCCGTCGTGGCACAGAACCCGGTGGTAACCCTGGGCACGAATGCCAGCGCCGGGCTGGCATCGGCCACGGGGACCTCGCTCACCCCCGCCTCACTGGACACCGTTACTGCGGGGCTGGCTGCCGCGACTGGTGCGGGTCTCACCGCGACGGTTACTGCGGCGGTGAGCGCTGGCCTCGCCTCAGCCACAGGGACGGCGCTGGCCCCCGCAGTCAGTGAGCTGGTCCAGGCCGGGCCCGCCCCGGCTACGGGCACGGCGCAGGCGCCAGCGGCCAGTGAGTCGCCGGTCACCGGGCTGGCATCCTCGGCCGGGACCGCGCAGGCGCCCGTGGCGCTGGTGCTGCCGCAGGCGGGGCTGGCCAGCGCGACCGGGACGGCCCAGGCCGCACTGGCCACTCTCGCGACGAGCGCGGGCCTGGCCTCAGCCACGGGCGCCGCCCCGGCGGCTTCCGTTTCGACGGCACAGTCAGCGAACGCGGGCCTGGCCTCAGCCACGGCGGCAGCCCTGAGCGCCACCGTCACGGCCAGTGCGACGCCCAGCGCCGGGCTGGCGTCCGCCACGGGAACGGCCCAGGCGCCCGTGGCGGCAGTGCTGCCGGTCACCGGGCTGGCCTCCGCGACCGGGGCAAGTCTCACCCCGGCCTCACTGGATACCGATACGGCGGGGCTCGCCACGGCGACTGGCGCGGGGCTCACCGCCGCCGTTACCGTCGCTCCCCAGGCCGGCCTGGCCTCGGCCACGGGCACCGCGCAGGCGGCGACCGCCTCGACCTCCAGCACGACCACGGCTAACGCTGGCCTGGCGCCGGCCACGGGAACAGCGCAGGCACCTGCCGCATCGGTGCTGCCGCAGGCCGGCCTGGCGGCAGCCACGGGCACAGCCCTGGCCCCGGCCTCACTGGATACCGACACGGCCGGGCTGGCCACGGCGACCGGCTCGGGGCTTGCGCCAGCTGTCACCGTCTTGCCCCGGGCCGGGCTCGCCTCGGCTGCCGGCGCGGCACAGCCGGTGTACCCGGGGATCAACGCGGGCCTGGCGCAGGCATCCGGCTGGGCAGCGGTCAACTTCCCTGCCCCCGTCACCACCGCGAACGCGGGCCTGGCGTCTGCTGCCGGCGCGGCCCTGGCACCTGCTCCCGGCGATGCAGTCAATGCCGGCCTGGCGCCCGCGTCCGGCTGGGCGGCGGTCAACGGCTCGACCGGGGCGATCAGCGCCGGCGTGGCCATGGCAAACGGCAGCGCGCTGTTCGATGTCACCGGCTCCACGATCAGCCTGACCCTGACCGCGATCAGCCCGGTCGGCGCATCAGGTGCTGCCGCATCA
>Ga0208586_1000261_pt1 | contig 20293 bp, 22 predicted proteins | sample NGESurshal072012_6_FD_184471 | JGI IMG/M metagenome (GOLD analysis project Ga0208586, IMG submission 184471) | Arctic peat soil microbial communities from Barrow, Alaska - NGEE Surface sample 53-3 shallow-072012 (SPAdes) | ecosystem: Environmental > Terrestrial > Soil > Wetlands > Peat ... | reverse complement strand
CGGGTGAAGCCGTAGTGCATCAGGCCGGCTGCACACAGCGCGTTGTCGTGCGGCCATACCGAGCCGTTGTGGTAGCTCATCGGGTTGTAGGCGGTCATGGATGCGGCCAGAGTGCGGATTCCCCAGCCGCTGAACTTCAGCTGGCCTGGCGGTACTGCCTGTCCGCTGCCGGTGCCCGCCTCACTGACGATTGCTTCCTGCGCGCTCGGTCCGCGGGCCATTGGATCAGCCGCTGGCGGTCAGCCGGCCTGCGATCATCCTCCCGCGCTGCCTCGCGCGGCGAATGTGCGCACGGTGGCTCCCCGGGCAGCCGTTCCTCGATGACGGTTAAGGCGAACAGCAGCAGGCCTGCTACCGGGAAGCAGAAAACCAGCACCAGCGCCTCGCCCAGGTCCACGGGCCTCACGCTCCTGCGGCGCCAGAGATCTCGCCGGGCAGTAAGTGGGCCAGGCGCTGCCGGACGCGCCTGGTTCCATGCAACAGACCTGCGGGGCGATTTCCCTCCGCCGGCATTGCCCGGATCAGGTTATAGGGGTCGCCTTGTGAGCCTCTCAGCCTTCGGTTCCTGCCCGCCGCCGTGGTACCTCCGGCGGGGCTCCGCTTTCCAGCTCCTCCGCTCGTCCCGCAGGTCCGCTTCGTAATCTCCGATGGCGCGGCGAGTTCCCAGGGGACGAAAGTCACCGGTGCGCGAGCAGTTGGTCCCTTGGGCCGGAGGTTCGCGGCGGCGTGGTATCGGAGCTAAGAGCATCCTGTTATGTCGAGCGAGGAGGCCGTCATGGCCAAGCTAGAGCGCAGGCACCCGCACGTCCCGTTCCCCGACCTGTCCGAGTGGTTTGAGGAGCCGTGGGCGCCGCTGCTGCCGTTCATCGCCGCCCGCGCGTTCCGCGTGGAGGTCTATGTCCAGGAGGGCAAGTATGTTCTCCGTGCCGAGCTACCGGGCCTGGACCCGGAGAAGGACGTTGAGGTCAGCGTCGAGGACGGGACACTGACGATCCACGCGGAGCGGCACGAGGAGCAGGAGGAGCCGCACCGCAGCGAATTCCGCTATGGCTCGCTGACCCGGTCGGTCACGCTGCCAAGAGGGGCGGATACCGAGCACGTCTCTGCCAGCTATGACAAGGGCATCCTGCAGGTCACCGTGCCGGTGCCACAGGCCAAGGGCGAGGGCCGCCGTATCGAGATCACTCACGGCTGAGCCTGGCCGGGGTTGCCGGTGCCTGGCGGGCACATGCACCGGCCATCAGGAGCACGCTGTGGCGGTGAGCCGCTGGTCAGGTGCGGGCCAGTAGGCCTGCCAGCGGCTGGTTGTGGTGCAGGCGGCTGATGGCATCGGCCAGCAGCGGCGCAACGGACTCCACCTGAAGCGCGAGCGCGGCGGAACGGCCCTGCGGCAGGGTGTCGGTGGTGACCACGCGCCGTATCGGCAGCCCCCTGAGGCGCCGGGCCGCCCCTCCCACCAGGAGCCCGTGGGTCGCGGCGACGACAATGACGGACGTGCCCCCGTGAGCGAGGACAACCTGGGTGGCGGCCTCGATCGTTGCGCCGGTACTGATCATGTCGTCCACGATGATGGCGGGGCGACCGGCGACGTGGCCGGCTATCTCCTCGGCGCGTACGGTGGCTCCGGTCAGCCTGGTCTTGCGCACTACCGCGACCTGCAGCAATGAGGCGTAGTGTTTGGCGAGCTTGACCGCGCCGAGGTCGGGTGCCACAACCACCGCATCGCCCGGGACGTCCGGGGCGAGCGCCTCTGCCAGGGCGGGCACGGCCGTCAGAATTTCCACGGGGATACCGCACATGGCTTCCAGCGCAGCGCTGTGCGGGTCGACGACGACGAGGCACTGGGCTCCTGACGCCGCAAGCGCGTCGGCGGCCACCCGGGCACCGACGGGCTCACCGGACCGGCCACGGCGGTCCTGCCGGGCATACCCGAAATAGGGCACGACCGCGGTGATCCGGCCCGCGCCATCCCGGCGGCAGGCGTCGAGCAGTAGGAGCAGTTCTATGAGGTGGTCGCTGACCGGCGGTCCCGTGGGCTGGATCACGTAGACGTCGTCGCCGCGCACGGGGTTCACGACTGGGCGCATCTCGCCGTCCGGGAACCGGTCCAGCTTGCACGTCACCGGCTCAGTGTCCAGTGACTTCGCGATCGCCCCTGCGAGCACTGTGTTAGCGGATCCTGGCACGATCCGAAGGCCCATCCCGCCTCCCAGCCTGTGTGCTCAGTCACTGACCTGACGGTCAGGTCAGCAGCACGCAACGGTCCCCGCCTGGGCAGGGGCCCATTCCCCGGTGGTGATGCGCGAGGGTGAGCCTGACCAGTCCGCTTTCGAGGTCCCGGGGATCGGTGTGAGATTCGGCGGCGAGCTGGGCGAGGGGGGAACATCCGGGTCTGGCCCGGGGCCGGGGAGGCCGAGGTGGCACGCGGCGTACTCGGCGCGTGGGTCGAGCGGCGGCTGCGCGCCAGGCCACACTCCGCGCAGTTCTCGCAGGAACAGCTGGATGGTCACCGGCCCCCGGCCGGGGAGCACGTCCAGGGCCGCCCGCAGCGCGGGATAGGTGGCGAAGCGCTGGCCGATCAGCGCGGCCCGCATCAGCCAGCTCCGGCGCGTCGCTGGGCAGGCTGGGCCGGATCAGCACCGTGCGTCCATCACGCAGGACTAGTTCCTGCTGGTACTGCGCCGGGTAGCCTCGCGGCAGGCTCCCGTGCCCGGATGCGGCGTCCACGACTCACCTCCGCGGAGAAACGGCCAGTTCCATGGCGCCACCGGCTGAACCGTCCAGCGGCCGTCAGGTGCCTGGACGGTCAGCATCAGCCTGCGCGCCCGGCCAGTAGCAGCCGGAGCACCTCCGTGGTCAGGAATTCCGTTGCCTTCCACCGCTTCTACGACAGCATGAGGGCACCCCGCGGCAACAGGGGCGAACGGCCCACCGCTGTCGCGGATGGCAGCTTCCGGCGAGCCGATAGTGCAGGCACATGATCGATGTTCCAGGGCCGAAAGCACCGCCATGGCTGAGCGGCTCGGACATCGGCATCGGTCACCCGCGCTGTGCTGCAAGATCAGGTCAACGGTCACCCTAATGATGGATGGCCTGAGCCGGGCGGGGTGAACATCACCAGGCCAGAGTCATCGATGACCGGGACTGCGCCTGCGCGGGCCGCGAGCATCCTGGTCAGGATCACCTTGAATGCCGTGTCCTGGCGGACGGTCACCACCGGAGTGGTCATGAAATCCCTGACGTCCCTGGGTCATCCCGGTCGCCCCCTGTGCCGTCCACGTCAATCCCGTACGGCACCCGCCCGACGGGCCAGGTGCCTAACCTCCTGGACGCGCCCCCATGCGGGCCAGAATCGCGGGCCCAACGTCACCTGGGCCATCCATTCATGGGTCGCCGCCAGGGCGGACTTTCGGCCCTGGTGCGCGGAGGCTGACCGTCCGAGCATGATCGTGTGGCTAGTGGGAGGAGGCAGCGATGCGAGCAGCAGTGGGTGACGAACTGGTGGTCCGGGGACGTCACGTCGATGACCATGATCGCGAAGGCGTGATCATCGAGATCCATGGTGAGAACGGGTCGCCGCCGTATCTGGTGCGCTGGAGGGATGGCCGCGAGAGCGTGTTCTTCCCCTCTGCCGACACCCTGGTAGAGCATCGTCCCGGCGGGCGGCAGGCCAGCTCTGCGGGGACGTGACGGCGAGCTAGCAGGGCTGCGATGACATGGCCCCCCGCACGGCGGGGCAGTCAGGCAGCGGTGGCCCGGCAGCGAAGGAGGCGCCGTGGCGGGCGGGCTGCTGACGGATTTGTATGAGCTGAACATGGCCGCAAGCTATCTGCGCCGCGGGATGAACGGCCTGGCGACGTTAAGCCTGTTCGTCCGGCGCCTCCCGGCAGACCGGGGGCTCCTGGTCGCGGCGGGCCTGGAAGATTGCCTCCAGTTCCTGGAGGGGTTCTCGCTCACTGCGGAAGACCTGGGCTACCTGCGCCATGCGCAGCGCTACGACGAGGACGTCCTGCGGATGCTCGCGGGGCTGCGGTTCACCGGAGACGTGCGGGCGGTGCCTGAGGGACGGGTGGTGTTCGCGGGTGAGCCGCTCCTGGAAGTGACCGCGCCGGTCGCCGAGGCACAGCTAGCCGAGACAGTGCTGCTCAACCATCTGACGTTCCAGACCAGCGTGGCCACGAAGGCGGCCCGGTGCGTGCTCGCGGCGGCTGGCGCAGGTGGTCGATTTCGCGTTCCGGCGTACCCAGGGGATCGAGGCCGGAGTGGCTGTTGCCCGCGCCTCATCGATCGCTGGCTTCGCATCGACCAGCAACACCGAGGCGGCCAGGCGGTATGGCCTGACTGCCGCGGGCACGATGGCGCACTCCTTCATCGAGGCATTCGTCAGTGAGAAGGCGGCCTTCGCCGCATTTGCCCAGGATTTCCCCGGCCAAGCCACGTTCCTCGTGGATACCTATGACACGGAGCAGGGCGTCCGCGCCGCCATCGAGGTGACGCGGCGGCTGCGGCTGCCGGGACCGGTGGGAGTGCGGCTGGATTCCGGGAACCTGGCTGGCCTGGCCAAGCTGGCGCGCCGGATGCTCGATGACGCGGCACTGCCGGATGCCCGGATTTTCGCCAGTGGCGGCTTGGACGAATGGGCGATCGCCGACCTGGTGGCCTGTGGTGCCCCGATCGATACCTATGGGGTGGGCACCAAGATGGGACTTTCGCCCCTGGACTCGGGAATTCCGGCACTTTGGCAGCCGTGCGGAATGTGATCGACTTGAAGTAAAGACGCCTAGGTACGGACGCCACAACGGTTTGTCTGCGCCCGGACGGGATGAAGGAGTTCCTGATGTCTCGCCGCACAGTGCGAGAGGTAATGACGGTGCAGGTCATCACGGTCACCGAAAACGCCCCGTTCAAGGAATTGGCTGTCGTCATGGCCGGGCACGGCATCAGCGCCCTGCCGGTGCTCGACCGCTCAGGCCGGGTGACCGGCCTGGTCTGCGAGGCTGACCTGCTGCCCAAGGAGGAGTTCAAGGACGACCCGACAGCCAGGCGGTTGCCGTGGTGGCGGCGCTGGAGTGAGCACGCCAAGGCCAGTGGGGTAACTGCCGGGGATGTGATGGCTTCCCCTGCCCTCATGATCAGCACGGATGTGTCGGTGGTGGACGCGGCCCGGTACATGGACCGGACGGATGCCGGCTGGCTGGTGGTGACCGGGTCCGGCGGCGAGCTGGCGGGGATCATCAGCCGAGGGGATGTGATGAGTGTCTTCCTCCGGCCGGATGAGGACATCAAGGATGAGATCGTCCGCGAAGTGTTCACCGACTACCTGGGCACCAACACCGCCCTGGTCCAGGTGCGAGTTGCCGATGGGGTGGTGACCCTGGGCGGTGAGGTCGAGAACAGGAGCATGATCCCGGTCGCGATCCGGATGTCACGCTCCGTTGACGGGGTGGTGGCGGTCAACGCCGGGCTCAGCTTCGCCGTGGACGATACCCATCTGCCGAGGACCGCTGACCTGACCGGCTACTGACAGCACCGTTGGCGTCCCGAGCCGGTGAGCTGCACGATGTCTTGGGAGCATTCGAGGCCGACGCTTACTCCGCTCACGCACATGCCAGGCCGGCCGGGTTTTCACGGCCTCGGAGACCTTGCGCCAGGCCTTCCCGTCGTGCTGGCCAGCAGGCTGTCCACCGACGTCACCAACCAGGGCAACCCGTTGTCATCGCAGAGGCGCATGGAGGCCACCTACAGGTACGGGCGGTGCATTGAGACTTAGTTAGGCGTGCCTGCTAACGGTCCAGGGGTGGTGGCTCGTACACCCGCGGGGGTCAGCTTGATCCGCCGCATTGCCCGTCGCAGGTCGGTGACTGTCACGATGCCTGCTACCCGTCCGTTTGCCAGCACGACCGCCACGACCTCGTCACCCAGTGGGCGGCGGGTGAGCAGTGAGGCAGCCGGGTCTTCCGGCGTTGCCCGGTACGGCGGCGGAACGGCCAGGGCGACTTGGTCAAGGCGCAACTGGGTCCGGTCGTTAGGGCGGATCCTGATGAGCTGGTCAACGACCACGAGGCCGGTGAGCCTGCCGGTAAAGTCCACGACAGGAAACGCGTCCTGCCGGGAGTGGATGGTAATCGTGTCGATGAAACCTTGAACGGTGCTCCATCCCGGTGCGAGGTCCGGGTCCGTCGTCATGATGTCGGCTACCCTGACGTCGGCGAGCGCGGAAGCGGCCGTAGCAGCTGCCTGCTCGGTGCTGGCGGCGCTGATGAGGAACCACCCGATCAGCATCAGCCAGAGCCCGCCGAGGCTGCCCCAGGCCAGCAGTTCGAAGACGCCGGCAGCAGCGACCCCGGCGCCCAGGAACTGGCCGGCCCGCGCCGCGGCGGCCTCGGCGCGGCGGCGGTCCCGGAAGTGCCGCCACAGCAGGGCCCGCAGCACCCGGCCGCCGTCCAGCGGCGCGCCCGGCAGCATATTGAAGGCAGCAAGCAGGCCATTCATGACTGCGAGCCACTGCGCTGCCGCGACGGCGACCCCCGCTGCGCCGGCCATGTTCAGCAGTTCAGCCGCGCCAAGGAAGATGCCAGCCGCAGCCAGGCTCGCGGCAGGCCCGGCCAACGCGATCCGAAGGTCGGCGGCGGCGTCGGGAGGCTCACCCTCCAGTTCGGCGACCCCGCCGAGCATCCATAGCGTGATCGACCGTACGTTGACCCGGTTGCGCCGTGCGACCATCGCGTGCGAAAGCTCGTGCGCGAGCAGTGAGGCAAGGAAAAGCACCGCCCCGGCCACTGCGACCATCCAGTACAGCACCACGGGCTGATGCGGGGACGAGCCAGGTAGAACGCTTGCGCCGAGCAGCCAGGCGATCATGACCAGGATGACAGCGACCGACCAGTTCGCGCCCACTGCTATCCCGCCTACGCGGCCAAGCCGTACGTCCTGCTTCAACAGTGCCTCGTCCTTACCTGTTACGTTCTCACTTCCCAAGCTGCGGCAGTGCGGCCGTGGGACCAAGAGGCGACCTTCCCGCTCGCAGGGGACCTTCGACTCGCGGCCAGGAAGCGGATCTGACCAGGATCGAGTAAGTGACCTTGGCCTGCGTTGCCGAAACGACGATGCCACCGGAGCGGACGTTGCCGGTTCTCCTGCGTCCCTTGGCGCCGGCCGAGTTCCCATCTGGCGGGATTCGCTGGGCTGTGCGCGCCGCCGGGCGGATGGTGGGTTAGATCACGCTCCTTCGCGTCTTGCCTGGCCAAGAGGGCGGAATATCCGTACTCGCGGACTATCGGCGCCTGGACGGCAGCCAGTGCTCGCGGATGGCCGCCGGCCGGAGCTGCCGAGGTGTGGCGGGCCTTCTGCCGGGACCTTAGCCCCTGGGGCCGGTGCCAGGCGGCGAGCGGTGATGGAAGGGGTAAGGGGGTTGTCATGTCCTTCACGCCAGTCGCCAGTCTCGAATTCACGATTCCGGCGTTCCCAAGGCTTCTGCCGTGGTCACGGCGGTGCGGCGGCATGTCTCGGCCGGGGCTGTCGACCAGGCGTTCGCGCTGCTGTACGTCGGCCTGCGTGAGCTGCTGCGGTCGGCGACGGCTGAGCCAGTTACCGGGGGCAAGCGATGATCAGCCATGCAGACGTGGAGAAGCTGCTGAGCATCCAGGCTGCGGAGCGATCGGTGCTGTCTATTTACCTGCAGGTTCCGGTGGACCCGCCCGCGCTGCGCGGCCTGCCCGCCCGGGTGGGTGAGCTGCTCGCGCTGGCCAATGACGGCGGGGATGGGCCCGGCGCTGTGCGGGCCCGGGATGAGGACCGGCGGATGGTGCGGCGGCTGCTGGAGATCCACGCCCGCGAGTGGCTGGGCCACACCGTCGCGATCTTCGTGTGCAGCCAGTTGCGCTTGTCGCAGGGGTTCCCGCTGCCGTGCAGGCTCCCGGAGCGGGCGGTGCTCGCGACCCGCCCGCATGTGCGGCCCCTGCTGGTGGCCTTGCAGCGCTGCCCCAGCTACCGCGTCGCGGTCGTGGACCGGCGCCACGCGTGGGTATTCAGCGTGGCGGGAGATCGGGTCAGCATGGTGGCCCAGCAGGCAGCAGTGGGTGTGCGCAGCCCAGCCTTCGGGGGCTGGTATGGCCTGGAGTCCTACCGGGTCCACCAGCGCATCATCGAGCTCACTCGCCATCACCACCGGGACACCGCGGCCATTCTCGGGCAGGCCATGCGTTCCGGCGGGCAGGAGCCGCTGGTCGTCGGCGGCCATGAGGAGACCATCCCGCAGTTCCTCGCGATCCTCCCGGCCGACGTGGCTGGTCACTTCGCCGGGAGCTTCGTCGTCGATCCGCACACCATGACGCCGGCCCGGGTACGGGACCTTTCCGGCGCAGTCATCAGGGACTGGGCGGACCGGCGCGAGCAGCGCCTGCTCGCTCAGCTCGAGCAGGAGCCGCCGGACGGGCTGACTCTCATCGGACTGGATGGCTGCCTTGCGGCGGTCGACCAGCACGCCGTCCAGTTGCTGGTAGTTCCCGTTGGGGGGCTGATCCCCGGGTTCGCCTGCGCCCGGTGCGGGGCGCTCGCCAGCACGCCCGGCCGATGCGCGGACGGGCCGGCCGCTGCGCGCTGGGTCCCGGATCTCATCGAGGAAATGGTCATCAAAACTCTCGGCGATGGCGGGGAGGTAGCGGCAGTGACCGATCCACCTGGTGATATCGCGGCGCGGGCCCGATTCCCGCTGGCCGAGGGGACGCTGCTTTCGCCCTGATCGCCGAACGGTAAGCCTCTACGTAGGAGGTGATTAAGGTGGCCGGCGGGGAGCAGCGGCCTGCAGGGCGGGACCAGACGCCAGGCGCCACCAGCGCATGGCATGCCACACCTCCGGCAGTGGCCCAGGTGGTGAGGACTCGCCCCGAGGCGCGGGTGTCGTGCCAGGGCCCGAGAGGTAACCGCCCACTGCTGCATCGGGCGGGGTCACCGGCGTGCATGCCACGGGATGGGGCCGGGTTCCCAGCGGAATCCCAGCGCGATGACTGCCGCCGCGGCGGCGCTCCAGCCGAGGACTACCAGCAGCCCGGTGGCAGGCATCGGCCAGGCGTGAGTGGCGGGCTTGAACGATGCTTCCATCGCCCGGGCCACCGGCGCGACCGGGAAGGCGGAGGCAAGGTCGTACAGCCAGTGCGGTGCGTGGACCGAGGGAAAGAACACGTCGGAGATGAATGCCAGGGGCAGCATGGTGCCGTAGGCCACCGGGAGCGCGGCATCGGTCTTCGGCACGGCCATGGTGACCGCGACGCCGAGCAGGAAGAAGCACACCATGCCCAGGCCGGCTGAGGCGGCGAAGTAGCCCATCGCCCGCCAGACGATGGTCACGTGAAAGAACGACACGCCGGTCACGATGATGATGGCGACCGAGACGAGCGAGGTCACCAGGGCCGAGCCAGACCGGCCGCCGAGGTAAGTCCAGGCTGGAAGGGGGGTGCCGCGCAGACGCTTGAGGATCCCCTCCTCGCGGGCCAGCACCATGCTGGTCACAGTCGTCACGTAACAGGCGTTGAGCAGGCAGAACGCGCTGACCGCAGGAGTGAGGAACTGCGCGTAGCGCAGCCTGCCCGCCGCGCCGGCGGCGGCGGCGGAGGGGTGGACGACGTTGAGGCTGACGAGCAGCAGCAGCGGGATCACGAGGGTGATGAAGAACCCCAGCGGGCTGCGCAGCAAGAGCAACAGCTGATAGCGGACCTGGCCCAGGGCGAGCAGCGGGCCCGGCCGGGATCTGCGCGCGACATCAGCGGCCACCGCGGCCTCCTGTGCTGGCGTTGTCGGTGATCCGCAGGTAGGCGTCCTCCAGGGAGGGCCGGGCCACAGTGAGTCCCTCCAGTTCCACGCCTTGGCTGACCGCCCACCGGGTCAGCGTGCACAGGACGCGGGTGGGCTCGTCGGTATGCATGGTGATGTCACCATCGCGGTTTTCCGGCAGGTCCCATGGACCCGCCGGAAGCTCGGCGGCCGGCAGCGCCGCCGGGAGGCGGAAGCTGATCAGCGTGCCGGCTATGTCACGGCCGCCCAGCGCATCGGGGGTCGACTCCTCGATCAGGTGACCGTGGCTCATCACCCCGACCCGGTCGGCCAGGCGCTGCACCTCGTCGAGGTAATGCGAGGTGAGCAGGATGGTGGTGCCATAGTGGCGCAGGCCGGCGATCATCTCCCAGGCATCCCGCCGGGCGTTCGGGTCGAAGCCGGTCGTCGGCTCGTCGAGGAACAGCACCTCCGGGCCGCCGACCAGGGCAAGGGCGAGGTCGAGCCGGCGCAGCTGCCCGCCGGACAGGGTCCGGACCCTGGCCCGCCGCTTGCCCGCCAGGCCCACCTGCTCGATCGTTGCCGCTACGTCCCTCGGCTGGGCGTAGAAGCTGGCGTAGAGCCCGACCATCTCCCGCACCGTCAGCTCGGCGTCGGCGCCGCCGGATTGCAGGACGATCCCGATGCGCTCGCGGAAGTGCCGGCCGCCAGCGCCCGGATCGAATCCGAGCACCCGCACCGAACCGGAGGTGGGCTTGCGGTGACCTTCGAGGATCTCCACGGCCGTCGTCTTGCCAGCGCCGTTGGGCCCGAGGAGCGCGTAAATCTCGCCGCGCCTGACCTGGAAGCTCACGCCGTCGACGGCACGCAGCCGGCCGTAGTCCTTGCGCAGCCGCTCCACCACGATGGCCGGCGGCTGGAATGCAGGCGCACCATCCATATCCCGATCCTCTGGGCTGCCCGGCCCAGCTCCAAGAGACATAGGTCCTTTGAATCAGGCCCGCAGGCACCGCATCGCGCGGGCGTTCAGGCCGGGCCTGCCGGGCCGGGCCGGGCCGGAGCGGGGCCTAAGGTCCCGGCACGGCAGGAGGATCGCCCCTGACCGCCGGATCTGGGGCGCACGATCCTGGGGGCAAGAGGCCAGGATGAGACATGATGTGGCGCCACTCGTGACAGGGTGCGGCCGCCGGTTGCGTGGGCTGTGGCCCGACCGCAACCCGCTGCGCCGCGCCGTGGACCGGGTGGAGGCCCTCATCATGGCCGGGCTGCTCGCCTCCTTCCTGATCGGCGCTCCGCTGGCCGCGCTGGCCGCCGGGCAGTGGTCCTATGCTGCCGCCCTCCGCGTCGAGCATGCCCAGCAGTCCGCCTGGCACCAGGTGCCCGCCGTACTGCTCGCCGATGCCCGCGCCCAGGGCTACGGCGGGTACGAAGCGCGGGTCCGGGCCAGGTGGACCGCCCGTAACGGCGCGCAGTGCAGCGGCGACGTTTACGCCCCGGCAGGCGCCAGAGCCGGTAGCGCCGTGCTGGTGTGGGCTGATGCTTCTGGCCGGCTGACCGGCCCGCCGCTGCGCCATCAGCAGGTGATGGGCCAGGCGTTCCTGGCCGCGCTGTTCGCCCCGGCCGTGCTGGGATGGCTCCTGGCAGGCGCCGGGTTGATCGTCCGCCACCGGCTGCAGCGGCAGCGGATGGCCGCCTGGGACACCGACTGGCAGGCAACCGAGCCGCGGTGGACCAGCAGGCCTTGACCCTCTGCTGTCCGCAGCCCGGTGACCGCCGGCACTCCCGCGACCGTCGCGTACGCCATGACCTGCGGGACCAGGTACGCCGCCACAGTGACACTGGCGATCAGGTCCCCGCGCAGCCAGCCGCGCTGATAGCCGCGCAGCATGCCCAGCCCAGGGATCACCCCCGATACCTACCCCGCTCCCGCCCCTTGCCGCGCGGCGAACCCTGAGCACGCCCGGGGTCGCTGACCCATGCGAGCTGGGCGGTGGCCGGTTTTGCGGCTCCGCCGGGTGAGGCGGCTGCCGGTGGTGGATGATTCGGGCCGGCTGGTCGGGATCGTGAGCCGGGTGGATGTGCTGAGCGTCTTCGACCGGCCGGACAACGATATCCGTGATCAAGTGATCAAGGAGGTCATCGCCGGGGATTTCGCCCTGGACTCCACTGCATTTGATGTGACCGTCAGGTCCGGCATCGTCACGATCACCGGGCAGGTCGAGCGCCGCGCCATCGCACCTGTCCTGATCGACGCGCTCCGGCATGCGGAGGGCGTCGTCGACGTCCGGGACAGAATCAGCTCCCCACCGGCAGATCAGCAGAAGGGCGGAATGCTCCTCAGGCCCAGGGCACCCGGATGACGGAGGAGCGTGCGCGGCAGGCTGCCCGCTCGTCGGCGCGGCGCTGGCAGGCGGCTGAATGGGTGGCGGCACCACCACGTCGGCGTCGTCGGCCAGCCGCAGTTGCTCGCTGCCCACCAGCGCTCGGCCGAATGCTGCATGTGACGGGCGTTGGGCCGGGTAAGCGCCGGTGTGGCTCATGTTTCACACAGCATCGCGGCCGCGCTCGCCGGTCCGCGCCCGTATCACGCTGTCTACGGTGCTGACCCAGACCTTCCCGTCCCCGATCGTGCCGGTACTAACGCATTTCACCAGAGCATTGACCACTGCATCGGCATCCTCGTCCCGGACGACGATGTCCACGCGTGCCTTCGGCACCAGCACGGCGGGGCGGCCGGCCCCGCTGGCCTTCCTGACGTGGCCATATTGCTGGCCGAATCCGCTGGTCTTGGTTGCCGTCAGGCCACGAGCTCCGGCATCGGTCACGGCATTCATGACCTCGCGCAGCTTTCCCTGCTGGATGACCGCAGTGATCAGCTTCATCGGGCATCACCTCGACTTCGTCGTCTGATGACCCGCCACCCGGCACCGCCGCACGGTGGCGGTCAGCGCACCAGGGGCTGTCACGCATAGCCAGTCTGGCCCCGGCTGACCTGCCCGATTCAGAGGCGAACGTCCAAAGAGCCAGATGGCCAAGGTCATGTCCGAAGGGCCGGGCCTGGTGAACAAGACCGCGATCGCGTCCGCGTGAGGCGGGCGGTGAGCCTGGTCGGCTGCGTCCGCATGTGGCGGGCGGGCACCCCGGAGCAGGCGCACCGCGCAGGGCGCTTGCTTAGGGGCGTGCGAGCCCGATGACCAGCACCGCAAGGAGGATGATCAGTGCGATAGCGGCCAGCGCGCGGATCACCAGCGCGTCAGCCCCATCGTGCCGGCGAAGATCGCCCCGTCCCGCTCGTTGCGCGACGGCTGGGAGACGGCGAAGAAGTACTCGTACGAGTAGTACAGCCGCCGGTAATACCGCGCGTGCGACCAGCCGCGGTAATCCTGCGGGGCCTGGGTGAAGCCGACCCAGCTCTCGGCGAACATCGGCGCGCAGCGGCGCAGGAACCCCGGCTCGAGCTGGTAGTCGGAGTCGACGACCCCGATCACCTCCGCCCGCTCGTCGGTGAGCTCGCGCAGCGCGTAGTTCAGCGCGCCGGACTTGTAGCCCGGCTAGTCCTGCAGGTGCGCGAACTTGACCCCGTGCCGCGCGCACCACCGCTGCACCGGCCGCCACAGCTGCTCGTCGTCGGAGTTGTCATCGATCAGGATGATCTCGTAGCGGGGGTAGTCGAGGTGCAGCAGCGAGCGGAGCGTGTCGATGACCATGTCGGGCGGCTCGTTGTGCGCTGGGACGTGCAGGCTGACGAACGGAAGCTCGCTGCTGGCGGGCAGGGCCGGCGTGGCGGGAGCGACTCGCCTGCGCCACTGCTCCGAGCCGATGGCGTCGCAGATCTCCCACAGGTAAGCGGCAGCGAGGACTGCGGCGAAAACCTCGAAGAGCCACAGCAGCAGCCCGCCGGCGGTGCTCGCCGCCCCGAGGTGGCTGGCGAAGGTCCAGTCCAGCACGTACGCCAGGTAGACGGCGAACAGGAAGATGCTGGATGACCAGCACAGGTGGCCACGGGCGTTCCAGCGGCGGGTCACCGGAACCCAGATCAGGCTCCCGGCAACCAGGCCGGCCACTCCGGCGATCGTATTGTGCTCGGTCCCCCCGAGCAGCCGCAGCGCCGCCGCCACGATCGCGGCCAGCACCGCGGTGCCCGCCAGCGCGAACGCGAACCGCCGGGTGGCGGGCCACGCGCCGGCCGTCCGGGTCCGGGGCCTGGAGCGGACGAGCAGCGCGGCCGTGCCCAGCGGCGCAGCCAGGATCCCGGCCAGCACGAGCGCAGCGAGCACAATCCGCCTACCTAGCATTTCTCAGCAAACAGCCGCAATCTAGCGTGCGCGGACAGCCGCACATGGCGCCGCAGCCCTGACCCGGCCAGGCGCCTCACCTCGGTACCTATCAGCGATCCGAACAGCCACGGTGGTTGCGCCTCCGCCAGAGTTCCGGCGCGACCTGTACGCCAGGTGCGCAACCGCATCCTCACCGGCCGCTGGAGCGGTAGTGACGACCGGCAGCAAGGCCGGAGCGACGTCCGGGCATGCCAAGATCCCTGGCCAGGGCCTGCCGGTGCGGGCCTGAATGTGCTGGCCCGCCACGGTTAGCACCCCGCGAGCCGGGGCCGGTGATCGCCGCCACCAGGCTGCAGAGCAGCGGCGCGAACCCCGCCCGCGGCGCTGCGTCGCTGGTAGCGGACGCGATCAGCGCCGCCCGCCGTGCCTGGCCGCCGCGATGATCGCGGTGCGGATGAACTCGGCGATCCGGCCGGCGGCGGCGCGGGCCGCCGGCTGACAACGCTCCTAATCCCGTCAGGGGGGCGGGCAGGTTGCGGGGCCGGCAACCGGTCCAGATACGGGACGAACCCCGGGGTGCTGTCACGGCCGGTGCAGGCGGGCTGGGTCCGGCCCGCAGTGGCGCGGCCCCGGGCCTCTTCGGGCGCGGGCCGTGCCCGGGAGACGGTGGGCCGGAGAGCAGGGTCAGCAGCAGGCCGCAGGCGTAGGCGCCAAGGACGAACACAGGCAGCCTGCCGCCTGGGGCGAAGCCGGCGATCGCGAGCCTGGTGAGGCCGAACCCGGTGGCGGCCAGGCCGGCCAGCAGGACGGCCGGCGACCAGGGTCGGCTAGTCCCAAGCCCGGTGGGCAGCGCGCGCAGCAGGGGCCGGTGCAGCCAGAGCAGGGCGGCGATGAGCGGAATCAGGATCACGGCCAGCACGGCCTCCCAGGCCGGCCGCAGTTCCCACCACCCGGCTGATCCGATCCGCGGCTGGGGGATCACCCCGGTCGGGTAGAAAGCGATCGCCGCGATGATGACCGGCACCATGTGCCAGAGGTAGACGAGCATGACCGCGGGGTTGAACCGGGTGACCGGGCGCCACCAGCGGGGACGCGCGAGCAGCCGTGACACTGCCGGCGCCGCTGCCAGGACCAGCCCGATCTGCGCGGCAGCATAGGCCAGCAGCGCGATCGATGGCGGGGTGGTGTTGCCGACCCGCTCGCCCGCCCCGATCATGTCGACCGGGAAGGGGCCCCACGCCACGAGGCCGGCCAGGGCCGCGGCGCCCGCGGCGGCGAGCGCGTACGGGCGCCAGCGCGGGCGGGTCAGGGTGCCGTCCCGCCAGGCGAACCCCCACTGGTACATCGAGCCCCACACCAGCACGTAGTTCGCGTAGCCGATGGCCGGCAGGTGAGCGCCGACCACGCCGACGTCCACTGCGGCGGCGCCGAGCGCCATCACCGCGGGTACCGCCAGGCCCCACCGCCGGTGTGCGGCCAGCATCACCGGCGTCAGCGTGACCAGCAGCAGGTACACGGGCAGGAACCACAGCTGGAGCGCGACGAGCCAGCTGGCCTGGGCCAGCTCGGCCGGGCCCGCCCCGGCCATCTGGGCCCCGGCGGCGGCGAGGACGGCTACCGTCACGTACACCGTCGCCGGCCACAGCAGTCCCATGGCACGGTCCCGGACCCATCCGGCCCAGGCTTCCCCCCGCTCGTGGTGCCGGGTCCACGAGATGGCGTGGACGTACCCGCCGACCAGGAAGAAGACCGGCATGACCTGGAAGACCAGGGTGACCCAGCCCGCCCAGCTGACGTAGCGGATCGCGTCGAGCCCGGACAGCTGCCCGTCCCGGTAGGTGATGCTGGTCAGCAGCCAGTGGCCTGCCACCACCGCTGCGATCGCGAGTACCCGCAGCAGGTCCGCGTAGCGGTTCCGGCCAGCCGCCGATCCACGATCTGGCGCCGGCGTCATACGGCGAGCCTGACCCTCATAGGCGTGCGGCGGTCAGCCTGTTCCGCCGCACGGCCTGCCGGAGGTCGGTGACGGTCACCAGGCCCACGACCCGGCCGTCCGTCAGCACGACCGCCACGACCTGGCCGCCCAGCGGCCGGCGGGTGAGCAGCGGCCCAGCCGGATCACCGGGCGCTGCCAGGTACCGGGACGGGACGGCAAGGGCCACCTGGTCGAGCCGCAGCCTGGTTCTGTCCTCGGCAGGAATCCTGGCCAGCAAGTCACTGAGCACAAGTCCGGCGAACCTGCCATCGAAGCCCACCACGGGAAACGCGTCCTGCCGGGAGCGGGCAGCGACCCTGCCGGTGAAGTCGGCAACCGTGCTCCAGGCCGGCGCGAGTTCCGGGTCGGCCGTCATGATGTCGGCTACCCGCACGCCGCCGAGCACGGACGCCGCCGCGGCGGCGTTCTTCTCCGCCGCGGCGGCGCTGATGAGGAACCACCCGATCAGCATCAGCCAGATCCCGCCGAGGCTGCCCCAGGCCAGAACCTCAGCCATGCCGACCGCCACGATTCCGGCGCCCAGGACCTGGCCGGCCCGGGCCGCCGCGACCTCGGCACGCAGCCGGTCCCGGTAGCGCCGCCACAGGATGGCCCGCAGCACCCGGCCGCCATCCAGCGGCGCGCCGGGCAGCATATTGAAGAGGACAAGGACGCCGTTCATCGCGGCCAGCCAGCCCGCCGCTGTGACCACCATGGCCGGGCCGCCCGCATACTTGGCGGCGGCCGCCACGCTGAGGAAAACGCCGGCCGCCGCCAGGCTCGCGGTCGGCCCGGCCAGGGCGATCCGCAGGTCGGCGCGGGCGTCGGGAGGCTCGCCCTCGAGTTCGGCGACCCCGCCGAGCATCCACAGCGTAATCGACCGCACGCCGACCCCGTGGCGCCTCGCCACCACCGCGTGCGAAAGCTCGTGGGCGAGCAGCGAGGCAAGGAACAGCACCGCCCCGGCCACCGCGACCGTCCAGTACACAGCCGCGGGCTGGTGCGGCAGGGCGCCAGGCAGGATACTCGCGCCGAGCAGCCAGGCGATGATCACGAGGATGATCGCGACGGACCAGTTCGCCCCTACGGGTATTCCGCCTACCCGGCCAAGCCGCACATCTCGCCTCAACGCGCCTCGCCTCATCACTCTCACCAAAAGGCTGCGGCCCTGTCGCCACCCTGCCAAGAGGCGCTTTTCCCGCTCCTGAAGGACCTTCGCCCCGGCGCGGGCGGGAAGCGGGCACCCGGGTAGGGGTGTCTCTATCGCGTGCCCGGGACCACCACGGCCGGGCGGACGCTAACCAGAGCCAAGCCGTGAACCGGCGTACATGATCCGGCGCTTATGTTGTTCGCGGGCAACAGGTCAGTCGGCGGGGCCTATAAGGCCGTAGTCGCCGTCGTATCGGTGGTAGATCAGGTTGCCGCGGCCGGTCTCGGCGCTGACGAAGAACAGGAAGGGCTGCCCGGCGGCCTCCAGCCGGGCGATCGCCTCGGCCATGGACAGGCGCGGTGCCGGAGTCTTGCTGACGGTAATCGACGGGGCAACCGGCCCGAGCCTGCGGGTCCGCGGGCGGGCCAGTGCCAGCCGGTACCCATCCCCGGACCGGTAGATCACGCTGTCCTCGCCAGTGGACTTCTCGGTGAACAGGTGGAAGTCGTAGTCCAGCAGCTCGGCCTCGGCGACCGCCTCATCCGGGGTCTCGTGAGCCAACGCGTACGACTTGTGCCGCACGACGGTGTGCTCTTCGGCCGGCCGGGGGAAGTAAGGCAGGCGCGGCGCAGAAAGGCTCTGGTGCCGCCACTCACCGGGCCCCGCCAGCGGCTGGCCGCCCCGGATCGCTGCCCAGTTCCGCGCCGCCCGCTCGATCCGGATCCGGAGCCGGTCGCAGGCATGGTCAGTCGCCTCGCGCATCGTCTCGCCCGCTGCCTGGGCACGGATCAGCCGCCCATTCAGGTCGATGTTGACCTGGGCGATCGCCGGGCGCTCAACCGCCGGGTCCGCGGCCATAGTCAGCTTGACCCGGGCGAACAGCACCGGTTCGGGAGCCATCCGCAGCAGCGAGCTGACGCGGTGGACGGCGAAGCTGGCTGCGCCCTCGGGGACGTCGCCCCGCGTCTCGGCCTGCACTTGCACCGTTCGCGCGTCTGCCATGACATTCCCTCCAGTTGCCAATAGCCGGGTGAGGCGCCCTGCCTTGGCCCCGACCGCCTCGGATGCCCGCGGCAAAACGGCGATGCCATCCCGGTGCCGTCTCCGCGTCCGGTGGTCAGCGACTTCTCCCGGCGGCCGGCTCGGCCGCTGCAGGCTCGAGCAGTTCCCGCAAGCCGGCGGGGAGCCGTTCGAACACTTGCGCCACCACCCCGGCCGACATGTGCTGCCGGGCCACGGCGGTGACGGCGGCCTTGGCTACGTCGGCCTCACGCACCCGGGCCTCGCGGGCGAACCCCACCACGTACTCGCCACGGTCGTACTTCTGCGGGACCCGGCTCGGGTTCCAGCCGTCGAAAAACACCCCCCGCAGCAACTTGGGGAGTTGCGCGGCAACCTCCACGCTCAGGCGGTCCCGCAGGTTATGCAGCCACGCCCGCAGCACCCGGTAAGCCAGCCGACGGTCGCCAGCCCCGAACTCGGCGTCAATATCCGCCAGCCACGCATTGGCTTTGTCGATGCTGGGGTCAAGGCTGTCCACTCCTGTGAACGACATCACCAACACCCCCCTTCTGTTAACTACCGCGCTGCGGTGTGGCGCTCCAGAGGCGAAGGTCCCGGCACGCCATGACGGCGCGTGCTGGACAGGCCCGGGGTGCTGGCCGTCCGGGACGGTGGGTCACGGCGCAGGTGGGCCAGACAATGGCAGGCCGGAGCGGCCCGCATCTCGGCTGCAGGCCGGCGAGCGGGAACGGCCCTGGTCTGGCCCGGTCACCGGGCCTGCGGTCAGCTGCTGGCGGGGTGGGCGTGGTCGTGGATGTGGGCTTGCCGGATGTGCTCTGCCTCGGCATCGACATGAGGCTCGTGATCGTGTTCCAGGGCTGGGTGATTGTGCTCGTGGGAATGAGTGGCCGCCATGTGCTCCCACTGGGTGCCGTGCCTGAGGTAGTGCACCATGTGAGCGTGCTCGATCGCGTCATGGGTGTGTTCCATGGCCTTCCCCCGTTACCTTGCTGTGCGTGCGGGAACCTGCTCGCGGCGCCCGGCCGGGCAGGCTTGGCGGTGGCAGCGCCGGCCTCACTGGGACGTGGCTCGGCCGGCCGGCTCCTGATGCTGGGACTAGTTCCCTATGCGGACTCGCGCAACCCGCCGGGGTTCGGCGACGTGGTGGCGCATGCGTGACTGGCCGGCATCGGCCCGGCACCGCATGAGTACTTCGCCGGTCACGAAGAGCTCGACGGCGGCACATCCCCCGCCGTTCCCGCTGACCTGAAGCCGATGCCACCCGATCTCCTGCGCACCCTGCAATGCCGCGGACACATAACGCCTCGCAGGATCCCGCCGACATCACCAGCCAGGGTTCGCCGCCGCATGTGCCTGGCCGGGCCCAGTTCCGTGTCAGGCTCGCTGGCGCCAGGGCAGGTCGGTGCCGTCCCCTGCCCTGGCAGGTCCTGCTGAGTGACCAAGGACCCTGCCCTGCGGGTGGCCGGCAGGTCTTTGCTCAGACAATACGGCGGCAGGTCACCGCGCTGGGCACGTGGGCAAAGGGGCTGGTCTTACGGGACGCCGCAAGTTCACGTGGGTTGTTGTCGTGGGTCCTGCGCTTGGCGTGGTCCTGGCAGCGTGCGGCAGCAGCGGCCCGGCGCCGAAGTCCAGTAGGTCGCCTTCGGCGACCGCCTCGCCCAGTGGCTCTGCCATTGCCCAGGTCACAGCTGACTGGCAAGCGTTCTTCGATGCGAAGACCCCGGTCGCCCGCCGGGTGGAATTGCTGCAAAACGGCCAGGTCTTCGCCGCGGTAATCAAGGCCCAGGTCGGCTCCCCGCTCGCCTCGTCGGCCACCGCGAAGGTGACCAAGGTGACGCTGGTGTCGCCGGAGCAGGCAAAGGTGACTTACTCGATCCTGGTCGGCGGGACACCGGAGCTGAAGAACCAGACCGGTGCCGCCGTCCTGCAGGACCGGACATGGAAGGTGGGTGACGCCAGCTTCTGCGGGCTGCTCGCGCTGGAGAACGGCGGCAAGGCATCCGGGTCAGCAGCGACACCGAGCGCGTCGACCTCGAGCGGCAAGGTCAACGTCGCCGCCGCGGTCGGGATCGACATCGCAACCACGATCTCGCAGGCAAC
>Ga0208586_1000260_pt1 | contig 20310 bp, 20 predicted proteins | sample NGESurshal072012_6_FD_184471 | JGI IMG/M metagenome (GOLD analysis project Ga0208586, IMG submission 184471) | Arctic peat soil microbial communities from Barrow, Alaska - NGEE Surface sample 53-3 shallow-072012 (SPAdes) | ecosystem: Environmental > Terrestrial > Soil > Wetlands > Peat ... | reverse complement strand
TGCCATGACACCACTCCTCGTTCACTCTCAAACGAGGAATCCACCAACATGCTTCCTGTTCCATCGATGCCGGTTTCATGGAATCGATCGTCTAGACCAACTTTCGCACTTCGTTCCTCAGTTCAGGAATTACCTCCCCCTCAAACCACGGATTTTTCCGCATCCAAATTGCGCTACGCCAACTCGGATGTGGCAACGGGAGGAATTGGGGACCGTACTGCGAAAATGCCTTGACGGTATCGGTCATGGAGGCCTTCGGCCCTGCATCCAAATAATATCGATGCGCGTATTGACCGACCAAAATCGTCAGCTGCAGGTTCGGAAGATGCTTGAGCAAGCGTTCGTGCCAGCGCGGCGCACACTCGGGACGAGGTGGATTATCACCTCCGTTCTCTCCAGCCCCCGGATAGCAAAATCCCATGGGAAGAATCGCGACCCTTCCTTCATCGAAGAAGGTCGAACGATCCAGCCCCAGCCAGTCACGCAAGCGATCGCCGCTTGCGTCATTCCAAGGTATACCGCTCCGATGAACCTTGCTCCCTGGCGCCTGACCGACAATCAACAGCCGAGCGGTGCTCGCCAGCTGCACAACGGGGCGCGGACCGAGCGGCAGTTCTGCCTCACAGATCCGACAAGCTCGAACGTCGCGCAATATGCGTTTCAGGGACATTCAGAAGCTCTCTGCATAATTAAATACCGCTCGCATCCGTACCGAGACCTCTTGCCAGTCAATGATGTCGTCAGGCCTCGCAGATATTGCCATTTCACGGGCGTAGGAAACCTATGGAACATCGGAACTTGATTGTTTCGCTTGCTTGAAAAATTCGACCGTGTGAAGCCATGCCTCCGCGGCGGCCTTCGGTCGATAGCCCTTTTGGTTGGAGGGGTTCTCAAACGCATGACCGGCGCCGTCGTAGATTTCAATGTCGACTCGCTTTCCAGCAGCGTTCATACAATTTTCGAACGCCCGAACCTTATCCGCAGGGATCCCCCGATCGAGAGCGCCGAAGATTCCTAGCACAGGCACATCGATTTTCTGAATGTCCGCGGTACTCGTTGGCAGCGGGCCGTAGTTCACGACACACGCGGAAAGTTGCGGTTCATGAATCGCGAGTTGCACCGCCAACCCGCCACCCATCGACCACCCGAGCGAGCCAATGTGCTTGGCGTCTACATCAGTGCGTCTGGCGAGATAGTCGAATGCCGCTTTCAGATCGCCTATCGCGCGATCTTGCCGAAGACCGCGCTTGAGCTTGCGAGCTTCAGAAGGATCGGCCGTGACTTTGCCTTGGTAGAGATCGACCGCAAGCGCGACATACCCATTCGCCGCCAGCTTCTCAGCTTGTTCCTTCACCCATTGGTTCAGACCCCACCATTCATGAATGACAATTATCGCTCGATGGCGCCTCGCATCACGAGGCAACGCGAGAAATCCTGTAGCTTTCCCGGTGGCGCGCGCGAATGCCACCATTCGCGTTTTCGGCCTTTTTGGCTGACGCGTCGCTGAAGATGACACCTTCTGAGCTCTCACGTGGTCCCTCGCTCGAAAGTTTCGCAGCAGCGAACGAGCGCATAAGTCGAGCTGTTGTGTTTCGTCTTGCCGATGCGCTTCCGCGAGCCGCGTGGATAGTTCCAAACACGAGCACTGACGTGATAATTTACGAGGTATTTATCTCCGTTTGATCAAAGCACATCCGAATGCGTTTTCTACCCTAACATGGCCAGAACCCTTTTACATGCGTTCTCCGCCGTGAAGCCGTATTCACGCATCACGACGTCGCCCGGAGCCGACGCGCCGAACCGGTCTACCCCCAGCACGTCGCCGCCGTCGCCGACGTAGCGATGCCAACCCTGCGATGCACCCGCCTCAACGGCCAACCGCGCGCGGACTGAAGGCAACAACACCTGGTCGCGATAACTCCGCGGCTGCGCATCGAACAGATCCCAGCTCGGCATCGAAACAACCCGCGCCATGACGTTGCGCTCCTGCAATGTCTGTCGAGCGGCCATAACCAGTCCAACCTCTGAACCGGTTGCAATCAGAATGACATCCGGCTTGCCGTTCGGGGCATCAGCAAGTACGTAGGCACCCTGGCGCAAGCCATCTGCCGCGGCACATTGAGTGCGATCGAGCGTCGGCACATTCTGACGCGTCAGAACCAACGCAACGGGGTGGTTCCCCGCTTCCAGCGCGACCCGCCAGGCGACGGCCGTCTCATTAGCATCGCCCGGACGGATGACCGTGAGGCCAGGAACCGCGCGCAGGCCGGCGAGCTGCTCCACCGGTTGATGGGTGGATCCGTCTTGTCCCAAGGCGATGCTGTCGTGGGTGAAAACATAGATCACGTGCAGCTTCATCATCGCGGCGAGGCGGATCGGCGGCCGCATGTAGTCGGAGAAGATCAAGAATGTCGCGCCGAATGGCACGGTGCCGCCGTGCGCCGCCAGACCGTTCAGGATCGCTCCCATGCCATGCTCGCGTACGCCAAAATAGAGATTGCGGCCGGCGTAGCCCCAGACACCGTCCACCGCGCCTTGCTTGTCGCGTACGGTCACTCCGGCTGGCTCAAAATCCCCCAATCCCGAAAGTGCAGTATGGGTCGATGGGTTCAAATCCGCCGAACCGCCGATCAGCGCCGGCAATCGAGGCGCGACGGCATTCATCACCTTCCCCGCAGCGACGCGAGTGGCAATGCCCTTTGTATCCGCAGGGAAAACCGGAATATCCCTATCCCATCCATCTGGCAATTCGCCGTGCATGGCCTGTTGAAACGCTTTCGCCAGATCGGGAAACGCTCGGTCGTAGGCAGCGAATCTATCGCTCCACTCCGTCTCGGCCGACTTTCCACGCTCGATTGCCTTGCGAAAGTGTTCGCCTGCCTTCTCGGGGATATAAAATAGCGGCTCGCTCGGCCAGCCCAGATTTTGCTTCGCAAGCCGGACTTCGTCGACTCCCAAGGGCGACCCATGCGATTCAAAGCTGTCCTGTTTGTCGGGTGAACCATAGCCTATATGGGTGCGCACCAGAATGAGTGACGGCCGTTCCGTTTCGCTACGTGCCGCGCGCAGTGCCTCGTCGACCGCCGTTAGATTGTTGCCGTCGGCGACCGACTGGACGTGCCAGCCGTAGGCCTCGAAGCGGCGCGCGCGATCCTCGGTGAACGTGATGTCGGTTCCAGCCGACAGCGTCACCCGGTTGTCGTCATAGAGATAGATCAGCTTGCCGAGCTTCAAATGGCCGGCGAGGGACGCAGCCTCGGAGGATACGCCCTCCATCAGATCGCCATCGCTAACGATCCCATAGGTGAAATGGTTGACAATCTCGGCGCCGGGCCGGTTGTAACACGCCGCCAGGTGCGCTTCGGCCATCGCCAAACCCACGCCGTTGCCGAAGCCTTGACCGAGCGGCCCCGTGGTCGTCTCGACGCCTGGCGCAACGCCCCGCTCGGGATGTCCCGGCGTCATGCTGCCCCACTGTCGAAACCGCTTGATCTGTTCGAGAGAAAGATCGTAGCCGGTAAGGTGCAGCAAACTGTACAGCAGCATCGAACCGTGCCCGGGAGAGAGCACGAAACGATCGCGGTCGAACCACCCGGGATTGGCCGGGTTGTATTTGAGGAACCGGGTCCATAGCACATACGCCATCGACGCAGCGCCCATCGGCATTCCCGGGTGACCGCTATCGGCCTTTTGCACAGCGTCCACGGAGAGGAAGCGCAGAGTGTTGATGCACTCATTGTCCAATGCGGGATCGAAGGGCATTGCAGAAGACGCTACGTTCATGTGAATTCTCCGGTTTGATCGTTGCTTCCGCGAGCACGTCTGGGCGTGAAGACTGTCGTAACGCGTCTCGGGCCGCCGGCGGCCACAAGTCGTTACGGCGTCATTCGCGCCCCTCGACGCCGACACCGTAGACATGCACCAATTGACCGCCGAGCCAGCCGGAGACGACGAGGAGTGCGACGCCGATAATCGAAAGCACGATGGGAGCGCTCAGCCCCGTGCCCAAATTCGTGGGGCCGCTGGCGCGCAGCCAGATATTTATTGCATATAGGACGACAGCAGTGAGATTGATCGCCATGTGGGTCAGCGCGATTTTCTTCACTGGGGGAGTGCCCCCCTTATAGAAGAGCAAGTCGATAAATCCCGGTACTGCCGCGCAGAGAGCGCCGATAAGACCACCGATCATGCTGAAAAATGCAACGGTGGACCATGCATCTCCAGAGGCGCCAGCCAGACGAATCAAATCGCAGGCTAAGGAGAAAATCCAAAGACCAATGGGGAAGACAATCAGCATGGGATGGATGGGATGCTTAAAGATGCTCGCTGGCGTGCGCATTGAGACGTTCCTTTGATCGTTAGAGATTTTGAAGGCGCGTAAGCACTCTCGGAAGCCTTTTCAACAGGTGCCGCAAGTGCCCACTCCACGTCGGCGCCTCAAATCGGCATCCGGTATCCGTAGAACTCGTGATCTTCGTTGTAGCCGCCTTGGCCAGCCCCAAGATCGGCGAAGTCCCGAACGAACTTGATTGCCGCGATCCATTTGACCATTTTGAAGCCTAATTCATTCTCGCAGCGAAGCCGCAGCGGCGCTCCATGCAGCACGCTGACCGGCGCTCCATTCATCTCATAGGCGAGAATGGTCAGGCGGTGACGCATGTTGTGTATCTCGTGGACGTCATAGTAGCCGCCTCCCGCAGCTCCCTCGGAGAACGAATAAAAGACAGCATAACGAGCATCCGCTGTCGGCTTCACGATATCAAGGATATCGCGCATACGAACACCGCCCCATTTGGCGACGCCCGACCATCCTTGGATGCAAAAATGTGTGGTGATCTGTTCCTGCTTCGGCAAGGCCTTGAGATCGGCGAAGGAAAACTCGCGCGGCGCCTCCACCAGTCCATCGACGCGCAGACGGTAACTCGCGAACTCGTCGGTCACCAGAGCCTCGAATTCGGGCGAGTTAGGCATCGTGCCGTTCGGCCAAAGATGTGGCGAGATGTCCTTCTCGGTCAACTGAGCGTTCGGGTCCCACCATTCGGCGAGCCCCTTGATCCAGCCAACCATGAATTGTCCGGTTCGCTGCACCAGGCGGGCATGCCGGATGGTGAAAGGTGACGCGACCCACCAAGCCAACCCCACGAGGATCATGGCAACGACGAAGAGCGGGAACCCAACCCAGCCGTTGCTCTGTTCGCCGATAAACATATTGTTGGTGTTCTGTCGCAGGCCGGTGACGAACACCATGATTCCATGTGCCAGGATAAAAAATATAAACCAGCAGAACGAGATGAAGTGGATCGACCTGGCCGCCTGGCGGTTGAGCACCTTGCCAATTATCCCCATCCTGTTGGAGATCGCCGGGCTCTGCATGAGGCCGGTCAGAATCGAAACCGGCGCAGCGATGAACACCGTGATGAAATACGTAAGTTGTTGCAGGCCGTTATAGCGGGTCCAGCTTTCGTCGACGGGAAAGTTGAGCGACGCATATTGAATGGCGGTGGAAAGCGCGTTGGGAAACACCCCCCAGGTCAGGGGCACCAAACGAAGCCACTGCCCGGTCGCGAAGATCAGGACGTAAAAGGCGACGCCGTTGATCGTCCACAGCAGCACGATCGAAAAGTGCCACCAGCGGGCGAGCCCGATGGAGTGGCGGACGCCGGGAATGCCCAGCCACTTCGGAATGGTCACGGAATCGTCCCTGGAAGTCCAGACCCGGTCCTTTGGCACGGCGTGCTGAAAGCGAAACCACTCCGTGCCGGGCGTACAGTCGCGGCTCCAATTGAGCCTGGGAAAGTCGGCGAGTATCTGGATACCGGCGCGGATGATGAACATCATGAAGAGCATGTTCAGGAAGTGCTGCAGCTGCAACCACCACGGAAAGCCCGAATCCACGGAGGGTGCGGCCTGGGCGATGCCCGGGTATTCCGTGATGAACGCCTGGACGCTCGGTAGCTCCCTCGCTGCCTGCGCCATGGCGATCAAGACGACGAGCCCCGCTGCACCAATCGGAAGCGCCCACAGGATGCTGATCCAGCGCTTGCCGATGCGGATGACGGGAACTATTCCCTGCTGCGGCGGCAGCCAGTTGCTCACGGTGATCCGGTCATCCGCCGCGCTCAACGTGGGCGTGATGGGATCGTGAGGCGGTGGCGTGATCGTCACCGAATCGGTCATAAGCCCTTCGCTCTCCTCCGAGATGTTATCGATGAGCCGTCTCGGTCTTTCGCTTCGTCTCTCGTCTCAAAACAAAATTGCGTGGCGCAACCGTGTCGTTATGGATCTCGTCGTGAGCGGTCAGGAGCGGACGCTCAACGCGTGAGTCAACCGGCGCGCGGCCTTTCGCGCGCCTGCTTAAGCCCGGGCGACAGAAACCACTCGCCGCGTTCGCAAGGGGCAACTCATGCGCGACTGAGTGCCTTGCCTGAGTGGTGCACAATGGCTGGTTCGCCAGGGTGGTGGTCAGTCTCGCGCACGCTGTACATTGTGTTATCTGCGTTGGTGCCCATCTCGTGCACACCAGCGACCGTGCCATGACCGATGGCACTTCGGTAATGCCACGACACTTTGGTACCAACGGGGATTGTCTTGAACGTGTCTTTTTTAGTAGTCATATCATCTCTCCTTCGAGGTAGCCGTACTATCATTTTCCTAGTGCTAAACCATTCAGGATCGCTCCATGTCGTGTTCGCGTACACCGAAATCGAAATAGAGATTGAGACCGACGTTGCTCCAGGCACCTTCCACCGCGTCTTGTTTGTCGTGTACGGTCACTCCGGCCTGCTCGAAGCCTCCCAGCACTGAAAGGGCGGTATGGATCGATGGATACAAATCCGCTCTCTTCGTCGGCGGGAAAAGCCGAAATATCCCTATTCCACCCATCCGGTAGTTCGCCTTGAGTGGCCTGTTGAAATGCTTTCGCCAGATCCGCGCGGCCATAGGCGGTCAATCAATATCCGGGTTCCGTCATTGGCGGTGGCGGGTTCGTAGGCGCGTTTGAGCTTGACGTGATCGGCCGTTATTCGCTTGGTCATCGGACTCACTCCAGAGATCTTTCAGGCGCTCGTTTTCGTCAGCGCCTGACCCTTATGCATCGCGATGTGCTCGGTCTTGCTGCTCTTGATTTCATACTGCGGATCATCCTCACTCGCGTGATGAGTGTGTCCCTTGTAGTCCACGTTCTTCGTATGCACTTTGATGATCGTGCCGCTGACATGGCCAGCCTCCGAGTTCCAACTCACGTGATCGCCGACTTTGAACCGTTTCGTCATCATGAACTTCCAATTGCGGCTTGAGCTCCCTGCGCCGGTGACACCGCGCTTTTGACCGTCCCGCCGCCTGAGCTATTCCTTGATATGACCCGTTCGAACTCGACTTCCTCACGAAGCCCTTCGATATCCCTATGGACCACGGCGACCGCGAGCTTCCGGCCTGCGAGCCGATACGTTATGGTGCAGTCTCGACGCTCGAGTGACCCCTCGATCTCAGCTTTGTCCCAGTGTTCGGCGTGTCCGATATAGGCGAGCCCGAAGTCATACTGCTCGGTCCAGAAGAACGGGACCGCGTCAAACCGTTCGCGGTGGCCAAGAATGTTGCGTGCCGCCGTCTGTCCCTGGCGCTCGGCCACAACAAAGTGTTCGACGCGAATTCGTTCGCCGGTGAGCCGGTCCGGCCAACGCGCGATGTCGCCGGCAGCGAAGACGCCCGGGACGCTCGTCTCGAGGTATTCGTCCACGATGACGCCGCGATCAACGGCGAGCCCTGCTCGTTCCGCTAACGAGGTTGCCGGTCGCACGCCGATGCCGATGACGACGAGATCGGCTTGAAGCTTTTCTCCATTCTTCAGCGTCACGCTTCGCTCGTCTATCGAGGTCGCTGTCGTGCCGAGATGGAATGTCACTCCATGCTCCTCATGGAGCCTGCGGATGAAACCCCCGACCTCTGCTCCCAGAACTTTCTCCATCGGAATGGTCTCGGGCCCGACCACATGCACGTCGATATTTCGGGCACGGAGCGAGGCTGCCACCTCGAGACCGATGAAGCTGGCGCCGATCACCACGGCGCACCGTGATGCCAGAGCCTTAGCGACAAGAGCGCGGCTGTCCGCGAGTGTCCGCAGATAATGCACGTGCGGAAGGTCACCTCCGGGGACCTCGAGCCGCACCGGGTCGGCGCCGGTGGCGAGGAGGAGTGTGCCATAAGCGTACCGTCTGCCATTCGCCAGCTCTACATACCTGTTTGCTACATCGACCGCGGCCACGCGCGCACCCAGGTGCAGATCGATTTTGTGGTCCTTATAGAATTTCGCCGATCGGAGCAGATTCGACTCGTCGGATGCGGTGCCGGCGAGATAACCCTTCGATAGGTTGGGTCGATCACAAGGCATCGACTCATCTGCGCTCAGCATCGTGATGCGGCTGGCGTTGCCCTCGCGACGAAGCGTTTCCGCAGCGGCATTGCCTGCCGCGCCACCACCCACGATAACGACCGTTATCCGGTTATCGTCCACGGCGGGAGGCGATTGCCGCATCAGCTTTTCCCGAACGTAGACGGCACCAACCCGCTGCTCCACCGGCGTGAACTGACGCGCCAGGTCGCGCACCTCTTCAACACGCCAGTGCGAGACCGGGTTTAACGCCGGCGCACGGAGAGCCTCGCCGGTGCGCAGGCTGAAGCAGGCATGATGCCACGGGCATCGAACCGCATCGCCCACGAGGAGCCCCTGTTCGAGCGGAGCACCGTAGTGCGTGCAGATCGCCCCAATCGCGAACACCTCGTCGCCGCGCCGGGCTAGAAGCACCGGTTCGCCCCGCGCATGTCCAAGCAGCATCGTTCCATCTGGGATTGTTGCGAGATCGACGCCCTGGGTGAGATCGGGCCCGCTGAGTTTCGTCTTTTCCTCGCTCATTCGAATCTCCTTGATGCTGACGCGGTGCGGATCCACTTCTACTGCGCGATCGGAAACGCCGGGATCAGCGCTGTCGACCTCCGTGGATCGTTAAGCAGCGACCCATCTAATGCCGTAATAGGTCAGGAACTTTTCTTCATACGCTCCGTCGATCGTGATGCCCGGGTCATAAGGCGGACTGTCTTTGACCCGCTGACGGTTGACATCGATGTGCACCAGCTTGCCCGCCCAATCGATCTCTCGCACCGAATACGGCGAAATCAGCACCCGCTCTCCGGGCCACCAGTTCCTGGTGTCCACCTTGATGTACCGGATGTTCCAGCCAGCATCGTCCACGAGGAAATCCTCGACATGGCCGATCTCACCGTCGCTGGCGTGGATTTGGTACCCAGTAATAGTCGCGATGCTACGAAGATGCGGGTCGCCCTTATTGGGCTGAGGATCGGCACGACCTCGATGACGCGTTTTCACATCGAGCGGTGCTACGAACGGTATCGCCATCCCACTTTCCATTGGGACATAGCCGCCACTCCAATATGGATCCCAACCATAAGAATTGTAGACATGGGCCTCAAGTTGCCGTGACACAGGCAGATCCGTGTCGACATCCGGGCTGTCCTTGACTTGTTGCATGGTCAGTTTGATGGCGAAGTGGCGCAGCGTCTGATCGGGATGCCCTAGCGCCGAAAGCGGCAGAAGAACCTTGCGGCCAGGAAGCCAATGGCCGGTGTCGACGACGAGCCATCGAATGACCCAGCCGACGTCCTCGAAAAGTAGATCGCTGACTGTCCCGAGCCGTCCATCATTGGCTTCGATGGCATAACCATTGATTGCTGATGCGTCCCACAACATAGGCTTACTCCTGTAGCCGACACGTAACGTCGATCGGCAACTCCTTGATCGAAGACGCACCGAATCTTCGGCGATCGGCCCGAAGCTGCGACATGGGTGGCGCCATCATCCCACGCCGTGCCTGTCACGTGACGCATGGGCTCGGAACATCATCATGGGCGAACTTCCGTCGGCCCGCGTGCGAGCCCAGCATTAAGGTCAACGCAGCCGATTGTAGCGAGCGGAGACAACGGCGGGAGACTCGGAAACTACGCAGATCTGCTAACGGAGCTGGAGCTTTGCCGATGCATGCCTCTCGTTGGGCAACCATACCGCAACACGACCGACGCCGTGCACGCGTCGTCATTCGAGTATCGCGCCACGCTATTCCAGAGGCTGTTCGCTTCCCTCCCCTCAGATTTTGACCTCGTGTGCCGCGAGTTCCTCGCGGACGGCAACCAGAGCAATCTATACGAACGCGATTCGTTGCAGAGCTTCAGTAGAAACCGACGGAATCGTGCCGTCTGCGGACGCTAACTCTTGAATTGCTTGCAATCATGCGCTTCGAGAGCGTCATTTTAACGCGTGTATTGGCATGCGTTTGACCATCCGACTTCTCCAATTGTTATTAGCGTGAGGCAGAGCTACTGTAGGACAACCGCTGCAGCACGCCGTTATTCCCGCCCTTCGAAGCCAACGTCGTAGACATGCGCCATTTGGCCACCGAGCCACCCCGGCACGGCGATCATGCATACGCCGATGATCGGAAGGACAATGGCACCTTCATGCCTTCCTGACCGCTCATGCGTAGTCAGATATTCGCTGCGTACGGCACGACGATGGTAAGATTGATAGTCATGTGCGAGTCGAACAGCCCAGGCACCGCTGCGGCAAGCGCGCCGATCAAGCCGCCGACCATTGTGTAGAGCGCCACCGACGACCAGGCGCCCCGTCGTGGCGACACTCATGCCAATCAGATCGCACATCAGCGAAAAAACCCATAAGCCGATCGAAAAGACCACCAGCATGGGATAGATCGTTTGGCGAGGCTCGCAGATGTCCGCATTGGATTCCTCCATTGTTCGACGACATGACGACGGACACCGGCCCTTTCTTCATGCATACCTGTCGGCCGTTTGCGGCCATCCATAGGAAATCCGACTTACGGCTGGGCCATCGTTCCGCAGTGTCTGAGCAACCCGCCGTAATGCCATTCACGTCCTTTCGCGTACAAACCTCGACGCAATTGAAGTGTTCCGCCATGACGTCGGTTCTCGATCGGTCGAGTAAATGACGTACTTCAGAAAGTCAGCCGCCGCCATGTTCGACGTTCTTCCGCACCTTGGAAACGATATCCGCACTAGTCAGAGACGCGTGATTGCCCCAGGCGTTTCGGATATAGTTCACGAGATCCGCGACCTCCTTGTCGTCTAGTTTCCAATCGAACGCGGGCATCGCAAGCCCCGTTGGATTGCTTTTGGTTGGCGGAATCTTGGCGCCGGCGAGCACGACATGAACGACCGTGTCGGGCGTCTTGGCCTGAACAGCAGAGCTCCCCTTGATCGGCGGAAACGCTTGTGCGAGGCCTTCGCCGTTTTCCATGTGGCAGCCGGTGCAGTTGTCGACGTAGAGAGCCTCGCCGCGAGACCATGCCTGTTTGTCGATCTCGGTCGTTTTAATAGTTGCCGTGGTCTTCTCGGCGGGGGAATCCTTCAGATACGCCGCAACGGCGTTCAAATCGCCATCGCTGAGATACTGGGTTGAATTCTGGACGACTTCGGCCATCGGGCCGGCGGCCGCTGACTTGGCATTTGCGCCGGTCTTCAAATACTCGACAATCTCCGCTACGGACCACCCGCCGAGGCCATCTCTAAGACCGCTTGTCAAGTTGGGCGCATACCAGTGTTCGCCAAAGTCGCCGCCTTTTAGCTTTTCGCCAGTCTTTGAAGCGCCCAACACGTTTGTCGCCGTGTGACACGCACCGCAATGACCAAGACCCTCGACGAGGTAAGCGCCGCGATCCCACTGTTCCGATTTCTTTAGATCTTCTTCGAAAGCGCCATCATGGAAATAGAGTTCGTTCCATCCTGCCATCACTTCCCGAACGTTTAACGGCCAGGAGAGCTCAGTCGGTTTGTTTTTCTGCCGTACAGGCGTAAGCGTATCGAGGAAAGCCTTGATCGCGCGCACGTCATTGCGGCTTACCTTGGTGAACCAGGGGTAAGGGAAGGCAGGATAAAGGTGCTTGCCGTCACGACGGATGCCGTCATGCATCGCTTTGTAGAAATCCTGTTCCGACCAATTGCCGATGCCGGTTGCCTCATCCGGAGTGATATTGGTGGAATAAATGGTGCCGAAAGGCGTAGGCACAGCGAGTCCGCCGGCGTATGGCTTACCACCCTGGCCGGTATGGCAAGATGCGCAGTCGCCAGCATTGACGAGGTAGCGTCCTCTCTCGATGGTCGTGTAAGTGGTGCCTTGCGCCACTGCCGAGACGGCAGTCGCGAGCGATAGACCGAGCAATCCCACGAGCCCGAATGCAAGTTTCGTTAGGCGCATGATGCCGTTCCTTCGCGTCAGGCGTGAACGAGCGGGCCGGGGTTCTTAAGGTACTTGGTCCTGATCGCGTCCGCGGCCCAATAGGCGAGCGCGCCGACTGTGCCTGTCGGGTTGTAGCCGGGGTTTTGCGGGAAAACGGACGACCCCATTACAAACACGTTCGAGACGTCCCACGACTGCAGGTAGGGGTTCACCACGCTCGTTTTGGGATCCGCCCCCATGGCGGCGCCGCCCGTATTGTGCGTCGTCCCATACGGCAGGATCGAGTAGTGGCCCTCGCGATAGTTAATCTTGATTGACCGCGGATTCATCGCTTTGGCAATCAGCGCCGCCTTGTCCGTCTCAAACTTCGACATCTTGTGTTCGTTATCGTGGAAGTCGAAGGTCAATCGCAATAGCGGATTGCCATATACATCGCGATACGTAGGATCGAGATCGAGGTATGAATCACGATAACTCATGACGCTGCCATGGGTGGCGACCGAGACGCTTTTCAGATAATTTTCGTGCATCGCTTTTTTCCAGCCGCCTCCCCATTTCGGCGTACCCTCGGGGACCCCGCGCTGCTGCAAAATCGGCCGTCCGCCGGTCGTCCAAAGCGCGATATAGCCGCCGCCAAGGAAGCCAAGGGGCCCGTGATCGAAGTTGTCGCCGTTGAATTCGTCGACCGCTTGCCCCAGCGCGCCAGCACCCATGAACGGGTTCATGTTTTCATCGAGGAACACACTGACTGATGACGTTATCTGGTAAGCATAGTTTCTGCCGGTCACGCCCTGATTCGCCTTCGGATCGTATGGTGTTCCGATTCCGGAGATCAGCAACAGATGGACGTTGTGCTGGGCGAAGGCGCACAGGATGACAAGTTCCGCCGGCTGCTCGAATTCGTGGCCTTGCACGTCGACATACGTGACGCCCGTAGCGCGTTTGCCCGTGGAATCGAGATTGACGCGGGTAACGTCGCAGAGCGTCCGATAGGAGAAGTTATCCTTCGGGAGCAGCGCAGGAAGGATCGTGGTCTGGGGCGAAGACTTCGAGTAGTTGCCACAGGCAAACCATTCGCAAAAGCCGCAGTAGGTGCATTGACCCATCTGCACGCCGTAGGGGTTCTTGTACGGCTGCGACGTGTTCGCGGCCGCGCATGGAAACGGCTTGAGACCGACTTCCTTTGCTGCCTTGTCGAAAAGAACGGTTGCGTAGCTGCGTTTGAGCGGCGGCAGCGGATAGGCGCGGGCCCGCGGACCCTCGAAAGGGTTGCCGCCGGGCTGTATCTTGCCCTGGAGGTTGCCAGCCTGCCCGGAAATTCCGCAGAGATACTCGAACTTGTCGTAATAGGGCTCAAGTTCCTCGTATGTGACACCATAGTCCTGAATCGTCATGTCGGCCGGAATAAAGTTCTTGCCGTAACGCGTTTCGGTGTGACTGCGAATCTTGAAATCGGTGGGCAGGAAACGCCAGTTCTGACCGTTCCAATGGATGCCGGCGCCGCCTACGCCGGACGCTGGGTTGAACGAGCCGAGGTGGCGCATCGGCAATGCTTCCTGGTCGAGCGAATTACGAAAGGTGAGTGTCTCCCGCACCGGCTCTTCAAACAGCCCATTCCGAACCGCATATTTTAGTTCGTCCTGAATATGCGTGGTTGCGAAGTCTGGTACCGTATCGCGGAACTTGCCGCGTTCAATCGCCAGTACTTGGAGCCCGGCGTCGGTGAGCTCCTTTGCGAGAATGGATGCTGTCCAACCAAAACCAACCAGAACCACGTCGACAGATTTGAGTTTCGTGGCCATGGTTCAGTCCTTCCGCACCGAGGTCTTGTTGCGCCCCATTAGCCCCACCGTGGGTAGCGTGTAGGGTTTGCCGTATTGTTCGATTTCGTTGACATAGTTGTAGCGTGGGCCAGGGAATCCAATTAACTTCCAACCAGCAAAATTGCGGTTGCCACCGTAGATTGGATCAGCGAAAAAACCTTCGTTGGTGTTCTGCAAGAGCATGGCGAAGAACTCTTTGGCAGGGGCGTCCGCGAGCTCGATCTCGCCCTTCTCGAGACCCTGAAGGATTTTGTCCTGATCGCTTGCGCCGAGTTCCGTAAATGTCTTTTTATTGAACGTGCGCCGGCAATAATCATCAATGGATTGAATACCAGCTCGATAAAGTTGAGCGGGTGTGAGCTTGAGCTGATAGCCTTGCTCCGGCGTGCCTTTCTTCCACGGACCTTGCATGTACCAGGTCTCCGCGCGACCGAAAGAACCCGCGATCTGCTGGTCGATGAAAAAAGTGACGCCGGCTTCCTTAGCACCCGGGCCCAGTTCGTCGGCCGGAACGAGGCGGTTAACCGCCGCGTCTATGAAGACGATTTCCGGCGCGGTGAAATAAGCGTATGCGCGCGAAGTCACTGGCCGTGGAGCCAATGAGTCGACCTCGGCTACCGCCGCCTGCGAGCCAAGCCAGGAAACGATTGCCGCCGATCCGGCGACTGCAGTTGTGTGAAGCATTTCCCTGCGTGTGTTCTTTCTCATGGCCGGCGCACCTCGGTTCGTTTGTGCTATCAATGACTTATGTGCCCATCAAGTGCCTCGGAAACAGCCCGTCGCCGCACTGGACAAAGAGCACCGGTTTGTGCGCGCGCCTGCCAAGATCTCAGCTCCCGCGATCCTAATCAGCTGGTATCGCGGCGGTAGGCTCGGAATCTACGGATATCCGGCTGCAGCGAGATCAGTGTTCGTCGACGTCAGCTCTCGCGAACCAAAGCGCCATGATCTTGCGTCCCGGTTTTAAGCGGAGAAGCCGGCGCAGCCTGATCGTCGCAAACTGATCATCGATGCGCGATAGGTGTGAGCCAGAGCCGCGTCAGCCTACGCTTTGACCTCCTCTTCCTCCGCGGACGGATATACAAGCGTCCCATTGGGCAGCATGCGCGCGCCAGGCGTGAGCTTCGCGGGGTCGATCTTGTTGAGCCCCATGATGTGCATCACCGGAACGCCTTGCGCCAACAGGTAGTCGGCAATGATGCGGCGGTGGCAGCGCCACCACACAGCTTCGGCACACATAATGGCGCAGCAATTGTCACGGGCGAGTGCTTGCAGCTCATTCAATCCGGTCCGGAACGCGTCCGTTGCCGCGTAATCCGCATAGTTTCGGAAGGCGGCGACATGCCAGAATGTATTGACCGATGGCGCCGCGCCCTTTTTCCGGTGCCGCAGACCGCCAAGAGCCGGTAGATGCCGATAAGTTATCCCAGCACCACCGAGCGCTTCGGGGAGAGCATCGGTGTTGAACTGCGGATTTGTCCGGGAGCGCGGGATCGAACGCACATCGACGAGCAGATCGACGCCTACCTGCTGAAGTAGAGCCAAGAATTCGCCGATCGGACGCGTTGAATGGCCTATCGTGAAGATAGTCGGTATCTTTTTGGACCGTCGCGCCTGTTTTGTTATCATTATTTACAACAAAGACGATGACATTCGGCCTGCAGCGACCGTGTTCGAAACCGGGTGTCTGACTCTGGATATGTTAAGGCCAAGACGGTCAACCATCACCGGCGATCGAGAGGGCCGCCCGGAGTTTTCGCGATGAAGTATGCGACCATTGAAAGCGCGGCGCCTCATCGTACCCGGCAACGCCATCAAGCAGCCGGGGTTCGCCATGCGTTGGCCTCGGTGCGATGCGATGGCGCCGTCCAACCAGCAGCTCATTTTTATCGAGTTCTGAGGTGCGCCTATGGCGCACCAACGTCGTTGGGATGCCGTCGTTCTGTTCATGCGGGTTTCACGACCCGAAAATGGCCGGCTCGGCCGACAAGATCGATCATGTGGGTTGCCGCATGGATCGTGAGAGGATGATGAGTGAAGCCCGGTCTTGGTGAGATAAAAGTCGCCATTTCGCGAGCAAGATCGAGTTGCCTATCGGGTGCTTCCGCGAGCAACGAGATCATCAGGTTCTCCAACGCGATCACGCGGACGCGAAGCTGTACCAATTCGGCGTTTGTCAGCTCAGGAACTTCGGATTGCGCCTCTGGAGAAGTCTGGCCCTCTTGCGGGCCGCAGGGTCCCGCGCCGCCCTCGTTATCCCACCTTGAAAGGGCCATTTGGCGCTGTTGCGAAGAGGCTAACGACTCTGGCTTCAAATCAGACATGAGATGGGTTCCCGAGCACTTCGACACGCAGTTGCAGCTAGTTCAGTAGCCGATGCCCATAACATAGTCTCGCAACATCGACGCCTCGTCTCCAGATTCCTCCAGAAGAACTTGTAGAATATCTCGCGCATGAAGTACTCCCATTGGTCGCGAATCCTCGTCCACGACAGGAATATTTTTCAATTTGCGCTCTTTCATTCGTTTCCAGACATCCTGGAGCAGTTCGCCTGGCCGACAGACCACGACGTCGCGCGTCATCGCCAACGAGGCTGCCATCGTGCAGCTCGCTCCCTGACACCGGCTCATTTGGCCGACAACGTCCGTCTTTGTGATGACTCCAGTCACAAGACCCGCGGAACCGCATACGATCACGAGGTCAGTCCCTTTGCGCAGGAAATTTGCTGCCTCGGTCAGGGGGGCATCGTCTGCTATCGTGACGAGCCTTTCACGCGCCGCAGGCAATAATCTGTCCACGTACATCGCATTGTCTCCAAGCTTGTTCTTCACCCGAATGGCCAAGCATCCCTTTGATCCATCGCGACTAGATGGGCTGCGCCAGCGTCATTGCAGGGTTTTCTAAGCTCGCGCATCGTTCCTCTCAACCGCTGAGCGCAATGCGCAGGATGGCCACGACACCCGCGGTCGCGAGCGCGCAGCAGCCAAGACGCACCGCGATCACCGCTGCGAACTTAGTCGCGGAATGGACGTAGTCCTCGATCACGACCTGCAGGCCGAGCGCGGTGTGGTAAAAGAGCGCGATCAGAAGCAGCATCATCAGGATGGCGGCGAGCGGTGTCCTCAGCCAGACAATGAGGGTCGCGTAATCGCTGCAGGTATGCGCGATGATCGAGGCGGTGAACCACAACGTCAGGGGAAGGAGTGCGACCGCTGAAACACGCTCCGCCCACCAGGCTCCGACGCCTTCTTTGGCCGAGCCGAGGCCAATCGCACGAGCCAGCGGCGACCGCATGTTCTGCATGTTTTGAGGGTCCACGGCCCTACCCTCCGATCGACGCGCTGGCGACCCAGGCCGCAACGGCGAGCACCACGCTCGCCGCCACGACCGTCCACCCCGAAATGTAAATCGAGCGGAGCTCGAATCCGTGGACGGTGTCCCAGACCAGATGGCGGATGCCGCCGCAGAGATGCAGAAAAAAGGCGAAGGTGGCCCCGAACAGAACGATCCGGCCGATCCGCGACGCGATGGCGGCCTGCACCGGAGCATAGGTCTGCGGTCCCCGCGCAGCCGCGACCAACCAGACGACCAGGACAACGGCGCAGGCGCTCAGAAGTATCCCGGTAATCCGATTGAGGATAGAGAGAACCGACGTGAGTTGCGGCCGATAGATCTGCACGTTCGGAGACAGCGGCCTCGGTCGGGTTGTCGTGGGACTGGGCATTCGTCTCTTCCTTCGTAATCAGCTTCGGCGCTCGATCATCATCTTTTTGATTTCGGCGATCGCCTTGCCCGGATTGAGGCCTTTCGGACAGGTGCGCGTGCAGTTAAGGATAGTGTGGCACCGATAAAGCCGGAACGGGTCTTCAAGGTTGTCAAGCCGCTCTTCCTTCCCTTCGTCGCGACTGTCGGTCAGCCAGCGCCAAGCCTGCAGGAGCACCGCGGGGCCGAAAAAACGGTCGCCGTTCCACCAATGGCTCGGGCAACCCGAGGTACAGCAGAAGCAAAGGATGCATTCGTAGTAGCCGTCGACCTTACTCCGCTCTTTCGGCGATTGGAGCCGCTCCCGTTCGGGTTCCGGCGTTTTAGATTTGAGCCAAGGCTCGATCGCCGTATATTGCGCGAAGAGATGCGTGAGATCGGGGACGAGGTCCTTGATGATTCGTAAGTTCGCCAGCGGATAGATCGTCGCCGGCGTGGCGAGGTCGGAAATGAACCGTGTGCAGGCCAGCCAGTTGGTGCCATCGATGTTCATCGCGCAGGAGCCGCAAATCCCCTCGCGGCACGAGCGGCGGAAGGTCAGCGTCGAGTCGACCTTGTTCTTGATCCAGATGAGCGCATCGAGAACCATCGGCCCGCAATCATCGAGATCGACTTCGAAAGCCTCGAAACGCGGGTTTTCGCCGGAATCCGGATCGTAGCGATAGATCTCGAACGTCCTGATGCGGGTCGCGCCCCTCGGCGCCGGCCAGGTCCTTCCACGTCCGATGCGTGATTCCCGCGTGACCCCGAAATTCCTTGGTATCGGAAACCGCTTGAACAGGGAAGTACGCGGGACTTGATCCGAGGATCTGATGATCATTCTGTGGTTACCGCCTGGCTTGCACGTCGAACGAAAGGTTTAGACTCGGGCGATAGCGAAGCGCTGAACTCAGAGAAGCTTGGCTCGCAGATGGATGTCGACGCCGGAACGGACTCGCGAAACTGGGCAGTTTTTCTTGGCGTTCTGCGCGTGTTCCTCGAAGGCCGCCGTGACATTCGAGATCGACGCTTCTGACGCCCGCATTGGTCACCTGAAGCGCCAGCGCCATCGAGAAGCACCCCCATGAGCAGCGCCAAGCAATTCCTCCGGGTTCGTGCCGTTGCCTTCACTCATGCGCGAACGGAAGTCGTATGAATCCTCAAATGCTTCGCTCCAAGCCGTATGTAACCAGAGCTTTGAGCTGACTTTTCACCCATTCTGCGTCCGCCGGTCTGATTGCCATTACGCTCTCCAACCAATCCGACTGGATATCGTAAGGGCGTGCCCCGATACGCTATGAAACACCAATGTCAGGCGACGTCAGCCTCAGCAGCCGCCGTTTCTTCCCGGATCGAGCCTATCTGGCTCCTGCCAACGGTACCGTCATCGCGCAGTCGGCATCAGACTCGGAAACTACTGAGGTAGCCGAATCCGATGGCGGAGTTCATCCGCATCTTGGACGACGCGAGCCTTGCGCGCGATCATCGGGCGCCGCCCCCACAATTCTCCGACGGCTAGCTCCGGGCGCGACGGCATAATGTCTTTTTTCGTTACGCCGCGACGTCTGCAACGGTTCTTCCCTCTGGTTTCAACCGCGCGAATAACCTGGCTCTCGCGCGATCTCAGGCGATAGACCGCCTTCAGACCGCTTCGAAAGAACAACCCAACCGCGTTCCATACCGCTCCACCGTCGTTCGATCTGACGGCGGCACGAACGAACTTTTCGCGAGAGGTGCGCCATCGGCGTGACCTAGCAAAATCGAAGATCGGCAAGCGTTATTGCCGGGTTCCGATCGTACGTAGTTCCGACTCTGTCTCAGCCCAAAGGCTTCGCTACCGTCCAAAGAAGGTTGGGCGTTGGTCGAGACTGATCCCGCGGCCGAACCGGCGCGGCATCAAAGTGCGGGGATGAGTCGGAAAGTGCTCGACCCCAAACGGGCCGATTAGAGAAGCAGACAATTTCAGAGCCGACCGCACTTCGCACTCGAGCCAACATTACATTCTCACCGTTACAGCATAAGTACCATCGACGGCAGCATCGTCGCCAGTGCTGGAGGCATGATGATGATTCCGAGTTTCAGGAATATCCCAGTTACGGCGTCGCCTTGCGTATTGCTGTAAACTTTCGCAAGTGTTTGAATTGACGAAAATTGCAGTGAGTAGTCGGAGCTTTCGGCAAGAAACCGCTCGCCCAGAAAAAGCAGACGGCCGGCGCCGTAATTAGCTTCGCCTTCCAGTTGCTCGTGGCAATGCGGCGCAAGCGTTTGTTCGGTGTCGCCAAACAAGCACTCCCCATGCCAAGGCAGCACCGAGTGGGTAATTTCGTGGGCCTCGACCCATCGGTGTTTCAGTTTCGGAATGCTCTGATCGATGAGAATGCGTTTATGGTCGGGGATCCACAACGCCTTGAGCTGCAATTTTGCAAGCGCCTCGCCTAGAAGCGTCGGTCGCTCCAAAACCTGTTT
>Ga0208586_1000259_pt1 | contig 20325 bp, 15 predicted proteins | sample NGESurshal072012_6_FD_184471 | JGI IMG/M metagenome (GOLD analysis project Ga0208586, IMG submission 184471) | Arctic peat soil microbial communities from Barrow, Alaska - NGEE Surface sample 53-3 shallow-072012 (SPAdes) | ecosystem: Environmental > Terrestrial > Soil > Wetlands > Peat ... | reverse complement strand
GACTCCAGCTGCTCGGGTCCGGACGGCGGCGGGGCGGGGGCCGGCGGCCGGCGGATACGCCGGGGGCTCATGTCCGGACCTTCCCCATGCCGGTGACCTTACCGGCCCCGGCGCCCCGGGCCGCCCGGGGCTGGCCGGGGCTGGCCGCAGGTACTCCGTGGTCGTCCCGGCCGACGGGCGGAACAGGCCGGTCAGTGGAACAGGCCCACCGGGCTGGGCGCGGCGAACTGCATGTCCAGGATGGTCCGGTCCGGCCCGGCCTGCCGGGTCGTGACGCGGGCGGGCGCGTACGGCGGCCGCTGGTGGCTGAGGAATCCCAGCACCACGCGCTTCTGGGCACTGCCGGTCAGGGACAGCTCCGCGGACCGGAACGGAGCCGCCGCGAGGTCCGGGCCGCCGTCACCGAAGGCCACCAGATCCACCGGATGCAGCGAAGCCATCAGGGCCAGGGCGATCACCAGGCGCGAGTCGACCTGCCCGGCCACCAGCTGTTTCCGGGCGGCGCTGGGGGCCTGGATGCGGTTGCTTCCGGACAGCCCGGCGCCGGACAGCCGCCGGTTCTGCAGGTCAGCGTGGAGCGCGGCCCGGTAGGCCGCAGCCCCGTTCGGGGCGACGACCCTGATGCCGACCTGCTCGCCGCCCGAGCCGAAGGTCGCGAGCAGGCCTGGCGCCAGCACCGAGGCGAGACGGGGCCCGAACTGATGCCGGACGGACGGCGTGGCCACGACGAGGGTGGAGCTGAGCGGGGTGACCTGCCCGGTGCCCAGGGCCTGTACGTGACTGGCCGGGAACCCGTCGGACTCGATGAGTACGCAGGTCACCGGGTCACAGGACACCATGGCGCCCGGGCTGACCTGGCGGGCGATCCAGGCCGCAGCGTGGTCGCGGTTCACCGCGACGGTGGCGACGGAGTCCGAGCCGGTCAGATGATCATGATGGGGGCGGTGTCCGGTGAACGCCAGGCCGGCCGTTACCCCGCCGATGACGAGAAGGAGGGCGGCGGCCAGGCCGACCAGGCGGCGGTTCCGGCCGGGGGAAGACTTCCGGGCCAGCAGCTTGGCGGCCCGCTGGACCGCGGCCTCGTCCGCCGCGCGGCGGGTCGCGGCCTGCTGGGCCTGGCGGCCGGCAGCTTCCCGGTCGGTGGCCTGCTCAGCGGTTTCCTGGGCGGCATCCTGCTGGGCGGTGCCCGGCCGGCCGGGCGCCGCCTGCGCGGCCGCCTCCCGGCGGGCCGGCCACTGCGGCTCCGGCTGCCCGGCGGCCTTCTTCGCGGCGCGAGAGTGCCCGGCGGCGGCCCTCTTAGCGGCGCCAGCATGCCTGGCAGGGGCCGGCCCGGCCGGAGCCTGGTCACTGCGGGCCCGCCCGGCCGGAGCCTGCTCAGTACGAGGCTGCCCGGAGAGGGGCGGGGCTGGGCGGCCCTGCGCGGCCGGGGCCTGGTCCGTGGCGGCCTGGTCCGTGGCGGCCTGGGCTGGCCGCCGGCTCGGTGCCTGAGCGGCATCCGTCGCTGGGGTGGCATCCGCCGGCGGCAGCGGCTCACCGGCCGGCGACACCCGGATAACGGGAATGGGCTCGGTCGACGCATCCGCCGGCACGGGTGCCGGGGGGACCGCCGTGTCGGGCCGCGCCTGGGCAGCCGGGGCCGGCCGGGGACTGTCGCCGACTGCCCGGCGGGGCAACACGACCGTGGGGCCGGGCTCGGCCGCGCCGTTCCCGCCACCAGCGGGCCCTTCCCGGGCCGGCCTGAGCTGGTCACCTGCGGTCCCTCGCTGCGGCCCGGGTCCGGCCTGGTCACCCCGGGCCCGTTCCTTCTTGTCGCCGCCGCGGGCCATCCAGTCGCGGCTGCGGACGAATCGCGGCGGCCTGCGCGGTTCCGGAGGCCGGGCCGCGGGCGGCTCCGGCTCCGCCGGCTGCCTGGCCTCTTCCTGGGCGCGCTGCTCCAGCCGCTGCTCGGCTTCGGCGGCAGCGCGCACCCGCTCGAGGAAAGAGGGGGGCAGGACAGGCCGGGCGACCTGGGCTGGCGGCCGCGGCCCGTCACTCATCCCCCGCACCCGCTGCGGCAGCGCCGAGGACGCGACCGGCCGGCCCTGGGGTTCCCGCGGCCCGGGCACGGCCTCGGCCGGGGCTATCCCGCCACGCTTCGCGCCCGGCCTGCCCCCGGCCAGTTCCTCCTCGTCCCGGCCGGCCCCGGTGTCGCCACCAGCAGGATCGTCAGACGCGGACTCACCCTGAGTGGCCAGCGCGGTCGGTGCCGGCCCGTCAGATCCGGCGGGCCGTCGACGGGGCAGCGGAACACCGTTTTCTTTTTCCATCTAGCTAAACCCCCTAGGGAGACGTGTGCGGGGCTGCCTCCCTGCGGTACAGCGGAGCACACGTGGAGTTACTTTTCAACCTGAATCGCCCGATGTCACGGAGGCACTACGTAATGGCACAAGGTCGCCCTCACGCTGCACTCATCGGGAGCTCAAACGATTGCCCCGGATCCCGTCACTAAGCGGGGTTTCGACTTTCCCCAAACCCCGTCGCGGCTGACGTCCTAGTCAGTACCTTTTTGGTGGGCGGCAGTCCCTATCAGGGGATCAGGCCGCTTGTCATGACCTGGTGCAGCACGTGCGCCCGATGGGGGGGATCACGCGGATTCGCCGGCCACCCGTGATCTCAGGCAGGGACGAGCTCATGAACGACGGCACGACCCAAGCCGCGACCACCAGCGGTCACGAACCCTCGCCGCCGGCCGCCCCGGCTGGCCAGGGCCGGCGAACCTGGCTAGTCCTGGCCGTAGCGGTCCTGGTCGTGGTCGCGGCCATCGGGCTGGTGGTCAGGCACGCCGTGTCGTCCCCCACCGCGGGGCCGCCCGCGGTGCACGCATCCCTGCCGTCCCGCACCGCCAGCTACCTGGGCGTCTATGAGCCCCAGGCCCCCTCGGCCTACCAGCAGGTCGCGGGCTTCTCCCAGGCCGCGGGCCAGCAGCCGAACGTGGCCGGCTACTTCAGTGGCTGGGCGCAACAGTTCGCGGGCTCGTTCGCCCGCCAGGCCCGCGCGCACGGCGCGGTACCTCTTATCCAGGTTGATCCGAACTACGCCTCGGTGAAGGGCATCTCGGCCGGGGCGTACGACATCTACCTGCGCTCGTACGCGGACAGCGTCCGGAGGTTCGGCCACCCCGTCATCATCGGCTTCGGGCACGAGATGAACGCGCCCTGGTATCCCTGGGGATACCGGCATGTCCCGGCCCGGACGTTCGTGGCCGCCTGGCGTCACATCGTGACGCTCTTCCGGGGCCAGGGGGCGGACAATGTCACCTGGCTGTGGACCATCAACGACTCGCTGGGCAGCACCGGCCCCGTTACGGACTGGTGGCCCGGGGCCGCGTACGTCACGTGGGTCGGCATCGACGGCTACTTCTACCGGCCGTCCGACACGTTCACCAGCGTTTTCGGGAACACGATCCGTGAGGTGAGATCGTTCTCGCGCAAACCGGTGCTTCTGTCCGAGACCGCAGTAGGTCCCCACGCGGGCCAGCCGGGCAAGATCGGCAGCCTGTTCAGCGGGATGCGCCGGTACCGGACCCTGGGTCTCGTGTGGTTCGACCAGGCCCAGCACGGCGGCATCTACCAGCAGGACTGGCGTCTGGAAGATAGCCCGGCCGCCGAGGCGACGTTCCGGCGCGGCGTGCAGAACCAGCTTCGGCTCAGCCGGGGTTAGCCGCCCGGGATTGGCCGCCCTGGTTAGCCGACGGGGATTGGCCGCCCGGGGTTAGCCGACGGGGGTGGGCCGCGGGCCCGCCCACAGCCGGGCGCGGCGCCCGACGTAGCCCAGGCTGGCGGCGCCGAGGCCAATGCCGATGGCAGAGGCCCGGAGCGCCGCAGCCAATTCCCGGTCGGCCATCGCCGCCCGCAATTCACGGCCTATTCCGGCCGGGAGTGTCTTGATGGCATGCTGCCGTTCGTCCCGCAGCCCCTCCCCCGTTCCCAGCCACGCGGATAGCTCGGCTTTACCCTGGCCCTCGTTCCGGCAGCGCCAGAGAAAGAAGCGCAGGGTGCAGCGGCCCGGCGGGACCTTATGCCCGACCAGGGCCGACGGCTCGTACCACCAGGTGCCCCGGTCCAGCGCATTCGCCAGGCGGATGCAGAAGTCGGTGTCTTCCGGGCTCGACACATGATCGGTCTTCCCGAAGTCCTCACGGAAACCCCCGACCGCCCAGAAATCCGACCGGGCCACCGCCATATTCTCCGACCACACGTTCCTGATCGGTCCCGCGGTTTCGGGCAGCCCGCGATAGGAGGCACCGACCACCCAGAGGAATTCCTCCGGCATCCACTGCGGTCCCAGGCCAGGCCATACTGGCTCGACCCGGCCGCCCGCACCGATGACATCCGGGCGGCCGAGCGGAGCGACCAGGCTCTGCAGCCAGCCGGGCCGGGCGACGGCGTCGTCGTCCAGGAAAGCCAGGAAATCGCCGTCCGCGGCCCGCGCCCCGGCATTGCGGGTGGCTGAGGCTCCGCGCGGGCCGCGGTGATCAACCACGGTTACGCCGTCCAGCTTGGCGCGAGCCCATTCGCACAGGTCAGCATGGTTGTCCACCGCCACCACGACCTGGCGTGGCGGCGGCTGCTGGCTCTGTGCTGACGAGACCGCGCAGGAAAGATCCTCCGCCCGATCCAGGGTGTGGGCGGCGATCACGACGGAGGTCGCCGCGGCCACTGCCGGGCGTGCCGTCACCACGGGTCCGGGGCCAGCGCCTGATCCTGGGCCGGCGGAACCACAGCGGGGATGGCCTGGGCCGACTGTTCCCGGCGGCGCTCGGCCAGTATGGTGCGCAGCACGCGGATGCCGTCAGGAATGGCCCTCAGGTTGCTGACGCCGTTCAGCCGGGGCAGTTCCGTGCTGCCTACCTCGGCAATCCGGGCCCCGGCCCGCGCCACACGCACATTGATGAGGGTCTCAATCTCGAAGCCGTCACCCCAGAGCTTGCCGGCCGGCGAATCACTTGACGGCCTTACAGGCGGCAGGTCGAGCACCGGGAGCAGGCTCACGCGGAAAGCGTTATAGCCATAGCACAGGTCGGTGTAGTGGGTCCCGAAAAGCAAATTGACCAGGCGGTTCAGCCCGGCGTTCCCCACCCGGCGGAATCGGGTGATGTCATGGCTTTGCCCGCCCCGGTCGAAACGCGTGCCCTTGGCAAACTCGGCCCCGGCTTCCAGTGCCGCGACAAAGGCCGGTATCTCGTTGGGATCGGCCGAGCCGTCGGCGTCGAGCATGATCACGATATCACCGGTAACCTGGGCGAACGCGCAGGCCAGAGCGTTTCCCTTACCCCGGCGGGTCTGCTGGATGATCTTCATGTCCGGCCGGTGGAGCCGGGCCACCTCGATAGTGCAGTCGGTGGAATGACCATCGACCAGGATGACCTCATGCAGCCCTTCAGGCAGGGCCTTGAGCACATAAGGCAGATTGTCTGCCTCGTTGCGGGCCGGAATGACAACCGAAACCCGTCTACCACGAACCCCTTCGGCAAAAGACGCGCACACAAATTCCCCCCTCAAGGCGGCGGCAGGCAGCCTGACATGGCGGCGTGCCGAAATTTGAAGTCCGCCCCGCTCCGCGTGACGCTTCCCTCCCTGACCAATGACAGTGCGTCACGCCTCTTACTCGGACAGTGCAAACTGTAAAGCTCCCACAGCATCTTTATCAGGAAGTCTCCAGGAAAAGTCCTGTTTTACCGAACGGTGACACTTGGGCGTTACCAGGCGTTACGGGCGCGGCCGATCGGCACCGGGCGGCACCAGCGCGCGTGGGCCGATTCGGGGACGGTAGCGCACGGTCTGGGGCACTATGCCGACATGAGCTCACTGCAGCGCACCAAGGCCTGGCTGGGCACGGCGCGCTACCTGGTCCGGCACCCCCAGGAGGCCCGCCGCGTGCCGCGGTGGTTCCCGCAACGTTCGCTATCCCCCATAGCCATCCGGGTGCCCTGGTGGCCCTATGACGCCATTACCTGGATGGCCGGGCACCTGCCGGCCGGAGCCCGGGTCTTCGAGTACGGCGGCGGCGGTTCGACGCTGTGGCTGGAAGACCACGGGGCCATCGTCACGTGTGCCGAGCACCATGAAGCCTGGTATCAGCAGCTCGGGCTGGCTGTGCGGCCCAGCACGAGGCTCATGTACCGGGCGTCAGCGGCGACGGGGACGATCGGCTCGGAGGTGGAGCCAGGTTTCCTGGACAGTTACGTCGATGCGATCGGCGATGAGCCTGACGCCAGCCTGGATCTCGTCATCGTGGACGGGCGTGCGCGGGTTGAGTGTGTCCGGCGGGCGATGCCCAAGGTCAAGCCGGGCGGGCTGCTGCTGCTGGATGACACCGGCCGGCAGCGATACGGGCCGGCGATCGCGATGCTGGCCGACTGGGAGCGCCATGTGTTTGAGGGACTGAAGCCAGGCGACGTGTTTCCGGGCCAGACGTCGGTATGGCGCCGGCCCGGGGGTCCTCCGGCGGATCCGGGCGTACTGGCCTGAACGGACGCCTGGCTGGCCCGGCCGGGGAGGGTCATCTGGTCAGTGAGCCTGCCTCCCGGGGGGAAGAGGGCCGGCGCCAGGACACGGCCGGCCCCCGGGTAGCGGCGCCCCGCAGCACGGCCGCCGCCCGGTCGAGGAGCCGTGGCGAGATCAGGTGGAGAAGCCAGACCAGCCAGGCCACCGGGCCGGGCCGGCCGTGGCGGAGGGCCCGGCCGGCGGCGGCGAACCCGCCGCGGCGGTTCCCGGCCCGGAAGGCGATCGTGGCCGTGTGACAGAGGAGGAAATCGCCCCGCTCACGCGGGCTCAGCTGGTCACTGCGGCGCTCCAGCCAGGCGAGGCTGGCGCGCCAGTCAGCCGACATGGAAATTGACCGGGCGTCGGCCACCGTGACCCCGGCCAGGACCTCCGGGCACATGGACAGGGCCACATCGGGCCGCTGCCCGATCCGCAGTACCCAGTCCCAGTCCTGGTGCCGCGCCAGGGTACGGTCCCAGGGTTCCAGCTCGATGAGGGCCCGGTCACACATCAGGGTCGACGTGTGCAGAAGTCCCTCGCCGTAGGCGAGGGACCGGCGGCGGAACAGGTAGCTGGCCACCGTCTCCTGCGGATCGATCGTGCGGGCCGGCAGAGTCCTCAGTGTCATTCCGTCCTGATCGATCAGTGCCAGCCGGCAGCTGACCAGCGAGTAGCGCTCCGCCCGTGGCCTGGACCGCCACGCGCTGAGCTGACGCTCCAGCTTCCGGGGAGCCCACACGTCATCGTCGTCCAGGAACGCGATGATCTCCCCCCTGGCCTCGGCCACCCCGCGCATGCGGGCGGCATTGGCGCCGATCCCCCCGGTGTGGAATACGCGGATCCTGCCGGACATGCCGTCCAGCGACGGTGGGAGGCCGGATCCGGCCTGGTCAACTACCACGATGACCTCGAGCGGCGCGGCCGTCTGAGTAAGCGCGCTGGCTACCGCGTCCCGGACGGCGGGACGGCCAGCGGTGGGTATGACGACCGAAACCCGGGCGCCCGCCGGGGGCGGGGCGGGCCCTCCGCCTTCAGTGCGGTCAGTGTGCATCCCGTACCTCCTCCGGCAGTGCCTGGTCTGGTGGGGTGCCACGGTCAGTGCCGCCCTTACGGCCTGGCGCTTCGATACTGAGCGACGACCGGATGTGCAGCCGGTGCCGTCCGCGGCTGCCCGCGGGCCGGTGCCGGCCGCGACCGCGGGCGGCCCGTACGACCCGGGGAGTAGTCACCAGTCCCTCGACCATGAGGGCGGCCAGCAGGGCCAGTGACAGGCCGTCCAGACCCCCGGCCAGGGCACCCGCCACCGCGGCGGCGACCTCCATCGTCGCGGTGAGGGTCAGGACCAGCGCCGCCCGCTGGATGTGGCCGGTGGCGCGGCAGACGGCGATGTAGTGCACTTTGGGAATGGTCGGCAGGTAACCCAGGGCCAGCAGCCACAACGGGATCGTGGCCGCGCTGGCATAACTGGCCCCGAAGAAGCTCAGGGCGAGATGAGCGCACGCGATGAGGCCGACGATCCCCGGGATGCCGACCAGGAAGGAGATCCGCAGGCTCAGGCGCAGTTTCCGGGCGATGACCTGGGGATCGCCTGACGCCACGGCGAACAGGACGGTGGCCAGGTGGGTGGGCACGACCCGCAGGAACCCGCTCAGCGTCCACGCGGCGTAGAAGGCCGCGGCGGCCGAGGGTGACACGGTCACGGTCACCAGCACGGGCAGCAGCATCCATGGGACCGAGATGGCCAGGTTCAGCCAGTTGTGAGTCATGGTCAGGCGGCCCAGGCCGCGCAGGACACCCCAGTCCGGCCGGGGCAGTGCGGGCTTCCCGGTCAGCCAGAGCTGGAGGACCACGACCAGGAGCGAGACGACGGTCCCCGCCACCCACGACAGCGCGATGCCCACGCCGACCTGGTCGTGCAGGACGATGGCGGTGACGGGCAGCAGCACCAGTTTCGCCACCGCAAAGATGACGTTGCGCCAGAGCTGAAGGCCGCCGCGCAGGAGCCCGATCGTCGCCTGGTCGAAGACCAGGCTGACCCCGATGAGCACGACGCCCGCGGTGAGGAGTGCCGCCTGGCCGGGCGACCCGCTGATCTCAGCGAACCGCTTGTCCAGCAGGGGGCCGATGAGCGCGAACCCCAGCCCGAGCACGAATGATCCGAACGCGGCCGCCAGGAGCGCCGCGGAAACCAGGCCCGCCCGGGACGTGCGCCGCGGCAGCTCGCCGATGAGCACGGTGTTGAGGCCGAGCATGCCGATCGTGCCCAGCACGGTCATGGCGGACACGGCCGCCGAGCCAAGCCCGACCGCGCGCTGGCTGAACAGGTGAGCGGCCAGTGCCCAGAAGGCGAACCCCAGCGCGGACGTGACGACGGTGGTGGCCAGGAGCGAGCTGGCGTTCCCCAGGATGTCGTGGTTCTGCCGCCAGAATATTAAGGCGCCACGCCCGGACGAATGCCCCCGCATGGCGGCGCTGCCGGGACCCTCGGGCACCCGCATCGTCTGGGGCTCCAGGGGCACGCCGCTCATGAGCGGGGGGCCTTGCGCTTGGCCTTCGCCCTGGCCCTGGCCCTGGCCTTGGCCTTGCCGGTGGCCCTGGGCTTGACCTGGGGCGGGACAGGGCCGGTGGAAACCTGGCGGTAGGGATGGTGCAGGTCCGTGGGGAGGTACAGGTTGGCCGAGGTGACGTACCTGGTGCTGATCGCGATGGTGCGGTGCCACGTCTGGCCATTGGGCAGCACGATGTTCCAGGCCGTGTGCGTTTGCTGCCCCTGGTGGAGCAGGACGAGCCGGTAGCGCTCGGAATGGCCCTGGTGGTTGACCACGCCCAGGTCCGCGGCGGCAGGGTTGTGGCGCAGACCGGACATCGACAGCTCGGTGAAGCCCGGGTAGCGCTGGATCGAGGCCCCCACGCGGGCTACGCCTACGGCGCCGGCCGCGACGACCAGCGCGGCCCCGAAGACCGTGGCCTGCCAGGCCGAGGGCGACCATCTCGCCGGCCGGGCGCCCGTGTCCTCTCCGCGGCCGCCCCGGGAACGCAGCAGCACGAGCACATCCCCGGTCAGCGTGAGCCCGGCCACCAGCCCGCCCCACGCCCGGGCGTGCAGGGGTATCCGGGCCGCTTGCAGCGCCAGGCCACCGAGAATCGGGAGGATCAGCGCCAGGGCCGCGGCCACCACGATCCCCTCCAGCTCACCGAGGCGGGGGCCGAGCAGGACCGCCCCCCAGACCCAGCCGAGGCTCGCGAACAGGGCCAGACCCAGGACCGCCGTGACCGCGACCGGCGCGCCGGCCAGGATGGCGCCGTACGCCAGGACCGCTACCGCGGCCGTGACCGCGACCAGGTGCTTACGGCGCATTCCCTCCCCCATCCAGGTCGTAGATGACGATGCTGCCGGCGTCGTAGATACGCGCTACGCCCTTCGCGCGGTTGTACTTGGTGAGATCCGCCAGCGGAAGTGGCCGCCGGTAGTGGCCTGCGCCGGGGTCCTCGGGGAAATACTGGCCGGACGCGGGCAGCGACTGGCTGAGCCTGCGGTCGGCCAGGACGTAGCGGATCGACAGGGCCCGGGCCTGCTGGGCGTCCGACTGCGTGTAGGCGGGCGACTCGAAGAGAAAGCTGACGTCGAGGACCGGGTTCTGGTCCCCGTAGCTGCCGAGGACCGGGCCGTTGCCGAAGTCGGCGGCGAACCGGTTGCCCGGTCCCAGGGCCGACAGGGCCCACTGGGCGGTGTCGATCTCCTCGGGGCCGACGGACCGCTCGAAGCCTGCCACCTGATGCGGCCCTGGGAGCCGTTCCCAGTACGGCGGCCATCCGTTGACCAGCCCATCGAACAGCAGGATCAGCACCGCCGCCAGGAGGGCGGTGGCCATGAGGCGCGCCTGCCAGCGCGCGACGGCCCCGCCCAGCTGCCCGAGAGCGAGGGCCACGATGTAGGCCACCGGCACGAAGATGAAGGTGGCCGCCCGTCCGGACAGCTCACTGCCGTCCGCCACGGTGAACCGCACGATGACGACCAGGTACCAGCTGACCGACATGATGGCCAGGGCCAGGGGCCAGGCCTGGCCGCGGTACCGCTTCCAGATCCGCCACCAGCCAATGGGCAGCAGGGCCGACACGCCGAGGACCCCCAGGGCGGCCAGGGCCCGGTTGCTCAGCGGGCCGGTGGACGTCGGCGGCGCGCTCCCGTGGCCTCCGCTCAGCAGGCTCTGGAAGCTGTGCAGGGTGGACTGCAGAAACGGCTGCAGGTAGGTCACCGTGCTGGGGGCGGCCACGACCAGCCAGCCCACGGCCGCCGCTGCCGACAGCAGGGCCAGGCCACCGGCCCAGGCCGCGGTGCGGAAGCTGGCCGTGGCCAGGGCGGCCAGGCTGAGCAGCAGCAAGCCGACCACCAGCATGTAGCTGGTGACGTGGTGGGTTACCACCGTCGCCGCGATGGCCAGCAGCGCCACGGTCACCCAGCCGCCGCGGTTCTCGCCGGCCCGGCGCGAGGCCAGCTGCCAGGCGGCCAGCAAGGTGAGGGCGAAGAAGGGCAGGGCGAGCGTCTGGTAGATGAACATCGAATCGAACGAGAAGAAATGCGAATTGCTCGCGTAGCACAGGACGGCGATGCCCGCGATCCGGAATGAGCCGCTAATCCGCAGGTAGAGCAGGTAGAGCAGGTAGACGAACAGCAGGTGCGCGACGCCGGCGACGATCAGCCCGCAGGTGAAGACCGGCAGCCTGGTGATGGAGACCAGCGCGGACGTGAGTTCTTCCAGGCCGGGATAGTGCGGGCTGATCGGCAGGACGTAGTTGGGCGTGAACAGCCGTCCGGTGTGCAGGATGTTGACGGTGGTACGCCAGTGGGAGAGCTCGTCCGCGTACTCGAACCGCAGCGGGCTGTAACAGATGGTGACCAGGTATTCGGCCACCGTGAATACCGTGACCAGCCCCATGGTCAGGCCGGCCGTCAGGACCCGCCGGCTGAGCAGCCAGGCCGCGGCCGGCACCACGACGAGGGCCTGCCCGAGCCAGTACGCACGATCGGCCCAGGCCGAGCTCGCGTAGCCCGCGCGGCCGGCGGTGTACGCGGCGGCCACGATCAGGACCCCGGTCGCGGCGATGAGGGACACCGTGCTCAGCCGCAGGCGCGCTTCTGCGGCGTGCCGCCCGAGCCCCTGGCCGCTGGCCCAGTGCTCCTCGGGCGGCTCGTCGGCCGTCACGCTCGCATACTGCAGCATCGTCCACCGGGCTCCCACCCGAGAGCCGCTGTTCCCCCGGTACTCACCGGCGGAGCGGCTCGTGGTCACGGCACCTGAGCGCGCCTCCCCTGGCGCGGCGGGCGATCCGCGCCTGCTTCCGCAGGCTCCTTGCGTAGGCCAGGGGCCCGGCCAGCATCCACCACAGCTGCCGCCGCGGGAGCGCTCCGGTCACCGGAGCCCCCGCGCCCGGGCCAGCCCCGGCCCGGTCGCGGAGGAAGAAGCCGATGGCCGTCGGCACCAGCCGGACCAGCCCGGGAAGCTGGCCCGGCTGATGCCTCAGCAGGGCCAGGTAATAGGCGGTCAGGCCGGTGTCGTAGCCGCGCAGCTGGCGGGCCAGCCCGGTCATGTCGTGGCGGTGGTGGTGGCGGGTCAGCGCCGCGGGCTCGTAGGCGATCCGGTACCCGGCCAGCAGGAGCATGGTCAGGGCGAGCGTGTCCTCCGCGGAGTACGTGGGCGTCCCGGCGCCCAGGGCGACGTCGAAACCGCCAATCCGCCCCAGGGCCTCCCGCCGGAAAGCCATGTTCGCCCCGACCCCGAACGGCGGCAATGGGTAGAGCGGGCTCTGCGGGCCGTGGCGCGAGAACGTGGCCGGCGCGAAGCCGCGGCCCTTGCCGTGGCCGCCGAACTCCTCGAACAGCTCCTGGGCGGGAGTGTCCAGGCGGGCAGGCAGGACCATGCCGCTGACGCAGCCGATATCCGCAGCACGCGCGAAGCCGCCGGCCAGCCCGGCCAGCCAGTGCCGGTCGGGCTCCTCATCGTCATCGAGGAACGCGACGATGTCGCCGGACGCCGCCGCGATCCCGGTGTTGCGCGCCCAGGACAGCCCGGGACGCGGTTCGTCCACGCACCGGAAGACCGCCGATCCCGCGCACTGGGCATTGACCAATTCCGTGACCCGGCCCGAGCGCGACGCGTTGTCCACGACCACGACCTCGAAGCGGGGGTACTCCTGCTCACCGAGCAGCCGCAGGCAGTCCTGCAGCTGGTCCGGGCGGTCCCGGGTGCACACCACGACGCTGATGAACGGGGCGCTGGCCAGCACGGCCCGGCGGCGGCGCAGGAACGGCCAGCTGGCCGGGTCGGCCGACAGGCCAGCCCCGGTCAACCGCCCGGGTGCGGGCAGCCCGGCCGCCTCGAACCGGTCGGCGACAGGCGCCCGGAAATCTTCCCAGAGCAGCGCAGCCAGCTCGTCCGGGAAAAGGTCCCGTCCCTCGAGAGCGATGACGCACGTCCCCACCGGCTCGGAATGCAGCCGGCCGGTCACCCGGGCGCGCCGGTACCCGGCGGAAGGCAGCGGCGGCAGCGGGGCGGCCAGCTCCACGTCCATCACGAGCGTGGGCCGGAACCCGGCGGGCGCCTGGGCCGCGGGCTCGAGGGCCGGCGCCGGTATCGCGGCGGACGTGGTCACAGAACCGCCCCCTGCCGGCTGGGCGGGACCGCTCCGGGGCGATCCACTACCGCCCGGAACCGCGCGTACGCCTCGCGCCCGGCATCCCGCAGCCGGCCGGAGGTGTCCCGGGCGGTGGCACGCTCAGGAAGAGGCAGGTTCCAGGCCGCCTGGACCGCCGAGCGGAGGCCCGCAGCCTCCTCCGGGCCGCCCAGCGGCACCACGAAGCAGGCCCGCGGGAACATCGCCCGCAGGCCGGCGAACTTGGCGTCGTAGTAGGAAGACTTGGTGAGGCAGACGACGGGGACTCCCTGGGCTAGGCCGAACACGGCCACGTGATAGCTGCCCGTGACAATGGCGCGGCACCTGGCCACCGCCGAGATGAGCTGCTGCGGGGACGTGAGGTCGTCCAGGGTCAGCCCGGCGCGGGCATCGGCCGGGCGGAGCAGGGACCGGAGCGCGGCCAGGTCGGCATCAGCCCGGTACCGGGACACTGGCAGCCCGATGAGCGGAGCGCGGAGCTCGGCAGCGATCGCCAGCACCCCCTCGCCGACCCGGGCGGCCGTGGTCTCATCGACGCCGGCGTAGCGGGCCACGCGCACGTTCACGCCCAGGCTGCCGCCGTCGGCCACGTCCTGGGCGACGGCCAGCTCGAAGGCGTCGTCCCCGGTGAGGCACACCATGGCCGCCGGGGCCCCGAGGGATACGGCGGCGTCGTCACGGTCGTCGCGGAGGCCGAAGACCGCCAGCCCCGGCGCCACGCCCCGGGCCTGCGCCCGCAGCGCACGCCGGCGCACCGGGCCGATGCCCTGCCCGAACATGGCCGTCGGCTTGCCGAGGCGCTGCGCGAGAGCGAGCAGGCTCAGCACGCCAACCGCGTGCCACCACCACAGGTCGGTAAGGTAGCCGCCGCCGCTGGCCACGACGAGATCAGCCTCGCGGACGGCCTGAATCGCGGTCCGGGGGGCGCCCGGGGAATTCCCGGCGCGTGGCCGGCCGGGCAGATACGGCGCGGCCATCTTCCATGCTTGCTCCAGCATGAGCCGGAGCTTCTTGGGAAATGTGCGCACCGGCCACTGGTCGGCGAATGTCCGGCCAATGGCAATCGTGCCCGGGCAATAAGAGGCGAGCCGGGCCGGCTCGTGGGCGATGACCATGATCTCGGCATCCGGCCACTGCGACCGCAGACGGGCAACGCACGATTGCAGCATCGCCACGTCACCGATATTCAGCAGGTCATAGCTGGATTGGTCAACCAGAATGCGCACTACCAGCGCCGCCCTTCCCCTCTCCGCGTCCGCGGAGCGACGGTGATCGAGGGCTGCGGCGATACTCTTAGCCGCTACGGACACGATGGTGTCCGCTGACGCGGTGGCAAGGAACCGGCCGATGCGCCAGGCGGTTCAGCCAAGCCCCCCTGCTGCGCACCCTCCCCAGGCATCCAGTGACCTTAGCCAGCAGACGGCGCGAGCGTATCAGGGGGATCGGGCCCCTATCAGCGGAACGGGTGAAAGAAGTACCGATTTGCCCCGCCTGCTGCCGCGGGCTAGGGCCCTAGAACCGGGGATGGCCTTCTTTGTCAGGGAAACAGCCGGTCAGATAGGGGCGAGCTACGTAAGCTAAGCACCCGTCGCTGGCGAGACGTCCCGGATCGAAGGAGCTTGTGTGACGGATCATGGTCACCGTAGAGCCCAGCGCGCCGGCAAGGCCAGCCTGGGCATGATCATCGTGGCCGCCATGGCGGTGATCGCCATCGCGGCCACGATCGCCGTGGTCCGGGTGGCTGGTTCCCACTCTGGGCAGCAGGCTTCGCGAATTGCTCCCGTGCGGTATGTCGGCGTATACGAGAAGGAGTCGCCTAAATCGTACTCCCAGGTGAGCGAGTTTGCGAAGGCGATCGGCAGGCAGCCCAATCTCGTCGGCTATTACAGCGGCTGGGACGAGCCGTTCCAATCGGCCTTTGCCGAGACAGCGGCACAGCACGGCGCAGCCACCATTGTCCAGATAGATCCGGCCGGAATCCCGCTGGCGAAGGTAGCCTCCGGCGCCTACGATTCCTACCTGACCAGGTTCGCGACCGCGGTGGCCGCGTTCGGGCATCCTGTGGTGATCAGTTTCGGCCGGGAGATGAACGGATTCTGGTATTCGTGGGGATACCATCACACGCCGCCCGCGGTATTCGTCGCGGCCTGGCGGCACGTGGTCACCCTTTTCCGCGAGCACGGCGCCACTAACGTGAAATGGCTGTGGCAGGTAAATTCCAACAGCGGGAGCACCGGGCCGGTACGCGACTGGTGGCCAGGCGCCCAGTACGTCAACTGGGTGGGGGTGAGCGGGTACTACTTCGTGTCCACCGACACGTTCAGCTACATATTCAAGCCCGTGGTGGCCGACATCCGCCAGTTCACGCACGATCCCGTGCTCATCGCGGAGACGGCCGTCCGCCCGTCCAGCGGGCAGCAACGCGGGATCCGTGATCTTTTCTCCGGGCTGCGCTCGCAGGGGTACCTCGGGCTGGCCTGGTTCGATGAGGACACGCCCGGGCCTGTCTATGTGGGAGGGCACTGGCGTATCGACTCCGACCCCCCGGCGCTCAGGATGTTCCGCGACGGCCTGGCGGGGCGCAACTGAACCAATGGGATGGCTGTTAGCGGCTCGCACCGGCACGTTCCCTCGTGAACACCCGGACGGCCCCGTGAAATGAGCAAAAGCCCCGCAGTGCCAGGAATCGAACAGTAGCTTTCCTATGCGGCATCCGGGACTCGCGATGCTGTACCACTGTGTGCTGAGACAACACGCTGAGTGACTTTCGGGGGGATCCGGAATCACCGGTGCCGACCTTGATCGCAGAGCAGGTGCGAACATGGACCACCGCGCAACCATGCCCCAGTCTGCAGGCGCCCAGGCGCCCGCAGACTCACCCGTGTCCCCGCCTGCCGAGTCGGCGGCGGGGGTCGCCGGTGCGGGCGGGTTCGGCCGGGTGCGCGGCTGGTGGGGCCGAGGGTGGCTCCCCCTGCTCCTGGTGCTGGTGGTGCAGGCGGGCCTGTCGGCGCGGCTGGTGGGGGCGGACACCGCGTTCCAGGATGAAGCGGAATACCTGTGGGCCGGGCATCTGCAGTGGTCACACTGGCTGCACGGGACGGTGATCCCGCCGTTCGCGTCGTACTTCTCCGGCACGCCGGTGATCTATCCCCCGCTCGGGGCACTGGCGGACACGGCCGGCGGCCTCGCGGGCGCGCGCCTGCTGTCCCTGGTGTTCATGCTGGGGGCGACGATCCTGCTCTGGGCGGCAACAGGCCGGCTGTTCGGCCGGCGCGCCGCGTTCTTCTCCTGTGCCCTGTTCGCGATGTCGGGCCCGGCGCTTCACCTCGGCGCGTTCGCGACCTATGACGCGATGTCGGTGTTCCTCCTGGCGCTGGCGTCCTGGCTGGTGGTCAGCGCCCCGGACCGGGGCGAGGCGGCCGGGCGGATGGCCCTGGCCGGCGTGGTCCTCGCCCTGGCCAACGCCACCGCCTACTCCAGCGCCCTGTTTGACCCCGTCGTGATCCTGCTCGCCGTCCTCACTGCCTGGCCCGTCGGGGCCCGGGTGGCCGCCCGCCGCACCGGAGCCCTGGTCACGGTCACCGCCGCGCTGCTCATCGCCGGCGCCCTGCTCGGCGGGACCAGCTACCTCAACGGGATCCGCCAGACTACCCTGTCCCGGGCCGCCGGATCGGCACCCCTCTGGACCGTGCTCACTGACGCATGGTCGTGGTCGGGCGTCATCTTCGTGCTGGCCGTGGCCGCGATCGTCGCCAGCCTGGTCACCCGCGCGGGCGCCCGCCAGACCTGGCTGCTGGCCGTGCTGGCCGCGGCCGCCCTGGCCGGCCCCATCGAGCAGGCCAACCTGCACACCCTGGACGCCCTGGACAAGCACGTCGGCCTGGGTCTCTGGTTCGCCGCCATCGGCGCCGGCTACGCCATCGACACGTTCATCGCGGCCGCCCCCGACCGCCGCGCCCAGACCCTGACCAGCACCGCTGGGGTGATCGCCCTGGCCTTCCCGATCTCCCTGGGCATCAGCCAGTCGCACGCCTTCGCCACCAGCTGGCCTGACTCAGCCGGCTTCACCGCGATCTTCCGGCCCCTGGCCGCCCACAGCACCGGGCCCCTGCTGGTCGAAGATCCCTCCATCGCCGAGTACTACCTGCCCACCGGTCACCTGTGGCAGCGCTGGTCCTCCACGCGCAACATCGTCCTGCCCGCCGGCGCCAGTACCGGCCACCCCACGAAGTCAGCCGGCATCACCGGCGACGGCGACCCAGCGACCTTCGCGCACTACATCGCCCGTCACTACTTCACCCTCGTCGCGCTCAACTTCGCGGACACCACCGCGCTGGACCACGCGATCCGCGCCGACCTCAGCCGCGCCGGCTACAGGATTGTCGACGTCGTCCCCTATGGCACCCATGGCACGTACGGCACCTACGTGATCTTCCGCGAGAACAGCGGGCGCCATTCGTGACCACCACCGGCCAGGCCCCTCCGGAACCGCGCTCGGCCCCGGCGCCCGCGCGCCCGCAGCTCGTCCTGCCGTCGCCGCCCGGCGACGCCGAGAAATACAGCTATCTGGACCGGAATCTGCCCTACCTGACCACGATCCTGGCCATCAGCGGCACCTGCCTGATCGTCAGCCAGCTGCGCTTCGAGCTCCAGGAGCCGGCGCTCTGGCCGTTCATGATTTTCACCGTCAGCTACGCGCTGTACCAGGTGGTCTGCCTGCCCGTGAACTTCACCGGGCGCGGCTTCGACATGGCGGCCCATCGGGCTCTCATCGAGGCGTGGAGTCCCCCGGCCTATCCCGGCGTGGACGTTTTCCTGCCTATCTGCGGCGAGCCGGTCGAGATGCTGCGGAACACCTGGACGGCCGTCTGCGCCCTGCTGGCCGCCTACCCCGGCCCGATCCAGGCGTACGTCCTCGACGACGGGCCGTCGGACGAGGCCCAGGACCTGGCCGCCTCCCTCGGGCTGGCCTACATCCGGCGGCCCGGCCGGCGGGTGCACAAGAAGAGCGGCAACCTGCGCTACGCCTTTGCCCAGACCACCAGCGAGTTCATCCTCATCCTGGACGCCGACTTCGTACCCCGGGCCGACCTCCTGGCCGAGACCGTGCCCTATATGGACGACCCGGCCCTGGCCATCGTCCAGACCCCCCAGTTCTTCCGGGAGAGTCCCGACCAGTCGTGGCTGGAGAACGCGGCCGGGTCGGTGCAGGAGGTGTTCTACCGGGCCATCCAGGTCGGCCGCGACCGCTTCGGCGCGGCCGCCTGCGTCGGGACCTCGGCGGTGTACCGGCGGACCGCACTGGAGGCGCAGGGCGGCGCGGCCCTGATCCCCTACGCCGAGGACGTGCACACGGGCCTCAACGTGATGCGGGACGGCTGGTCCATCCGGTATGTGCCCATCGTCCTGTCCACCGGCATCTGCCCCAACCGGATGGACGCGTTCGTGCGCCAGCAGTACCGCTGGTGCGCCGGGAACGTGGGCATCGTCTGCTCCCGCCGGCTGTGGACGGTGCGGATGAGCCTTCCGGCCCGGCTCACGTTCGTGTCCGGCTTCTTCTACTACGTCTACACCGCACTGCTGGTCTTCTTCGGCCCCCTGCTGCCCGTCATCATGCTCACGTTCCTGCCGGGCCAGATCAGGCTGCGGAACTTCGTCATCCTGCTGCCGGCTTTCGTCACCGGGGCTGTCCTGTACCCGCTGTGGCACCACGCCCGCTACGGGCCGTCCACGTGGCCCCTGGGCATCGCCCGCGGGTGGGCCCATGTCTTCTCGCTGTGGGACGGCGCCCGGGGCAGGCAGATGAGCTGGCATCCCACCCGTGAGCCGGGCAGCTCACTGCCCCGGTTCCGGATCGGCGTCACCTGGTGGAGCGGCGGCATGGCCGCGGCGTGGGTGCTGCTGGCCATCTGGCGGATAGCCACGGGCTCCTGGCAGTCCGCCGCCCTGCTGTTCTTCGGGTTGCTCAACCTCGCCGTCGTCAGCCGAGTCATCTTCCCGGGGGAGCCGGCCGCATGAAATACAGGCTGGTCACACTCATCGGATTCGTCATCGCGGTCACGGCCATCGCCGTCACCAGCAGCCGGATCACGTTCCGCTACCCGCCCGCCGTGCACGAGACGCTTGTCCCGCGCGCATCCTCCTACCTGGGCGTGTTCGAGTCCGGACCGACGCAAGGATCGCTCCCCGACTACCGGTCGATCGAGGGGTTTGCTGACATGGCCGGCCAGAGGCCGAACCTCGCGGGCTACTACAGCGGCTGGGCGGAGCCCTTCAAAATGGCGTTCGCTACCGATCTGCACAAGCACGGCGTCATCCCCTACGTGCAGATCGACCCCAGCTTCGCCAAGGTCGCCGCCATCGCCGACGGGTCCCAGGACACCTACCTGAAGTCGTACGCCGACAGCGTCCGCGACTTCGGTCACCCGGTGGTGATCGGCTTCGGGCACGAGATGAACGGCACCTGGTACTCGTGGGGCTTTGGGCAGACACCGGCGGCGACCTTCGTCGCGGCCTGGCGGCACATCGTCACGGTGTTCCGCGCCGAGGGCGCCGACAACGTCACCTGGCTCTGGACCGTCAATGCGCAGGAGCGGCCGGGATCCCAGCCGATCCGCCACTGGTGGCCTGGGGCCCGCTATGTGACCTGGGTCGGTATCGACGGCTACTACGTCCCGCGGTGGGACACGTTCCCCAGGGTGTTCGGGTCCACCATCAGCCAGGTGCATGCCATCACCGGCAAGCCGATCCTCCTGTCCGAGACCGCCGTCAGCCCCGCGCTGGCCAACCAGTTCGCCAAGGTCCTGAATCTGTTCAACGGTGTGCAGAGCCAGCACGTGCTGGGCCTGGTCTGGTTCGACGTAAACCAGCCGGCGGACGGCCCCTACCAGCAGGACTGGCAGCTCCAGTCGAATCCGCAGGCCCAGGTGGCCTTCCGGGAAGGGCTAGCGGGGCTCAACATCGTCCACCCCTGATCAACGCCTACCCGATCAGCCCCCCAGCTGCGCGCGCAGCGCGCCCAGGATCGGGACCTGGCCCTTGACCAGCATCTCCGCGGCCCGCCCGAGGCTCATCCACTCGGCGCGGTCCAGCTCTGGGAACTCCCTGAGCTGTCCTGATCCGCGGGGCC
>Ga0208586_1000258_pt1 | contig 20389 bp, 31 predicted proteins | sample NGESurshal072012_6_FD_184471 | JGI IMG/M metagenome (GOLD analysis project Ga0208586, IMG submission 184471) | Arctic peat soil microbial communities from Barrow, Alaska - NGEE Surface sample 53-3 shallow-072012 (SPAdes) | ecosystem: Environmental > Terrestrial > Soil > Wetlands > Peat ... | reverse complement strand
CCAACAAGATCTTGGAGCGCGGCAAGCGCACCATCGCTGAGCGCATCGTCTACACCGCTCTGGAGACCGTCGAACAGAAGACCGGCACGGACCCCGTCGCGACGCTCAAGCGCGCCCTCGAGAACGTTCGTCCCGAGCTGGAAGTGAAATCGCGCCGCGTTGGTGGCACGACCTACCAGGTGCCAATGGAGGTTCGACCACGTCGCGCCACTACACTGGCTATCCGCTGGCTTACCGATTTCGCGAAGAAGCGTCGCGAGAAGACCATGGCCGAGCGTCTCGCCAATGAAATCATTGACGCGAGTAACGGTGTCGGTGCTGCAGTGAAGCGTCGTGAGGACGTGGCCAAAATGGCCGAGTCCAACAAGGCCTTCGCGCACTACCGCTGGTAATCAAAGAAAGCTTAGAAATGACTGCTCGCGCCATCCCCTTGGACAAAGTACGCAACATCGGCATCATGGCGCACATCGACGCGGGCAAAACCACGACGACCGAGCGCATCCTCTTCTACACGGGCAAGAGCTACAAGATTGGCGAGGTCCACGAGGGCGCCGCGGTCATGGACTGGATGGTCCAAGAGCAAGAGCGCGGCATCACGATCACCTCGGCCGCCACGACGACCTACTGGAACGACTACCGCATCAACATCATCGACACCCCGGGTCACGTCGACTTCACGGTGGAAGTCGAGCGCTCACTTCGAGTGCTCGACGGCGCCGTCGCCGTCTTTGACGCCGTCGCCGGCGTGGAGCCCCAGACCGAGACGGTGTGGCGCCAAGCCAATAAGTACAACGTGCCGCGCATCTGCTTCGTGAACAAGATGGACCGCGTGGGCGCGGACTTCTTTCGCTGCGTTGCCATGATTGCTGACCGCCTCGACTGCGTGCCGGCCGTCATCCAATTGCCTATTGGCGCCGAGGGTGGCTACCTCGGGATCATCGACATCTGCTCGATGACCGCCACCATCCACCACGACGAGCACGGCGAAAAGGTCGAGGTCATCGACATTCCCGACGAGTACAAGGCGCAGGCCGAGGAGTACCGCGTCAAGTTGCTCGACATCCTCACGACCTTCGACGACAATCTTTTGGAGAAGGTGCTCGGCGACGAGGAGATCACCACCGCCGAACTGCGTAGCGCGCTTCGCCGCGGCACCCTCGAGGGTCTCTGCGTGCCGATCCTCAACGGCTCGGCCTTTAAGAACAAGGGTGTCCAGCCCATGCTCGACGCCGTCGTTGACTTCCTGCCCTCACCGATCGACCTTCCCCCGACCCAGGGCACCAAGCCCGGTAAGGACGAGGTCATCGAGCGAAAGCCCTCGGACGACGAGCCCTTCAGCGCGCTGGCCTTCAAGATTCAGACGGACCCCTTCGTGGGCAAACTCACCTACCTGCGCGTCTACTCCGGCACCCTGGAAAAAGGCGACACCGTCCTCAACACCACCAAGAACATGAAGAAGGAGCGTCTCGGACGACTTCTCTTGATGCACGCCAACAACCGCGAAGACCTCGACACCATCCGCACCGGTGACATCGTGGCCGCCGTTGGTTTGAAGCAGGTCACGACTGGTGACACGCTCTCGAGCGTCGACCAGCCCATCCAGCTCGAGACGCTGGTCTTCCCCGAGCCGGTCATCCACGTGGCCGTCGAGCCCAAGACCAAGGCCGACCAGGACAAGTTGGGCCGCGCGCTCTACTCACTGAGCGAAGAGGACCCCACGTTTCGCGTGCGCACCGACGAAGAGACCGGCCAGACCGTCATCTCGGGAATGGGCGAGTTGCACCTTGAGGTCCTCGTCGACCGCATGCTTCGCGAGTTCTCAGTGGACGCCAACGTGGGTAAGCCCCAGGTGGCCTACCGCGAGACCGTTCGAAAGACTGTCACCAAGGTGGAGGAGAAGTACGTCCGCCAGACCGGTGGTAAGGGTCAGTACGGCCACGTCGTCATTACCTTGGAGCCCACGGGTCCCGGGGGTGGCTACGAGTTCGTCGACGAGATCACGGGTGGCGTTATCCCCAAGGAGTACATCCAGCCGGTCAACCAGGGCATCACCGAGGCACTGACCTCGGGCGTGCTCGCGGGCTACCCGGTCGTTGACGTGCGCGTCCGCCTGACCTACGGTTCCTACCACGACGTCGACTCCTCGGAGATGGCCTTCAAGATCGCCGGTTCCATTGCGGTGAAGAAGGCTGCGCGCCTGGCGAGCCCGGTGTTGTTGGAGCCGATCATGGCCGTGGAAGTCGTGACGCCCGAGGATTACATGGGCGACGTCATTGGTGACTTGTCGAGTCGTCGCGGTCGCATCGAAGGCATGGAACAGAAGGGCAATGGCCAGACAATTCGGGCACTTGTGCCACTAGCCGACATGTTCGGCTACGCTACTGACCTGCGTTCTCGCACCCAAGGGCGCGCGACGTACACCATGCAATTCCAAGAGTACGCAGAAGTCCCTGAGTCGATTTCCAAGGAAATCGTGGCGAAGGCGACGGGCGCGTAAGAGCTGGAAGCCAGTAAAAACGGTCCAAACCGCAGTCGGGGAGGGCCAAAACGAACAAGACGGTTTCAAACGAACCCGTCGCTATAGAGAAAGTTAGTCCCCGACAATGGCAAAGAAGAAGTTCGAGCGCACTAAGCCGCACGTAAACATCGGCACGATGGGCCACATCGACCACGGCAAGACCACTCTGACCGCGGCGATCACGAAGGTCCTTTCGACACGCCTGCCCGGTACTGCCTTCACGCCCTTCGACCAGATCGACAAGGCGCCCGAAGAGAAGCAGCGCGGCATCACGATTTCTATTGCCCACGTTGAGTACGAGACGGCGAACCGTCACTACGCCCACGTGGACATGCCCGGCCACGCCGACTATGTGAAGAACATGATCACCGGCGCCGCCCAGGTCGACGGCGCGATCCTCGTGGTCGCCGCCACCGACGGTCCCATGCCCCAGACCCGTGAGCACGTGTTGCTCGCGCGCCAGGTCGGCGTCCCCTACATCGTGGTCGCCCTCAACAAGGCCGACATGGTCGACGACGAGGAGCTCTTGGAGCTCGTCGAGATGGAGATCCGCGAGCTCTTGACGAGCTACGGCTTCCCCGGCGACGAGACCCCGATTGTCCGCGTCTCCGCGCTCAAGGCCCTCGAGGGCGACGAAGCGGCCGGCGACAAGGTCATGGAACTCATGGACGCGGTTGACTCGTTCATCCCCGAGCCCATCCGTGACACCGACAAGCCCTTCCTGATGTCGATCGAGGACGTCATGTCCATCACCGGCCGTGGCACCGTCGTCACCGGCAAGGTGGAGCAGGGTGTCGTGAAGGTCGGGGACGAAGTCGAGATCGTGGGCCTGCGCCCGACGACCAAGACCGTCGTCACCGGCATCGAGATGTTCCGCAAGCTCCTCGACCAGGGTCAGGCCGGCGACAACCTCGGCGCACTCCTGCGAGGTACCAAGAAGGAAGACGTCGAGCGCGGTCAGGTTCTCTGCAAGCCAGGGACCATCACGCCCCACACCAACTTCGAGGCTTCGGTCTACGTACTCACCAAGGAAGAGGGCGGCCGTCACAAGCCGTTCTTCGCGAACTACCGTCCGCAGTTCTACTTCCGCACGACTGACGTCACCGGTACCATCGAGCTGCCCTCGGGCACCGAGATGGTCATGCCGGGGGACAACACGGAAATGACCGTGACCTTGGGTAAGCCAATCGCCATGGAAGAGGGTCTCACCTTCTCCATCCGCGAAGGTGGCCGTACCGTCGGTTCCGGTCGCGTCGTCAAGATCCTGAAGTAGAGCGTCATGGCCGACAATCGTCAAATGATCAGAATCCGGTTGAAGGCCTTCGACCACGGCATCCTGGACCAGTCCACCGCGAAGATCGTGCAAACGGTCGAGCGTACGAACGCGAAGGTGCAGGGACCCGTTCCTCTGCCCACCGAGAAGCACCGTTACACGGTCGTTCGTGGACCCCACAAGCACAAGGACTCCCGCGAGCACTTCGAAATGCGCGTGCACAAGCGCCTTTTGGACATCGTTGACCACTCCGCCAAGACGGTCGATTCGCTTCAGCGTCTCGATCTGCCGGCCGGCGTGGACATTGAAATCAAAATTCGTCAAGTCTGAGATTTCACAACCGGGCCCCGACAGCGCCTTTGCGCTGTCGGGGCCTGATGATGTACTGTTAATAGCCCCTTCTTTGCAGTGGGGGACAACAAAAGAAGTGTTCAGTCGCCCGAATCTGGGAACGCTGGACCAAACCAGTCGAGCGCTCCGTTCGGGTTTTTTGACCCGGCGGAGCGTCTGTGTGTCGGACGAACCGACGCCCAGATCAGAAGAGAAGAGGCAAACGTGGCGACCAAAGCGATCGTCGGCGAGAAGGTGGGCATGACCCAAGTCTGGGACGCCCAGAATCGGGCTATTCCGGTGACGGTGGTCCGAGTCAGCCCAGCTCGCGTCGTTCAGGTGAAGACACCTGAAAAGGAGGGCTACTCCGCCGTCCAGGTGACGTGGGGGACCCGTCGCATCTCGACCCTCTCCAAGCCCGAACTGGGCCACTTCCAAAAGGCCGGCGTCACACCCGGTAAGAAGCTCGTGGAGCTTCGAATCGATGACGTCTCGGGCTACAGCGTCGGTCAAGAGATCCTCGCCGACGCCTTCGAAAAGGGCGAGATGATTGACGCGACGGCCGTCGCCAAGGGCAAGGGCTTCGCCGGTGGCATGAAGCGCCATAACTTCTCCGGTCAAGGCGCCGCGCACGGTAACCACAAGCACCACCGAGCACCGGGATCCATTGGCGCCTGCGCCACCCCGGGCCGTGTCTTCAAGGGCACGAAGATGGCCGGTCGTATGGGCGGCGGACAAGTGACGACCACGAACCTCGAAGTGATCTCCGTTGACGTGGAGCGCAACCTCGTCCTCGTGAAGGGTGCCGTTCCCGGCCCTCGCGGCGGCGTCGTGGTCCTACGCACGAGCGTGAAGAACCCAATGAAGGCGGGAGGCGCACGATGACCGATGTCTTTACCCTGCGCGGTCCAGTAAAGAAGGACCGCCCCGAGCCGGCGAAGCGTTCCGTGACGCGCAAAGCCCTCGATGGCACCGAGCTCGGCTCGGTGGACCTGGAGCCCGCGATCTTCGGGATCGAGCCCAACATGGCCGTGCTGCACCAAGTGATCAAGGCCCAACTGGCCGCCAAGCGCTCCGGTACGCAGTCGACCAAGACCCGCAAGGAAGTTCGCGGTGGTGGCAAGAAGCCGTTCAACCAAAAGGGGACCGGCGGCGCACGCCAGGGAACCATCCGCGCGCCGCACTACCCCGGTGGTGGCATTGCGCTCGGACCCAAGCCCCGCAAGTACGACCAGAAGACGCCCAAGAAGATGATCCGCTTGGCGCTCTACTCGGCCCTCTCGGACCGCGCATCCATGGAGCGTGTTGCGGTCATCGACGGCTTCGACAAGTGGGAGACGCCTAAGACCAAAGAGGCGATTTCGTCACTCTCGGCCCTCGGCCTCGAGGGCAAGATCCTCGTCGTGCTCGGCCGCGACGACGCGACGGCCCTTCGTTCGTTCCGCAACCTCATGAACGTGAAGACCATTGACACCGGCGAAGTGAACGCCTACGACGTACTCGACTGCGACTGGATCCTCTTTACCGACGCCACGTTGCCGACGCTGAAGGAGAAGAGCTGATGCGCGATGCCATGAGCGTCCTCATTCGTCCCGTGGTCTCGGAAAAGACCTACGGACTCATGGACAAGGGAACCTACGTCTTCGTCGTTGACCCGCGCGCCACCAAGGTGGACGTGCGCAACGCCGTCGAGCGCGCCTTCAACGTGACGGTCACCAACGTCAACACTCTCAACCGCAAGGGTAAGTCGACGCGCAACCGTCGCACCGGCGTCGTGGGCATTCGCCCCGGCTCGAAGCGGGCCATCGTCACCCTGAAACAGGGCGACACGATCAATCTCTTCGAGAACTAAGGACTGCCATGGCCCTTCGTCAACGCAAACCCACGAGTCCCGGTCGCCGATTCCAGACGGTCTCGGACTTCGCCGACATCACCAAGCACACGCCGGAGAAGTCACTGCTCGACCCCAAGCCCAAGACCGGTGGCCGCAACAACTACGGCCGCAAGACCTCGCGTCACCGCGGTGGTGGTCACAAGCAGCAGTACCGCATCATTGACTTCAAGCGCAACAAGGACGCCATTCCGGCCAAAGTCGCCGCGATTGAGTACGACCCGAACCGCACGTGCCGCATTGCCCTGTTGCACTACCTCGACGGCGAGAAGCGCTACATCCTCGCGCCCAACGGCCTGAAGGTCGGCGACATGATCGAGTCGGGCGCCAAGGCCGACATCCGCACCGGCAACGCCTTGCCCATGCGCTTCATCCCCACCGGTTCGACGGTCCACAACGTGGAGCTTCGTCCCGGCGGCGGCGGCAAGATGGCGCGCAGCGCCGGCATGAGCGTGCAGATCGTCGCGAAGGACGGTGGCTACGCCACGCTTCGTCTTCCCTCGACCGAAATGCGCCGCGTGCCGATTGATTGCCGCGCCACGCTCGGCACCGTGGGCAACTCCGAACACGAACTCATGTCGATCGGCAAGGCCGGACGAAATCGTTGGAAGGGCGTACGTCCTCAGACGAGAGGTGTCGCCATGAACCCCGTCGACCACCCACTCGGTGGTGGCGAAGGAAAGACCTCCGGTGGACGCCACCCGGTCTCGCCGTGGGGTCAGCCCGAAGGTCGTACGCGTCTGCCGAAGTCATCGGACGCCTTAATTATTCGACGTCGCCGTGGACGCGGCGCGCGGAGGTAGGTAGAGCATGTCACGAAGTCTCAAAAAAGGTCCCTTCATCGATGCGCACCTTCTGAAGAAGGTCGACGCGATGAACGCCGCCAACGAGAAGAAGGTCATCAAGACGTGGAGCCGTCGTTCGACGGTCATCCCCGACATGGTCGGCCACACCTTCGCCGTCCACGACGGGCGACGTCACGTGCCGGTGTTCGTGAACGAGTCAATGGTCGGTCACAAGCTGGGCGAGTTCGCGCCAACGCGCACGTTCCGCTTCCACGCCGGCCAGGAAAAGACGGGTAAGCGATAATGACCGGTCCCAAGCTCAACGACCGTCCCGGCACGCGCGCCACGCTGCGCGGCTACCACATGTCGGCCTCGAAGGCCCGCGTCGTGTTGAACCTCATCCGCAACGAGGACGTGACGACCGCGCGCGAGATTCTCGCCGGCACCACCCGTGAAGCGGCCGACGTGATCGGCAAGGTCTTGGCCTCGGCCGTCGCCAACGCCGTGACGAACGACGGCATGCAGGCCGACGAACTCTTCGTCTCGGCCTGTTACGCCGACGAGGGCATCACCATGAAGCGCTTCACGCCTCGCGCCCGCGGACGGGCCGGCAAGATTCGCAAGCGCAGTTGCCACATCACCGTGATCGTGTCGCGCCTCGACGACGAGCGCCTCGAAGTGTTGCGCAACGCGCGCACCGCCCAGGCCGCCGTCTCGCGCACCCGACGCGTGGCGTCATCGCGCCATCGCGCCGACCAGCAGGCCAGCCTCAACAAGCGTGAGACTGCCGCCGAAGAGGCCGCCGAAGAGGCGATGGAGCAGGACATCTTGGATAACGAGGGGATGCAGAGTGACGCCGTCGTGACCGACGTGATGTCCTCGGACGTCGCGGAGACTGAAGCAGACGAGACCGACACGATGGAGTTCGACACCGTCGACACACCCGTTGAGGACCTCGACGCAACGGTCGAAGAGACGCCGGCTGACGAGCCCGGTACTGACGAAACGGTGTCGGACGACACCACTGAGGAGACGAAGTAATGGGTCAGAAGGTAAACCCCTACGGTTTCCGTCTCGGCATCACGACGGACTGGAAGTCACGCTGGTTCAAGGAGCGCGGCTACAAGGACCTCGTCATCGAGGACTGGAAGATCCGCGACTACCTGACCAAGCAGCTCGAGAGTGCCGCCGTCAGCCGAATCGAGATTGAGCGCAACTCGGACCGCATCCGCGTGGACATCCACACGGCGCGCCCGGGCATCGTCATCGGGCGCCGTGGCGCCGAGGCCGAGCGTTTGAAGAAGGACCTGGAGAAGATCACCGGTCAGAAGAACAAGATCTCGCTGAACATCCAAGAGATCAAGCAACCCGAACTGGACGCCGCTCTCATTGCCCAGGGCATCTGCGACCAGTTGCTGCGTCGCGTGGCCTTTCGCCGCGCGATGAAGCGCGGTATCCAGACGGTGCAGAAGGCCGGCGCCATGGGCGTGAAGATCCAGGCCTCCGGTCGTCTCGGTGGCGCGGAAATGTCACGCCGCGAGTCGTACCGTGAAGGTCGCGTACCGCTGCACACCCTTCGCGCCGACATCGACTACGGATTCCGCGAGGCTCGCACGTCGACCGGACGCATTGGTGTGAAGGTGTGGATCTACAAGGGCGACATCTTGCCCTACCAGTTGACCAACGACGAGAAGATCGTTCGCGAGGCCGCAATGGCGGCCGGCGACGCCGTGCCGGTCGCGTCGGCCGCCGCGTCGACCGCTCCCAAGGGCGTTGTTCGTGCCGGTGGGGGACGCCGTCGTGTCGAGGCCGAGGCGCCGAGCGATGACGCCGTCGTCGAAGAGGTAGTCGTCGATGCCGACCCCGTCGACCTGTTGGCCGAAACCCCCGAAGTCGAAGCGCAGTTGAGTGTCGAAGAGGAGATCGAGCGCCGTACCGCGCAAGACCACACCGACACCCCGCACTTCAGGAAGGACGCTGAGTAATCATGTTGATGCCCCGCAAGGTAAAGCACCGCAAGCAGCAGCGCGGCCGTCGCGGCGGAAACGCCAAGGGCGGCGTCGAGCTCAACTTCGGCGACTTCGGCATCCAGGCCCTCGAACGGGGTTGGATCACCGCTCGCCAGATCGAAGCGGCCCGTATTGCCATGACCCGTCACGTCAAGCGAGGCGGCAAGGTCTGGATCCGGGTCTTTCCCGATAAGCCCGTGACACAGAAGCCGGCCGAAACCCGCATGGGCTCCGGTAAGGGCAACCCCGAATTCTGGGTGGCCGTCGTGAAGCCCGGACGCATCATGTTCGAACTCGGTGGTGTGGACGAGACCTTGGCCCGCGCCGCCATGGAACGGGCCATTCAGAAGCTGCCGATCAAGGCCAAGTTCGTCGTTCGTCCCGGGACGCACGGCACTCCGGAGGTAACGATCTAATGGCCACGACCAAAGAACACGTCGCGGAACTGCGACTGCTGGGCGACCGTGAGTTGGTGGAGCGTTTGGGCGAGGCCCGACGCGAACTGTTCAATCTCCGGTTCCAGTTGGCGACCGGCCAGCTCGACAATTCGGCCCGACTCGGACTCGTGCGCAAAGACATTGCGCGCCTGTCGACGTTCATGCGCGAGCGCGAAATCGCCCGCCACGAAGCCGCAGTGGAAGGTGAGAAGTCATGACTGACTCGACGAACGAAACAACCCGCCTGAATCCCCGCAAGGTCCGTGAGGGCATCGTGATTTCGGACAAGATGGACTCGACGCTCGTGGTCGCCGTCAACGAGCGGGTCTCGCACCCCCGTTACGGCAAGACCGTGCAGCGTACGAAGAAGCTCTACGTCCACGACGAGAAGAACGAAGCGAAGATCGGCGACAAGGTGCGCGTCCAAGAGACCCGTCCGTTGTCCAAGCTGAAGCGTTGGCGCCTCACTGAAGTTGTGGAGCGTGCCCGATGATTCAGCAGGAGAGTCGACTGAAGGTCGCCGACAACAGTGGAGCGAAGGAAGTCCTTTGCATCCGCGTGCTCGGAGGTTCCCGCCGTCGCTACGCCTCGATCGGTGACGTGTTCATCGCCACCGTCAAGGAAGCGATTCCCGGAGCCGCCGTGAAGAAGGGTGACGTGGTTCGCTGCGTCGTCGTTCGCACGTCCAAGGAGAAGCGTCGTCCCGACGGTTCCTACATCAAGTTCGACGAGAACGCCGCGGTGCTGATCAACGACCAGTTGCAGCCTCGCGGTACCCGAATCTTCGGGCCCGTCGGCCGTGAGCTTCGCGACAAGAAGTTCATGCGCATTATTTCGCTCGCACCGGAGGTGCTGTGATGAAGATTCGTAAAGGTGACGAAGTGTTCGTCCTCGCCGGCAAGTTCCGCGGCGAGCGGGCGAAGGTCGAAGAGGCGTTGCCCGGTGCCAACAAGGTGATCCTCGACGGTCTCAACATCGCCAAGCGCCACACCAAGCAGGCCGGCTCCACGATGCAGGCCGGCATCATCGACAAGTTGATGCCGCTCGACGTGAGCAACGTCGCGCTCTGGTGCGACGGCCACAAGGGTCCCGCCAAGGTGGGCTACCACGAAGAAGACGGCGTGAAGACTCGCGTCTGTCGCAAATGCGGAGCGACGCTATGACGACGACCACACGACCCCGTTTGAAGGTCCGCTACGACGAAGAGATTCGTCCCGCCCTGAAGGACGAGTTGGGCCTCGACAACATCATGCAGGTGCCGCGTCTCACGAAGATCGTGCTCAACTCCGGCGTGGGCCGCGCCACCCAGCAGGCCTCGCTCCTCGAGGGCGCCCAGCGCGACCTCGAGTTGATCACCGGCCAGAAGCCGATCGTCACGCGAGCCAAGCAGTCCATCGCGAGTTTCAAACTCCGTGAGGAGCAGCCCATTGGGGTGAAGGTGACCTTGCGCGGTGACCGCGCCTGGGAGTTCTTCGACCGTTTGCTGAGCCTCGCAATTCCGCGAATCCGCGACTTCCGTGGTCTGTCGCCCAAGTCCTTCGACGGACGCGGCAACTACACATTCGGCATCAATGACCAGTTGATCTTCCCCGAGGTTGACTACGACAAGATCGACGCAGCACGTGGTTTCGACATCACCATTGTCACCACGGCCGTGAACGACGAGCAGGGACGCGCATTCTTGCGCGCTTACGGCTTCCCCTTCAAGCAGGAGAGTAAGTAGATATGGCGAAGAAAGCTCTACGCATCAAGCAGCAGAAGACCCCGAAGTTCTCAACGCGTGCCTACACGCGCTGTGAGCGATGCGGCCGACCGCGCTCGGTCTATCGCAAGTTCGGCCTCTGCCGCATCTGCTTGCGTCAGATGGTGCACGCCGGCGAGATTCCCGGCGTGACCAAGGCGAGTTGGTAACCACTATGACTATGACCGACCCCATCGCCGACATGCTGACACGTATCCGCAACGCGAACTCCGCGATGTTCGACACCGTCAAGATGCCCAGTTCCAAGCTCAAGGAGAACCTCGCGAAGGTCCTCGAGCGCGAGGGCTTCATTTCGGGTTTCACCGTGACCAAGCTCGAGGGCAAGCCCTACAGCCAGCTCGAGATCACGTTGAAGTACTCTGAAGACCGCAAAAAGACGATCATCGGCATCAAGCGCGTCTCCAAGCCCGGTCTTCGCATCTATAAGAAGTCCGACCAGATGCCCAAGGTTCTCGGTGGCGTCGGCGTGGCCGTCGTCTCGACGAGTCACGGCCTCATGACCGACCGCGAAGCCCGCAAGGCCAAGCTCGGTGGCGAGGTGCTCTGTTATGTCTGGTAGTCGCCTCACCCCACGGAAGGTTCGCTGATGTCACGAATTGGCACTAATCCCATCACTGTTCCCTCGACGGTCACCGTCGACGTGGCTGACGGCGTCGTGACGGTAAAGGGCCCCAACGGGACCATGAGTCGCATCATTCCTGAGGGCATCACGCTCAGCCAAGAGGGCACCGTCCTCACGGTGTCGCGTGTCAATGACGAGACGATGTACCGCTCGCTCCACGGCCTCACGCGCACGCTGGTCGCCAACATGGTGATCGGCGTGACCGACGGCTGGTCGAAGGAACTCGAGATCATCGGCGTTGGTTACCGCGCCGCCAACGGTGGCGCTGGCGTGCTGGACCTCGCCCTCGGCTTTTCGCACCCCGTCAAGTTCACCGCGCCCGAGGGGATCACCTTCGAGGTGCCGTTGCCGACGCGCGTCATTGTGAAGGGCGCTGACAAGGAAGTGGTCGGTCAAGTGGCCGCCTCCATCCGCAAGATCCGTAAGCCCGAGCCCTACAAGGGCAAGGGCGTGCGCTACCTCGGCGAACGAGTGGTGCGTAAAGCTGGAAAGGCTGCGAAGTAATGGCACGATCGACTCGCGAACTACGTCAGCGCCGTCACGCGCGCATCCGCCGCAAGCTCTCGGGCACGGCCGAGCGGCCGCGGGTGGCGATTTCGCGCACCAACAAGCACATCTCGGCCCAGATCATCGACGACGTGGCCGGTCGCACGTTGGCCGCCGCTTCGTCGGTGGAAGCGGGACTGAAGAAGACGAGCGGTGGCAACATCGACGGCGCCAAGGCCGTGGCGGACTTGCTCGCCACGAGGGCTAAGGAAGCCAACATCTCCAAAGTGGTCTTCGACCGCGGCGGCTTTGACTATCACGGGCGTGTCGCGGCATTCGCCGACACACTTCGCGCCGCCGGACTGGAGTTCTAATGGCAGATCTAGAGCAGTACGAAGAGCGCACCATCAAGGTGAATCGCGTGTCGAAGGTCGTGAAGGGTGGACGTCGTTTCTCCTTCACCGCCCTCATGGTCATCGGTGACGGCAACGGACGCGTCGGTCTCGGTTACGGCAAGGCCAAGGAAGCCGGTCTCGCCGTGCAAAAGGGCATTGAAGAGGCTCGAAAGAACCTCTTCGACGTGCCCCTCGCCGGCACGACCATCGTCTACCCCGTCCTCGGCGCATCGGGCGCCGGACGCGTGCTCATGAAGCCCGCCGCCCCCGGTACCGGTGTCATCGCCGGTGGTGCCGCGCGCGCCATCCTCGAGATGGCCGGCGTGAAGGACATCATTGCGAAGTCCCTCGGATCGAGCAACGGCATCAACGTCGCCCACGCCACCATCGAAGGGCTGAAGCAGTTGCGTCGCCCCGAAGAGATTGCGTCGTCACGCGACAAGCCGGCCGACCACGTCATCCCGTCGGGCACGCTGCGCGCCTACCGCGAACGTCAGCGCGAGGGTGACCTGTTCAAGGTAACGGAGAACTAATCATGCAGTTGAAAGTCACACAAATTCGCTCTGGCATCGCCACGAAGCCCAAGCACCGCGGAACCCTTCGCGCGCTCGGCCTGCGTGGCATTGGCCAGTCCAACGTGCTGCCCGACCGTCCCGAGATTCACGGGATGATCGCTCGGGTCCCGCACCTCGTCAAAGTGGAAGAGGTCAACTAATGAAGTTGCACGATCTCAAATCACCCGAAGGCTCGATCAAGCGCAAGAAGATCGTCGGTCGTGGTATTGGTGGACGGGGCGGCAAGACGGCCGGACGAGGCACCAAGGGTCAGAAGGCCCGTCGCCAGATTCCGGCCGGCTTCGAGGGTGGCCAGTTGCCACTCCTCCAGCGCATTCCGAAGCTGAAGGGGTTCACCAACCCGTTCCGCGTGGAGTACACGCCCGTCAATCTGGACGCCCTCGCGGCGTTAGGTCTCGCCGACATCACCCTCGAGGTCTTCGTCGACAAGGGCCTCGCTCGTAAGAAGGACTTCGTGAAGGTCCTCGGACGCGGAGAACTGACTGGCGCGATGAACGTGACGGCACACCGTTTCTCGGCGTCGGCGAAGGCCGCCATCGAGGCCGCCGGTGGCACGACGACCGAAGTGGCGCTGCCCTTCGCCGTTCGTCCTCCCGCGTCGGGCAACCAACACCAGAACCGGTAAGGTCGCTTCGTGCTGCGCCGCCTTGGGAACATCTTTCGGGTACCGGACCTTCGTAACAAGGTCCTGTTCACGATTGGCGTCATCTGCCTCTACCAGGCCGGTGCCAACATTCCAATCCCCGGCGTGAGTTGGAGCCAGGTCCAACTGCTCCAGACCAAGGCCGGCGCCAGTGGCGTCCTCGGATTCTTGAATCTCTTCTCCGGTGGCGCATTGACCCGACTCGCCGTCTTCGGTCTCGGCGTCATGCCCTACATCACGAGCTCCATCGTCATTCAGCTTTTGACGACCGTCATCCCGAAGCTCACGCAGTGGCGCGACCAGGGTGCCGTGGGTCAAAAGAAGATCACCCAGACCACGCGCTACCTCACGATTGGTCTGGCACTGCTGCAGTCGACGGGCCTCATCTACGCCTTCCACGGTCACGACCAGGCGTTGCTCGGCTTCAACATCGACCTCATTCCTAAGTTCACGCTCGCGCTGGGACTCTTCATGGTCGCCATCATGACCGCCGGTACGGCCTTCGTTATGTGGCTCGCCGAGCTCATCACGCAGCGCGGCATTGGACAGGGCATGAGCCTCTTGATCTTCGCGAACGTCGTCGCCGGTCTGCCCTCGGGTGGCCACGCCGTGTGGACCGAGGGCGGTCCGCTCAAGTTCTTCGTCATCTTCGCCATCTCCATTGGCCTACTCGTGCTCATTGTCTTCATGGACAACGGACAGCGGCGTATTCCCGTGACGTTCGCGAGACGGGTGGTCGGGCGAAAAGAGATGGGCGGGAACTCGACGTATATCCCTCTCAAGGTCAATCAGTCCGGTGTTATTCCGATCATCTTCGCGTCGTCGGTGCTCTACATTCCGATCCTCTTGAGCAACATCGTGGTCTGGGCGTCATTCCAGACCTTCGTGCAGCGATCCTTGCAACCGACCAGCTTCGTCTACATCATCTCGGACTTCGTACTCATTGTCGCCTTCACGTTCTTCTACGTCTACATCGCCTTCGAACCGCACCAGCAGGCCGAGATGTTGCGCCAACAGGGTGGGTTCGTGCCGGGCATTCGTCCCGGCATGCCGACCGAGAAGTACTTCGCCAAGATGCTCAGTCGCATCACCGTGGTCGGCGCCTTCTTCCTCGCGTCGGTCGCCGTCGTGCCGAGTATCCTCATGGCGCTCTGGAACATCAACAAGTTCCCCTACTACGGCACGACCCTGCTGATCGCGGTCGGTGTCGCGCTCGAGACGATGCGTCAAATCGACAGTCAATTGATGATGCGCAACTACGAAGGCTTCCTGAAGCGGTAGTTATGTCGCCACGTCTAAACCTGATCGTCCTGGGCAAGCAGGGCGCTGGTAAGGGAACCCAGTGCACCGTGCTCGCTCTCAAGTACGACATTCCCCACGTCTCGACCGGCGACATCCTTCGAAACGCCGTGAAGGCCGGAAACGACCTGGGCAAGCAGGTCGCGTCGATTCTCGAAGCCGGCGAACTGGTGAAGGACGATCTCGTGAACGCGCTCGTGCGCGAACGTTTCACGCAGCCCGACGCCCAGAGGGGTGTCCTACTCGACGGCTTTCCCCGCACGATCAACCAGGCCGAGGAACTCGAAGCGATGCTCGGCGACGACGGCATCAAACTCTGCATCAATCTCGACGTGCCCAAGGAATTGGTGATCGAGCGACTCTCGTCGCGTCGTATCTGCCAAGAGTGCGGCACCACCTACAAGGAGACCGACGTCGAGGCGATCTCGGGAACCTGCTCCAACTGTGGTGGCGACGTCATTCAACGAACCGACGACTACCCCGAGGCGATTCGTACGCGTCTCGAAAACTACGAGCGCGACACCGAACCACTCCTCGCCTTTTACAGCGAACGCGGTTTACTCGTCACGGTGAACGGCGACCAGAGCCCCCGCGACGTCACGGCCGCCATTGTGAACGTGGTGCACGAGCGGGGCCTCGCGTGAGGCGCTCGGCCGACGAGCTGAACAAGATGCGCAAGGCCGGCAAGGTCGTCGCAGAAATGCACGAAAAGACCAGGGCCGCCATTCGTCCCGGCGTGACCACCATGCAACTGAACGAGATCGCGGCCGACGTGATCGCCAAGCGCGGTGCGAGGTCGAACTTCCTCAACTACCACGGCTTCCCGGCCGTCATCTGCACCAGCCCCAACAACATGATCGTCCACGGCATCCCCGGTGACTACACGCTCAAAGAGGGTGACATCATCTCGGTGGACGCCGGTGCGATCATCGAGGGATACCACGGCGACGCGGCGTACACGGCCGGGGTCGGCGAGATCAGCGACCAGGCGAAGAGACTCCTCGAGGTCACCGAGCGCTCCATGTGGGCGGGCATTGATCAACTCGTCAAGGGCAATCGTCTCAACGAAGTCGGTCGTGCCGTGCAAAACGTTGCCGAAGCGGCCGGCTTCTCGGTCGTGCGCGAGTACGTCGGTCACGCCATTGGCACCGAAATGCACGAGAGTCCGCAGGTTCCCAACTACTGGCCGGGCACGCCCGGTCCCACCTTGAAGGAGGGCATGGTGTTCGCGATCGAGCCCATGGTGAACGTCGGCGGCTACGACACCTACGTGCTCGACGACGGGTGGAGCGTCATGACCGAAGACGGTGAACTCTCCGCGCACTTCGAGCACACGATCGCCATCACCGACAACGGTCCGGAAGTCTTTACCGCCTAGTCCGGCGGGTTGAGCCGATCGTGCTGACGTTGTGCGAAGAGCGCGGCCTCGGTACGGCGTTGGAAGCCGAGTTTCGCGAGCAGGTTGGACACGTAGTTCTTGACGGTCTTCTCGGCGAGGAACATGACGTCAGCAATCTCTCGATTGCTCAGCCCTTCGCTCAAGAGGTCCAGGATCTTGTGTTCTTGCGTGCTCAGACTCTCGAGGCGGATGTCCTCAGTGATCTGACGGCGAAGTCGTTCGCGGGCTCGCTCGATCTGATCGGTCGTGAGGAGCATCTCACCATTGGCGACCCGTCGTATTGATGAGACCAGGTCGCCGCCGCGTACGTTCTTCAAGACGTAACCTCGAGCTCCGGCGAGCACGGAGGCGTTGAGTGCCTCGTTGTCGGCGAAGGACGTCAGCATGAGACAGCCCAGTTCCGGTCGCTTCGCGCGAAGTTGACGACAGAGGTCGACGCCGCTGCCGTCGGGCAGTCGAACGTCGAGGACGGCGACGTCGACGTTACTGATGTCGAGCTCGGCGCCCTCTTCAACGGTGCCGGCCTGCGCGACGACTTCGAGGTCCTCCTCGGCTTCGAGTAGTTCACGAAGTCCGCGGCGCACGATTTCGTGGTCGTCAACGAGTAGTAAGCGAATCATCTCAGTCCATCCGGTTGGCGGTCCAACGAACCATAGTGCCGTGACCAATTTGGCTCTCAACCGTGCAATCGCCCCCGAGTTCTCGTGCGCGCGACGCGAGATTACGCAGTCCGCGTCCTGCCCCGATGCGAGGCGAAAAGCCGACACCGTTGTCGCGAACGATCACTTCAATGAGGTTCTGGGTCGTGTCGACCTGAATCGCAACGGTGGACGCTTGGGAGTGACGAACGATATTGGAAAGAATCTCTCGTAGTGCCTGCACCGCGTGATGGGCACAACGAACTCCGATTTGATCGTCGATCCCCGAAGCGACCTTCAGTTCCGCGTCGATCCCGAGACGGGATTCGACCTCGTGTGAGAGGGCGCCGACGCGGTCCTGCAGCGTCTCGCCGGTCGGATGATCCTGATCAATCTCGAAGATCGTGGTGCGGATCTCGTGGATGGTGGCGTCGAGTTCGTCGAGCACGTTGTTGATCCGGTCGCGCACCGAGTCGTCGAGGACGGATGACAGTGAGATCTGCAGGGCGAGCCCGACGCCGAAGAGGCGCTGGATCACCGTGTCGTGCAAATCGCGCGCTAGTCTTTCGCGCTCTTCGGCGAGCGTCAGTTCGCGCACGTTGGTGCGAAGCATCTCCTGGTCGATGACGAGGCCCGCCGCGCGCCCGAAGGCCTCGACCAGCTGCTCGTCCTCTTCGGAAAAGGGTTGTCCGTCGAGCGGCTCGGTCAGGTAAAGGTTGCCGTAAATGTGACCGTCCGCGGTCATGACCGGCACTCCCAAGAATCGGTGCATGGGTGGGTGGTTCGCCGGGAAGCCCGAGGAACTCGTGCTCGAGCTCAGATCGTCGAGGCGAAGTGCCGCGGCGCGCCGGATGATCTCACCCAGGAGGCCGTGGCCGACGGGCTCGTCGCCAATGGCGGCGCGGGTTTCGGGATCGATGCCGTAAGTGATGAAGCGTGAGAGCGTCGTGCCATCGCCGGCGATGACCCCGAGAGCGCCGTATCTCGCGCCCGCGAGTTGGCTGGCCGCTTCGATTATCCGCGAAAGTAGCCCGTCCAAGTCTGAGTCGGTCTCGATGAGCAGAATCGCATCGATCAGGGCGTGGAGACGTTCTGGATCGTTGATCTTATGAAACGCCATTACTCAAATGCTCCCACAGTGGAAATGCTATGAGAAGAAGGTCAATGACCGCGCTGTCCGATGACCACCGACAGAGGTAGTGCCAACAACGTGGCACCTCGTTCTCGCGACGCTTCAATGCGTGGAATCTGCAGCTCGTCGGGTTCGGCGTTGCTCGCAATGCCCGATACCATGACCGACCAGGTGCACCCGTTGTCGTCCACGCCATCGATTTGCACCGAGAGGACGTCACCGCGTCGAGCGGCCAAGATGACGGCGCTTTCGCGACTGGAGAGGACCAAATGGTCATCCCTGATCAGGGCAATTCGCGCCGGAAGCGCGGCCGGGAGACAGCGAACTGACAGCACCACGCGTGCCAAATCAGCACTGTCCAAAAGGGCCAGACAGTCGTCACGAGTGAGGGGTTCACTCGAGAGAGATTGACTCGTTGCTGTCATGTATCCAGCTTGGGCCCAAACGCCTTATGTCCGCTAGGGTCGCCAGTCACTTTCGACCTGTAGTATGGAGGTGCACATCACGGGCCTGCTGGGCCGTTTTTGGTCTGGCTTTTGCGTTTTACCAGAAATTTGGTAGAATTGTCAGCCGACCTCTTGGCACGCCTTGAGGTCTATCCGTGAAGGAGTTTTTGCTCCTCCACGTCCCGCTGTGTCGTTACAAGGAGAAAGAACCTGAGCAAGCCAAAGGAAGACGCGTTTACCGTTGAGGGGACCGTCGTCGAGCCTCTACCAAACGCCATGTTTCGCGTCGAGTTGGAGAACGGGTATACCGTCCTCGCTCACAGTTCGGGGAAAATGCGCATGCACCGCATCCGTATCCTTCCCGGCGACAAGGTCCAGGTGGAGATTACTCCCTACGACATGACTCGCGGTCGCATCACCTATCGCTACAAATAGCTCAAGTTCTAGAAGATCGAGAAAGAAGAATCATGAAGGTTCGCGCGAGCGTCAAACCCATGTGTGAGAAGTGCAAGGTCATTCGCAGGGCCGGTGTCGTCCGGGTCATCTGCGAGCAGCCTCGCCACAAGCAGCGTCAGGGCTAGGAGAAGAGATATGGCCCGTATTGCTGGTGTCGACATTCCGCGCGAAAAGCGCACGGTGATCGCACTCACGTACATCTTCGGTGTTGGTCCAACCATCGCCCAACAGATCTGCGCCGCGACCGGTGTGGACGAATCCACGCGCGTGAAGGACCTCAGTGAAGCTGACGTCAATAAGCTTCGCGCCTACATCGACCAGAACGTCACCGTCGAAGGTGACCTTCGCCGTGACGTCGCCCAAGACATCAAGCGAAAGATGGAGATCAACTCCCTGCAGGGAATCCGTCACCGCAAGGGTCTGCCCGTTCGCGGACAGCGCACCCGTACCAACGCTCGCACCCGTAAGGGTCCCAAGCGCACCGTCGCCGGCAAGAAGAAGGTAACGAAGTAATGGCTAAGCCGAACACGGTTCGCAAGGGTCGCAAGAAGGAACGTAAGAACGTCGCCTTCGGCGTCGCTCACATCAAGAGTTCGTTCAACAACACGATCGTCTCGATCACCGACCCCGAGGGCAACGTCCTGTCGTGGGCCTCATCGGGTCAGGTCGGTTTCAAGGGATCTCGCAAGTCAACGCCCTACGCCGCCCAACTCGCCGCCGAGAAGTGCGCCCGCGCCGCGATGGAACACGGTGTGAAGAAGGTCGACGTGCTCGTGCGCGGACCGGGCTCTGGTCGTGAGACCGCGATCCGTTCGATTGCCGCTGCCGGCATCGAAGTGGTCGCCATCAAAGACGTGACGCCGCTGCCCCACAATGGATGCCGCCCCAAAAAGCGTCGTCGAGGCTAAGGAAGATCATGGCTCGTTACACAGGACCCGTTTGCCGACTCTGTCGACGTGAACGCACCAAGTTGTACTTGAAGGGTGAGCGCTGCTTCACCATGAAGTGCCCCGTGGCCGAGAACTCGGACCGCCAAACCCGCGCCTTCCCTCCCGGCATGCACGGTCGCGACCGTCAACGTCAGGGCTCGGAGTACTTGACCCAGCTTCGCGAGAAGCAGAAGGCCCGTCGTATCTACGGCCTTTTGGAGAAGCAGTTCCGCAACCTCTACGAAGAGGCCAGTCACCGTCCCGGTATGACCGGTACGAACCTGTTGCAGTTCCTGGAACTGCGCCTCGACAACATTGCGTACCGCGCCGGTTGGGGTGCGTCACGCGCCCAGGCCCGCCAGTT
>Ga0208586_1000256_pt1 | contig 20480 bp, 20 predicted proteins | sample NGESurshal072012_6_FD_184471 | JGI IMG/M metagenome (GOLD analysis project Ga0208586, IMG submission 184471) | Arctic peat soil microbial communities from Barrow, Alaska - NGEE Surface sample 53-3 shallow-072012 (SPAdes) | ecosystem: Environmental > Terrestrial > Soil > Wetlands > Peat ... | reverse complement strand
CTCCAGGTCATGATGTCGTACGCCACTGCGAGGGGACGCCACTGCTCCCAGAGGTGGTCCAGTTCGCCGTCCGGCCGTGGCCACGCGAGGTCACGTCGCACGTTCTCCTCCGCAATCCGGTAGCCGTGACGAAGGGCGAAGTCGCGGTTGGCCCCGGTGCCGATTTCGTCGGCGCCCTCGATCACGTAGATCACCAGCGTCGGGCGACCCAGTTCGCGAACGCTCGCTTCGAGCTTCGCCAGAAGTTGTGAACCGTAGCCGCGTCGTCGTTCACTGGGGTCGACGAAGAGGCTCGCCTCAATGAAGCTGAGATTGTCGTCACGCGTGAGCTCGAGCGCACCGACCGCGACGGGCCGCTCCAATGATGGTCCGTAGGAGTAGAGTCGAAAGACTCGAGGAGCTAGTTCATCGACGGCGCGGGCGCGCCACTCGTCGGGGTGCCACCCCTGTCCGGTGCCACCATCGCGTAGCTGCTCGGAACGTTGCAGGACCGCGAACCAGGCATCGAAGTGGTCGACGTTACTCGCGTCGATGCGCTCGAACAACACGTCTATTCCGTCGGTTGCGCGACCGGAAGGGTCGAACGAGTACGTCCTCGGCCGTCTTCGTCGTCGCTGAGGTGCTTACGAAGCGTCAGCATGAGTGCCGCTCCAATTAGGGCGGTCACGCCCGTCGCGAAGGGCCACCAGTCCCCGAGGTGATCGTCGAAGTAGAAGGCGGTGATGGCGGGCGCCAAGGTTCCCGAGACGCCCCAAGCCAGTCCCGCCGCGGCGTTGTAGCGGCCGCGAAGGTGCTCGGGTGCAATGTCGTTCACGAGCGCCGGACCGACGGGCGAGAGCATCGTCTCACCCAACGCGAAGACGACCATTGCGACGCAGAGCGAAATGACAATCAAGACCTTCGGGAGCGCCAGTGCCACGTCGAGGATGATCCAAAAGACGGCCCAGAAGAGACCGACGGTCGCCATGACCCTCGTGCGGCTCTTGCCCTCGATGCGGTTGAGCACCCAGAGTTGCGCGCAGACAATGGTCGTCGTGTTGAAGAAGAAGATAACGCCGATCACGTGAACGGGCAGCTTCAGATTGTTGACGACGAAGAGGCTGAAGCCGGCCTCTTGGGAGCCGTAACCACCGATCATCAGTACGACCGCGGCGAGCACGTAACGAACGAGTCGCCGGTCGCGCAACACCTCGCGCCAGCCCTCGGCACGCTTCACCGGGTCGTCGTGGTGTTCGGTGATCGGTCCTCCGTACGTTCGAAGGGTGAACATGATGACCCCACCCAGCAGCACGACACCGGCGTTGAACGTGTAGAGCAGTACGAACGAATCGGGGTTGTGCAGGTTGACGATGCTCGCCGAGACGAGACCGCCAAAACCAATACCGAGATTGACGAGCATGAAGTTGAATCCGAACGCCCGCTGGCGGTGGCTGGGGTCCAGCATTCGACTGAGCATGGTGCTGCTCGGTCCCCATCCGGCACCGCCGAACACGGCGAGTAACAGCGCGCCGGTTGCCGCTTGCACTTCGGTCGTCGAGTGCGCCCAGACAATTAACGAGGCGGCGTCGGCGACGATGGTGAACAAAATGACCCGGATCGGGCCGAAGCGGTCGGTCAGCGTTCCCCAGAGAGGAGCGGACGAGATGCCGACGAATGCGGCGGCCGCGAGCAACAAGGTCGCGAAGTTCGTGGAGAAGCCACGGACGTTATGGAGGTAGACCACGAAGAGTGACAGGGTGAGTCCGTTGCCGATACAGGAAATGAACGTGCAGATGAAGTACCGGCGCAGGGGACCGGTAATGCTGCTACGAAAATCGGCAGGAACGAGTGTTTCGATGAGTTTCACGAGACGTTCATGCTACGTGACGCCCTTGTGCAGGAACTCACAAGTTATGAGATTGTCATGTGCACTCGGGCATTACGCTTACCATTATGGCTCACCTCCTAGTGAGATGAAAGGCAGTGAATGGCCCTTAAGAGTTCCCCGAAAAGTCGTATCGATCTCCTCTGCGAAATTGCGCCCGATGTGGAGCGCCTCTATAACCGACACCTTGAGGCGCCACGCCTCTGGTATCCGCACGAGCAGATCAATTGGGGAGAGGGCGAAAACTTCGCTGACACCCCCTGGGAACCGAGTCAGTATCCCCTCAACGAGGGCGTGCGCAGTTCGATCTACGTCAATCTCTTGACCGAGGACAACCTCCCCTACTACACGCACACGTTGTTATCGCACGCTCCCAAAGGTCACCCGATCCTCGACTGGAACCACCAGTGGACGATGGAGGAGAATCGCCACGCTATGGTCATGCGCGATTGGGTGCACGTCAGTCGTTGCATCGATCCCACGATGCTCGAAGACGGTCGCCGCGTGCAGATGAAGAAGGGCGAGGTGCCCCAGCCCGCCAACATGGCCGAACTCATTGCCTACGTCTCATTTCAAGAGCGCGCCACGCAGATCGCGCACCGCAACACCGGTGCGAAGCTGCCGAAGGACGACAAGATCGGTCGCAACGTCTTGGCCCTCATTGCCGGCGACGAAACGAAGCACTACCTCTTCTACCGCGACTTGACCCTCGCCGCCTTCGCGGTCGACCCCTCCACGATGATGGTCGCCGTCGCCAAGCAGGTTCGCGACTTCGCCATGCCCGGTACCGGCATTCCGAGTTTCACGCGCCACGCGGTTCGAATCGCGCGCGAGGGCATCTACGGCATGAAGCAATACCTACGAGACGTGTTGGAACCGGTGCTCGGGATCTGGGACCTCGATCACCTCGCCGGTCTCAGTTCGGAAGCTGAGAAGGCCCGCCAGGACCTCAGTGACTTCCTGGCCAAACTCAGCGAGGGTGTGGAGCGAATGGCCCAGAAGGCGGCCGGCGTTGCGCCGGCGCTCTCTCCGTAACGGCTCGATCACCCTTCTGGTGGAGGACTCGCCAATTCGCTGAGGCGCCTCGTCAATTGCTCATCGTCGCCGTCAACCTCCATGACCTTCGTCCGTGACGCCGCGCCGCGCACGAGACGCACCGCACCAGGTCGAACGTCGAAAGCCTGCGCTAACGCCGCGAGAACGGCCTCGGTTGCGGCGCCGTCGACGGCCCGCGCCCGGACGCGCACGACGAGCGTGCCGTTGTAGGTTCCTCCGACCGACGGGGTGGAGGAACCGGGATGCACGTGGACGGTGAGGCGCATCAGGTGGGTGCGTGTCCGAAGCGGCGCGCGTCAGCGGTCATGCCACATTCTCGCAATGAATCAAGGGGAAAGAATCGTTCTCCTAGTATTTGGCAACGATTAGGAGGAATTCGTGGGAATGAGTTTTCAAGAGGCGAACGCGGCCGCGGGCGCCCTCGGTCAACCGTTCGAGTTGATCAACGTCGAACACGACGGCTACAGCAGTCGTCAGTTCAAGAATGCCCCGGCCAACCTCCGCCAACTCTTTGACCTCGCTCGCGGTCTCGACGAGACCTTCATTGTCTACGAGGACGAGGAGTGGACGTTCGCCCGCGTCATGGAAGAGGTCGACGCCCTCGGGTACGCCCTCGTCCACCACTTCGATGTGAAGACCGGCGACCGCGTCGGCATTGCCATGCGCAACTATCCCGAATGGATCATCTCGTTCGCCGCCATCCTCTCCGTTGGCGCGGTATCGGTGTCGCTCAACGCGTGGTGGACCCCTGACGAAATGGAATACGCCATCAACGACGCCGGCCTCTCGGTCTTGATCGGCGACACCGAGCGCGTCGAGCGCGGCGCGGGGGCGTGCCAGCGTGCCAACGTGAAAATGCTCGGCGTTCGTCTCGACGAACTCGTGCCCCTCGCCCCGCACGTGGAACACTGGCATGACGTCGTCGTTCGTGGCGTGGCGATGCCCGACGTTTCGTTGACGCCCGACATGGACGCGACCATTCTCTACACCTCCGGAACGACCGGTTTCCCGAAGGGTGCCGTCTCGACGCACGGCATTATCTGTCAAACGATCATGGCCTTCTCGTCGGGGGCGGCGGTCCACGCCCTGCGGCGCGACGCTGACGAGAGTGGGAGCGGATTGCCTCCCTGCTTCATCCTGATCGTGCCCCTCTTCCACGTGACCGGTTGCATCCCGGTGATGATGTCGTGCTTCAGTTGGCACTTCAAATTGGTGATGATGTATCGCTGGGAACCGGAACGGGCACTGCAATTGATCGAGCGCCATAGGGTGACCAACTTCGTGGGCGTGCCCACGCAGTCGTGGGACCTCGTGGAGAGTCCGCACTTCGCTGACTACGACACGTCGTCGTTGGCGACCGTGGGCGGCGGCGGTGCACCGGCGCCACCGACGCTCGTTGCGCGCGTCGAACGGGCCTTTGACCAGGGTCGCCCCGGTTTGGGTTACGGCATGACCGAGACCAACGCCTACGGACCACGCATCGATGGCGACGACTACGTCGCGAACCCTCGTTCCACTGGTCGGGTCCCGACGTTAGTGATGGACGTCGAGATTCGTGATGAGGAACTGCACGCTCTCGGACCAAATCAGAGTGGCGAGATCTGGATGAAATCACCGACGCTGATTCGTGGTTACTGGAACAAACCGGAAGCGACCGACGCGACCCTCGTGCACGGTTGGCTCCGCAGTGGCGACCTCGGCTACATATCCACCGAGGGATTCCTCTACGTCGAGGACCGCGTGAAGGACATGATCATCCGCGCCGGTGAAAACGTCTATTCGGCCGAAGTGGAGGCCGCCATCTACGAGCACCCGTCGGTGCACGAGGCGGCGGTCCTTGGCCTGCCGGACGAGCGACTCGGTGAAGAAGTGGCCTGCGTCGTGATGCTGAAGACCGGCACCTCGTTGACGAGCGACGAACTTCGACTTCATCTGGCGACGAGATTGGCGAACTTTAAGATACCCACGAAGGTTGCCTTCATCGATGAGCCACTGCCGCGGAACGCCGCGGGCAAATTCTTGAAGCGCGAGATGCCGAGGATCTACTTCTCTTGAGCTGCGGCGATGGCCGCTTGGGCGTACTCGGCGATGTTCGTTGTCGCAACGTCATCGAGCGCGAACCATGCGGCGTGGTCGGTCGTGCCGTGGACCTCGTGGTGCAGTTCACCGCCGGCTAACGACACGGTGAACAGAATTCGGACCGTATGAATCTTGTCGCCGTTGTCGCGTCGGCGAACGTCGCTGGTGACGCCGAGCAAGGTGGGGTCGCGCACGAGTAGTCCGGTCTCTTCGTGGAACTCGCGCACGAGCGTGTCCTCGGGCGCTTCGCCGAAGTCAATGCCTCCACCGGGAAGCCACCAGAGCGGTGGGACGTGGCGGGGATTACTGGAGCGAACGAGCGCAACACGGTCCCCATCAATCAGCACGCCGTAGGCGCGGACACTGGTGTGCTGTTTACTCATGGAACTTTCGTCGTCCTCGTTCGGTGGTGCGGCACCCCCGTCGTCAATGAGGAGAGCAACGGCGACACCCGTCGCTGGGAAAACTCTACGCGATGGCGCTGGGCAGCGATTTGCAATCTGACCAGTTCGAACGAGGCGGCGACGAACGCTCGACGATCCGTCGCTCCGAAGGACCACCCTAAACTTCTGATACCCTCTAGGGGTATAACAGTGAAGGAGAGCGCCGTGGCCGCACCGGGATACGTTGACCAGAAGAACCTGCTGCAGCGACGGCTGCGCCGGATTGAAGGTCAGGTTCGAGGTCTTCAAAATATGATCAGTGAGGACCGCTACTGCATCGACGTGCTCGACCAAATCTCGGCGACCACTCGTGCTCTCCAGGCCGTCGCGCTCGAACTTCTCGACGACCATATTTCGCACTGCGTCGCGAACGCCGTGAAGCAAGGCGGTCCGGAGAAGGACGAGAAGATTGCCGAGGCGTCGGCCGCAATAGCCCGACTCGTGCGGTCATGACGCACCTCGTCGGATCCATTCCCCTCTTCACCGACGTGGGACGAGGCGTGCGCGAGGGCTTCTTCATGTTCTGGGAGACGCTCTGGGCGCTGGTCCTCGGTTTCACCCTTTCGGGAGTCGTGCAGGCGTTCGTCTCGAAGGAGACGATGCAAAAGAAGCTGGGTAACCACGGCCCGCGCAGTGTCGTACGGGCCTCTGGTTACGGAATGGCGTCGTCCAGTTGTTCGTACGCGGCGTCGGCCATGGCGAAGTCGCTCTTCGCGAAGGGCGCCGACTTCGTGTCGGCGATGATCTTCATGATCGCCTCGACGAATCTCGTGGTCGAACTCGGTCTCGTGCTTCTCATTCTCCTCGGGTGGCAGTTCATGGTGGCCGAGTTCATCGGCGGACCGGTGATGATCTGCGTTATCGCGCTGGTCGGCGGGTACGTGTTCAATCGCGTCCTCGTCGATCGGGCCCGTCGACGTCTCAACGAAGCGCCGGTTCAGGGACACGACCACGCTGCGATGGACGCGATGGAGCACGCGAGCGACGGGGCGCCGGCGACATCGAAGTTCCGCTCGAAGGCGGCCTGGTCCGACGCGTCGAGCTACGCGGTCGCCGACGTGAAGATGCTGCGAAAAGAGTTGGTGATTGGCTACCTCGTTGCCGGTCTCCTCGCGGCCCTCGTCCCCAACCACTTCTGGAACGGGCTCTTCCTTCACGGTCACGGAGTATGGACGAGCGTGGAGAACGTGCTCGTCGGCCCACTCATTGCGGTTATCAGCTGGGTCTGTTCGGTGGGCAATGTCCCCTTGGCGGCGGCGCTCTGGTCGGGCGGCATCAGCTTCGGGGGTGTGATTTCCTTTATCTTTGCTGACCTCATCGCGATGCCACTTCTCCTTATTTACCGCAAGTTCTACGGCCCGAAGCTGACGTTGCGAATCATCGGGCTCTTCTACGTCGCCATGGCGTTCGCCGGACTCGTCACCGAAGGACTGTTTCGCCTCGTGGGTGCCGTGCCGTCGCATCGCTCGATTCACGTGGACGGCGCACACTTCTCGTGGAACTACACGACCTACCTCGACATTTTCGCCGTCGCGGTTGCCGTCGGCGTCTGGTGGATGGCGCGTCAGCAGGCGAGATTCGGTGGGGGAGAGGAGTACGCGATTGACCCGGTGTGCGCGATGCAGGTACGTAGGGTTGATGCGCCCGCCACGGCCACGTTGGACGAAACGACGTACTATTTCTGCTCCGATCGATGTCGAGATCGCTTTGTCGCCGACCCGACGCGCTACACCGGTGGCACAACGACGTCCATGATGGAAATGCCGCACACCGCGCCAGATGATGAATCGGCGTCTGGGCCAACGAACCAATAGGTCCTTAGGCCTGACCGGGGGAGTTCTCCTATCGGCAAGACTGGAACGAAAGAAATGAGTCGCGATGGATAACGAAACGGAAGTGTCGAACGGACGTCGACGTCGCGCCATCCCCTTGGTCATCGTTGTCGTGTTGGTGATCGCGAGCGGCCTCACGGCGTGGTTCTCCAGTCGTCCCACGACGACAAGCGTCGTCGGCCCCGAAGGCGTCCTGGTCTTTAACGTCCCCAATCTCGCCTCGGCGTCGAGCACGGTGCACGGAACGCCGGTTGACGGCATCGGGTGTCAAAGTGGGGCAAAGGAAGTGGTCAAGTACCACGTGCACGCGCACCTGTCGATCTACGTGGACGGTCGTCAAGAGCGACTTCCCGCGGGCATCGGCATCACCGAACCCCGTGTGGTCCAGCGCACCACGGCCGGACCCTTCCTCGACGTCGGCATCTACGACTGCCTCTACTGGCTCCACACTCATTCCTACGACGGCATCATCCACATCGAATCGCCCTCGAAGCGGGCGTTCACGCTGGGCCAGTTCTTCGCCATCTGGAATCAGAAGCTCGGACCAACGCGCGTCGGACCGGCGACCGGTACCGTCATCGTGTTCGAGAACGGCAAGCGATTCACTGGCGATCCCACTGACGTTCCGTTGTTGGCGCACGGCGACATTCAGATCGACGTCGGAAGTCCCGTGGTCGCGTTCCAGCCCTTCACCTTCAAGGTGACCGGTGGATGTGGCGAAGGGACCAACAGCTGCTCTGTCAAGAAGAAGTAGTCGAACTTGATCGCTACCGAGTTCGAGGGAATCCGAGGTCGATCTGTGATTCCGACGGCTGGGGCCAACGAGTCGTCACGACCTTCGCCCGGGTGTAGAAGGCGAAACCCTCGGGCCCGTAGATGTGCGAGTGACCGAAGAGCGAGTTCTTCCATCCTCCGAACGAATACGAGGCGACGGGCACCGGAATCGGCACGTTGATACCGATCATGCCGACGGTCACTTCTCTCGAAAAGAGTCGGGCGGCGTTACCGTCGCGGGTGAAGATCGCGACGCCGTTGCCGTACTGGTTGGCGTTCACCATCGCCACGGCATCGGCGTAGGTCTCGACGCGCGAGACGCCGAGCACCGGTCCGAAGATCTCGTCGTCGTAGGCCCTCATACCGGGCCTCACACCGTCGAGGAGGCAGGGACCGACGAAGAAGCCGGGCTTGGAGGCCCACGACGTGCCGTCGCGCACCACGGTGATGCCATCACTCGGCGCCGAGGTCACGTAGTTCACAATGCGGTCGCGGTGTTCCTTGGTGATGACCGGACCGAAGTCGCTCGCCGCGTCGTCACCGGGACCCACGTTCAACTTGTCGAGCCGTTCGGTGATCTTCGCAATGAGTGGGTCGGCGACGTCACCGACCGCGACGACCACGCTGATCGCCATGCATCGTTCGCCGGCCGATCCGAAACCGGCGTTGATGGCGGCGTCGGCCGCAATCTCGAGATCGGCGTCGGGCAGGACGACCATGTGATTCTTCGCGCCGCCGAGCGCCTGGACACGCTTACCGGCCATCGTGCCGGTTTGGTACACGTGACGGGCGACCGGCGTCGAGCCGACGAAACTGATGGCGTCAATGCCGGGGTGCTCGAGCAACCGGGTGACCGTGTCGGCGTTACCGTGCAGGACGCTAAAGACGCCGGTCGGAAGTCCGGCGTCGCGCAGCAGTTCGCCGAGGCGCACCGAGACCGAGGGGTCCCGCTCGGACGGCTTCAAGATGACGGCGTTCCCACTGGCGATGGCGTTCGCGGCCATCCAGAGTGGCACCATGATCGGGAAGTTGAACGGGGTGATCGCCGCCACGACACCGACCGGCTCGCGAACTGAGTGGACGTCGACACCGGTCGCCACCTGACTGGAGAAATCACCCTTCAGGTGCTCCATCAGTCCGCAGGCGTACTCCACGTTCTCGAGCCCACGCGCGAGTTCCCCCTTCGCGTCGGCAATCGTCTTGCCGTGCTCGAGCGTTATGAGGGCGGCCAGTTCATCGCCGTGTTCCACGAGGAGTTGGCGCAGCGAGAAGAGCACATTCGTGCGCTGGGAGAGCGACGAGTCTCGCCAACCAACGGCGGCCTCGTGGGCGATTCCGACGACGTCGTCGACGAGCGTCGCGTCGGCGATCGGTACGTGGGCGCATACCTCGCCAGTGGCGGGGTTGTAGACGAGAAGGTCACCGGCCCCTTCGACTCGTTCGTCATTGATGAAGTAGGGGATAGTCCGCATCGAAACCTCTTTCTCGCCTCCCAATCTACCTTTCGATCCGCAACGCACCACTAGCGTTGCTGCGTGTGCGCCCAAGAAAACAACCGTTCATTGCGCGACGCGGCCGCCGTCGAACCGCTCGGACCCGGGCGCTACGGCGTCACGATCTCTGACGACTACACGGTCGTCGGTCGACCCAACGGGGGATACCTGCAGTGCGTGTTGGGTAACGCCGCGCTCGCGGCGGCGAGTGACGCCGGTGCCCCGCACGTGCACGTCACGTCAATCACGACCAATTTCATGAGTGCGCCGTCCGTGGGCCGGGCCGAACTGTTGACCGACGTTCGACGAGTGGGGCGAGGTGTCTCCTTCGTGCACGTGACCATGGAGCAGGAGAGTGTCGTCACCACCGAATCGCTGGTGACGCTCGGCACCCTTGACGGGGATTCGGCCATTCGCTACATGGACGCCACGCCACCCGACGTGGCGCCGCGCGAGCAGTGCCTGCGCCGCACCGTCGTGGAAGAAGTGAAGATCATGGGTGTTGTTGACTTTCTACTCGACCCGTCGTCGGCCGGTTGGTTGGACGGCGGGCGTAGTGAGAAGGGCGAGGTGCTCGGATGGCTGCGCCTCGATGACGGTGCGTCGAATTGGGACGCCTGGAGTCTGCTCTTCGCGAGCGACGGCCTTCCGCCGGGGACCTTTCCCCTCGGATCCTCCGGGTGGGTCCCGACCCTGCAACTGACGACCTACGTGCGACGCGTCCCGGTCGGCGAGTGGCTTCGCGCGCGACAGTGGTGCATCGTCATTGCCGACGACACCGTTGACGAACGGTGCGAACTCTTCGACGAGCGTGGCGAGATGGTGGCGTCCTCGAGCCAGCTCGCCATGGTCCGTTTCCCCGAACCGCAGTGACGTGACATCCGTTCGTCCCCACGTCCTCGACGACGGTTCGCTCTACATCCGATCGCGACTCACCATTCCGAGTGATGAGGTGACGCTGCGGGTCACGACGTCGGGTGGACCGGGCGGTCAACACGCGAATCGCAGTTTGACCAGGGTCGTGGCGTCCTTCAACGTCGACGCGTCAGTCGTGCTGTCACACGCCGACCGCGAACTGCTCTTGGCGAAGGTGGGCTCGGTCGTGCGAACGAGTGCGAGCCGCTACCGATCGCAAGGTCAGAACCGAAGTGCGGCGTTGGAACAACTCACCGAAAAGATCGCGACGGCGCTGACGCGACTCCCGCCACGGCGCGCCACGAGGCCCACGAAGGGTTCCAAGATCCGCCGCGTCGACGACAAGAAGGCACGAAGCCGGGTGAAGGAGCAACGACGCCGGCCAACGGACGATTAACGAACCTTGTCCAAGTGTCGAGCGATCGCCACGAGTGCCGAGTGCATGAGGTCGTCGAGCGAGGCATCGGAGTCCTCGTGCGGGCCCCGGATCGGCGTGAGTGACGCGTAGCCCGCAATGAGCAACGCGCCGTCCTCGTCGGCGTCTTCGTCGCTGACGTCACCGAGCTGCGGTGTCGCGGCGCCGAGGCGAAGGGACAGTACGCCTTCGTCAGCCAGGGGCTCCCCGTTCTCTTGACTGGCCGACTTCACGACACCGGCACGTGATATGCGTCCCCGTCGCACGCCCTTCAGTTCAGTGGCTGGAAGATTGGGCACGTTCAGATTGAGGAGTGTTCCAGACGGAGCAAGCAGCATCTCTTGGAGTACTTCAAGGGCGACTTCGCCGGCCGTGTCGTAGTGCACGTCGTCGCCCCATTGGACCGACACGGCCAGTCCCGAGAGTCCGAGTTGGGCACCGGTGAGGATGGCGCCAATGGTTCCCGAGTGCAGAACACTTCGTCCGACGTTGGCGCCGGCGTTGATGCCCGAAAGTATCACGTCCGGCTGATAGTTGAAGCTGCCCACGGCGCCGAGGATGGCGCACAGCGCCGGCGGCGCCTCGAGGCCGTAGGTGGGGATCAGTTCGGCGCCCTCGATGGTATGACGCCGGTATTTCACGTGGGGGTCCGAGAAGACGTCGCCGACCGCCGCCGACATGCCCGAGAAATTGCTGTGCGGGGCGACCACCATCGCCTCTCGTTCCTCGCCCGGCGGCGCATCATCAATCCAGCGGGCCACGTTCCGGGCCAACACCGCGAGTCCGGGAGCGCGCACCCCGTCGTCATTCGTTATCAGAATCCGCATACGACCTACGATAACTATCGTAGGTAACGCCCCAGTGATTAAAAGGAAAACCGTCAATGCTGCCATCGGGTGAACAGATCGCCATCGCCCACGGCGAGGAACGGGCCGTGATCACCGAGGTCGGCGCGACACTGCGCACTTTCGTGAAGGGCGGACTCGCCGTCATCGAGGGATTCGCCGGTGAAGAGGTTCCCACCGGCGCTCGCGGGCAGGTCCTCTACCCCTGGCCCAATCGGATTGCCGACGGCCCGTGGTCGTTCTCGGACCGCACGGCCCTCCCGAAGGTTGACGACGTCGCGCACGCCACCGCCATTCACGGCCTCGTTCGTTGGCGTCCCTTCCGCATTGATTCGGTCAATCAGAATCGCTGCTCACTGACCCTGCTGCTGCATCCCACCCCGGACTATCCCTTCCTCAGCGAGATCAACGTGACGTACCACCTGGGCAGTCTCGGTCTCACCGTCACGACGACCGTGACGAATCGCGACGACCTGCCGATTCCCTTCGGCGTCGGGTTTCACCCCTACTTGGCGGTGACGACGCCAACCATCGAAGGAGCCGAATTGGAGGTCCCCGCGAACGCGTACGTGGCGGTCAACGATCGCCAACTGCCAACCGGTGAGATCTTGCCGGTGCGGGGCAACGCCCTCGACTTTCGAACCCGCAAATCACTCTCGGGACACGAGCTCGACACGACGTTCACCGAGTTGGTGCGCGACGACTCCGGTCTCGCGACGGTGGTGCTCGCCGACAGTTCCGGCGGAGCGATTGAACTGAGCGTCGATCGGAACTATCCCTATCTCCAGGTCTTCACGGGCGACCATTTGGAGAAGGGTCGTCGACGCACCGCGGTGGCCGTCGAACCAATGACGTGCCCGCCCGACGCGCTGCGCAGCGGTAAGGACATCGTCGTGCTCGAGCCGGGCCAACACTGGGCTGGATCATGGCGACTGCGACGGAGATAACGGTGTCGGGTCGTGTGGTGCTGGTCACCGGTTCGACGAGCGGCATCGGTGCCGCGACCGCACGGTGTTTCGCCGAAGCGGGCGATTCGGTGGTCTACAACTCAGTGCGCAGCGTTGACGAGGGCCAACGTCTCGCGGCCGCGACCGAGAATGCGCACTACGTCCAAGGCAATATCGCCGACGGTGACGACTGCCGTCGAATAATCGCCTCCGTCCTCGAGCGCTACGGCAAACTCGACGTGCTCGTGAACAACGCCGGCACCACCAAAGTCATTCCCCACGCGGATCTGCACGCCGCGACCATCGACGTCTGGCGCGAGATCTTCGAAGTGAACGTCTTTGGCACGTGGGTGCTCAGCGTCGCCGCGATGGACGCACTGCGCGCGACGAAGGGATCGATTGTGAACGTGACGTCGCTCGCGGGCGTGCGTCCGACCGGTTCCTCCATTCCCTACGCCGCCTCCAAGGCCGCGCTCAACCACGTAACTTCCCTGATGGCGAAGGTCGTCGGCCCCGAGGTGCGGGTGAACGCGGTCGCACCCGGACTGATCGACACCCCGTGGACGGCCGAGTGGGACGTCGTGCGTGACTTCGTGTCGACGGTCGCGCCACTGAAGCGCAGTGGCACGCCCGACGACATTGCGAACGTCATTGTCGCGCTCGCGTCAACGCCCTACGTCACGGGCCAAGTCGTCGTCGCTGACGGGGGACTGGGACTCGCTACGTAGCGCTCGGCGGCGGGGGAACGAAGAGTCGCATCGCCCAGCAGAGCACCTTCGCCGCCGGATGAATGAAGAGTCGAAGTCGGAGCGGACTGAGCGTCACGCCGAGCAGCTCTCGTTGCCACGGCGTCATCAGTCCGTACGAACTTCGAACGAGCAGCCAGTAGATGGTCCGTTGCTGCGCACCTCGCACAACACCGCGCGCCACGAAGTCGCGCGCCACGGCCCCTTCGCTACTCAGTCGAAGTTCCGGTCGAAAGTTCAGAATTGCCGCGTTGAGTTCGGCGACGGTCTCGGGCGGGTCGACCATGCCCATGTCGCGAGCTAGGTGCGCCATCTCGCCCACGTACCGATCGGCCTGGGCGGCACTCAGGCGCTGGCGCCCGTAACGGCGATAGCCGGTAAGAAACATTGACGTTTCGGCGGCGTGGACCCAGGCGAGCAGGTGCGGGTCGTTGGCGAAGTACGTCGCGCCGTCGTCGGCCGTCCCGCGAACCGCCTGGTGCACGGCGAGGACGCGCTCAATGGAGGCGAAGGCCTCGGCCCTGCTTCCAAAGGTCGTGAACCCGATGAAGTCCGCGGTCTGGCGCAGTCGTCCCAGTGGGTCCTCGCGGTAACGCGAGTGGTCAGCGACGCCGGCCATGGTGTGCGGGTGGAGCATCTGAATGAAGAGCGAAGCCAGTCCACCAATCAACATCGGCGGCAGGTCAGCGTGGATGACGCGCGCGACGCCATCAACGGCGAAGTAGGCCTCGTCGGGGTCGTTGCAGCGAGTTGGTGGATCCCTGGTGAGTCCAATGGCGCCACGAATCGATTTGTTGACTCGTTGGCGAAGTCGCAGCGGCACGTCGATGGCCCACTTGGTCGTCACCGTGTCCTCCAGACCGTTACCCCCGGCACCAAGCCTACGTTCGCCGCTTTCAATTGGCGCAGGCGTCTGCGACACTGGAGAGATGGCCTCCACTCAACCGCTGCGTCGAACAACGACCGAGGGGGAGGTCGAGGTAAAGGACGCCGTCGAGACCCAGAAGCCCTGGAACGTCATTGTCTGGAACGATCCCGTCACCCCGATGACCGTGGTGGTCGTCATCTTTCGCAAGATCTTCGGTTACTCCAACAACAAGTGCACGCAGTTGATGATGGCCGTGCACCACGAGGGACGCGCACTCGTATGGTCCGGGCACCGCGAGCGTGCCGAGTCCTACTGCGTAAAGCTTCAAGTCGCCGGACTCCAGAGCACCATCGAACAGGACAATTGATGGTCGGTGCGAAGCTGTTCACTCGTCGCCGCGATGGACGAGTCGAAGTGCGAATGAACGACTACGGACGCTCCGTCGTGAAGAGTGCCTTCGAGAACGTGCTCGCGGCCGAACGTGACCCCAACCACGAATGGCACGTGGCGTTAACCGGGCCCATCGACCCGAGCCTCGATCAGGACAACCCGCTCTCGATGTTGGCGCGCCAGAACGAGACCTCGACCAACGCCGAGTTGGCATCGCTCACGATCGACGAGCAGTTCTTGAATGACGGCGAGGCGTGGGCGTGGCTGACGACGCTCCAAGTGGCGCTGCGATCGACCGCGCAGTCGAACGGTCTGCTCACCGACGAGCAACTGGCGGCGACGAACGACGAGATTCTCACCTACGTACGGATGCTCCAGCAGTTCCTCTTCGATCTGGCGGCATGCTTTTAGATGACGACGCCGTAACGTCATCAAATCTCACACAACTCGAAGCAATTCGAGCAAATGTCGCGAAACGCCGTTCTAGTCTCACTCCATGACGAGCGCTTCCGATCGACTCGAGTTGTCGCGGCTCGTTCACCGATTCGGCTTCGGTCCGAAACCCGGTCAGTACGCCGAACTGCTCGGCCGCGGCATTCCGGCTGCCCGTGCGCAGATCCTCGCTCGTCGACCACACGACCCTGGTCTGAACGCACTCGTCACGCCACCATTCCCCGACATGGGACCAGCTCCCTCTGATCCCACCGCGAGCCACGCGTACTGGACGGAGGTCTACAACCAGTCCATCAGCGTCGCAATGTGGTGGATGGACCGAATGGTGTTGGCCGACTATCCCTTCGAGGAACGCATGACGTGGTTCTGGCACGGCCACTGGGCGACGTCCATTAATAAGGTCTCTTTCGCTCGCCCGATGAAGATCCAGAACGAGACCTTGCGCAAACACGCGCTCGGCAACTTCGCCGACATGTCGCGCGCGATGGTCCAAGATGGCGCGCTCATCTACTGGCTCGACGGCGAGGAGAACAGTGTGTGGTCGCCGAACGAGAATCTCGGCCGTGAGTTCATGGAGCTGTTCACGCTCGGCGTCGGCCACTACTCGCAAAACGACGTGCACCAGGCGGCCCTCGCGTTCACGGGCTATCAAGTCAACCAAACCAGCGGCGCCGCCACCTTCTTGGCGAAGCAACATGACTTCAAGCCCGTCAGTGTGTTGGGCAAGACCAGAGCCTTCGACGCGCGCACCCTCAGCGACTACATCGTGTCGCGACCGGAGAACGCCACGTTCATCGCGCGTCGGATGTGGTTCCGCTTCATCTCCACCTCGATTGAACCACCGAGTTCGTTGGCGAAGGTCTTCGAGAATCGTGACATTTCGCAACTCATCACCACCATTGCCAAGAGTCCGGCGATGCGTCGACCGGGCGTCAGTCAAGCCAAGTCGCCCGTGGAATGGTTTGTCTCAGCCTGTCGCGCGCTCCGCATCACTCCCTCCACGTTGCCCTCCAGTGGTGACGTGGCGTGGATGTTGGACTCCATGGGTCAGTTCCCGTTCAATCCACCGAGCGTCGGAGGTTGGCCCTACGACGAGGCGTGGTTGACAGCCGCCTCGACGCAGTACCGCATCGACATGACCTGGTACCTCTTGCAACACGGGCATCTGGAGCCGTTGACGTCCGTCGCCAAAGGAAAGATGGTTGAGGCCGCCGCCGACTGGTTGGGCGTGCCCCAGTGGAGCACGCGCACCGAGCGCTCCCTCAACCAGGCGTTGAGCGATCCCGTTCGATTCGCGACGCTCGCACTCTGTTCGCCCGAATATCTGGTGAGTGCATGAGTACGTGTGATTTCAGCCGCCGACAGTTCCTCAAGTACACCGGTGCGGCCGGCGCGGCGTCCATCGCGCCGACCCTGACGGCGAGCGACGTCGCCCAAGCGGCGACCGTGGCGCCTCTTCCGGTCGGCACGCCGATTCTCGTCATCGTCACGTTGTACGGCGGCAACGACGGCCTCAATACCGTGGTGCCCTACACCGACTCGACCTACATCGCCCAGCGACCGGGCCTCTCGCTCGGCGCTTCCGAGGTCATTCCGCTCAGTGACGGTCTGGCCCTCAACGGCACGATGACCGGATTCGGTTCACTCTGGACTGCGAACAAATTGGCGATTGTCTTGGGAGTGAGTTACCCCCAGCCCAATCTTTCGCACTTCACGTCCATGGCGATTTGGCAGACCGGTTCGCCGGTGGAGGAGATCTCGAGCGGATGGATCGGTCGCTACCTCGACAATCTGCCCCACGACCCGTTCCGCGCCATTGGTATCGACTCGACGCTCACACCGTTACTCGCGGGCGAACACCGGGTCGGCTCGATGCTGCCGATCAGTGGCCTCCAAGTCCCCACCGGTTCGTTGGCGACCCAGATGCAACTCCTCGCTTCGTCGTCGCGTCAAGACACCGCACTGACGGCCGACGCCGCCGATTCGATCGGCGACCTCTTCCAACTGTCCGCGACGGTCGGACCGGTTCTGAAGAATGCGCCGCCGAGTTCGGCCTCGCCGCTCGGTCAACAGCTCGACGTCGTCGGCAATCTGATCACCGCCAACGTGCCCACCCGCGTGTACTCGGTCTCCCTGAGTGGATTCGACACACACTCCGACGAACTCAGTGCGCAAGGTACGGCGCTCGGACAGGTCTCTGACGCCATCACCGCCTTCTTGGCGCAGGTCGGCGCCACGCCGCGCGCGAACGACGTCGTCGTGATGGTCTACTCCGAGTTCGGTCGAAGGGTCGCGACCAACGGATCGGGTACCGATCACGGTACGTCGGCTCCGGTCTTCATCGCTGGCAACAGCGTCGCCGGTGGGTTCTACGGCGAGCAGCCCTCACTGACGCAATTGGTGGACGGGGACCTGGCGGTGACGACCGACTTCCGCGACATCTACGCGGCTCTGCTTTCGGACGTCTTGGGGACCGATCCGAAAAAGGTTCTCAACAACTGGCCGACGAAGCTCAATATCATCACCAACGCTTCGTAGCTCCGACCGTCGCACGAGCGACGGTTGCTTTACGCCTTCGTCTGGCTCACGACGTTGTTGATTGACGTCACCATTTCGTCGGCGCTGGCGCCCGGTCCAAAGACGGCCGCGATGCCGGCCGACTTCATGTCGGCGAGGTCGTTGTTGGGCACGATGCCGCCCACGACAACCGGAATGTCGGACCCGCGCTCGCGGAGGGCCTCGACGACGAGGGGAGCCAACGTCAAGTGCGCGCCCGACAACATCGAAAGGCCGACGACGTCGACGTCCTCTTGGATGGCGGCGATGGCGACCGTCTCGGGCGTCTGGAAGAGCCCGGTGTAGACGACCTCCATACCGGCGTCGCGCAACAATCGGGCCACCACCTTGATGCCGCGGTCGTGACCGTCGAGACCGACCTTGGCGACGAGGACGCGAACGCTCACAGGGTCGGGACCTCGACGTGACGCCCGAAGACGCTCTCCATGGCGCCCATCATCTCGCCGACCGTGACCTCGGCGCGCGCGGCGTTGATCAGTGCCGGCATGAGATTCACCTCGGGGTCACTGGCGTCGGCGCGCAGCGCGTCGAGTGCGAGCGCAACCATTTCGTCGTTGCGGTCGCTGCGTACTTGCTGGAGTCGCTGCACCTGTTTGCGCTCGTCCTCGTTGGTGATGCGCAGAATCTCGAGGTCGGCGTCATTGTTGCCCTCGGTGAAGTCATTCACGCCCACGACGACGCGCCGACCATCATTGAAGGCGCGTTCCAGGGCGTAGGCCGAGTCGGCGATCCGTCCTTGGAACCAGTTCTCCTCGATGCCGCGGATGCAGCCCTCGAGCATTGAGCCTTTCCCCAGTTCCATGATCTCGGCGAAGATCTCCTCGGCCTGTCGGGCCATCTCGTTAGTCAACTCCTCGACGAACCACGAGCCGCCGAGGGGGTCGGCGACGTTGGTCACGTTCGTCTCGTGCGCGATGATTTGCTGCGTTCGTAGCGCGATGCGCGCCGCCTTCTCACTGGGCAGCGCCAGCGCCTCGTCCATTGAGTTGGTGTGCAGTGACTGCGTGCCTCCGAGCACACCGGCCAACGCTTCGATCGCCGTGCGCGCAATGTTGATTTCGGGCTGTTGGGCCGTCAGTGAGACGCCGGCCGTCTGCGTGTGGAAGCGGAGTTTCCAGGAGAGTTCGCTCGTCGCCCCGTAGTGGTCCCTCATCCAGTTCGCCCACAGTCGGCGCGCGGCGCGGTACTTCGCAATCTCTTCGAAGAAGTCAATGTGAGCGTTAAAGAAGAAGGAGAGGCGTGGGGCGACTTCGTCGACGGAGAGACCGGCGTCGCGGGCCAGTTCCACGTAGGCGAACCCGTTCGCGAGCGTGAAGGCGAGCTCCTCGGCGGCCGTCGAACCGGCCTCGCGGATGTGATAGCCGGACACGGAGATCGAGTTCCACTTGGGCATCTCGGCGGCGGTGAAGGCAATCGTGTCGCGCACGAGTCGCATGGATTGGCGCGGAGGGAAGACGAACTCCTTCTGGGCCTGGTACTCCTTCAGGATGTCGTTCTGCAACGTGCCGCCGAGTTGATCGCGCGGGACGCCACTCTCCTCCGCCTGGGCGACGAAGAGAGCCAGCATGACGGCCGCGGGGCTGTTGATGGTCATGCTGGTCGTGATGGCGGCTACGTCAATGTCGGCGAACAGGTCGCGCATGTCCGAGAGTGAGTCAATCGCCACGCCGCAGCGCCCGACTTCGCCGAGCGCCATTGGGTGGTCGGAGTCGAGTCCAAGGAGTGTCGGCATGTCAAAGGCCGTGGACAGGCCGGTGCCGCCCGAACCAATGATGTCCTTGAAGCGCTTGTTGGTGTCCACGGCCGTACCAAAGCCCGCGAACATGCGCATCGTCCAAAGGCGCGAGCGATACATGCTGGCGTGCACGCCCCGGGTGTAGGGAAAGAGACCGGGGAATTCGCCGTCGTGGGGGCCGTAGACCGGGTCAACGGGAACGCCGGACATCGTCGTAAAGGGGACGTCGCGCTTCGATGCGGCGTCAAAGAGTTCGAGCCACTGCTCGTAAGCATTCGCTGGACTCATCTGCACGCCTCTCGACCAATGTCCTTGGAGAAGCATAGGTTCGCACCAACCGAACGGTCGTGGCACGTCAACTGTTTCGCCCGCACCATCTGCCCCGACTCAAAGGATGGCTCTACTCCCCGTAGGCTCTTCACCATGTCCTTTCATCGCCGCCACTCCGTTCAGCTCACCTCCCTCGCGCTCGGCGCGGTTCTCCTCGTGGGCGCTGCGCCGTTCGCGGCCGGTGCGTCGGTCAACAATCCAACGACGAGTTCCGTCCTGAAGGCGGCCCAAAAGGCCATGTTGAAGGAGTCGGGCGTCCACGTGAAAGTCACCTCGACCAACGGCACCGACACCAGCAACGTCGTCGTCGACATCGGCGCCAAATACGGCGCCGAGACAATTCAAGACGGGGCGAAGAAGGTCTCGATCATCGTGACCCCCACTGCCGCCTACTTGAGTGGCACCAAGACGGGTCTCACCCTAATCATGGGTCTGACGGCGCCGGAGCAGAAGAAGGTCGGCTCGCTCTCGATTGTCATGAAGGCCGGCACCACGCCCTACCAGAGCTTCGCAGCGAACCTGACGACGTCGGTACTGCCGACAATTCTCCCCGCGTTGAAGGGCACCACGTTTTCGGTCGGCAGCGGATCGAAGAAGAACTACTTGTTGACGTGGAAGACCGCGGCGACGAGTTCGACCGGCGCGACCAAGAACGTGTTCACGATCTCGTCGGGCAAAAAGACGCTGCCGGTCAAGGAGGTCGTCACGAGCAAGAGCG
>Ga0208586_1000255_pt1 | contig 20520 bp, 19 predicted proteins | sample NGESurshal072012_6_FD_184471 | JGI IMG/M metagenome (GOLD analysis project Ga0208586, IMG submission 184471) | Arctic peat soil microbial communities from Barrow, Alaska - NGEE Surface sample 53-3 shallow-072012 (SPAdes) | ecosystem: Environmental > Terrestrial > Soil > Wetlands > Peat ... | reverse complement strand
CCGAGGCGGGACCCGGTTTCCCGATCTACTCGTTCGGCGCCCTTCTGCCCCGCACCGCGCTCGGCCGCGCTTTCTGGGAGCGAGCGCATCTGCCAGTCCGCCGCGGCCTTCAGAGCGGACGTCTAGCCCTCAACCGCACCCGAGCCCAGGTCGGCCTGCCACCGCTCAACCATGTCCACGGCGGCACCTCACGCGAGCTTGCTTTGGTCGCGACCTTCCCGCAACTCGAGTACCCCCGCCCTTGGCCGTCCCACGCCCATGTCGTCGGTCCTTTGATGTGGGAGCCGCCAGCACAGGACATCGCTCTCCCGCCAGGCGAGGATCCTCTAGTGCTGGTCGCTCCCTCCACCTCCCAAGATCCAGACCACCGACTGCTACATGCCGCGCTGCGCGGTTTGGATGATGCTCCCGTGCGAGTGCTCGCCACCTACAACAGTCGTCTTCCATCTCTTCCTCTGCCGGTCCCCGACAACGCCCGTGTCGTCGACTGGGTCTCCTATGCCCGCACGCTACCCCACTGTGACGTCATCGTCTGCCACGCCGGCCACGGCACCCTGGTCCGTGCGCTTTCCTGCGGTGTGCCCGTCATCGCCTGCCCTGTAGCCGGCGACATGAACGAGAACGCCGCCCGGTTGGCATGGGCCGGCGCCGGAGTGCGTCTCCCCCGTCGCTTCATCTCACCGCGACCTTTGCGCCACGCGGTCGAACGGACACTTTCCGAGCCTTCGATCCGCGCTCAAGCCCGGGCCTTGGCTACGTGGGCTGCGACCCACGATGCTGGGAGCCGCGCCGCAACGCTAATCGAGCGACTTGCCGCGTCAGGAGGTGGAAGGGTTCAGCAAGCTCTGGGGGTGGGACTCGAACCCACAACTTCGGAGTTAACAGCTCCGCACTCTGCCAATTGAGTTACCCCAGACCGTATTGAGCTACCCCGAAGGGGGCGTAAGCGCCTTGGCCGGCAGGACCGCCATTCCGTCCTCGACCTCGGCGTGACAATTAGAGCATAGAAGCACGCACTTGCGCGCCTCGATGCGCAGCTTGTCGAGCGCGATTGCCACGCCCTTTGCGTTGATCTCGTGGCGCTTGCTCGAAGGGTCAATGTGATGGAAGTGCAGGGCGCGCATGTTCCGGTCGTACCCGCAGAGGCGGCAGCACCCTCCTGCCTCCTTTACCAGCGTCTCCTTGACTCGTCTACGCCTGCGAGACACGGCCTCCGATCGGCAGCGCTTGCAGCGATAGTTGCCTCGCCCCGTGAGCCAGAACTCGCTTTCGCCGTGATGTGGACAGTGCATCGTCACGATTGCCAGCCCCTCGCGCTTGGCATTCTGAGCGGCGACCGTGCTGCGCCTCCCTCGTGTGCCATGCGTTTTCATGCCGTACCTGATCAGCCAATGCCTGACGGTCGCCTTGCTACGACCGACAGCGTCGGCGATCTGAGCGATCGACGCGCCTTGCTCGACAAGCATCTCCAGCTCGTTTCTATCCAGCCCGCCGCGCGCCGTGTGCTTCTCCCGGTTGGCGGCCTCAAGTCCGTACCTTTTCGTCCAATACGCAACGGTCGCTTCGTGCTTGCCGACCCGCTGCCCTATCTCTGCGAGCGAGAGGCCTCGTCCCAAGAAGTCCTCCAAAGATGCGCGATCCATGCACTGTATTGTCTACTATCGGTCGGACGGAAAGGCCGGAACACACGTTCGCTTAGGTGGCTCCACGCCCGGCCGGGCTTGGCGCCCCAGGAGGACCCAGAGAGCGCTAAACCTCCGCCCCGCTCTCCGCCAAAGCCCGCTCCTGCGCGCGGTCGAACTCGCGCTTGACCTCTCCCCTGGCGCGCGCCAAGTCGCTCACCTCGCCGGCCCCCTGCGCGCGGGCGGTGTGGATCTGGCGGTCAATCGCGGCGAGGCGCAATTGCAACTGCTGAACCTCGAGCATCGCCGGCTTGTGAGAGCCTTCGTGCGCGGGCCAGCGTCCCGCTTCGACGGTCAGCTCGGCCAGCAGACTCACCAGCTCGCGGTCCTCGGCGTCCACGCCCTTCAGCGGTTCGGCCAGCCCGTCCTGCTTCAGGTGCGTGGCGGTGCGGCGCAGCAGCTCGCTCGTGAACACGTCGCCGATCTCCACCTCCCCCAACGCCTGCTGTCCATAGGCGGGCGTGGCGATGCAAAGGGCCAGGAACGCCCGCTCGGTGTCCTCGCGCGCCGACAGCACCTTGCTGGCCCCCGACCCGCGCTCGCCCGACCAAGTGCCCCCACCCCCACCGCGTGAGGCGCCGTTACCCCCATCCGAGCGCGCGGGCCGTGAGGCCTGCACTCCGCCGCGGGCACGACCGTCAATCCCTCCCCCTCCTCCACCCTGGCCTCCACGAGCCGCGAGGAGGGTCTCGGCCAAGCCCTCGCTCAAGCCGAGCCGGCCCGACACCAGCCGCGTCAAGTCCATCCGCATCGCGCTTGGCGGCAAGCCTTCGAACACGGGCCGCAGCTCTCCGATCATGCGATCGCGCCCCTCCGGGCTGGAGTCGTCGCCGGCCGCCAAAACCCGCTCGACCCTGAAGCGCACGAACGGCGCCGCCCTTGCGATCGCCGTATCGATCGCCTCGGCTCCCTCGCGCTGAACGAGCTCGGCCGGGTCGGCGCCGGCCGGCAGCTCCACCACCTTAAGCTCCAGTTTGCGGCGAGCGGCCAGACGCGAAGCCTTCAGCATCGCCTCCTGCCCGGCCTTGTCGGCGTCGAGCGCGAGCAACACCGTTTGCGCCATGCGCCCCAGCTCGCCCACCTGCTCCTCAGTCAGCGCTGTGCCCATCAAGCCCACCGTGTTCTTGAACCCGGCCTGGTGCAAAGCGATCACGTCGGTGTAGCCCTCGCAGAGGATCACCTCGCCCGCCTTCGCGGCCGCTGAGCGGGCCAGATCGGTCCCATACAGATGTCTTCCCTTGTGGTAGACGTCGTTGTCGGAGGTGTTCAGATACTTCGGCTTCTGGCCGTCTCTCATCGCCCGGGCGCCAAAACCCAGGACCCGCCCGCGCTGGTCGGCCAAGGGGAACATGATGCGAGCTCTGAAGCGGTCATACAGCCCGCCCCGCTCCTGCGAGCGCTGCGCCAAGCCCGTCTCATACAGCTCCTTCTCCGAGAAACCACCCCGCCGCGACGCAAGCAACACGCGATCCCAAGCGCTGGGCGCGTAGCCGACCCGAAACGCTTTCAGTATCTCCTCGCCCAGCCCGCGTCCCTCCAGATAGGCGCGGGCCTGTGCCGCCTCCCCCGACTCCCACAGGTAGCGCTCGTAGTAGGCGCTTGTGCGTGTCAACAGCTCCCACAGTCGCTCCCTGCGCATCCTGCGCTCGGCTTCGCGCGAGTCCTCCTGCTCCAGCTCGAGCTCGATCCCGGCCCTGTCGGCGAGTAGCTCCAAGGCGCCCTTGAAGTCGACGCCTTCGGTCTCCTGCACGAACGTGAACACATCCCCGGAGGCCTGGCAGCCGAAGCAGTAGTAGACCTTCTCGACCGGCTCCACGCTGAAGGAAGGGCTGCGCTCGTCGTGAAACGGGCACAACCCCTCATAACTGCGCGCCCCCGCCCGCCGCAGCTCGGTGCGCGTACCCACCAGCTCCACGAAGTCGATCGCGTCTCGAACCCTGTCCTTCGAGTCGGGTGTATACCTGGCCATCCTCCCAAGGACGCTAGCGCGCGAACACTCTCGGTACTTCCAGGTCCGTGTACTCCCTGATGCAATACCGGTCGGTCATTCCCGCCACGTGGTCGGTGACCCGCTCCGCCAGCGCCCCCTGCCCGCCCGGCAATAGCTCCGGGTGCTCGACATAGTGTTCGAACAGCTTGCTCACCACGTTGGCGATCCGCGCCCGCTCGGCCCGCACCGCGGGGCCCAGGTAGACGTGCTCGAACATGAACTTACGCAACTCGTCCATCGCCGGGCCCGCTCGCGGTCCCTGCGCGATGTCGGAGGCGCGCGCAGAGTGCTCCACCATGTCGTGCACCAGCGTGTCGATCCGTCGCGAACCGGTCTCCCCCAGCACCGCGATCGGGCTCGCGGGAAGGTCGCGCTCATCCAGCAGCCCCGCCCTGACCGCGTCGTCGATGTCGTGGTTGATGTAGGCGACCCTGTCGATCGTCCTCACGATCCGCCCCTCCAGTGTGTCGGGCAGCGGCGCGCGACCGGAGTGCCTGGCGATGCCTTCGCGCACCTGCTCGGTCAGGTTCAAACCCGCACCTCCGCGCTCGAGCCGATCAACCACCCTCAGCGAATGCTCGTAGTGGCGAAACTCCTTGCCAAAGCGCTCTTTCAAACAGGAGTCGAGCGCTTCCTCGCCGATGTGCCCGAAGGGCGGGTGCCCCAGGTCGTGGCCGAGCCCGATCGCCTCGACCAGATCCTCGTTGAGCGACAGGGCTCTGGCGACGGTGCGCGAGATCGTGGTCACCTCAAGCGTGTGGGTCAAGCGTGTCCTGTAGTGGTCGCCCAAGGGAGCCACGAACACCTGGGTCTTGTGGGTCAGGCGCCGAAACGCCTTGCAGTGCACGATCCTGTCGCGGTCTCTCTGAAACGGGGTGCGCAGCCCGCAGTCCTCCTCCGGGTGCACCCTGTGCGCCGGATAGGAGCGCGCCGCCAGAGGCGACAGGTCGCGCTTCTCCAGCTCGCGCCGAAGCTCGGCGAAAGCAGTCGAGACGGGCTCGGTGTCGTTTGCGATGCTCACACAGCCGATTGTGGCAGCGCCTGCGGTTGGCTCTCTGGGAGCGCCGGCCGCGACGGCCTTCGGTTGGTGGCAGGCATCAAGCGCACGTGCGCGTGGTGCTCGAGCGTCTCGGAGACCGCACGCTCGACCTGTCCCAAAACGCGCTCCTCGGCCTCGGGCGCCTCGCTCAAAGGCTTTGCCAGCGCTTGGGCCATGAACTCGTGCGCCGGCTCGCCCAACGGGAACGCCCCCGCCTCACAGGCGCTGCAGACAACGCCTCCCGCGGCGCCCGAGAAGCCGACCAAGTGCTCGCGCTCCCCACAACCAGCGCAAGCTCCCAGCTGGGGCGCCAGTCCCGCGGCGACCAACAGCTTCAGGCGAAACGCCAGGGCGCTCGCCCGCGTGGCCTGCGCCGGCGCGTCGTCGAGCAAGGCCAGCTTGCGGCACAACAGGTTGAAAACGCCCGGATGGGGCTCAGAGGTCTCGAACAGACGCCCCACGGCGTCGCACGCCCTCGCGGCCGCGTCCAGTGCATGCGCATCCCCGCGCAACCTTGCGTGACCGTCAACGGTCTGTGCGCCAGTCACCGTCAACAGCTCGCCTTTGCCTTCGTGCAGCTCGATGCGCAGGCGAAAGAACGGCTCCAAACGGCCCCCGAAGCGGCTGCGGGCTCTGCGTACCCCCTTGGCGATGGCGCTCACCCGCCCCTTATGCGGCGTGTAAATGTGCAGGATGCGGTCGGCCTCGCCGTACCTCATCGAGCGCAGCACCACCGCTTCTGTCTTGAGCAGTCCCGCCATCGCTCCGCCGAGTCTAAGATCGGGTGCGGCGGAGCTCGCCACAAGCGGAGCCCACCTCTCAAGGACGCCCTCCCTGACATCCGGTGGCGTCGAGAACGATTTGCAAGCGACTAGCTATACTTTATGAAGTAATGACTGATACCAGGCAAATAGTCATCTACACGACCGAGCCTTGTTCTTTCTGCGCCCGCGTCAAGGGTCTCTTGAAGGCGCGCGGCCTTGAATACTCCGAGGTCAACCTCTCCAAGGACCTCCCCGGACGCGTCGAGCTGGCCGGGCGCACCGGGATGATGACTTTCCCCCAGGTTTTGGTCGGCGACGAGCTGTTGGGCGGCTTCGCCGAGACGCTCAGCGCCTTGGAGAGCGGTCGCCTGGACGAGCTGCTGAGCGCCTAGGACGGCGAGTCAGGTCTAACGTTCGGGGTGCCCTGCGCGTGCGTGCGTGGGCGCCCGCGGGGGCGCGGCTGGCAGCGCTCGCACACATAGGTGCCCCGTCCACCCACGACCATCTTCACGATCGTGCGTCCGCACCTCGCGCACGGCTCACCCTCGCGACGGTGCACCTGGAAGCGGTCCTGAAACGATCCCCACACCCCGTCCACGTGGCGGAAGTCGTCGATCGTCGCCCCCCTCGCCTCGATGCCGGCCTGTAGCGCCCACACCAATGCCTCCCGCAGGCGCTCATGTTGCTCGGCTGTCAATCGCCCGGCGGGGCGCAAGGGGTGGATGCCGGCCCGATGCAGGGCCTCATCGGCATAGATGTTGCCCACGCCCGCCATCCGCCTCTGGTCGAGCAGGAACGCCTTGACCGGAGTGGTGCGTCCCCGCGCCAAGCCGCGCAGATGCTCAGCCGTGAAGTCCGCGTCCAATGGCTCCAAGCCGAGACGCGCATCGAAGAACGCGTCGAGCGCGTCCTCGCCAAGCAACAACTCGCCTGTGCCGAAGCGACGCGGGTCCACAATCGCAAGGCTCTTGGAGCCGAGGTCGATCCGCACCCGTACATGGGTCTGCTCAGGGCTCGGATCGCACAGAACCGTGCCGGTCATGCGCAGGTGCTGGGCCAGGTAGACCTCCTCGCTCAAACTCCACACCAGGTACTTGCCGCGCCGTCCCAAGCGCTCCACCTGCCGTCCCCTCAGAGCATCCTCCATTTCACTCGGCGCCAGCGGTCTGCACCAGCGCCAATCGAGGATCTCGACGCGCTCCAATGTGCGTCCCTGCACCAAGGGCGCCAACTGGCGTCTGATCGTCTCTACCTCAGGAAGCTCGGGCATGCAGCGCCCAGCATAGGGACGCAGTCGCCGACCACACTGACGATCCGGCCAGTGAGTCTCTCAGGTCGCCTCGCGCATCGTGCGGCCAGGCTCAGACGACACTACGCATCGTGCGCGCTTGCGCCCGCGGATGAGCTCCGAAATAGGCGTCCTTGAGGCGATCGGACGACAGGTGGGTGTAAATCTGGGTCGTGGCCAGGTCGGCATGGCCGAGCATCTCCTGTAGCGAGCGCAAGTCGCAACCTCCGGCGAGCAGGTGCGTGGCGAACGTGTGGCGTAGGGTGTGGGGCGTCATCCGCTCACCCAGGCCCGCGCTGTGGGCATGACTCTGGATGATCTTGTAGACGCCCTGTCGCGTCAGGCGGGCGCCACGATGGTTGACGAACAGGCTGCTCTCCGCGCGCGCTCCCACCAACACGGGACGTCCGCGTGCCAGATAGCGTTGCAGGGCCCCCACCGCGCTGCTGCCGACCGGCACGATCCGCTCCTTGGAGCCCTTGCCGCGCGCGCGCAGCATCCCCTCCTCCAAATCCACGTCGCCGACCTCCAGGGCGATCGCCTCCGAGACTCGCAAACCGCAGGCGTACATGAGCTCCAACAGCGCCCTGTCGCGCGAGGCCAGCGGGCCGGTGCCCTTGGGTTGCTCCAGCAACTCGGCGACCTGCTCGCGGGAGAGCACCTTGGGCAGGCGCATCAGCTTCGGAGGGCTCCGCAAGTCGGTCGTGGGGTCGTGGACGATCAGCTCTTCGCGGCGCAGGTGCCTGTAGAACGAGCGCAGACACGCGGCCTTGCGCTGGAGGGTGGCAGGCGAGGAGGGCGCGCGTTTCTCATCTCCCTGCGCGAGTTCCGCGAGAAAACCGGCGAGATCGCTGTGGGTGGCCTGCAGGGGCGAGACCCCGCGCTCGTCCAGGTAGCGCCCGAACTGGGCCAGGTCGGACTGGTATGCATGCAAGGTGTTGCGCGACAGGCCGCGCTCGAGCTCCAGGTGGGCGAGGAAGTCGAGCGTCAACTGTTCCAGGCGCTCACCGTCCGCGTTTGGCCCTGGCTGAGTTTCGCCCACGCGTGAAGGTTCGCCTCCGAGCTCCGGGCTCCTTGGCGCTGCAAGCGTGTTCTCAGAGGCTCCCTGTCTCGCCGCCTGAGCTCTCGCCCAAGCCGGCCAGCACGGTCCCGCCCGCGAGCGCGGCGCCAAAGAACAGGGGGTCCTGCAGGATCGTGCGGCCCATCGTCTGCGACGGCAGACCGCCCGCCAGGTATCCGGGCAGATCGACACGAGCTCGGCGCCAATCGTGGCGGGCCATCCGGGCCGGACGGTCGACGTCGAGCTCGAGCTGTGGCTTGGAGGTCGCGCGTGCCGAACCGAACACAGATCCGAGACTGGCGCGCAGATCGGCGCCTGCGGGCGAGCGGATCCCGGCGGGCAGCGCAACCGTGACGGGCTCAAGCAGCATGTCGAGCACCGTCAGTGTGTGGTGTGAGAGGCCCCGATGGCGGGGCCTCTCATCACCTGAGGACATGCGCGCGACGAGCACGGCGTTTGCCCCCAAGGCAAGCGCCGTGTGGGCCGAGTCGAGTGCGTTCATGCCGCCGTGGCCCAGCGGCGAGCTCGACCCGACGATGCCCGGCCCGGGCCCGCACACCGCCGCGTCCCAACCGAGTGCGTGAAACCCGTGGTGAAGCGCACCGGCGGTGGTGATCGCCTCCAGCTCGCCCCCGTAAGCGGCCCCGGCGGTTATGTGCGAGGCGAGCAGGCCTCGCTCGCGCAGTGCTCGCACGACCCGGGAATGACCGCCCGACAACGCTCCCCCCGGCGTTTGCACGTATCCGAGCCGGCCCTCAGGCCTGGCCTGCGCGAAGGCCCAGGCCACCGCTGCGAGCTGGCCGTGCAGGGCGAGCACCGCCACGCCACGACCCAGGGGTAACTCCAATTGCTGGTCCTCGATCGGTTGCACCGCGTGCTGGAGGCTCGTGTAGTTGAGCTTCATCACGTGCGCTCCCGCCGTCCCCTCGCCCGAAAGGCCTCGCGTGAGGTTGGCGTGGACGATGTCAAAACCGCCGGAGCCGAGGCGGAGGTCGCGCGCCTGGGTGTTCACGATCAGCTCGTCTCCCACCTCGCTCACTCCAACCAGGCCGAGCTCGGCGATTGCGGCTCGCGGCTCGCCGTCGAGGGAGATCGCAAGCTCTTGCTCGGGGCCGTCGGCGGCGCCCGCCCCAAGGACGGTGGCTCGGCGGAGCTTCAGCATGGCTTGGAGGGCCGGCTAGAGGCCCGCGGGAGGAGCGGACGGCGGCGATTCATGCTCGATGGAGACGTCCACGTCGCATTCGCACTCGGGCAGGTTGGCGATCTCGTGCGCGCGGTCCACCATCCGGGCCGCCACTGTCCGGGCTTGCGCGACGCTTGAGACATGGAAGACGGCCTGCACGCGCACCGCCGGTTGCGCGCCGCCTCCGCTCGTGGCCGGCCCGTCGCTCACGAGCGGCCGGCGAGCCTGTGCTCGCCGCCGGTCTGCGCGCCGCCGGTTCCCGCGTCCAGCTTGCGCAAGGCGGCCGCCACGAAACGGTCGAACAGCGGCGCTGGGCGCTCTGGGCGAGACTTGAACTCGGGATGGAACTGGGAGGCCACGAAGAAAGGATGATCCTCGAGCTCGACAACCTCGACCAAACGCTCATCTGGGGAGGTGCCGGAAATCAACAGTCCCGCGCTCTGCAAGCGCTTGCGCAACAGATTGTTGACCTCGTAGCGGTGGCGATGGCGCTCGTATACGACGGCTTCCCCGTATGCCTCGCGCACGCGCGTGTCATCGTGGAGCTTGATCGGGTCGGCGCCGAGGCGCATCGTGCCGCCGAGGTCGGCGACCTCCTTCTGCTCGGGCAGAAGATCGATCACGGGATAGGGCGTCTCGATGTCGAACTCGGTCGAATTGGCGCCCTCCATGCCCGCGACGTGCCTGGCGAACTCGGCGACTGCGATTTGCATCCCCAAGCAGATGCCCAGGTACGGAATGCCTTGTTCACGCGCGATCCGGGCCGCCTCGATCTTGCCCTCGATCCCGCGCCCGCCAAAGCCACCGGGGATCAGGATCCCGTCGGCCCCTTCGAGCACCTCGCGCGCCGAGCGCTCATCCTGCGCAGTGTCATTGTCGGTCGCCTGCTCCGAAGCGCGCGAACCGTCCCCCGTCCTTCCATGCTCGCGCGCCTCCAAACGCTCGGAGTCGACCCAATCGATCTGAATCGTGGCGCCCTGCAAGGCGCCTGCATGGCGCAGAGCTTCGGAGACCGACAGGTAGGCGTCCTCCAGTTGGATGTACTTGCCGACCAGAGCGATCCGCACGGTGCGATCGGCCTCCTCGGCTAGTTCGATCGGCTCCTGCCACTTGGAGAGCTCGGGCGCGGGCGCCTCCATGGCGAAGTGCTCGAGGATGCAATCGTCCACGCCCTGGTCGCGGAACACGAGCGGCACCTTGTAGATGTTGTCCACGTCGCGGGCGGAGACGATCGCGTCGACCGGCAGGCTCGCGAACAAGGCGATCTTCTTACGGATCTCCGGCGAGAGCGGGCCCTCCGAGCGACACATCAGCATGTCCGGGGCGATGCCGATCCTGCGCAGCTCGTTGACCGAATGCTGGGTTGGCTTTGTCTTCAGCTCGCCCGCGTGGCCGATATAGGGGACGAGCGTGAGGTGGATGAACATGCAGCGACGCCTGCCCACGTCGACCGGGAATTGACGGATCGCCTCCAGGAAAGGCAAGGACTCTATGTCGCCGACGGTGCCGCCGATCTCGGTGATCACGAAGTCCACGTCTGCCGACTCCGCGATCAAGGAGATGCGCTGCTTGATCTCGTCGGTGATGTGGGGCACGACCTGGACGGTGCCGCCCAGATAGTCGCCGCGACGCTCGCGGCGAATCACCGTGTCATAGATGCCGCCGGCAGTCACATTGGAGGCGCGGGATGTGTTGGCGTCGGTGAAGCGCTCGTAATGCCCGAGGTCAAGATCGGTCTCGGCGCCATCCTCAGTGACGAACACCTCGCCGTGCTGGTAGGGGGACATCGTGCCCGGGTCGACGTTGATGTAGGGGTCGAACTTCTGCAAGCCAACCGTCAGGCCGCGCGAGACCAGGAGCCGTCCGATCGAGGCCGCCGCTATGCCCTTGCCCAACGAGGACACGACGCCACCGGTTACGAATATGAACCGAGTCTTGGCCGGAGCCTGTGCGTGGCGGTCAGAGTGAGGCGAGTTCATCGAGGTACGCCCCAGGAGTCTAGCCCCCGCAGCAGCGGCAGCCGCTCGACCAGCTTTGTGATCGATCGCAGCTCCCCGTAAAGCGTGATTGCGAACAGCACCGCGAGCGCAATCGCCTGGGCCAGAGCGGACAGCGTGAGCACGAGCCACAGCCCGGCAAGCGCGCCCAACAGGTTGGCCCCGGTGTCGCCGAGCATGGCTCGCTCGCGCAGGTCGTACAGGCCGGCGACCAAGGCCGGTCCGACGAACAGGCCAAGCGCCCACAGGGGCCGGACGCTGGCCGTACCGATCGTCAAACCGGCGCCGAGCAACACGAATACCTTGGTCGCGCGTCCCGGACGCAGGTCCAGCAGGTTGAAGACGTTGGTGGCCAGGACCAAGACCGCGCTTGCCAACAACCAGCGGCCCGTGGAAGGCTCCACATAACTCGTCGCGTACAAGGCCAATCCCAGCGAGCCGATCGCCTTGAGCGCGCCTGTGGAGAGCTGGAGGCGAAGCGCTGCCCGCCCATGTCCGCGCCAGCCGCGGTGCTCGCCTCCCAGCGTGTCGTCGACGAGCCCGAGGAAGGCCACACCAAGCACATATACAGAGACCATGAGGGTCTCAGGGTGGAAGACGTCCGCCCCTTTCAGTCGCTGCAGGAGTGTGAGTGGGATCAGGGCGACCAGGGCGCCCACCACGGAGAGCACGCCGAAGGGAAACACGACGCTCCGCTCGCGGAAATTGGGCCTCACGTGCCCCGCCTCGCTCAAGGCGCGTAGCAACGCGGGCGCCAGCAGGAGCGCCGCCAGTGAGGCGAGCACGAAAGGGAGGGCATGCACGCTCGGAAACTAACGGCCTGTGCGGACGAGCGCGACGGTCTGGGCAGAGACTCGCCAGAGGCGATCCTCGGCGGCGTGGACAGACGAGCGCGAGCCCGATCAGTGCGGGGCGAAGACCGTGTTGGCCGAGGGCATGAGAGCTTCGGCGGTCGGCTTGGCTCCGTAGGCGCCACGGTTTCCTGCCAGGGCGAAAGCCAAGGCTGCACGGCCCGCAAGGGTTTCCAGATCGTCGATGCTGGCGAGCTGTTCGGCCTTGTACCAAGGCACCTGTGAGGGTTCGGTGCCGCTGAGCTCCACACCGACGACGGGTATCCCGGTCGAACGTGCCCCGGCGATCACGCCCGACTCGAATTCGGCGACGCTCTTGGCCGCTTCGGGGCTCATGCCGGTCGGATCGGCGCGCACCACGACGAGTCCTTCGAGCTTGCCCAGTTCGCCATCGTTGGAGCTGAGCAAGCGGCCTTGGACCCGTTCGAGCAACTGCCCTCCCTCGACGAGTTGCTTGCCGATACGCACCCCGAACTGCCTCACGAGCGTCGGTTCGGATGCCAGCGCGCTGTAGCGGTAGCCGCTGGCCTGGGTGGAGAGACCGTTCAAGTCCAGCGGCTCGCGGATCGCCGCGACACCCTTGACGCTGCCGCCGGCCTGCCCCACCCCTTCGCGGACATACGTGTCGATCGTGTCCGAGGAACCGCCCAAAAAAACGAGGCCGATGCGCTTTTCGCTCAAAATGTCGTGTACGGCAAACGGCCACAAATCGGTGCCCAGCTGTTCGGCTTCAGAGAGCTTGCTGCTCACCCGTTCGAGGCTGTTCTGGGAGGAGCTCACTTCCGAGCGCAGGTTGTGGACGATCCCGTTCTGAGCGGAGGACACGAGGTTTGAATCGCCGATCGCCACCCCGATCACGACCCCCACGGCGAGTGCGAACAGGACGGCGGCAAGCGAGAGCGCGTGGTAGCGATAGTCGAACATCCGATGATGGTCTCAGCCGCTACCGGAGCCGAACAGCAGCTGAAGCTTGAGCCATAGTAGATCGACCACGTCGCGCAAAGCCGGGGTGAGCGCCACGACCGCGATCAGGGCGATCAAGCCCGCCACGATAACCACGATCAGGGGCGCGAGCCCGGGCATCGGCCGGTACAGGCGGCTCACACCCTTGGCATCGATCAGGATCTCGCCGATTCGCAGGCGCGTGAGGAACGTCGAGGACATCCCCTCGCGGTTGCGGTCAAGGAACTCGACGAGGTTGAATTGCGAGCCGACCGTCACGATCAGGCGCGCCCCCTTCTCGGCCGCCAGCAGCATCGCCACGTCCTGACTGGTGCCGGGCGCGGGCACCAGCTTGAAGGGCACGCCCAAATCCTCCAAGCGCTTGCGCCCGGGGGCACGGCCGTCGGGGTAGGAGTGGACGACCAGCTCGGTCTTGCCTTGATGGGCGCCGAGCAGGGCCGCCTCGCCGGCGGAGTCCATGTCACCGACGATCATGTGCGGCGTCAAGCCGGCTTCGAGGAGCGCGTCGGCGCCACCGTCGACGGCCACCAGGACGGGCTTGGTGTCCCTGATGAACGATCGGAGCGCTCGCAGGTCGCGTTGGTGATCGACGCCACGCACGACCACGAGTGCCGAGCGGTCGCGAAAATCGGTGCGAAAACGTGGCAGGTCGATCCGCCCGGAAAGCAGTTCGCGCTCCTCGCGCATGTGCTCGATTGTGTTGTGGGCGAAGCGCTCCAAGGCGTCGCCGACCTCCGACCGGCGCGCCTCGGTCTCGGCCCGCACGCGCGCCATGTCCAGCACTTCCCCGGTGGCAAGGGGACGATCCTTGTAGAGCACCTGCGCGCTGGCCTCTTCGGGTCGCACACGCACCGTGACGGGTTCGCCGTCCGAGAGGGAATGGAAGAGGGAATCGTCGTGCAGGTCCACGAGCAGGATGCCTGCCTCGACCAATAGTTGCGGCCCAAGGTTCGGGTATGTCCCGCTCGTGGAGGCCTTGCAATTGAGGACCGCCACTGTCCCGGCGGCGATCAGCTCCTCGGCCGAGACGCGGTCGATGTCGAGATGGTCGATCACGGCGATCTCGCCCGCCAGTAGATGCCTGACCATGAGCTTGGTCTTGCGGCCCAGTCGCACGGAGCCGGAGAGCTCGAATTGGGGCGCGGGCGCAGACCCGCGGACGGGCGCAGTCGTGCCAGGCGGCTGCCGGGTCGCGGCCATGTGAATCGAGGGTAACGCTCGCGCGCCGATCGCGCGGCGGGATCGGCTCTGTTTGCAGGCGCTTAAGCCGCCCTGCGAAGATCCTGCGCGTGCTGTCTGGCGGCGCTGTCGTGGTCCTCGGCGCCAAGCATTCGCACCAGCTCGGTCACGACCTCCGGCTCGCCCAGTTGGGAGACGATGGCAAGCGTTGGGTCGGCCGAGGTGTCCTTGGCGATCGAGAAGTGGCGGGTGGCCAGCGATGCGATCTGGGGTAGATGGGTGATGCACAGCACCTGGCGCTCGCTCGCAAGGCTCTGCAGGCGCTCACCGACGGCGCGGGCGGTGTGGCCGCCGATGCCGGCGTCGATCTCGTCGAAGACCAGCGTGGACTTGGAGGATGAGCCCGCCTTGGCGCCTGAGCCCTGGTGGCAGGCGGATGTGAGCGCCAGCATCACGCGCGAGAGCTCTCCGCCGGAGGCGATCTCGCGCAGGGGAGCCGCCGCGACGCCTGGGTTGGGCGCGATCGTGAACTCGGCCGCGTCTGCCCCGTTGGCTTTTGGCTCGGTCGCCTTCAAGGCGATCTCGAAGGTGGCGTCGCCCATCGCCAGCGCGCCGAGCTGTTCGCGTACCACACTCGAAAGCCGCTTGGCGGCCTTCCTGCGGTTGGCTCGCAGCACCCCGATGTGCTCTTGCAGCTTGGCTTGCTCGCCGGCCAAAGCTTGGGCCGCGTGCTCATGGGCGACCCCGGCCCCGAGCAACTCGTCGCGCCGGCTTCGGGCCTGCTCGGCGTGGTCTTGGATGGCGTGGATGGAGCCGCCGTGCTTGCGCATGAGGCGCTCGAGCGCGGACAGCCTGCCTTCCACCTGCTCGAGCGTCTCGTCCTCTCGGCCGGCGTCCTGGCAGTAGGCCTGCAGGTCGCCCGCGAGGTCTTGCGCCTCGATCGCAAGCGCGCTGCAGCGTGCGGCCTGGGCGTCGAGGGCGGGGTCGATGCCACCGACCGCGTCGAGCTTCGCGCCGGCGGTGGCCAGCAGATGCGCAGCGCCGGCCTGCTCCGAGGCTTCGGGGGCGAGCGCCTGGAGGGCGGCAGCCGCCGCGGAGTGCAATGCCTCAAGGCTGCGCAGGCGCTCACGGCGCAACAGCAGCGCTTGGTGTTCCTGCTCGTCGGGCGCAGCGTCCTCGATCTCCGCCAGCTCGTGCTCCAAAAGCCCGAGCTCACGCTCGCGGGCAGCCTCCAACTCGGCCACGCGCTCAAGCTCGGCTTCGTACCCGCGGATCTCGCGATACGAGGCTCCGCAGGCCTCAAGGCGCTTCGCGTGGGAAGCGGGGCAGACTTCGTCGAGCATCTCCAGCTGGGCGCCCGCCAGGACGAGCTTGCGGTGCTCGTGCTGGCCATAGAAGGCGATCAGGCGCGCGCCCAGCTCGCGCAGGTCGCCGACCGCGGCGGTGCGTCCGTTGAGATATGCGCGGGTACGCCCATCGGTGTACACGCGCCGGGCTAGCACCAGCTCTTGCAGCTCCCCCTCGACGTCCCCCTCGACGCGCACGTTCTCGGGTAGCTGCTCGTTGAGTTCCACGCGAATGCCCTCGGGCACCGCGAACACACCCTCGACGTAGGCCTGTTCGGCGCCCGGCCTGACGATGCCGGCGCGCGAGCGTCCTCCCATCAAAAGATCCAAAGCGTGCGCAAGCACGGTCTTGCCGGCCCCCGTCTCGCCGGTGAGGACGTTCAGGCCAGGGGCAAAGGACAGCTCGGTACGCTCGATCAAGAGCAGGTTTTCAACGCGCAACTCGCAAAGCATGTGCGACAGGTGTACCAGCGACTACCGACGGATCGGCGCGCCGGTGCGCTGTGTCACGCGGTGCGCTCGCGACGGATACCAGAGCCCGATGAGCCGTTTGGGCCTCAGACAGGTCGATATTGTGGGGTCAGCGCAAAAGATCCGCTGGGGATGGCGGGTTCACTAAGAGGACGATCGGCATGGCGGCCAAGGATGCCCAACACTCAACTCGAGCCCGAGCGGCTCAACGCGAATGCCTCTCCTCGATGGAGTTGGTGGGGCGCTTGGACGAGGAAGTCCACAGGGCCGCCCGCCAGGGCACCCAGCTCAGCTGTCTGCTGGTGAGCCTCGAGGATGTCGAACACCTTTCGCAGGCCTACGGCCAGGACCTGCCCGCGCAGGCGCTTGCCTACCTCGCCAAGGCGCTGATCCGCCAGTTGCGTCGCTTCGACCGTGTCGGGCAGGCAAGCGATAGCGAGCTGCTCGTGATCTTGCCGGGCGCGGACGAGCGCAGGGCCGAGATCGTCGCGCGGCGAGGTCTCGGCCGGCTGCATTCGGTCAAGGTCGAGGTCGAAGGTCGTCGCGAGGCATTGCAGGTCTCGGTCGGGATCGCCGCTTGGCGCGAAGGGTTGCAGGCCGCAGAGCTCCTCTCCCAGACCCGCCTTGCGGCCCAGCGACGCAGTCTGGAGGAGGTGTCGCTGAACGGCGCATTCGAACCGACGTCCGGCGGCACCGAGGAGCTGCCGCTGAGACGTTCATAATCCCAGCCCGTGCTTTCCGGGTCTGAGCTGTGGCTGCTGCGTCTGATGGCCGACCGAGGCCTTGCGCTGCTCGACGCGTCCACTCTGTTGATGGTCGTGGAGGAGCGCAATGAGCTGCGCGTGGCGGCCGCCAGCGGGCGCGTGTCCGTGCGCGTGAGGGTGCTCCCCTTGGAGGGCAGCGCGCTCGGCGCCCTGTATGAGTCCGGCAAGCCTCTCTCGCTCGACAAACCGAGAGGACAGGAAGCTACTTGGCTGCACGAGCTGGGCTTGGAAGTGAGGGCGGTCCTGGTGGAGCCCTTCAGCATGGACGGCCAAGGGGGCGGACTGGTGATCGCCGGGCGCGAGGACGGCGGCTTCCGCGACCCCGACAGGCGTGCCCTGAACGCTTTCGCGGCCAGCGTCGCACAGCGCCTCGCCGCCGAGCGCTCGGTGGAGATCGAGCGCTTGCGCTTCGGCATGGAGGCTCGCGAGCGCGAGCGCACTCGCTGGGCCAGAGAGATCCACGACGAAACGGTGCAAGGGCTCGGGGCGTTGCGTCTACAGCTGGCCAATGCACGCGATTTGGGCGACCAGACGGCTCTGAGCACAGCGGTGGACACGGTCTTGGAGGGTTTGGGCCAAGAGATCGACGGGCTGCGCCATCTGATCACCGAGCTTCGCCCAGCCGCCCTGGACGACTTCGGCCTGGTGCCGGCCCTGGAAGCGTTGGCCCGCAGAGCCCAGGCGATGGACGGCTTGGAGATCCAGACCCAGATCGGGTTGGCTGACGGCGATCGGCGCCTGGACACCGAGCTTGAGAGCACGATCTACAGGGTCGTTCAGGAGGCGCTCACGAACGTGAGCCGCCACGCAAAAGCCACGCGGGCGGTGATCAGCGTAAGCGAGCACGAGGGCAGGGTCACGGCGGCCGTGACCGACGATGGCGACGGGTTGCCGGAGGGCGGTCCGTCGCGGCCTAGGACACCAGGAGAAGAACTGAAGGGTGGCTTCGGGGTGTCAGGGATGAGAGAGCGCGCCGAGCTGGTCGGCGGCGAGCTGGAACTGGTGCCGGCCGCAGGCGGGGGGGCGACAATGCGCCTGACCGTGCCCTTGACAGGGCGACCGTCCCCAGCCTGAGAACTACTCGACGAGACCCAGCTTTCGCGCGTAGGCGGTGATCTCCGCGCGAGAGGAGAAGCCGAGCTTCTCGATCGCGCGGGCCCGATAGGTCTTGACGGTGCGCTCGGCCACGTGCAATTGCTCGGCGATCTCGGGATTGGTGTAGCCGTTGGCGATCAGGCGCACGACCTCACGCTCGCGCTCGCTCAAAGCGACACCCTCCTGTTGGGCTCCGTCGCCGGCCACCATAAGGGCTCCCAAGCGCGGGTGCAGGTAGTTCTGTCCCGCGACCGCAAGACGGAACGCCTGCAAGAGCTCGGCCGGCTCGGCCTCCTTGAGCACATAGCTGCGAGCTCCGGCGCGCAGAGCTTGGCGAGCGTACTCGGGATCCTCACGCATCGTGAGGATCGCCACCGCGAGCGGTGGATGAGCCACGAAGCACGTCGGCAAGGCCGCGAGGCTGGAACCGCCGGGCATCGTCAGATCGAGCGTGAGCAGGTCCGGCTTGAACTCGCGCACAGCGCGGATCGTGGCAGGCACGTCGGCCGCCTCGGCCACCACCCGGAACTCGCCCGTCTCACGCTCGAGGACGGCCCTGATCCCGTCGCGCACGACCGTGTGGTCGTCGGCGATGATCACGTCTATCGGCCGGTCAAGGCCCGGCGCTTCGCTTGCCATATATCGCTAACCGTACTCGCTCGACGGGACGGCTGGTGCGCGGAAATGGGCTCCGCCAGCCCCGGCGTAGAGGCTTGCGTATCCCCGGCACAGCAGGACATGCCCTCTTAGGAGGACACCAACCGGCACCTTTGGGACTACAAGATCGGCACCATCAACCCTACAGACACGCGCCCTTATGGACACCATCATTGAGAGCGTGTTCACATATTGCATGCAGCTACGGAGGTCGGCCTCTGTCGCGCACAGGCCGATATCGACGAGACGAGGCGATCGGAGATGATCGCGCTCGGAGTCGCGGGGACCTGGATCGCGATATCGGTCGTGGGCGCGAAGGGGCTCACAGTGTTCGCTCGCAGGGCCGCTTCGAGCGCCTTGGAAGTCGACCCGTATCCGGTCTTCCCCGAGAGCGGCCTCGGCGGCAAGAGCGCTCACTTCAGTCAAGCGCAGGCCCACGCGCCCGGGACGCAGCCGTGAACAGATTGTTGCCCGACCGCGCTCCCTCCAGCGCTCTGCCGTCACGCACTCGGAGTCGGTTGCGCTTGGTTGACGGTCCCGCGGACACACCGTCACGTTCTTTTCCTGACTCCGGGCAGGCCACTTCGGTGGACGTGGCAGTCCCACCGGTGCACGGCCATGTGCTGGTTGCCGGGGTCGATGCCGAAGCACGCGCCCACATGTTGGGCGAGCTGCGCGACGTGCTGCCCAGCCGCACCCGTTTTGTGGAGACCCACGAGACATGGGAGACCTTGACGCTGGCGGAGCACAGCCAGATGGTGGTGCTCGTGGGTGACCTGGAAGAGCTTTCAGGCGCCTCGCTGGTCCGTCTACTGGCCCGCCGACAGCCCACGCTGCCGGTCTTGGCGGTTGGCGGCGAAGCGTCGCCGGCTCGCTCGGACGCTGCGAGCCGATAGGACGATCACGAGCGTCGAGCCTGTCGACATGTCGCGGTGTTGTGGCGTACCGTCGGCACCCCACCATAGAATGCCGCGCACCCGGCGAGAAACAGTCGACCCACCGCCAGCCTCGAGAGGCGTCCTTGCTTCCCAAGTCTTCCCGACTGCGGAGAATACTGCTTGCCTATACGGTCAACGAACTGGGCACCTGGTTCGGGTATGTCGCGCTGGCCTTGGGCGTTTACGACCACACCCACAGCGCGTTTGCCACGGCCGGCCTGTTCATCGCGCGAGGGCTCTTGCCCGCGCTGCTTGCCCCGATCTTGGTTGCCCGCGTGGAGCGCTTCGACAAGCGCGGAATGCTCGCCGGCCTGTACGCGATCGAGGCTCTGCTCACCCTGGCCCTTGCCGTCCTGCTGTGGCGCTTCTCCTTTGCCGGCGTCCTGGTGTTCGTGGCGATCGACGGCACCGTGGCCGTGGCCGCAACCGCGCTCGTGCGCGCCTCGACGGCGCGGGCTGCGGCCGCGACCGTAGGACCTACGGCGCACGAGTCCCCGAACGGCAGTGGGAGCGATGCGCTCGCCGAGGCCCAAAGACAGGCGAACGCGGCTCTCAATGTCGCCTTCATGGTCTCGCTGTGGCTCGGCCCGGCAATCGGCGGTGTCCTGGTGCACTGGCTCGGCGGGCCGATCGCCTTGGTGCTCGACGCCTTCAGCTTCCTGGTCTGTGGCGCGCTCATGCTTGGCTTGCGAACACAGGCCGACGGCGCAGACGGTTCGACCCTCTCGCGTCTGCGCGCCGCGTGGCAGCACTTCCGCGCGGTGCCGGCGCTGCGGGTCCTGCTGATCACCGAGGCCGTGGCGGTCGTCGTGTTCGCCTCGGTCGAGCCGGTCGAGGTCGTCTACACGAAGTCCTCCCTGCACGTGGGCGATCTCGGGTTCGGCCTGCTGGTCGCGGCATGGGGTTTCGGGGCCGCACTCGGCGCGATCGGGTTCTCGCGCGCGGTTCATCGGCCCTTGGGAGGCATGCTGACCGGCGGGGCTTTCCTGGTGGGCGTGGCCTACCTGGGTTTTGCCGCCGCTCCGGTGCTTGCGATTGCTTGCGTCGCCGCTGTGATCGGAGGCGCCGGCAACGGCATCCAGTGGCCATCCTTCATCAGCGCCGTCCAGCAACTCACCCCGGGGGCACTGCATGGCCGCCTGATGAGCGTGATCGGCTCGCTCAACGCGCTCTGTCCCGCGCTCGGATTCGCTTTGGGGGGCACGATCGCGGCTTTGACCTCGCCACGGATCGCGATGCTTGTGGCGGGCGCG
>Ga0208586_1000254_pt1 | contig 20540 bp, 25 predicted proteins | sample NGESurshal072012_6_FD_184471 | JGI IMG/M metagenome (GOLD analysis project Ga0208586, IMG submission 184471) | Arctic peat soil microbial communities from Barrow, Alaska - NGEE Surface sample 53-3 shallow-072012 (SPAdes) | ecosystem: Environmental > Terrestrial > Soil > Wetlands > Peat ... | reverse complement strand
GACAGTGACACGATTGCCGCCATGACGGGCGCGATCGTCGGATCACTGCGGGGCTGCAACGTCTTCCCGGAGAAGGCTCGTGAGACGGTGGCCAACGAGAACGAACTCAATCTTGGTGAGATGGCCACGAAACTCTTGGCGCTGCGTAATCGCGGTGTCGTTCTCACTGCGTGAGCTCGACCCATCGCTTTGTTCTCGTCGACGCCGTGGTCGTCGACGTCGTCCTGAGCGTCAACAACTTGCCGGTCCGCGGCGCGGACGTGGCCGTGAACGCGAGCAGTTCATTCGCGGGGGGCGGATTCAATGTCATGGCGGCGGCGTCGCGACTCGGTCTTCCGGCGGTCTATGGCGGGGTCCTCGGTTTCGGTCCCTTCGCGACCATTGCGCAGAATGCTCTTCGCGATGAAGGGATCGTGGTGGCTCTTCCACCGGCCACCGGACTGGACACGGGGTTCGTCGTCGCCATGGTCGAACCGGACGGCGAGCGGACCTTCGTGACCGGGAGTGGGGCGGAGTCGACGCTCACGACGTCACAACTTGACGATCTGAGCATTACGGGAAGCGACGTCGTGTACTTTTCGGGCTACGTGCTCTTGCACGAGAGCAACGCAGTGGCGCTGGTCGACATGTTGGCGCGCCTTCCCGCTGAGACACTGTTCATCTTTGATCCGGGGCCCCTCGTCGACGACATTGCCGAAACGCATCTCGACGCGGTCCTCGAGCGGGCCGATTGGTTTACCTGCAACGAACGCGAAGCCGAGTTGCTCACCGGTCGAGAACCGCGAATCGCCGCGCGCGAACTCGTAGGGCGCCTCGCGCGCGGGTCGGTCATCGTTCGATGTGGGTCCGACGGTTGCGTCGTCGCCCTTCGTGAAGGCGAGACTCGTGCCGTCGCTGGCTTTGACGTGACGGTGGTTGACTCCAACGGAGCAGGCGACTGTCACGTTGGTGCATTTTCCGCGCTACTCCTCGAAGGGCGCGATCCTTTCGAGGCGGCACGATGGGCAAATGCGGCGGCGGCCCTCTCGGTCGCGCACCACGGACCGGCGACCGGCCCAACGATGCGCGAGCTGGAGATCTTCATGATCGGAAAGTAACGGAGCCGTTTCCAGTTACGGCGAGGGTCGCACCGACCACTGACTGTTCAGTTCAAGAGGCCCAGCGGTCGTGATTACCGCACCGGTAATCACGTCTCAGAAGAAGACCGAACAGAGTTCGTAGACCTCGCTCGGAACTTGGCGTTGTCCGCCAATGACAGTTGAGATTGGTGTCAGGACTACATTGTTGTCGCGCACGACGGGAATCATGCCGAACTTTCCGGCGAGGACCGCTTCGTAGGCGCCCGCGCCGACGCGCGTCGACCAGATGCGGTCGTGCGCAGTGGGGCTACCGCCTCGTTGGAGGTGACCGAGCACCGTGGTACGTACTTCGACTTCGCTGTGCTCTTCAATCTTTGACGCGACGAACGCACCGACCCCTCGCGTGGCGAGTCGGACGCCACCCACTCCTTCAGTTGAGAGCTCGCCCTTCTCCGTACCGCCGAGTGTGGCGAGATTGACACCCTCAGCGACGACCACGATGGAGAACGCGAGTCCGGCGGCCCGTCGGCGCTCGAGGTGGATCATGATGTCATCCATCGTTACTGGGAATTCAGGAATCACGATCATGTCGGCGCCGCCGGCGAGGCCACCCATCGCGGCCACCCAACCGGTGAGTCGACCCATTGTTTCGACCACCATCACGCGGTGGTGCGACGCGGCCGTCGTGTAGAGCCGGTCAATGGATTCGGCCACGATGCTGATCGCGGTGTCGAAACCAATGCAGTAGTCGGTATTCAAGAGATCGTTGTCGAGCGTTTTCGGTACACCGACAATCGGGGCACCGCGTTCGGCCAACCACGAAGAGATTCGATGGGTACCGTCGCCCCCAATGGAAATGAGGGCGTCGAGGTGTTCGTCAATCGCCTTCAGCACTCGCTCGCGGCCACCTTCGGGATTGTCGAGGTTGTAGCGCGCGGTTCCGAGCAGGGTCCCACCCTGGGCAATCACTCCCTGGAGATCGCTCGCGACGAGCGGTCGCCCGGCGTAATCTGCCGCCAAACCGGCCCATCCATTGGCGATGCCAATGACTTCGTGGCCGTCGCGAATGGCCATTTGACCAATGGCCCGAATAGCGGCATTGAGTCCGGGCGCGTCGCCTCCAGCCGTTAAGACACCGATTCGCATTGCACTTCCTCCAAACCCAACTTGGATTAAGTCTACGAGAGCACGGGAGGGACACAATGACCGTGCTGAGGAAGCGATCCGAGCGACGAAGCCCTGCAGCGTGAGATTGCTGAAGCCCTTACCCCCATCGTTGCGGGCGCCTGCGTCCTCTTCTCACTCGACCACGTCGCCCTTTCGGTGGCGCGTAATGCAGTGCGAAGCGGCGCCTTGCGCAGCGCAGCCATGGTGCTCGCGACGATCACGGACGCCGCGATGGTGGCCGCTCTCGAGTGGGGCCTGTTCCTCATCGTGAAGAGGACCTGAACTCAAAGAGGATCTAGACGTTCGTACTCTCTTGTTGGCGAACCGCACCCTTGGTGAAGAGCACGGTCGCAACGAAACTGAGCACGAGAGCCGCGAGCACGCCAAGGTTGGCGTAGGCCCACTGACCGGATTTCGTCCCCAGATGGAGCGGGGATAACAGGTAGCCCTGCCACGTCAACCACGACGCGAGACCGTTAGTCACTAGGCCCCAGCCGATGAAACTCGTAATGACCGTCGTCGCGATCGGGAAGAGTCGCACGTCGCCGTAGCGGCCGGAGTTGGCGAAGAGATCGGCGTCGGCGTAGTCCTTGCGTCGAAGCACCAGGTCGCCGAGGAACACGCCGCACCACGCCGCTATGAGGACACCGACCGTGATGAGAAAGCCCTCGAATTGGTAGAGGAAGTTCTTGGCTACGAAAATGATATAAATCGTGCCGATCAACATGACCACACCGTCCACGCCCGCGGCGGCGTAACGCGGAATCTTGAGGCCCGCCGACAGTAGTGCGAGGCCCGAGGAGTAAATGTCGAGCACTGCACCGCCGACGAGTCCGAGTACGGCGACGATAACGAAGGGCACGAGGAACCAAGTGGGAAGCAGTTCGGCGAGCGCTCCGACCGGATCATTCTGAACTGCAGTATCAAGGGTCGAAGAGGAGCCGGCCAAGAGGAGTCCGAAGACAATGAGGAAAATCGGGGCAATCGCCGATCCGAACGTGGTCCACCACACGACGCCACGGGTCGACGCGTTGCGCGGCAAATAACGCGAGTAGTCGGCCGCGACGTTCACCCAGCCAAGTCCAAAACCCGTCATGACGAGCACCAGGGCGCCGATGACGCTCTGAATTGATCCGTTGTGTAAGGAAGAGATCGCGTGCCAGTTGATCTTGCTCCACGTGAGGGCGATGAAGAGAATCGTCAGGACGCCGGTCACGACGGTGATGACCGCCTGCATCCTCATAATGAGGTCGAAGCCCATGACGCCGCCGCCAACAATCAGCGCACCGACCACGATGATGGCGCCAACCTTGACGCCGTCGCCACCGCCCCAGCCAATGCGCGTGAAGACCGTTGAGGTCGCCAGCACCGCGATGACCGTGAGGAAGATCTCCCAACCGACACAGAGCAACCAGGAGATGAAGGCCGGCAGACGGTTACCCCTGACGCCGTAGGCGGCCCGGCTGAGCACCATGGTCGGCGCCGAACCACGCTTGCCGGCCGTCGCGATGATGCCGCACAACACGAAACTGATGATGACCCCGATAAGTCCGACGACGACAGCCTGGAAAAATGAGATTCCGAATCCGAGGACGTACGAGCCGTAACTCAGTCCGAGAACCGAGACGTTGGCGCCGAACCACGGCCAGAAGAGTTCTCGCGGATTCCCTTTTCGCTCGTTCTCGGCGATGATGTTGATGCCATTTTCTTCAATGCGCAGTGCTCCCGCACTCTGGCCACCACTGTGTTGCGAAACGTCGTTGCTCACTGAACCCCTTTTCGACCGGTCGTCGCTTGCGTCGATTGTACGCAATCGCTGCCCGTACGCCGCCCTTCAGCGCCGATCCGCTCGTTCGATTGTTCACATCACTCGGTAACGTGACGACGTGAGTGCACCGCCGCGACTGTTCTGTCTCGACACCGTGATGATCGACATCGTCATGCGTATCGCCGATGTGCCCGAGCGGGGATCGGACATTCTCGCATCCACGCACCTCTTGGCGACCGGAGGCGGCTACAACGCCATGAGTTCCTTCGCGCGCCAGGGCGTGCCCGCGGTCTACGCCGGGAAACTCGGAACCGGTCCCTTCTCCGAGATTGCCCGTGCGGCACTGGCCCGTGACGCGATCGACGTACCAATCGAGCCCTCCACCGAGTTCGACGTCGGGTTCTGTGTGGCGCTCATCGATGACGAAGGGGAACGCACCTTCATCACGGCCGCCGGCGCCGAAGGGACGTTGCGAACCGAAGACCTGAAGGCGTTGCGACCCGTGAGTGGCGACCTCGTCTTGGTGTCGGGATACAACGTGATGTATCCGGGACAGGCTGACATCGTGCTCGCGTGGCTGGCCGATCTATCGGACGACGTCGTCGTGGCCTTCGACCCCAGTAATCGGGTGGACGACATTCCGGTCGCGAATCTTGGTTCGATGTTGCTCCGAGCCGACTGGACGCTCTGTAACGAGATCGAGGCCGCCTCCCTCACCGGCGAGAGCTCGCTCGACCCTTCGGTCACCGCGTTGCTGGAGCTCACCGGTCGACGGGGTGTGGTCGTTCGTCACGGACCAACGGGATGCACTGTTGCGCGCCCCGGTCAAGCGGTCGTTGGCGTCGCGGGCGTTCCTTCGGAAGTTGTCGACACCAATGGTGCGGGCGATACCCACAGCGGCGTCTTCCTCGCCGAACTGAGTCGCGGCACGAAGGTGCACGAAGCGGCACTTCGAGCGAACGCCGCGGCTTCAATTGCTATTGCCACGCTCGGTCCGGCAAGGTGTCCGACGCGCGACGTCATCTCGGCCGAGATCGAGCGGTTGTAATTCCAGCGTCCCTCGCCAATGAACTGACTTGAACTCATGGTCCATAAGGGGGAGTGGTGAAGCGTTACGAGCCGTTTGAGTGAACCTTCCTCCAAGAGGAGAAGAGTCCTGATCTGGCGATGGTGCTGAACGACTTCATCAGCGCAACGGCTTAGAAGTAGTGCTCGCCTAACTCTTCGCTCCAGGGGGCGACCTTCAACTCGCCGCGGGGAATACTCCACCGAAAGACCGGCTTGATGTCGAGAACCGGCGTGCCGTCGATGCCGTCAAGACCACGTACGGTGAACGATCGCTCACCGATGTCGTCAATGGCGATGGTCGTGAGCAGTATGCGGTTCGGACGGTCCTTGTTGCGTTGCGCAAAGACGCCCACGTCGGGCCACTCGGCGTTGCCCCGTGGTCGACGGTGCCACGGTCCGGGTGGCACGTCCTCGGCCCAGTCGGCGAAGAACACGATCTCGGCGTGCGAGAAATCGGCGAGTCCTGCGAGCGCTTCACTCGGAACCTCTTGCGCCAATTCGACGGTGCTCACGACGTCATCCCAGTTGTCGTCAATCGCCTCGCTTCGATCGTTGCGGATGTAGGCGATTGGACGAACGATGTACTCCATTCGGTCAATCTACTAAAAGTGCCACACCGGAAAGCCTGTGAAGTTCTCGGGATACGAGTTCCTGAGCGTCACGTCCTCAATGGAAGGACAGCGACAACAGGTTGCCGTCGGGATCGTTGAACCAGGCGACTTTGCCACCCGCGGGCGTCATCCAGATCCCGCGCTCGTCTTGATCGAGCCCCTCGTAGCGACGAAACGTGACGCCCTTGGCGAGTAGGGCGTCGACCATCGCCTCGATATCCCTGACTGACCAACCGGCCACCGTGAAGGGCTGGGGGGAAAGCTCATCGATTTTTGTCACGCGCAGCCGTACGCCGTTGGCGTCAAAGAGCAACGCCGCGGACATCTGAGTAATGAAGTGGAGACCGAGTGTCTCTTCGTAGAACGTTCGTGCGACATCGAGGTCGCGCACCGTGATGAAGCCAACGAATTCTGCGTCACCGAGCATCCGAGCATCGTACTGAGTGAGCAACACGCTCGCGGTCGCGTGACGCCGTGGTCTTCTCGAGGACCAACGTGGGCCTCACTTCCCTCCTCGTCGCGGTACGCGGGCGGTATCGTGGGTCGACCCACCATCGATTGAAGGCCCATGCCGGAACTGACGTTTACCTACGGAACCATGGCGGCGGGCAAGTCAACGTTGGCGTTGCAACTGTGCTGGCAATTGCGTCAGGGTCGCAGTGACGTGGCGCTGTGGACCTTCGGCGATCGAAGTGACGACGGCATGGTGACGAGTCGGATCGGCATTGAGGCGAGCGCCGAAGCGGTGGCGCCGGGGGCGGACCTGGCGCCGCACGTGAAGAAACTTCGTGACGAGGGCGTCAACATCCTCGTGATCGACGAAGCCCAGTTCGCGAGCGTCGAACAGATTGACGCCCTGGCCCAGGTCGTGGACGACCTCGGTGTTGACGTGCACGCGTTCGGACTCTCGGCCGACTTCCTCCTCAATCTCTTCCCCGGTTCGGCGCGACTCTTCGCGATCTCGGACTGGGCGCACGAATTGCCGTTGACCTCCACATGCTGGTGTGGACAAAAGGGCCGTTGCAACGCGCGAGTGGTGGATGGTGTCGTGGCACGCGTCGGCGACCAGTTCTTCACGGGCGACGTCAATGAAGGAGTCGTTCACTACCAGGTGCTCTGTCGAACTCACTACCGCACCGGTCAGTTGCGCCCTGCACCGCGTTGATGGTCCAACGTGCCTCGAACAAAGTGAGTTTCGGGTGAGTCTTCGACCGGTGGTCGACGAGCCCAACCCCGACTGGCCGAAATGGTTTGACCAAGTCCGCGACTACGTCGCACCGTTCGTCGGTGAGGCAGTCGTGAGGATTGAACACGTTGGCTCGACGTCCGTACCGGGACTCAGCGCGAAACCCATTATTGACATCGACGTGGTCGTGGCCGACGAAGGTCAGATCGCACCGACGATCGCCCTTCTTCACTCGGCGGGCTACCGCTGGGTCGGTAACCTCGACGTCGAAGGCCGTGAGGCGTTCGATGCACCCGGTGAACCAGCACTCCCGGCGCACCACCTCTACCTCGTCGTCCTCGATAACCGAGCCCACCGCGATCACTGGCTCTTTCGCGACGCCCTCATCGACGATCTCGGGGCGAGGGATCGCTACGGCGCCCTCAAGCGCGAGAACGCCGTGCTCTGCGAGGGAGATATGGACCGTTACGTCGCGCTCAAGGCGGCGTTCGTTGCCGAAGTTCTTGCGGGTGCCAGGACGCAAAGAGGACTTCGCGCGGTTACGTACTGGGAGCCGGATTTGGGTTGAACAATCCCGCGCGCGAGGGGCCGGAGCATCCACAATGGATGAATGTTCGAAACGACACCTCCGGAACAAGTGACCGAGAGCGCACCAATCTTCGACTGCCTGAATCGCTTCGCCACCTTCCACGAATGTCCCCACTGCGGTGGCCCACTCCACCCCGAACACGCTCACTTCAAGTGCGCGGGATGTGGCTGGCGCGACAGTTGTTGCGACTGAGTCACGTTTCACCGAATCGGTCCAGAGTTCCTTAATTTTTCACTCTGTACGACCCTTTCCATCACACTCTGTTTACCTTCAATTCCTAGGTTTCTTACTGGCAACACGTTCGAGTGTCGAATCGTCGCGTCGTTAATGAATCACTTTCTTTAGGAGGAAAGTTCAGGATGAAGAATCTATTGAGGTCGTGTGCGGCAGTCGCACTCGCATTGAGTGGCGTACTGATCGCGCTGTCGGCTCCCGCGAGCGCCGCCGCTAAGACAAAGAGTGTCACCTGCTACAAACTTGTTCACAACAAGGTCCAGAGCCACAAATTCAAGAACGCCAAAGGTGTGTGCGGAAAAGGTTGGTCGAAACACAAGCCCAAGCCCACGCAAGCGATCGGAAGCCTTCAGGGTTCGAACAAGTCGGGCGATATCGACCTCGTCGTCCCGAGTTCGGAATCACTCGCGATTAACGGTTCTTCCTTCGACGCGCCGATGATTGGTGCCACAACGAGCGGGTCGACGGCGTACACCGCCGGCGGCAAAGTGACGTTTAGTTCGTACCCGGCGGCCGGTTCTGGAACCGGTCGTACCGCCATTACGAGCGGCAGCGTCGACATCGGATTCTCCGACACGCCGATGACGCCGGGCGCCGCCACGTTGCCGGGCGGCGTGACCGAGTCCAACTACGTCCAGGTCCCGTACATCCTCGGAGGTGCGGTCATTGGTTACAACCTCGGTGGGAGTCTCAATAACATCAAGTTGACGTCTAATGAGATAGCCAAGATCTTCGATGGTCAGATCACTCAGTGGTCCGATCCCGCGATCATCAACACCAACGGCGGTGCCAGTTCGCCTACGGGTAAATCACTCCAAGCGCTCTACACGAGCCACGCCGCGAGCGACAACATCAAAGTGATCTACCGCAACGCGAGTTCCGGCACGACGTACGCCTTCACTGACTACCTGCACGCCTCGGGCGGTTCACCGCACACGCCGAGCGGCAACGTCATGGAAGGAACCGGTAACGCGTGGCACGCTCCGAACATTCTCGGCGCCGCAAACAACGCGGCGATGGCTACCGACATCAACGCGAACCCCGGAGCCATTGGTTACGTCGAGTACAGCTACCTGTTGATCCCCGGCAACGCTGCCATTCAGACCGCGTCGATGCAGGACCGTGAAGGCGTCTGGCTCCAGCCGACCTTGGCCAACATCGCCGCAGCTGGCGCCGCCGCCGGAACCAACATCACCCCTGACAACTTCTCAATCGTGAACCAAGGCGGCAAGAACGTTTGGCCGCTTGCGACCTACAGCTGGGCCATCATTCCGAAGAACGAGACGAACGCGGGCAAGGGCGAAGCAGTCGTGAAGTACCTCGACTGGGAGACCCACTACGCGCAGAGCGCATTGGCGAAGGCCGAGGGTTACGTACCACTGCCAACGGCCGTCGCGGCCTACGCGCGTCAGCAACTCTTGCAGGTGACGTCTGGTGGCAACGTACTGCTGACAATGAAGTCATAACGAAGAAGATGCACTAACCGAGACCGGAGGAAACCACAGCAGTGTCAATCATCATTCCTCCCGATTTCGGGACGCACGAAGAGGTGGTGCCGGAGTTCAACTCCGGCACCCCTTCTCGTTCGTGGTATCACTATCTGTTGATTGCGGCGAGCATCGTGTTCGCGGCCGTCAGTGTTGGCTTTGTCGGCACGATTCTCTGGAACTCGCTGCCCGAGTGGTCACACCACACCGGCACACTGCTCGGTGGAAGTGGTTGGCAAGCTCCCCTCGGTCCCTTTGGCGGTCTCGCCATGATTGTCGGGACGCTCGAAACGTCGGTCATTGCATTGGTGGTCGCCGTGATCATCGGACTCGGCACGTCGATTTCTATTGTCTTTCTCGTACCCCGGCGCTTCCGCAACGTCATTGCGACGCTCGTGGAACTGCTCGCTGCCGTACCGAGCATCGTCTACGGACTGTGGGGATTCCTCGTCTTGGCACCGTGGATGTTGAACACCGTAGATCCGTTCCTCAATCGCCTCCCCTTCGCCAGGGAAGTCTTTGGCAACTCGAGCCAAGAGTTCGGCACGTCGCTCTTACTCGCGGCCATTGTGCTCTCGGTCATGATCCTGCCGACGTTCGTGGCGATCAGTCGCGAGGTCATTTCGGTCGTACCTCAGGACCTAATTGAGGCGAGCCTTTCGCTCGGAGCGACCAAGTGGCAGGTGATTCGCGAAGTGGTGCTGCCGACCGCCAAAATCGGCCTCGTCGGTGCGACGTTCCTCGCCTTGGCCCGGGCAACGGGTGAAACGGTTGCGGTGGCGCTCGTCGCCGGCGGCGTTGCCAACACCCAGTTTCACCTGCTCTACCCTGGCACGTCGATCGCGTCGTGGATCGCGACGGAGTTCGGCGAAGCGCAGGGCAATGAGATAGCGGCACTCATGGCCCTCGGCGTACTGCTCATGATCGTCAACTTCGGTCTGTCGCTCATCAGTCGCGGGTTGGTGTCGCGTCAACGAAAGGTCTTGGCCATCGTATGAGCGACATCACCGAACTCGAAAAGCCGGTCGAAACCGGTCACCAGATGCGCGACGAGATTCGCCAAATTTCGGATCGCGTTCGAGGTCGTCGCCAACTACGTTCTCGCATCATGGTGACGTTGTGCGCGACCGCCCTGTCGGTCACTGCGGTGCCCCTCTTCCTCTTGTTGTATCAGTTGTTTCGCCGGGGGCTCCCCGTTATCTTGCATGCCGGGTTCTTCACGCAACTTCCCCAGACGCCGTCACTCATAACGCCGAACGCCACCGGTGGCGTGTCCAACGCGATTCTCGGCAGTCTGGTCCTCACTCTCTACGCAGCAATAATGGCTATCCCGGTGGGCGTACTGGTGGGCGTCTACCTCGCCGAATCGGACTCGAAACTGGCTGCGTCACTACGAGTGATCGCACAAACCATGGCCGGTGCGCCTTCGATTCTGATGGGCCTCTTCGCCTTCTCATTCGTGGTGCGCGACCTGCATGTGGGATTCTCGGCCATTGCCGGCTCGTTCGCCTTGGCGGTTCTCATGCTGCCCGTCATCGTGATCTCATCGGAGATCGCCGTACGGGGCGTGCCGAACACGCTCCGCGAGGCCGGTTTGGCGCTCGGCGCCAAGCCGCACAAGGTCTCCTTGAAGATTGTCTTGCCCGCCGCCGTCACCGGAATTGTGACGGGCATCATCCTGGCAATCTCGCGCGCCATCGGCGAGACGGCGCCCGTTCTTTTGGTCATCGGAGGCGGCTACATTAACTCTTGGAAGCCGTTGGACCCTGTTTCTGCTTTGCCGCTCTCGATCTACGAGAACGCCAAATCGGAGTGGCCCAGTTTGCGTACCGAAGTATGGGGTATCGCGCTGGTGCTCGTCGTCTTCGTATTTGTTTTGAGTTTAAGTGCCCGAATTTGGGCCTCGAGAAAGCAACAGGCAAGGTAACCAATGGACCAGGAATTCAAAACTCACGTTGAGACGAAAGTCGCCGATTCAACGCCACCACCCGAGCGCGGTGCGGCCGCGATGCAGTTGAAGGACGTGTCAGTCTCCTTCCACGGTCGAACGGCGGTACGTGACTGCACCTTCGACATTACGAAGAATCGGGTGACCAGTCTCATCGGACCGTCGGGATCGGGCAAGACCACGCTGTTACGTGCGCTCAACCGACTCCACGACCTCACACCGGGCGCCAAAGTCAGCGGTCAAATACTGCTGGAGGGCACCGATATCTATCGTGGCGACATCACGGTCACTGAACTTCGCACGCGCGTCGGCATGGTCTTCCAACGCCCAAATCCGTTCCCCACGATGTCCATCTACGAGAACGCTATTTCGGGACTCCGCTTTAACGGCGTGAAGAAGAAGTCAATTCTCGATGAAGCGGCCGAGTCGTCGCTGAAATCGGCCGCCCTCTGGGATAGCGTGCAGAATCGATTGAAAGTGGCCGCGAGTAACCTCTCCGGTGGCGAGCAGCAGCGTCTTTGCATCGCGCGCGCCCTCGCGATGGACCCCGAAGTGCTCTTGATGGACGAGCCCACGTCGGCCCTGGACCCCATCGCGACCTTGAAAATAGAAGAGTTAATGACCGAGTTGAAGAAACGCGTAACCGTCATTATCGTCACGCACAATATGCAACAGGCCGCGCGAATCTCAGACGACTGCGCCTTCTTGCTCATGGGCGAGGACCGCGCCGGTGAACTCATTGAGTTCGACACCACCCAGAAGATCTTCAATAATCCGATTGATCCCCGCACCCTCGACTACACCCTCGGCCGTTTCGGTTGATGTTTCGCGCTTCATCGGCGCGTGACAAACTAACCGGAACGATATCGACCAGGGGAACGCAATGGGCAGTGAGCTGTGGCAGGAGTCAGCGTCGTCGCTGGCGGCGATGATTCGAAGTGGTGCCACGACCTCTCGCGAGGTCGTCGACGCCCACTTGGCGCGCATCAATGACGTCAACGAGGCCCTCAATGCCGTGGTCGAGGTGCGCCCCGATGAAGTGCGCGCGGAAGCCGACGCCGCTGGCGCCAAACAGAAGTCCGTTGCGCCGTTCGGACCGCTGCACGGCGTCCCCTTCACGATCAAAGTGAACCTGGAGTCGCGGGCTACGCCAGCAACGAGGGGTGCGGGCGGCACGCTCTTTCGTGACGACCTCTGCCTCGACGCTGCCGAAGCAATCGAAAACGTGGTCGGGGCGCTGACGCCCATTGACCCGCGCAACTGATACATGGCGATGGAGGTACGTCCGATCGCACGCGATGACATTCGTGCGGCGATCGCCCTTCTGATCGGCGGATCGTTGACACCCCAGTTCGAACGACCGGAATGCCCCGACGAGTATTGGCTCGCCGTAGTGGAGACTCGCCGGCAGCGCGGCGACGTACTCGTCGCGGAGCACGAGGGCGAGGTGGTCGGCGTCTGTCAGGTCATTGTCTTCCAGCACTTCCAACACGCCGGGGGTTGGTGCGCTGAACTCGAAAGCGTGCACGTACGAAGCGACATGCGCGGTCAAGGCATTGGTGCCCAGTTGCTCGCCGGCGCCGAAGAGTTTGCGCGTACGCGCGATTGCTACCGCGTGCAGCTCACCAGTCGCAACGTTCGCGGCGACGCCCACCGCTTCTACCTCGCCAATGGCTACGGCCAGACCAGTCAGGGTTTCAAGAAGTTCCTTAGTTGATCTCTCGCAGGTCGCCGTCGTCGACGTTGAAGACGAAACCTCGGACTTCCGTCGTGTCGACGAAGGGGCTCAAACGCAGCGTGGCGACAGTCGAGCGAACGTCCTGGTCCACGTCGCGGTACGCACCAAGTCGAAAGGGTGGTCGCACACCGACGCTGGCCTCGACTTCATTGGCGAGAACTTCTTCTTCGAAGGACTCCAATCCGCAGCGCGTGTGGTGGATCACCATGACCGCGCGGGTGCCGAGCAGGCGTTGACTCAATAACAGCGAGCGAACGGCGTCGTCGCTCGCCAGTCCACCGGCGTTGCGGATGAGGTGGGCCTCACCCAAATTCAGTCCGAGGGCGCCGAAAAGGTCGAGTCGAGAGTCCATACACGTCAACACCGCCAAGTGGAGTTGTGGCGACGTGGGCATTTCGCGGTGTCCGTGCCGTTCGACGTAGGCGCGGTTGTGGGCCACCAGTTCATCGATCACGCTCATTCGTCAATCCTACGAAATCGCACGGCTGAGAATTTCACAATCGCTACGCTCGACGGGGGAGGTAGTTATGAACAGCATGGATGAGATTCGTGAAGAGTTGCGTGAGCCGGCCCAGGACCTGCGAGAGATGATTCCTGAGGTGATGAAGAGTTTCGCCGCCTTGTCGGCCGCTTCATCGGCGGAAGGTGAACTGTCGCGACTCACGAAGGAGCTTCTCGCCTTGGTGATCTCGGCCACGCGCGAGTGTGATGGTTGCATCGTCGCCCACACGAGGGGCGCCCTTCGCGAAGGGGCGACGCGTCAACAGATCGCCGAAGCCGTGGGCGTGTTGATCGCGCTCAATGGGGGACCGGGCACCGTCTGGGGTCCGCGGGCCCTCCACGCCTACGACGAAGCGGTGGCCGCTCGAACGTCGTAGTTGCCGCAGCGGATTGCTTGATGGCGAGATTGACGCGGAACAACTGGATCGGTGTATTGGCGGAGTTTCATGTCCGAGTTGTTGAAGTAATTCGTAGAGCAGCTTCGAGATCTCGTCGCGCGTCGGTCTTTAGCCGCCAAGCGTGACGTCCTGATCTTGGTACCACTTCAGTGCATCGTGGAACTGGTCGAGTGAGAAGTTCGGCCACAGTTCGTCGACCACGTAAAAGTCGGCGTAGATCGACTGGATGGGTAAGAACCCACTGAGTCGGCGGCCACCGCCCCAACGCACGATCAGGTCGATCCTTGAGATGTCGACCGACGCGATGCCGTCAGCGACGTTGTGTGGCTTGCTCGCGTCGAAGTTCAAGAGTGAGTGGTTGAGGTCCCAGCTCCAGCCGTAGTTCACGAGGAAGTTGACTTTGATGCGGCCTTTCCCGATCCGGGTCCGTGTTGTGTAGCGTTTCAGTTCCTCGGGAAAATACACGGAGTTTGTGTTCCCCACCACCAGTAGATCGGCGTCCTTTTTCTCCAACTCGGCCACCGCCTCCACGCACGCGGCGCGGAAGGCGTCAATTTGAGGACCCGGACGTTTCGTGTTGTCGACGGTGAAGCCGTAGAAGGTGATCTCGGGGATACCTAACGCCAGGCACTCGGTGTACAACTCCAATCCGGGCTGCAGCCCGAAGTGATAGCCGTCCTGTTTTTCATAGCCTTGGCCCTGAGCCCAACGCCGATTGCCGTCTGGAATGATCCCGACGTGTTGAGGGAGTCGCATTGCCATGGCGGCCCTAGTGGCTGTACTGCATATGTTTGATGCCGTTGATGAAGCGCGACGCCAACTGCGACGGCGTCCCAATCGAGTGGATGTCGGGGTGTCGACGAAGTAACTCTCGGAACATCACGGTGATTTCGCGTCGCGCGAGGTGGGCGCCGAGACAAAAGTGCGGGCCCGGCGCGCCGAAGCCGTAGTGATCATTGGGTGTCCGTCCGACGTCGAAGACATCGGGGTCCTCAAAGATGTCTTCGTCGCGATTCGCCGAACTGTAGAACAAGAGGACCTTGTCGCCCTTGGCGAGTTCGAAGTTCGAAAGGGTGTAGTTCTCAGCCAGCGTGCGGCGCATCCAGATCACCGGCGAGGCCCAACGAACGATTTCATCGGTTGCGGTCTTCGCGAGTCCCTCGTAGTCGGCGAGCAGTCGGGCCTTCTGATCGGGATGTTCGGTGAGCGCGTGCAGTCCGTGCGCGATCGCCGTGCGCGTCGTTTCGCTGCCGGCCGTCACCAGTAACACGAAGAATGATGCCAGTTCTTGTTGCGTGAGTTTCTCCGTTTCGATCTCGGCGTTCACGAGCGCGCTCGTGATGTCATCAATCGGATTGTCAATTCGATACTTTCCCAATTCTTCCATGATTGCCGTGAGGGCGGCACCTGATTCGAGCAACGCCACGATCGGGTCCTGGCCCTCAGGAATGATGTCGGGGTCACCATTGGAGAGGATGATGTTCGAGTGGCGCAGGACCGTCGCATACTCACTCGGCGGCACGCCCATCATGTCGCAAATGATCTCGAGCGGAAACGGCGCCGCAACGTCAGTAATGAAGTCCCCGGAGCCATCCGTTCGCGAACGTTCGATGATCTCATCGGCTTTTCGTTCAATCGAGTCCTCGACCGCGCGGACGTTGCGAGGATTGAAAGCATTGGACACAATTCGCCTGAGGCGAGCGTGCTTCGGGTCATCCGTTGAGATCATGCCGGAGAAGTACTCCACCATCTCGCTCGGCAGGTCCATCTCCGAGACCGCACCGGGTCCCGAGAGGAAGACCTCCGGGTGTCGCGAGGCGGTCTGGACGTCGCGGTACTTGGTGACCGCATAGAAACCGTCACCCTTCGGAAACTCAATGGCCGAACCTTCGATGAGTGGTTCTTCGTAGTGCGAGATTGGGCGTTCACGGCGTAACACTGCGAACGCGGCCTCCCGATCGGCCCACGGTCGGCGCCAGAACTCCATGTCGGACAAGTTGATCGAATCGGCGGTCCAGGACTCGTTCGTTTCCATACGCCAAATCGTACCGATTTGAACGCGGCGTCACGTGCCCGTCGTTTCACGGCAGACTGGGTCTATGGAAGAACTGACCGACCAGGAACGCTCCAGTCGTCTGAAGGCGCTCAATGCGCTGCTCGACCTCATGCGTCCCTCGGTGCAGGCCGACGGCGGTGACTTGGTGCTCATCCGCGCTGACGTCGAGACTGGCGTCGTCGAGGTGCAACTGCAAGGTGCGTGCTCGAGTTGCGCGATCTCGTCGGACACCCTGCAGGGCGGCGTGACCAGGATCCTGACTGATCGGCTGGCTTGGGTCACTGAGGTCGTCGGTGGTGTCGACGACTCAATGGACCCCGAAGACTCCATGTCGCTCGGTGTCGGCGGGTACGTACCGCGCTATCGCCAGCTGTAGAGATTCCCACGGCGCTTGTCGCGATGAAAAGTCAGTAGATTTCAAATTGCACGCCGATTCCTCGTGAAGAGAACGAAGAGCGGAACGGGGGAGAGCTCGCGATGAAAACCAGACTGGGATTCAGATTCGTTCGCGGCAATCGGTGGCAGAGGCCCGACCAAATTCTCAACAAGAGCGAGGCCGAGTCCATGAAGGTCGATGAGGTGACGAGCAACGCCGACGCGCGCTACGACGCGATGACCGACGAAGAGCGCGAGAAGTATTACGTGAAGCCGAGCCTAAAGACGAAGATAGTAAAGGCGCTACGCGGTCAATAACGTCAATCGCGAATCTTGAGTTCGCGTCCGCTCACGAGGAAAGAATCCTCGACACTTCTTCGAGTCGTTCCGGTACCAGTCGCCACCACATCCACCGACCTCGCCTTTCACCGATGATGAGACCCGCTTCCGCGAGAATCCTGGTGTGGTGCGAGATAGTGGGTTGGCTCTTATCCAGTGGCCCTTCGAGGGCGCAGCTGCAAACCTCGCTCTCGGCTGCGACGAGTGACAGCATGCGAAGACGCACGGGATCACTGAGGGCGCCAAAGATCTGAGCGATGTCAACGGCTTCGACCTCAGACATCGCAATAGCCGTCAACGGACTACAGCAACTGACGACGTCCTCGTCAATGGAGATGGTCTTCGGGGGTGACATGACGTTCATTGTACTATTGACAAGCATCGATGTGACAACTACTCTTCTCATTGACGAATGTCAATTTAAAGGAGATCGAAGTGTCGAGATTGCAACTGGCTCTGAACGTGTCAAACCTTGACGAAGCGGTAGATTTCTACACCAAATTCTTCAAGACCGAGCCGACGAAAGTGCGTCCCGGCTACGCCAACTTCGCCATCGCGGAACCGCCGCTGAAGTTGGTGCTGTTCGAGAACTCCGGTGACCCGGGCACGATCAATCACCTCGGCGTCGAAGTCTCGACAACGGGTGAAGTGCAAGATGCCACTCAATACCTCTCGAATCAAGGGTTCGTGACCGACATCGAGGAAAAGACGACCTGTTGCTTCGCGGTGCAGGACAAGGTGTGGGTCGACGGTCCCGATTCCTCGCGGTGGGAGGTTTATACCGTGCTCGCGGACGCGAGCGACTCCCCATCGGTGGCTGGCGACTCGACCTGCTGTGCGAGCGAGTCACACGTGACATCCGACGTCGCCCCGTGCTGCTGAGACCCCGGCGATTGAGCGTAACGGTTCGATCATGAGTGACGCGGTGTCAGAGTTCGTCGAGAACGGCCTGGCCGCTCCCGTCATCAAGCGCCTTTCGTTCCTTGACCGGTTCTTGCCGGTCTGGATCGTCGTGGCGATGGCCGTGGGCATTGGTCTCGGGCGAGCCGTGCCGAGCCTCAACACGCACCTCAATGCCGTGCAGGTCACGTCGGGAACGTCGTTGCCCATCTTCATCGGTCTCCTCGTCATGATGTATCCGGTCCTGGCGAAGGTCCGTTACGACCGACTGGGGACCGTCACCCGAGACCGCAGGCTGTTGGTTGCATCACTCGTCCTCAATTGGCTCGTTGGTCCGGCGGTCATGTTCACGTTCGCCTGGCTCTTGTTGCCCGATCTGCCCACCTATCGGACGGGGCTCATCATTGTGGGCTTGGCGCGCTGCATCGCAATGGTGTTGATCTGGAACGATCTCTCGGGGGGCGATCGCGAAGCGGCCGCCGTGCTCGTGGCGCTCAACTCCCTCTTCCAAATCGTTGCCTTTTCATTGCTCGGCTACTTCTATCTGGAACTTCTTCCGAAATGGCTTGGGCTCAGCACTCAGGGTCTTCATTTGTCGGTATGGAAGATCGCCGAGACCGTCGCCATCTTTCTCGGGATACCGCTCCTCGCTGGCTACCTCACGCGAACAGTTGGCGAGCGCCTTCGAAGTCGAGAGTGGTACGAGTCCAAATTCCTCCCTCGGCTCGGCCCCTTCGCTCTCTACGGGCTCCTCTATACCATCGTCATCCTCTTCGCTCTCCAGGGGCACACGATCACGTCGCGGCCGGGCGACGTCGCGCGCATAGCCCTGCCGCTGCTTTGTTACTTCGCCATCATGTGGTTTGGTTCGTTCGCGCTTGGTCGTTCGCTCGGGCTTGCGTACGATCGAACCGCCACGCTGGCATTCACCGCTGCCGGTAACAACTTTGAGCTGGCGATCGCGGTGTGCATCGGTGTCTTTGGCGTCACGAGTGGCGAAGCTCTCGCCGGCGTCGTTGGTCCCCTCATCGAGGTGCCGGTACTCGTCGCCCTGGTCTACGTGTCGTTGTGGGCGAAACGTCGATACTTCGACCCGCTCGAGACCGTTGAAGGAGCCCCATGACCGACCGTCCCACCGTCCTGTTCCTGTGCGTGCACAACGCCGGAAGGTCGCAGATGGCGGCGGCGTTCGCCCGTGAATCGGGAGGCGACCGAGTCGTCGTCCACTCGGCTGGCTCGGCGCCGGGCGAAGTGCTGAATCCCGCGGTCGTCGAAGTGATGAGGGAAAAAGGCATCGACATTTCCAATGAAGCGCCGCGAAAGTTGACTGACGAGATGGGACTCGACGCCGACGTCATTGTGACGATGGGATGCGGCGACGCGTGTCCCGTGTATCCGGGTAAGCGATACGTGGATTGGGACCTGACTGATCCGGCCGGCAAAGAAGTCGACGAGGTCCGTCAGATCCGTGACGACATCGAACAGCGAGTTCGGGGTCTCATCAACGATCTTCTCTCAAGTTGACCTCTTCACGCAAACCGAAGCGATGACTGACACCCGACGGTGGCGCGACCTGCACCCGTGGAGATCGTCAAGCGTGGTGATCGAAAGACTCACACTTTTTTCGGCTTCGGCTCCTTCGGCAGACCGAGTGCGCGCTCACCAATGATGTTGCGCTGAATCTCCGCCGTGCCGCCCCAAATCGTCTCGGAGCGCGAGAAGAAGAACGAGCCCTGCAGCTCTGAGACCGGATAGTCGGCCCGCCCGCGACGGCTTCCCGCCACTGAACCTTCGACCCCACCTTTGCCGGTGAGAATCTGACCTTCCATGCCGAGCACATCGATGCCGAGGTCCATCATCGCTCGGTGCGCCTCCGACCAGAACATCTTGTTGCAAGCACCGAGCAGCGCCGTGTTGTGCGCGCCATTCAATGAGTCGGTTAGGGAGCGGTAGCCATTGATCTGCATGATCTTGACTTTCTGCCACGCTCGCACGAGGTTGTCACGTACGAGTTCGTCATCGCTCTTGCCATTACGCTTCGCATCGCTGACAATGTCGTCCCACTCCTTGAGGAACCGGCGGTATCCCGTCGTCGACGAGGATCCGCGTTCGAATCCCAGCGTCGTCATGGCGACCTTCCAGCCGTTGTTGACGCCGCCGACGGCGTTATTCTTCGGGCACTTTGCGTTCGTGAAGAAGACTTCGTTAAAGTCGGCCGAGCCGTCCACCTGGATGATCGGACGAACCTCGACACCCTCTTGGTGCATTGGCACCAAGAGGTAGCTAATTCCGGCGTGCTGGGGTGCGTCGGGATCGGTGCGCACCATTAAGAACACATAGTCGGCGTGCTGGGCTTGACTGGTCCACACCTTCTGACCATTGATGACCCACTCGTCGCCGTCGAGGACGGCACTCGTCTTCAGACTGGCGAGGTCCGAGCCGGCGTCGGGCTCGGAGAAGCCCTGACACCAGGCAATCTCGCCGTGGAGGATGCCGGGGATGAACTCCCTCTTCTGTTCTTCGGTGCCCCACTGGAGAATCGTCGGGCCGACCAGCGTGTCACCGAAGAAGTCGGCGCGCATGGGCGCACCGGCCTTGGCGAACTCTTCGTTGAGGACGACCTGCTGGATGAGGGTGAGGCCCTTGCCCCCATATTCGACGGGCCAGCCCGCGCAGATCCACCCGCCGGCGAAGAGTTTGGCGTTCCACGACTCGTTGAAAGCCCGACGTTCGTCCGGGCTCATCGCAAAGCCGTCGTCGAACCAGCCTTGTGGCAGGTTCTCTTCGAGCCAGGCGCGTACTTCCTTGCGAAATGGTTCGGTCTCAGTGGGGTAGTTCAAGTCCATTACCGCATGGTAGCCAGCCCGGAGGCCCCACTTCTCGGCCATTTGTGCCCCCTTCTGAATTCGGCGAGAATAGAGGACCCACAATTGTGAAAGTTGCCCCGTGTCTCGTACCCTCCGCCAGACCATCAATGAGACGAAGGCGTCCTGGCAGCGCTCGACGACCATTCCAATCCCGTCGCTCCGGCCCGCTCGACCGGCGGAAGAGGGCAAGTATCGCGTTGCCTTTCTCATCTACCGGGGCAATCCCCGG
>Ga0208586_1000253_pt1 | contig 20548 bp, 18 predicted proteins | sample NGESurshal072012_6_FD_184471 | JGI IMG/M metagenome (GOLD analysis project Ga0208586, IMG submission 184471) | Arctic peat soil microbial communities from Barrow, Alaska - NGEE Surface sample 53-3 shallow-072012 (SPAdes) | ecosystem: Environmental > Terrestrial > Soil > Wetlands > Peat ... | reverse complement strand
ATAGGAAGCGAGCATCTGCGGATCGGCGGCCAGCGCATCAAACGCTCTCTCGGCGTCCGCGAGCAACTGGTCGTCGTCGGCTGCGTGGACCAATTCAGCGACGACATCCCCAGTCGAGCCGCCCCGCCTCGCGCCGAGCGCCTTTAGAAGATCGCGCGTCTCAATAGATACACGGATAGTGGTACTGGCCATGTAGACGTACAGTATACATCGTGAGATGGTCACGCCCGCTTGGACGTTTAGCGCCCGCCGGCCATCGCCGGCAGGATCACAACCGTGTCCCCGTCGCCGACCGCCGTGTCCAACCCATCCAACACCCGGACGTCCTCGTCGTTGAGATAGACGTTGACGTAGCGGTTTAGCTCGCCGTCCTCGGCGAACAGCTGGTCGGCGGTGGCAGGATGGGTGTCGGCCAGGTCGCGGAGGATCTCGCCTACGTTGCCGCCGGAGGCGGATACCTCGCGCTCGCCGCCGACGGAGGGGCGCAGTACCGGTGGGATCTTGATCTTGGCCATCGACCGCGGAAGGCTACCCTGCTGCGGCGCAGAACGCGTCGTAATCGGGAAAGACGCCCATCTCCTCGTCGGAAATCTCCTCCGGCGGGCGCGAGCAGATCGGGCAGTCGGGGTCGCGGTGGACCTTGACCTCGGTGAGGGTGGCGGCCAGGGCGTCGTACAAGAGCAGGCGCCCGATCGCGGGGTCCCCGATGGAGAGGATCAGCTTGACAACCTCGGTGGCCTGCAGGAGGCCCATCGTGCCGGGCAGCACGCCGAGCACGCCGTTGGCCCCGCACGAGGGGGCAAGCTCGGCGGGTGGGGGCTCGCGGAACAGGCAGCGGTAGCAGGGGCCCTCGTAGGGCTTGAACACGGACAATTGACCGTCGAAGCCCAGGATCGAGGCGGAGACTACGGGGATCTGTAGGCGCACGGTGGCGTCGTTGAGCAGGTAGCGGGTGGGGAAGTTGTCGACGCCGTCGACGATCACGTCGTAGCCGGCGATGATCTCCATGATGTTGGAGGCGTCGAGGCGCACTGGGTACTTGACGACTTGGACGTCGGGGTTGAGCGCGTGGATCGACTCCTCGGCGGAGTCGACCTTGGGGATGCCTACTCGCTGGGTGGAGTGGATCACTTGGCGCTGCAGGTTGGAGAGGTCGACGACGTCGTCGTCGACGATGCCCAAAGTGCCTACGCCGGCCGCGGCAAGATACAACGCGGTCGGCGAGCCGAGGCCGCCGGCGCCTAGCAGGAGAACCTGGGCGTCGAGGAGCTTCTGTTGGCCCTCGGTGCCGATCTCGGGGATCAGGAGGTGGCGCGAGTAGCGGTCGCGCTGCTCGGCGGTCAAGGTGCGGGGCACGTCGACGTCGTAGCCGCGGTCCTTCCACAGGGCGATGCCGCCGGTCATCGACTCGACGTGCTCGTAGCCCAAATCGTCGCGGAGGGTGCGGGCGCCGTAGGCGGAGCGGTTGCCCGAGGCGCAGTAGAGGATGACGTGGGCGGAGCGGTCGGGCACGATGCCCTCGATGCGGGTCTCAAGGTAGGAGCGCGGCACGTGCTTGGCGCCCGGGAGCAGCCCGGAGGCGAGCTCCTCGGCCTCGCGGACGTCGATGATCGTGACTCCCTCTTGCAGGAGCTCGTTGACCTGGGAGGGGTCGATCTCGTCGATTTCGGACTTCACCTGGCGCAACAGGTCCGCGCTTGACGGGCTCATTGGAAAACTCCTGAATTGCGGTCGGGATTCATGGGACTTCACAAAGTGTAGCGAGGGGAGCGTGGGTTTTGAATGGGTCTCCTAGGCTGCACACGTGCTACCCCGAAACCGCTACCTGCTGCCGGCCGTCTCGACCCTGCTGGCGATCGCGTTGGTGGGAGTGCTCGTGCTGGGGGCCTCCAAAGCGGGCCATTCGAACACTGGACAAGCTGGTGCATTCGACGGGGCGGCGATTCCGGGGGACGTGAAGGCGCCGGACTTCACGCTGACCGATGGCGACGGGCGGGAGGTCTCGCTGGACTCTCGCGCCGGTCGGGTGACGATGCTGGTGTTCCTGGCGGGGGGCGCGCCGTCGCGGCTGGGGGCGGACTGTAGGGCGTGCGTACTGGCGGCCCAGCAGGTGCGGGGAGCACTGGATGAATTGGAATCCCACCCACCCCGCAAAGCGGACGTGCGGACGATCTTCGTGAGCGGCGCCCTGGGGCCGGCGGGAGGCTCGAACGGACTGTTGGCGCAGGCGTCACTGTCCTCCCGCGCGGAATATCTGACGGGGGGTGAGGTTGAGGTGGGGAAGGTGTGGCGTGCGTATCGGATCGACCTGCCCTCCTCCAATAGTTCCAAGGCGGAAGCGGCGGTGACCGTGGTGCTGATCGATCGGCATGGCTTCGAGCGGGTGGCGTTTGGGATCGAACAGCTGACGCCCGAAGGCCTCAGTCATGACGTGAGGCTGCTCGAACGCGCCTGACACCCGCGTCCCTTGAGCCACCGCCCGCCCGTCGGGCCGAATCCAAGCGCCTGATACCCTAGTCCCCAGGTAGGTATTGACCGGATGATGTTCTCTACAAAGGCCGAGTACGGCGTGAGGGTGATGGTGGAGCTGGCCCGCAGGGCCGGAGAGTGCACCGACGACACGGAGTCGGTGGTCCCGCTGGCGGAGATCGCCGAGCACGACGGGATGCCGCTTGCCTACCTGGAGCACCTCGTCGCGCGCTTGCGCAAGGCCGGCCTGATCGACAGCAGGAGGGGGTCGCGTGGCGGCTACATGCTCGCTCGCCCTGCCGCGGAGATCACGATGGCCGAGGTGGTCGAGGCTTTGGAGGGCTCGATCGCGCCGATCGAGTGCATTTCCCAGAGCGCGGACGGCAGCATCGTGTGCTCGCGGGAGTCCGATCCGGCCCATGTGTGCCCGACCAAGTTGCTTTGGACGAGGGTGCGCGGCTCGATCGTGCAGACGCTGCAGGAGACGACACTCGCCGATCTGCTCGTAACGCACCGCGGCTCGCCCCCCTCGGACTCCATCCCAGCGCCCCTCCCACCTCCCCCGGCTGCTACCGCTTTGTCCGCATCGCCCTAGTCCCCGTCCCCGCATAGAGCAAAGGAACCATGGCTGACCTCGAAATCAAGAACCTGCACGTGCGCACCGAGGATCGCGAGATCCTGAAGGGCGTCGATTTGACCATCGAGAAGGGCGAGATCCATGCCCTGATGGGCCCCAACGGGTCGGGCAAGTCGACGCTCGCCAACACGCTGCTCGGCCACCCCTCCTATGAGGTGACCGAGGGCACGATCGTGTTCAAGGGCGAGGACATCACCGAGGCCGAGCCGCACGAGCGCTCCAAGGCCGGGCTGTTCCTGGCCTTCCAGTATCCGGTGTCGATCCCGGGCGTGTCGGTCGCGAACTTCTTGCGCATGGCGATCAATGCCAAGCAGGACGAGCCGATCAAAGTGAAGGAGTTCGGGGTCAAGCTGCAGCACGCGATCGAGCTGCTCGACGTTGACCGGGCCTTCACCTCCAGGCACCTCAACGATGGCTTTTCCGGCGGCGAGAAGAAGCGCGCGGAGATCCTGCAGATGGCGATGCTCTCACCCGACGTGGCGATCCTGGATGAGACCGACTCGGGCCTTGACATCGACGCGCTCAGGACGGTCGCCGAGGGGGTCCAGAAGCTGCATGACGAGCAGGGACTGGGCGCGCTGATCATCACCCACTATCAGCGCATCCTGCATTATGTGAAGCCTCAGTTCGTGCACATTTTGATGGACGGGCGCATCGTCCTGGAGGGCGGTGTGGAGCTGGTGGAGCGCTTGGAGCGCGAGGGGTATGACCAGATCCGCCAGGAGGTGGGCGCTGATGTCCGATAGCCGGCGCCATACTGCGTCCTCCCTCGCTCGTGTGCAAAGCACACTTCGCTCAGTGCGTCCTTGTCTGGCTTGGCTCTCGAACCTCAGCGCGGGCGCGGGTTATGACGATGTCTGAGGTCGCGGTCAAGCCGGGGCGCCACCGCGAGGCGTCCCTCTACCACGCGCTTCACGGAGCCGGCGACGGCGACGGTCGCACGCTTGCCGAGCTGCGCAGCGCGGCGCTGGCGGCTTACGACCGCAGCGAGCTGCCGATCTGGCGCCGCTCGGGCTTTTGGACGACTACGTTCGCCGAGCTCGACGAGGGGTTGCTCGATCGTGACGGGACGGCTCTCACCGATACCCCCCACGCGCGCGCGCAGGGTGTCCCCAATTTTGTGGCAACCGCCATCCCCGACCGCCCCAGGGCGGGCCGGATCGTGCAGGTCGACGAGTCGGTCGTCCACGTCGAGCTCGACCCGGCGCTGGCCCGGCAAGGCGTGATCCTGTGCTCGCTGGAAGAGGCCGCGGAGGAGCACACCGAGCTGTTCGAGGCTTGGTACTCCAAGCGGTTGACGATCGATAGGCACAAGCTGGAGGCCGCCAACGCCGCTTTTTGGAGCGGCGGGGCGTTCCTGTATGTGCCCGACGGCCTGCAGGTCGCAGACCCGTTCGAGGTCGTCTATGCGATCTCGGGTCCGGGCGTGGCTCAGTACGGGCGCACGCTGGCGATCGGCGGCAAGAGCAGCGACTTCAAGCTGCACGAGCACGACCTGGCCGCGGACTTCGGCGAGCAGGACGCGAGCGATGCGGGAGACGAGCACGTCAAGAATCAGTCCCTGCATGCCGGCGCTTTCGAGCTGTACCTCAAGGACAACGCCCGCTGCCGGCTGGCCCAGGTCCAAGATTGGGGCAACGGCGAAGTGTTCGACGCTTCGACCCGCTTCGTGGGCGTGGGCCGAGACGCCTATTGCCATTGGCTGCCGGCTCTGCTGGGCGGCCACCTGGTGCGCCACCACCTCGAGCTCGCCGTCACCGAGCCGGGCGGCGACATGGCCTTCAGGGGGCTGTTCTTCACCGAAGCCAAAGAGCACTTGGACACGTTTGCCGTGGATCTGCACGAGACCGGCCCCAGCGGCGGCGACGTGCACTGGCGCGGCGCGGCCACCGGGCAGAGCAGGGCCAGCTTCGAGGGCCTGATCCAGATCGATCCGGGCGCACAGAAGACGCATACCTACCTGCAGATCCACACGATGATGCTCTCGCCCAAGGCCCGCCTGGACGCGATCCCCTCGGTGCTCGTGTCAGCCGACGACGTATCGGCCTCGCATGGAGGGACGGTGGGCGAGCTGGACGAGGCCTCGATCTTCTACATGGCCACTCGCGGCCTGGACCGCCCCACCGCGGTGAGGCTGCTCGTCGAGGGGTTCTTCGAGCCGGTGCTCGGACAGCTCGAGGACGAGCCCTTGGAAGAGCTGGTGCGCGGCAAGATCGCCGCCAAGCTGGCCCGCGCCAAGGACGACATCGAGGCTTACGCGACCGCAAGGTAGCGCGGAGGCGGCGCGGAGGTTATATGTCTTTTTTTGAAATTCACCATCGCATATACATTTTGTGAAGACCATTGTGAATTCCACAAAAAGCATTACAACACCCATCCCTCCGGAGCCTGCCGCGGTCGCGTCCGACGCGGCCGGCCACGCCCTGAATGTGCGCGGCGACCTCCCCCCGGAGCCTGCCGCGGTCATCTCCGACGCGGCCGGCCACGCCCTGGACGTGCGCGGCGACTTCCCCATCCTCGCCCGCGAAATCGAGGGCAAGCCGCTCGTGTACCTCGACTCGGGCGCGACCTCGCAGAAGCCGCAGACGGTGATCGAGGCGATGGACGCCTACTACTCCGAGCGCAATGCCAATGTGCACCGCGGCGTCTATCCCCTCGCCCAGCAGGCCGACGCGGCCTACGACGGGGCGCGCGCGAAGGTCGCGGGCTTCGTGGGCTGGGATCCGAAAACGACGATCTTCACCAAGAACGTGACCGAGGCGATCAACCTCGTCGCCTACGCCTGGGGCCGCGCCAACGTGGGGCCCGGCGACGCGATCGTGACGACACAGATGGAGCACCACGCCAACATCGTGCCCTGGCAGCAGCTGTGCAAGGCCCAGGGCGCGCAACTGCGCTACCTGGAGGTGAACGAGCGCGGCGAAATCTCCTTGGACCAGCTCGACCGCGAGCTGGCCAAGGGCAACGTCAAGCTGGTGGCCTTCACCCACATCTCCAACGTGCTCGGCACGATCCTGCCCGTCGCCGAGATGGTCGCCCGCATACGCGCGACCGGCGCGCTCTCGCTGATCGACGGCGCGCAGGCGGTGCCCCACATGCCCGTCGACGCACGGGCGATCGACGCCGACTTCTACGCGTGGACCGGCCACAAGGCGCTGGGGCCGACCGGCATCGGCGTATTGCACGGCCGCGCCGAGATCCTGGAGCAGATGGAGCCCTTCCTGACAGGCGGCGACATGATCGCCTCGGTCAGCTTCGAGGGCGCCACCTGGAACGAGCTGCCCTACAAGTTCGAGGCGGGCACCCCCCCGATCGCCGAGGCGGTCGGCCTCGGCGCCGCCGTCGACTACCTCCAGGAGCTCGGCATGGACCGTGTGAGAGATCACGAGCGCGAGTTGACCGCCTACATGCTCGCGCGCCTGGGAGAGGTTCCCGGCCTGCGCTGCGTAGGCCCGCCCGAGGCCGAGCATCGCGGCGGGCTGGCGTCGTTCACGATCGAGGGCATGCACGCCCACGACATCGCCGAGCTGGCCTCGCGCGAGGGCGTCTGCGTGCGGGCAGGCCACCACTGCGCCCAACCTCTGATGCGCTGCCTGGGGGTGTCGGCCACCGCCAGGGCCAGCGTGGGCGTGTACAACGACAGGCACGACATCGACGCCCTGGTAGATGCGCTGCTCGCCGGCAGACGCGTGTTCCAGCTCGCTTGAACCGGTACGCACGAACGACCATCCCAATACACACGCACCCGAAAAGACAAAGCTAATGGACGACCTGTACCGCGATTACATCCTCGACCACTACAAGCGCCCGCGCAATTTCGGCGAGCTCGACCCTCACGACATGGAGGGGCTCGAGCACAACCCCCTGTGCGGCGACGAGCTGGGCGTGCACATCAAGGTCAAGGACGGCAAGATCGAGGACCTGCGCTTCCACGGCCACGGCTGCGCGATCTCCCAGGCGTCGGCTTCGATTTCCTCGGAGGAGCTGGTCGGCATGCCACTGGAGGAGGTCGGCAAGCTCGACGCCGACTGGGCGATCGACCTGCTCGGGATCCCCGTCTCGGCCACTCGTCGCAAGTGCGCCCTGCTGGGCCTGAAGGTCGTCAAGGGCGCCGTCACCGGCGACAACAGCTGGCCCGTCAGCCGGGGCACGTGACCGCGATACAATTCCTAGTCCACAGCACAGGATTCACAAAGGGAGCCCTATGGCGACGCTAGACCAGACGAAGATCGCAAAGCCCAGCCCGATCGTCGAGGACGAGCAGGGGCAGCTACTCGCGCGCAAAGGCATCTCGCGCGAGGTGGTGCGCGAGCTCTCCAAGGTCAAGGGCGAGCCCCCCTGGATGGCCGAGAAGCGCGTCAAGTCGCTTGAAATCTACGAACGCAAGCCGATCCCGACGTGGGGTCCCGACCTCAGCGGTCTGAACCTGGACGAGCTGGTGCTCTACTCCCCCCCGACCGCCGGGCGCTTCAACTCCTGGGACGACGTACCCGAGGAGATGAAGAAAACGTATGAGGATCTCGGCATCCCCCAAGCCGAGCGCGAGCAGCTCGCCGGCGTCGTCGGCGTGTGGCGCCAGGAGCCCGTATACGAGGGCCTCAAGGAAGAGTACGCCAAGCTCGGCATCCTCTTCTGTTCGATGGACACGGCCATCACGAAGTACCCGGACCTGGTGCAGAAGTACTTCATGAACAAGTGCGTGCCGCCGCAGGACAACAAGTTCAGCGCGCTACATGGCGCCGTGTGGTCGGGCGGCTCGTTCCTGTACGTCCCCAAGGGCGTCAAGGTGGACCTGCCTTTGCAGGCCTACTTCCGCATGGAGGGCGCCGGCGAGGGCACCTTCGAGCACACGCTGATCATCGCCGACGAGGGCTCGGACGTGAACTACATCGAGGGTTGCACCGCCCAGACGTATTCGGTCAACTCGATGCACTCCGCGGTCGTCGAGATCTTCGTGCACGAGGGCGCCAAGGCACGCTACACGACCGTCCAGAACTGGTCCAAGGACGTCTACAACCTCAACACCAAGCGAGCCATCGTGGACGCCGAGGGCACCGTCGAGTGGGTCGGCGGCTCGATGGGCGCCAAGTACGTGATGCTCTACCCCGGCTCGTTCTTGATGGGCGAGGGCGCCCGCGCCGACCACCTCAACGTCGGCGTGGCGGGTAAAGGCGTGCACAAGGACACCGGCGCCAAGGTGGTCCATCTCGCGCCCAACACGACCTCCAACATCCTCGCCAAGTCGATCTCCAAGGACGGCGGGATCATGGGCTACAGGGGTCTCGTCAAGATGGGCGCCAACTCCGCCGGCTCCAAGGCCAGGGTCCAGTGCGACGGCCTGATGATGGACGGCGAATCCAGGTCTGACACGTGGCCCGACATCCAGATCCAGAACCCCAACGTGGCGGTCGCCCACGAGGCCACGGTCGGTCGCATCTCCGACGACCAGCTCTTCTACATGGGCTCGCGCGGCTTCACCGAGGACGAGGCCGCCGCGATGATCGTCAACGGCTTCATCGAGCCGGTCACCAAGGAGCTGCCGATGGAGTACGCGGTCGAGCTCAACCGTTTGATTCAGCTGGAGATGGTCGGCTCCATAGGTTGAGTGACGCGCCGCTCAGGGGCCTGTTCATGCGTGCGCCTGTCGACACCATTCCAGCGCCATCGTTTCTGACGCATCTGCGCTGGGTCAACTCGAAGCCGTTGCGCCTGGACCGGCTGCGGGGAAGGCCGCTGCTGGTCGAGTTCTGGGACTTCTGCCTGCAGAGTTCGATGCGCACGCTGCCGTACATGAAGGCATGGCACGAGCGCTACGAGCCCGAGGGGCTGCAGGTGGTGGGTATCCACTCCGCCGGATCCGAGCGCTCCCGCGAGCGCCGAGCTGTCCAGGCGGCGATCGAGCGATTGGGAATCGCCTATCCCGTGCTACTCGACCCCGACCTTGAGATGTCGCGCGAGTACGAGAACCGGGGCTGGCCGGCTCGCTACCTGTTCGACGGCAACGCGCGCCTGTTCGAGTACCACTATGGCGAGGGCGGCTACACCGAAACGGAGCTTGCTATCCAGGAGCTGTTGGGCGTCGAGCGCACGCCGCTCGCCCGACTGTCGCCCGCGGACACCCACAGCGTGCCAGCCTCGCCGCACCACACCTACAGGGTGCCGGTCGGCTCGACCTCGGCAGGCTCCAGGGTGTCGAGCAGCCGCAGCAGGAGCGGCGGGGTGGGTGGGCCTTCATCGTCGACGAGCACGGCACCTCCGGGCCAGTAGGGGCTCTCGCCGGGGTTGGCCGTCACGAAGTAGGAATCGTACGTCCAGCAGCCCGCGTTGATCAGGCGCGCCCCGGCCGGCCCACGCCACTCGGCCGCCACATCGTGGGGCCGCTTGCCTGCCGTGTGCCCTCTGGATGCGCCCGGGAGCGTGTGCCTTTCGGGGTACGGGCCGGCGCGGTGGGTATGGCCGAAAATGACATGGGCGTCGCCCAGGCCGAGCCGCGCGGCAACCTCCCCCATCGCACGCAACCCCGCGCGGCGCAGCTCGCTGGTGGAGATGTCGGCGTTGAACGAGCCGAGACCGGCCCGGTTGAGCGCGGCGATCGCGACCGGAAACGCGCCCGCCAGCGCACGCACGCGCAGGTCCCCCCATCCCCTGCTGCCATTGCCGCCCTTCTCGCCCGCCAAGGCCTGCCAAGCACGCACCGTGGTCTGCCCGTTGAGCGTCGATCCGGTCGGGGCTTGGCGTGCCACGGCGTCGATCCAGGCGAACACGGGCGCGGTCACCGCCTCGTAGTCGCCGACGTTTGCGAACTGCTCGCTGGGGCGGCGCAGGGCACGCGCGGTCATGCCGATCCCGAGGCGCTCCATCGTGGGGATCGTGAGATGGCAGTCGAGGTAGTGGCCGTGCGTGGCATATACGTCCGGGCGCAACCACAAGCCGGGAAAGGCGGCGCTCAGCTTGGCCGGCTGGGCCCAGGAGGCGAGCGCCGCCAGCATCTCCGATGCCTCCTCGGCGGCGAAGCGCTGCTCCAAGCCGAGCGGCTCGGGCGCAGGATCTTCATCGCGCCGGGCCGTCCAGGACTCGATCAGGGCATGGTCGTGGTTGCCGGCGACGACCACGACCTCGCGCCCCGCGAACGCGCGCCCCAGATCTTCGAAGAACGGTCGTGCCACGGCCAGGGCATCCCGGCGCGGCCCGTGACGCAGCTCCAACACGTCGCCCAGCAGGACCAGCCGCTCGACGTCGGCCAAAGCCTCGATCAGGGCCGCGCGCGGCCCGGGCCGGCGCAGCACGTCGGCGCCGGTCCCGGCCCCCAGGTGCAGATCCGAGACGACTAGCGTGCGCACACGCCTACATCCACTTTGAGCAGCCCTGCAACGAGCACCTCACGAGGCAGCGGCTGCTGCCTCTCTGATGGGCTTGGGGAGCATGAAGCGAACGTCCTCGCGGACCACATGGAACTCGGAGATGTCCTGCACGCCACGGGCCCGGAAGAAGGCGAGCAGGTCCTGCACGAGGTCGTCGGGGGCGGACGCGCCGGAGCTGATGCCGACCACGCGCTTGCCGGAGAGCCACTCCTCGCGAATCTCGCCGGCGTGGTCGATCAGGTAGGCCTCGGTGCCACAGTCGTGGGCGACCTCGACGAGGCGGACTGAGTTGGAGGAGTTGCGCGAGCCGATCACCAGCATCAGGTCGCAGCCGCCGGCCATCTGCTTGACGGCGGCCTGGCGGTTGGTGGTGGCGTAGCAGATGTCGTCGGTGCGGGGACCGGTTATCGAGGGGAAGCGCTCGTGCAGGCGGGCCACGATCGAGGTCGTTTCGTCGACCGAGAGCGTGGTCTGGGTGACGTAGGCGACTCGCTCGGGGTCCTCTACGACGAGGGCGTCGACATCCTGCTCGTTCTCGACGAGCACGATGTGCTCGGGGGCCTCCCCCATCGTGCCCTGGACCTCCTCGTGGCCGGCGTGACCGACGAGCACGATCGTGTAGCCGTCCTGCGCGAACTTGAGCGCCTCGCGGTGCACCTTGGTCACCAGCGGGCAGGTCGCGTCGATCGTGTCCAGGTTGCGCGCCTTGGCCTCGGAGCGAACCTTGGGCGAGACGCCGTGGGCGGAGAACACGGTCAGGGCGCCCTCGGGCACGTCCGCGATGTCCTCGACGAAGATGGCGCCGCGCTCGGAGAGCTGCTCGACGACGTGCTTGTTGTGGACGATCTGCTTGCGCACGTACACGGGCGGCCCGTGCAGGTCGAGCGCTCGTTCGACCGTTTGCACGGCGCGATCGACGCCCGCGCAGTATCCGCGCGGCGCTGCCAGCAGGAGCTTCTCCACGGTATTGGCCACCACGCTCATTGTAGAGGCGGTGCTCGGGTGCACCCCGGCACGGCCGAGGAGGGCGGGGTCAGTACCCTTGGCTGATGGCACAGCGACACCTCGACAGGCTCACCGCCGTGGACGCCTCGTTCCTGCACCAGGAGGGGCCCACGTCGCACATGCATGTGGGCGGCGTGACGATCGTCGAGGGACCTCCTCCTTCGATGGATGAGTTCTTGGAGCAAATCCGCAAGCGCCTGCACCTGGTGCCGCGCTATCGCCACAAGCTGGCCTACACGGCGCTCGACAGCGGCAGGCCCGTGTGGGTGGACGACCCGGGCTTCAACCTGGAGTATCACGTGCGTCACAGCGCGCTGCCTCTGCCCGGCAGCTGGGAACAGCTGCGCAACCTGACCGCCCGCATCTTCTCCCAAGCCCTGGACCGCTCCAGGCCGTTGTGGGAGATGTGGCTGATCGAAGGTCTGTGGGACGACAAGTTCGCTTTGATCACAAAGACCCACCACTCGCTGATCGACGGGATCGCGGGCGTAGATCTGGCCACGGTCCTGTTCGACCTCTCGCCCGAGCCGGAGCCTTTGCGCGTCTCGGGCCGGCCGTGGAAACCGAAGCCCGAGCCGGACACGACCGACCTGGTGGCGGTCGGCGTGCGCGGCGCGGTCAGGGCGGGCGTGGAGATGGTCAGCGGCGCCGTGCATGCGCTGACCCACCCGGAGCGCACGCTGGAGCGGGCGCGCGAGGCGGCCGAGGGGATCGGCGAGATCGTGTGGGCGGGCTTGAACCCGGCGCCGGAGACGCCGTTGAACGTGGAGATCGGCCCGCACCGGCGCTTCATCGGGATCGCCGCGCAATTGGACGATTTCAAGCTTGTGAAGAACAGCTTCGGGGGGACCGTCAACGATGTCGTGTTGGCAGTCGTGACGGGCGCTTTGCGCTCGTTTTTGATCGCGCGGGGCGTGCGCACGGAGGGCATGGAGATGCGGGCGCTCGTGCCGGTCTCGGTGCGCACGGTCGGCGAGCGCCACGAGGGCGGCAACAGGATCGTGGTGATGCGGGGCCCCCTGCCGGTCTACATCTCAGACCCGTTGCATCGCCTGCGCTTCGTCAGCCACGCGATGGACGGCCTCAAGGAGTCGAAGCAGGCGCTCGGCGCGGAGGTGATCGCGGGCGCCCAGAACTTCGCGCCGCCCACGATCCTGGCGCAGGCTTCGCGCTTGAACTTCTCGACACGGTTGTTCAACTTGATCGTGACGAACGTGCCGGGTCCCCAGTTCCCGCTGTATGTGTTGGGACGGCGCATGGAGCGCGTCTTCCCGGTCGCGTTCCTGCCCGAAAACCATGCCTTGGCAGTGGCGATCATGTCCTACGCGGGCGAGATGAACTTCGGCCTGCTGGGCGACTTCGACGCCCTACCGGACATCGAGTCGATCGGCGAGTCGATCAAAGCGGAGCTGGCCGAGCTGGTGGCGCTGGCGAAGGAAAAGAACAAAGCCCCTACTGGCGTCGCTGGGCAAGCGAGACAAGGACGCAGGACCCGCAGTGTGCAACGCACATAAGGGTCCGAGGACGCAGTATCGCGCCGCTCAGCGGCGTCAGTAGCCGAGGGCGAACTTCGCGTCCTCTGACATCTTCTCGGGCGTCCACGCGGGCGTGAACACCATCTCCGATGCGACCGAGGCGACGCCCTCGAGTTCGCCGACGAACTCTTCGATCTGCTCTGTCACCTGAGGGCCGATCGGGCAGCCGGGAGTGGTCAGCGTGAACGTGACCTTCACGTCGCCGCCTGAGACCTCGACGCCGTAGATCAACCCGAGCTCCACGAAGTCGAGCCCCAACTCCGGATCGATCACGTTGGACAGGGCGTCCATCACGTCATCGGCGGTGACCGTCGTCTCTTCCATTGCTTCAGTCTAGTTATAAGAGCCGAGGCGGTCCCACTGATACAGCTGGATGCACTCTGAGGCGAGCTCGATCGCCCGCTCGCGCGACAGATGGGGCAGGACCGTGTCCAGCGCCTGGTCCTCGGCGACGCCGGCGTCGAAGGCTTCCTCGCCCTTGAAGCCGGCGGCGATCTTCAGGGCCTCGCGGCGGTTCTCGCCGAGGCTCGGGAAGACGCCCACGAGAAACGCGGTGTTGGGCACCGGTTGGCCGACCTCCAGCGACGCGTGCCAGGCGGCCAGCAGGTGCAGGTCGTCCTGGTCGAGGCCGGCCAGCGCGCGCTCGTAGTGGAAGGTGAGCTCCTGGTCGGGCAGGTCGTCGACCCATGCGCGCACGACCTCGCCGAGCAGTTGCCGGCGAGCCTCGCGGCCGACGGAGTCTGCGATCACCCGGATCGCGTCGTGGGGCTCGATGAAGCACAGCGGCATGGCGGCTCCTCGGTCTTGCGGAAAGGAGAACATGACCAGCACAACCATAGGGACCGGTGTGGACGGCAAAAGTGCCTCAGATTTCAAGCGCCGCTGCGGCCCGTTCGACCGCGTGCGGGTCGTTCGTGTCCTGCGGAAAGCCGAGCGTGACGCGCTCCTCCGAGGACCAGTTGGCCAGGGCCAGGTCGAGCGCTTCGATCGGCGTGTCCATGGCCTGCGCCAGAGCGGTGGCGCGCCGCTCGATGTGGATCGGGTCGCCGATCCCGAAGACACGCTTGGCGGCCGGCGGCGAGGGATCGGAGGTGATCAAGGATGTGCGCGTGCCGAGGTGAAGGGAATCGGCTCGAAGTTCGTACAGGCCGAGCCTCCCGAGCGTTATCAGGAGGTCGTAGCGGCCCATCCTGCCGAAGCCGGGCAGGGCGAGTCGCTCGAACACGCGCTCGAAGCGCCGCTGCGGCGTCCACGATGCCTCGCCGGTGAAGGCGGCGTGCTGGGAGCCGGCGTGCTCGGCGAAGCGGCGGTAGGCGAGCAGCGTCTCCGCGCCACGGGCGGGGTCGTGCGAGGAGCGCGGCCCGAGCGGGGTTTCGTCGAGCTCGGGGACGGTGCCGGAGGCCCAGCTGGAAAGCAGGGCGGCGCGCACGCCCGCGAACGGTTGCTCGCCCTGTAGCGGCGAGAGGTAGGCGGCCAGGAAGCAGATCCAGGTGGCCTGCTCGATGTCGTCGAGATCGCGCGCCTCGGAGTACAGGCTTGGGGGCGCGGCGGTCAAGGTCAACAGCCGTCCGGAGGCAAAGCCGATCTCGCGCACCAGCCGCGCGGCGTCCTCGGAGGAGTGCAGGCCGGGGACCAGGTCGCAGCGGTAGCCGTCGTCCTCGGAGCGGGCCTCGCGCTGGACGCGGACTTCTTGGGTGCGACGGGTGTAGGTGCGGCCGGTCGGGCGAGCTGCGCCGCCGGCACGTGAGGTGGCTCCTGCGCGCGTCGTCCCGGCCCCGGCCCGTCCGCCGGTGCGAGTGCCTGTGCCGGTGGAGCTCGTGCGTTTGGGCGCGGGGCGCGGCGCATCGAGGCCGGGCACGGTCTCGCGGCAGATCGGGCAGCGCTGGATGAAACGGTTGTGTCGACAGAACGTTTGTGTCACACGTACACGCTAGCGCGAGGCGAGCGCAGCCTGTACCTCCCAACCGCGGTCGGTGAGAACCCAGGAGTTGGGGGCGCCGCGGACCGAGCCGCCGAGGGTGTTCTCGATCAAGCCGAGCCGCTGCAGGCGGGCGAGCAGCTTTGAGATCTGGCCTTGGTCTGCGATCTCCGAGGCGTCGGCGAGCTGCCGGTTGGATCCCCCGGGCGTGGCCGCGACCGCGAGCAGCACGCGCACGGTGCGATAGGTCAGCCGCATGTCGAGGTCGCGCAGCGTGTCGGCGTCGCTGTGTGTCGGCGTCATGCGCGCGACGGGCGCCGGCCTTGCGAGCTCGCGCCGCGCGGCTGCCGGGCCGAGGTAGGGCAGCACGATCATGCTCATCAGCGGCCCGCTGAGCGCGAGCAGCGATCCGCGCTGCTCGTCGGACAGCCGCGAATGAAGCACCGACAGGACTCCCCCGACTATCCCCTCGGCCGTCAGGGAGGGCAGCTCCGCGCCCGCCTTTGTCTCGCGCCGCCCTTCGTCGACGAAAGCGATGATCCGGGCGAGCACGCTGCGGCGGCGCTCCAGCGCTTCGGGGCCCGCCCCGAGCGAGCCCACGATCAAAAGCTGGGCGAGCCCGGGCTCCTCGTCGAAGAAGGAGAGCGCGCCGGTGAGAGCACTCCGGAGCCGCTCGGCCCATCCGGCGTCGGGGTCGTACGCAGCGAGCACATGCTTGGTGGCGCGCGCGACGCCTTCCTCGAAACAGCCGAGAAAACAAGCTTCGCGATCGGGGAAAACCTCATAAAACGTCCGCCGCGACACCCCCGCCCTACCGACCACATGCGCGACACTCACGTTCGCCGCACCACGCTCGGAGCTCTCCTTGACCATCGCTGCGACGATCCGCGAACGCTGAATCTCAAGCACGCGCGCGGGGCCCAAGCCATTACTGGCCACCGCTGATCCGTCGGCTCTCACCCGACCGGCAGGCGCCTGAGCCCTCCCAGCCATCTCATTTCTTCTTCCTGTGCTTGGCCGACTTCTTGCCCTTCGCCTTCTTCGCCTTGGCACACCCTGTGGCGGTGATCTTCGTGGTCTGGCGCATTTCCTTGCCGTTCTGGGCGACGAAGATGGTCGGCATCGTCAGTTTCGCCTTGCACAGGTTCCCGTTCGCCGCGAGTGCAGAGTCGGGACCCTGAGGCAAGGTCAGTTCGAAGCTGCCGACCGGTTGGTCTGGGACTGCACGGAACGTGCTGCTGGTGATCCCTGCTGGGTTGATGAACGTTTCGCCGTGCAGGTCGATCGTGACGCCATAGCCCTGTAGGACGATGATCAGTTCGGGGAACTTCGCACCACCATGACTCACGAAATATGCTGGTCCTGTCAACGGTTCGGGGATCAGCGGCGTGACTGCCTTGGCGTGCCCGACGATCGAGTCTGCCGGACAACCTGCGGGGTTCGCTTCGAACTGCGCTGCCGTGCACGCCTTCTGCAGGGTCGTCAGGCGCGACGGCAATTGCTTCGGTAGGTCTACCTTGACCTTGGCGATGTTCGCTTGGGTGCCCTGTGGGGCGTTGGGGTAGGTCAACTTCACGCTGAGGCTGGCGCCGTTCTTGCGTGAGGTCTTGCCGTTCGTGGACACCTTGAATCCCGGTTTGAACGCCAACGCTTGACAATTCGACGCCTGGAACGGACTGGTGACCGTGCTTGACGCGCCACGATCACTGTTCAAAGTGCTTGCGATCGACAATGGGTTGCAGCTGGTCGGATTCAATGTGAAGTCGTGCCGATCCACATACACCCGTATGTCACGAACATGGGTGACTATCCCGTCGAGGATCGTGGGGATCGGTTCCGAACTTGTCGGCGTCACGTTGACCCTGGCTGTGGTGGGGTCAATCGCCAACCCGAACCGCAACACCACCGTCCCCAAGTCGAACGGGCCGACATCGGCACTGGTCACGCTCACCAGGGAGAACGGCGCGCCGTGGAACGGACCGGCGAGATACAGCTTGCCTGGCACATAGGCCAACACGGCGCCAACGCCGGTCCCGACGAGAGTGTGACCCACCTCGCTCGCCGCAGGACACGACGGGGACGCTTCCTCCTGCGCTCCGGCCTTGTGGCGGGCGGTTTCGATGCTCGCCTCGGGACAGAATGGGATCCCGGACAGGTTCCCAGTGAGCCCGTTGGGGAGGTTGGTCGAGAAGCCCGCAATCTCCTGTTCGGCATCGGTCCTTGTCAGGTGTAGGTAGAAGGAGCTGTAGGCTCCGGCGTTGTTATTGATCAAGCCGGACGTGATCCCTGGTTTGAACGGCGGGATGCCACCCGTGGGGCAGGCGCCGCCGTCGTAGCCCTTGGTGACCGAGAACGCCGAGGTCTCCGTTAGGGGCGCCGTCGGTTCGGACCACGGCGCCAACACCGCGGTCGTGTTGTACGTCCCACACACTGGCGGGCTGATCAACGGCGCTTGCTGGCCTTCGCGGAAGTGGAAGTTGAAGTGGTTGAACGCGAGTTGGGGGGTGTTTTCGAATGTTGTCGTCAACTGTCCAGTCACGGGGTTTGGTGTGACCTTTCCGACAAGTTTGATCAGGATCCCTGCTTCAGGGTTCTTGGCGACCACATACAGCGCGACCAACGATTTGAATGGGTTTTCGTATGGTTGGGCGATATAGATCGCGCCGTGGATCTTTTGCGCGAGCAACGGTGTTTCTATTTCGACGGTGCCGAGCTTCGAATCGTTGGGACAACCTTCTCCGGGTTGCGAGTTGACCGTCTCTCGCGCATAGTCGGCCGGCGTGCAGCCTCCGAGCCCGACGCCGGCGGAGGGGTTGATCGTGAGTCCTTCGGGCAACAGGACGCTCGTGTCCTGCAATTGTGATTGTGCCAAGCCTTCGGTGCTGGTGAGTCCTTCGTCTTTGAAGTCGAGGTTGAAGTCCAGGCCGCTAGGTGCTGATGCCCGGTCGGTTGTTGGTTCTGCTGACATCGATGGTCTGAACTGCAACCTGTTGCAACCGTCGAGCGCCTGCAACGTCTCAGATGTAGGTACGTGCACGAACTTGCCGCGTTCTGTCCATGAGTCTGTGTCGAGACTGGCCTGCAACGGCCCATTGCAGGACGTCGGCATCGTCAGCAGTGAGGGTGGATGTATCGCGTTGAATGAGAGGCACGGTCGATGTCCGGGACCGAATTGTTCGAGGATGCATTGCTCGCCGCGTAGATTGTCGTGGCGCGGATCGCCCGGCACTCCCCAGAAGGTCAACTGCACACCCTCGAGTCCCGCTGTTTGTGGGATGTTGGTGGAGCCGATCGTGATGCCGTAGTCTTCGCCTGGACCGCTGCGCACAGACGCATCGAGAATGATGTATACGTTCGCGAGGGAGATCGAGAAACCGAACCGTGCCGGCTCTCCAGCATAGGGTTCGAGGTTATAGATCGTCTCAGGAACGGTGATGTGACCAAGGAACGCGTCCTCGAGCGTGATCACCGCGGAGCCAACGGCCGTCTGTTGAGGACATTCGTTTTCTTCGGGCGCCGGGCCCGGCGTCAGGAACTGTGTCAGAGTGCATGCCGGGAACGGCTTGGGGTTGCCGATCAAACCTGGCGGCAGCTTACCCAACACATCCTTGGCGATACCTGTCGGTTCGGCCGTGATCCCACCGGCAAATCCACTTGTGTTTAGGTCTGGTCCCTCGTTGAACAGGAATGTGCCTGTCACCTGGAAGGGGTGCGAGCCCGCCTGGGTGTCCAGCGCGCCGCCTTCTTCTTCGGCGCGAAAATCATAAGCTTCGATACCGTACGGCGCCGGTTCGTCGCTGACGCGCAGCGCACGCGACAGCGTCGCAGGCGGGGCTCCACCACCGGTCACGTTCACGCGGTTCGCTTCGCCGCTCGACGCTCCCGGTCGCACCCTGACCTTGAGACGCACTTCGAGCCTCATCAACGGTTCCAAACGGTGTTCCGATTCATTCTCTCCCGTAGAGTGGAGAACGGATTCCCTGTCATAAACACACGAGAGCTTTGACAACGAGCACGTCAACGGCTCGTTGAGGTTCACGCCTCCCGTTGATATGCCATCGATCGCGAACGGTTCGAGACCCGCTGGGAGATTGTCCGTGATCGTTACCGGCGTCTTGGCGCCATCGATACCGATGTCACCCACGTTCTCGGCGATGACGAAGACTTCGCCTTCTGATCCCGGTGCGAGGTTTGTCGGACGCGAACCAGACGCCAAGTGCCACCACGGCTCCACAGCAGACGCAAGCGCAGCGGAGAACGCGCACACCATCACTGCCAAGACGCACACTATCGCTACCACGATGATTCGTCGCATTCTACTTACCCCTCCGAGTCGACCGCTTCGCCTTGGCTCCCTGAACTTTCTTTGCTCTCTCCTTCTTTGTGCACTTGCCGCGCCGCCTCACGGCATTCTTCTTGCACTTGACGGGCTTTGACTTCGACCTTGGTCTGGCGCCCGACACTGGCGTCAGGGGGTTGCCGGGACCCTGGTAGGTCAACGAGCCTGGCGTCGGGTCTTCCGGCGCCGCGACAGGACTCTGGCAAGCATCGCCTTCGCACGCCGGCACAGGCACAGGCACCGGTGGTGAACAGTCTTCGCCGGCGCTGCATTCGTGCGCATCGTAAATGTCGAGTCCGTGATCGGTATCCGACGCGGAGAGCTGGGCAGACGTGAGGAAGAACACATCACCACCAGATTCCGAAGCGTCGAAGAACGCCGAGCCTTCCTGAGAAGTCCCCGAGGAGACCAGACCGACACAGCCATCCGATGCCACGACGAACGTCGGACTGCTCGTGGTGCAGTTACCGACACCGAACGGCTCGAACTGGTACGCGTCCTCCGCACTGTTGGTGTCCTGCGGGACCAGCCCTTCGTAACTATCGAAGAACAGGCGGCCACTATCGGAGAGATAACGCGACTGGTAGTACGGAGTCGTCCACGGAGGGAGAACCGAAGCGATGCCACCAACATTCGCGAACTGGTCCGATCGTCCGATACCGAGTTCTTCCAATGCGTTACTCCAGACAACTCCGTGGGGACGACCGCCTGTGGGATTACACGACGCACAAGCAAGTTTACCTTCGCCACGTTCACCAGCGTGGTAGAGAAAAACCTCGTCGTCGCGCTTGCCGCTCCGCGCGTCGCGATTGTCATAACCGGTGAGCGGACGAACAGACATGAACGACAGCCAGCGCCCGTCCGGCGACACCCGAATCGACAACTCATAGAGATCGATCCTCCAATCTGCGACGTCCAGGGTGGAGAGCACCGCGACCAGGCTCGTGACGCCACCATGACGCACATACAGATTGGGTTGGCCCGCGACCGCCACTTCACCACGCTCGTTTGCTTGTCCACCAGTCAACGCGCCAGTCGCAACGAAATACGCATACAAACCATCTTCAGAGACACCTGGGATCGTTCCCATCACTCCTGCAGGTTCGCTACCGCCGGTGAGATCGGTGAGTCTGCACTTCAGCTCGCCTGCTTCTTCCATGATTTCGCACTCGTACAGATCCGAGGATCCACTCGCATCATTGGTCAACAGTTGCGAATCGGTGAAAAATACACGCGAACCGTCACTGGACGCAGCCTGGAATTCTGGACCGGCGACTCCCACAC
>Ga0208586_1000252_pt1 | contig 20599 bp, 26 predicted proteins | sample NGESurshal072012_6_FD_184471 | JGI IMG/M metagenome (GOLD analysis project Ga0208586, IMG submission 184471) | Arctic peat soil microbial communities from Barrow, Alaska - NGEE Surface sample 53-3 shallow-072012 (SPAdes) | ecosystem: Environmental > Terrestrial > Soil > Wetlands > Peat ... | reverse complement strand
TCGCCGCAATCGTGTGAAAGAGCGTGTAGAGCCGCGGTACGCCACTCACCTGGATCGTCTTAGGCGCCGTGCCGTTGCCGGCCGACACCGTCACGGTCCCGGTGCCCCCCATGACGAGGTAGATGTCCTGGGCCATGTAGTTAATCTCCAGTTTCGCGTCCTTGATCGACGTCGCTTCTTCGGCGTGTTCGTTCCACACGCCCGACAGGGCCCACGTGGTCGCGGACAGATTGCTCGGGAAGTGGTACTGGGCCGCGACGTTCTTCGCGGGTTCCACCCCGGAGTCCATGTAGGTCAGGCCGTACTGGTAGCCGACGTAGGACTCGGGGCTCGTTTCGACGAGCGGCGTGAGATTTGGCAGCGACGTCGGCGGCGGCAGGTTCAGTCCCGGGTGGGCCGCCACCAGGAGCTGGCGGACGAGACTCTCGGTCAACGAGTAGTTGCCTTCGCCGAAGTCCACGTGTCGCACGACGCCCTGCGCGTCGATGAGGTACTCGGCCGGCCAGTACTCGTTGTGATAGGCGTTCCACGTTGCGTAGTTGTTGTCGATGGCAATGGGATACTTGACGCCCAACGTCTGGGCCTGGGCCTTCACGTTGCTCACCACGTGTTCGAACGCGAATTCGGGCGTGTGCACGCCGACGATCTCCAACCCGTAGGGGGCATAGCGCTGGTACCACGCCTCGACGTGCGGCAGGGCTCGTTGGCAGTTGATGCACGAGTACGTCCAGAAGTCGACGAGCACGACCTTTCCCCGCAGGGCCTTCAAAGAAAGTGGTTTGCCCTGTGGCGTATTGAGCCATTGGGTGACGCCGGTGAAATCGGGCGCCCGACCGCACGTCACCAAACCGGGCGACGCCGACGGACACGACACCAGGGAACCCGAGACCCCATTCGAGCCCGACGTGCCCTTCAACGCGTTCAGCTGCTTGCGAATACTGGCGGAGCCTTCAATCTTCTTCTGCAGCACACTCGTGTAGCCGGGCACGTCCTTTTGCAAGAAGTCGAAGGAGTTGGTGGCGATACCGATCGCCATCAAGAGCAATACGACGCCGCCGATCTGTCGAATCATCGGTGCGTGGGAGCGAACCGATCGGACCCGATGGACCAGCCCACCGCCGGCGAGGGCGATGAAGAGCAACGGGACCACCGCGCCGAGCGCGAAGGCGAAGGTGACGAGGACGGTCTGAAAGTGGACGTCGCGCGTCGCGCCGAGCACGGTGATCGCCGCCAACACCGGCCCCGCACACGGCACGAAGACCAGACCCAGGGCCAGGCCGATGACGAATCCGCCACTCGAGCTACTCGGTTGGTGTCCGACCATCCGGGCGAAGGGCCGTTCCAGCCATTGGCCAATCACAGGAACGACGAAGCCGATGCCGACCAGACCCAAGAGAACGACGCCCGTCCACATCAACGAGTTCTGAGGGAGATTCAGACCGGAGACAATCTCGGACCCCGCGAGCACGAGGAGGCTGAAACTCAAGACCAGTCCGAGCACGATCGCCACCGAACGACGCCACGATCCCTTGGGACTCGCCGCGGCGTCGGGCGCGGTCGCGCCCGCCACGAACACGATGGGAAGGACCGGCAGTATGCAGGGCGATATTCCGGCTATCAGTCCGGCCGCGAAGGCGACAATGATCAGCGTCACGATTGGCGCGTCATCGCGTGGTCATCTAATCAACGCAATCGAGGACCCATGAGTTGAACTCTAAGTGACGACGGTTCGCGGCGCTCCATATGAAGCAGTCTTGAGAGTTGCCGAGGCGTTACAGCGGTCGGCTTTAGAGAATTCTTACAATTCCGTGCGCCATCGACAACACCACTTGACACCATCGAGCCCCGCCACCCCTGGGGCCGCGAGATACGGACGGGCCACCTCGACGGGTCACTGGGACCATGGATTCAAAGCCTTTTGTCGCTCCACCTCATGCTCTCCGTTCGCTATGGCCTCTCCTACACTCGGGTCATGCGCGCCGACATCGTGGTCTACGACGGACTGGACGAGTTGGACGCCCTGGGCCCGTACGAGATTTTGAGGCGGGCCGAATACCTGAGTATTGATTTCTCGGTGCGACTGGTCGCCCACACCGGTCAAGACACGATCTGCGGAGCCCACGGGCTCACGTTCGCCACCGACGGTACCTTCAACCCGGGCGAGGCGGATATCGTGATCGTCTCCGGTGGGGGCTGGAACGCACGCTCCAAGCAGGGCGCGTGGGCCGAATACCAGAAAGGTGAGTTGGCGCCTCTGCTGGTCGAAGCCGCGAAGAGCGCGACGGTTCTCGCCGGCGTGTGCACCGGAACGATGTTGTGGGCCCACGCCGGCGTCATCACCGGACGCCGCGCCACCACGCATCACAGCGCGCTCGAAGAACTATCAGAATTGGGCGTCAACGTCGTACCGGAACGCGTCGTTGACGATGGCGAGCTGGTCACGAGCGGCGGCGTCACCAGCGGCCTCGACCTGGCCCTGTGGTTGGTGGCCCGCGAACTCAGCGATCTGCTCGCTCAACAGATCGCCAAGAACATCGAATACAAGTGGTTCCGCCCCAATCGATCGTTGAGCGCGTGAAGTCCTCGGCGCGTCGTCGACTACTCCCGGAATTCAAACTCCTTGGCCGGTCCGTAGAACGCGCGCCATTCGGGCGCGAGGATGGCGTAGACGAGTTCGTCGGTCCACTCACCTTTGACGTATTCATTCTCAATGAAAAGGGCTTCTCGTCGCATGCCTAATCGTTCGAGCACTCGGGCGGAGGGGTCGTTGCGCGCGTCGAGGCGGCCACTCACGCGGTGCGCCCCCAGTCCCGAGAACGCCAACTCGACGATCATGGCGGTGCCTTCGGTCGCGTAGCCGTGTCCGGCGTACGCCGGGTCGATCACGTAGCCGACTTCATAGTGCGCGTGCGTCGCGCTGATGAATCCCATCGCCAACTCGCCAATGAGGACGCCTTCGCCCTTCACCTCGACGCCAAAGTTGATCCACCCGCCTTCGACGGGTAGATCCACGATGCTTCGTCGCGCCAGATGTTCTTGCGCGGCCGGCCGATCGAACGGTCCGAAGTAGAGGTACCGCACCACGTCGGGATCGGCGAAGAGCACGTGATGACGATCCGCGTCATCGGGCGTCAGGACGCGGATGACCAGTCGCTCGGTGGTGAGTGGGTAGACCAGTCGCATCACGCTCCTCCACGGTCAGGCGGCAGCACGAGGTTGGTGGTCTCGTCCACCACGATGGCGAAGAACCTATTGGCGTTGCGTACGGTTCCCTTGTAATGGCCAAAGAGCTCGAAACTAATGCAGCCAAATATCTGCGACCACATCATCAGCGAGAGCGCACGCGCCGTCTCCGGAACCCCGGGCATGACACCGTCCAGCGTGCGCGTCTCGAGCACTCCCCGCAACGCCTCGCCACCGTCATCCCCTCGTCCCTCGGCGTTGGCATGGCGCCACGCGTCGGTAACTATGGAACTGAGAACCAATGCCACTCGCGCCGCCGGTTCGACCGTGAACGGCGGTGCTTCGTAGCCGGGGACCGGGGATCCGTAGAGTAAGGCGTACTCGTGCGGATTCGACTTCGCCCATTTGCGGATGGCCGTGGCGGCCGCCTGTAGTTGACGTCGTGGGTCGTCGTGGGGCACGCGCGAGGTCGCGCGCTCGGCGAAATCACCGAGATCGTTGTAGGCGTCGACGATGAGCGCGGTCAACAGATCGTCCCTCGTCGGAAAGTATCGGTAGAGGGCCGACGAGACCACGCCCATCTCTCGTGCGACCTCACGCAGCGAGAGACCCGGAGCGCCCTTTTCGGCCATCAGCCGTCGAGACGTCGATTTGATCCGCTCGATCTGGAGGAGTCGGGCTTCGGCTCTGGTCGGTCGAACCTCACTCATCCGACCAGTATCGCAGGTCAACTATCCCATTGCACGAAATTAGAGAGCGGTGCTCTTGCAATTTCCCCACCCGTGTGCCACACTGTTAAGAGAGCAGTGCTCTCTTAACACAAGGAGGATCCGTGGGGACCTATTTGATTGTCGGCGCCGGAGCGATCGGTTTCGCCTCGGTGAACCGATAGGTTGGTACCGATTCGTGAGGAGGCTTCGTGTTCAATGACTTGTCCGTAGACGTGCTCGAGGTGATGCACGAACTCGAAGTACGCGACGAGCGCGATCGCGACGATGGAACGCCGCATCTCGAACGCCTACGTCAGATCACGCCCGATACCGGTCGGTTCATCGCCCTGTGGGCCGCGGCGGCCCCGGCCGGCGCGATGATCGAGATTGGCACGAGCGCCGGGTACTCCGCGCTCTGGTTGGCCCAGGCCTGTCGACTCAGCGGGCGCAGCCTCACCACTTTCGAAATACTTCCCGAGAAGGCCCGATTGGCTCGCGCGACCTTCGCCCGCACGCACGTCACCGACGTCGTGCATCTGGTCGAGGGTGACGTCCTGGACCACGTTGACGAGATCGAGGACGTGGGGTTCTGCTTTCTCGACGCCGAGAAGGACGTGTACGAGTCGTGTTACGAACTTATCGTGCCCAAGATGGTTCGCGGAGCCATCCTCATCGCCGATAACGCCACCAGTCACCGCGACGACCTTCAATCGATGCTCGACCGGGTGCTCGCCGATGATCGGGTCGACGCCATGATCGCCACCGTCGGCAAGGGCGAACTGGTGTGCCGCCGACGCTGAATCGAGCCGGCACTACGGCCCGTTTCGACTTCGAACTCGCGGTGGTCGCGGGCGAGCGCGACTACTTGAGGTCTTTGAACATGGACGTCGTGAGGACCTCGTAGCCGAGCGAGTCGTAGAGGGATCTCGCCGTGAGATTCGGCCCAAAGACGTTGAGAGCCACGCGGGTTCCGCCGTGTTCACGAGTCCACTCCTCGGCCGCCTCCATCGCCGCCCGACCAAATCCTCGACCACGAACGTCCTTCGAGATCTCGATGTCGAAGATGAACCAGGTATCGGCGTCCCTCGAGAAGGGACGACCCATCCACAGGGTGCCGACCCTCGCTTCGTCGCTGATGACGTTCATTACGTACTGGCCTTCGGCCGGATGCCCGTCGGAAAAGAGTTCCGCGAATTGAGCGTCGGACATTCGATTGGCCACGTCGGGGCTCTCGCCGGCCTTGATCCGCTCGGCGACATACTCCTCTTTCTGACTGGGCATCCACGACGCCAACTCTTGCGAAGTCTTCAATTCCAATTTGACCATCCGACGAATCTAGTAGCGCGGGCCACCGCCGAGGTTTCGCTCACCTCGAAACGGGGCGCGGTGTGACAATGACAGTGTTATCCTCAGCCTCGTCGAGGAGGGTGGCGTGTCGTTGTCGAGTGGAGCACTCAGTGAGTTTTCGGCGATGCAACTCGCCGAAGCCCTGGGAACGGGCGAGACGTCGTCGGTGCAAATCGTCACTGCCCTCTTGGAACGGATCGCGGAAATCGACGCGCCCGGCACCGCAATCGAACTGTGCAGCGTGTTAGCCCTGGCGTCCGACGCTCTCGAATCCGCACAGCACGCGGACGACGAAAGATCGCGAGGGACGCTGCGAAGTCATCTGCACGGCGTCCCGATTCTCGTGAAAGACAACGTCGAAATTGTGGGCCTGCCCGGCAGCGCCGGGTCGACCGCGCTGCTCGATCGACCGGTCCCCCACGACGCGCCGCTCGTCACCAAACTCCGAGACGGCGGTCTGATCATTCTCGGAGCCACGAATCTCTCGCAATGGGCCAATATGCGTTCGCCCTTTTCGACGAGCGGGTGGTCGGCTGTGGGGGGTCTGACCCTCAATCCCTACCGACTGGACCGCTGTGCCGGCGGATCCTCGTCCGGTTCCGGTGCGGCGCTCGCGGCGCGCCTCGCGCCGTTGGCAATCGGCACCGAGACCGACGGTTCAATCACCTGTCCGGCGTCGCTCAACGGCGTCGCCGGTATCAAACCGGCCGTGGGAACGGTGCCGGGAGAAGGGATCGTTCCCATTTCGTCGAGCCAGGACAGCGCCGGTCCGATGGCGCGAACGGTCCGTGACGTCGCCGCGCTCTACGAAGTCCTCACCGGACTGGACTACGTCCTCAATCGCGTCGAGCGCGGTGTCGCCGAAGCACGCGTCGCCGTCGCGACGAACCTCACGACCGGTCATCCCGCGACGGACCGGCTGTTCCTCGGTGTCGTCGAAGCGGCGCGAGAAGCCGGAATCTCTACCAGCGAGGTGACGGTCGCTCCAGCTGACGCTTCGGTGGACGCCGACGAGTTAACCGTGTTGCTCTGCGAAATGTTCGACGACCTGACCGCCTTCTTAACGCGCCGAGGCGGCAACGGACCGCTGACGCTCGCGGAGTGCATCGACTTCGAAAACGAACACTGCGACGTCGAACTCCCGTTCTTCGGTCACGAGTTCTTCGATCAGTCCCTCGCGTCGGGCGGTCGGGCCGGTGAGAAGTACGCCGAAGCCAGGGCCAGAAACGTCGAATGGGCCGTCGACCACTGCCTGACGCCCGCACTCAGCAACGTGGACTGCTTTATCGCGCCGTGTTACAGCCCCGCTTGGAAGAACGACCTGGTGTTGGGCGGCAGTGGGAGCGCCCACTGGTCACAGGTGACGCAGGCCCCGGCGATCGCCGGCTGGCCGATCGCCACCGTCCCGATGGGGGTCGTGGATGGTCTGCCCGTCGGACTCTCAATCGTCGGTCGGCCCGGCAATGAGGCGACCATGCTCGCCGTCGCCGCCGGATTCGAACGCCTACTGAAACTCGCCGAGGGTGACGTCCTAGTGCCGAAGTTCATCCGACCTCAAAAGGGCTGACGAGGATCTCGACGGCGATTTACGAGCCGCACGACTGTTCGGCGTCGCGGCGACGCCGGGCGTGTTCGGGTCACAGCGTTTTGCTACGTTGACGGCATGTCTACTGAACTGCGTGGTCTTCGTACCGTGATCTATCCGACCACCGACCTCGCCGCCGCCAAGTCGTGGTGGATTGGTTATCTCGGATTCGATCCGTACTTCGACGAGCCGTTCTACGTGGGCTTCGAAGTGGCGGGATACGAACTGGGCCTCGTGCCCACCGACGAAACCGGTGCCGGCCCGACCACGTATTGGGGCGTCGACGACGTGCCGCAAGCCGTGAGCGACGCCGAAGCGAACGGCGCAGTGCTCCTCGAGGCGCCCCAGGACGTGGGCGACGGCATCATCGTCGCCTCCGTCGAGAACCCGAGCGGACACGTCATCGGGCTGATCTTCAATCCTCACTTCGTCGTCAAGTAATCGAACGCGCGACTCGGGCACAACGCCCATCGCACCACCGCACGACTTGACTACTTGCGCGCCAGCACCTCTTCGTGGACGACGACGAAAATCCCTTCGGCGCTGTCGGACCACGCTCGAAAGGCGTCGCTGATCGCACTGAGCTCGTCGCTGGTGGTTAGTCCGTACTCCAGACCTTGTCGGGCGAATTCACTGTAGAGGACTCGGTCGGCCCACAAGTCGGCCCACCACTCGCGCTCCTCGATGGTTTCGTAGGTCCACTCCGACGTCGAAGTTTCCAGTGACGCGTAGCCGGCTGCCTCTACCCAACCGGCCAGGAACCGGCCAGCGTCGGCTTCGGCGTCGTTCCTCCGAGTGATCTGGTGATAGAGCTCCATCCATCGATCGAGTGTCTCGTTCGGGGGCGACCACGTGAATTCCCCGTAGTCCGCGTCGCGAATCGCCAGCCATCCTCCGTCTCGAAGGACCCGTCGCATCTCTCGCAGTGCGCGCGTCGGATCGCTGAGGTGTTGGAGCACTTGGTGGGCGTACACCACGTCGAACGAGGAGTCCTCGAACTCGAGGTTGTAGACGTCGCCAACTTCGAACGAGAGATTTGACAGAGCCCGTGCCTCGGCCGCTTCGCGGGCCCGCAGAATCACTTCGTTCGAGCGGTCGATGCCCATGACGAAGCCCGGGGCCACTATCTCGGCGAGATCCATGGTGATGGTTCCTGGTCCGCACCCGACGTCGAGCAACTCGTCGCCGCCCCTCAAATGCGGAAGGAGGAAGCCGGCCGAATTCTGCGCCGTGCGCCAGGTGTGGCTGCGCAGGACCGACTCGTGATGACCGTGCGTGTACCGATCCAAGGAAGCCATTCCTTCAAGATACATTCGAACGCCCGGTCGCGCCACGGCCCTCACCCGGCCGGCTTCGTCGTCGACGGTACCATCGGTCGATGAACTTAGAACCGCACGTCGTCGGCATTTTTCGCTCCACCCGGACGGACCACTCGGGCGAAGAGTACGAGGAGTGGTCCCATCGAATGGACCACTTGGTGGCCACGATGCCCGGCTACCTGGGCCACGCTAGCTTTCGCGATGACGCGTCCGGCCGAGGCGTCACGATCTCCTATTTCCGGTCCCTGGCCGAGTTGGACGCGTGGAAGCATGCGCCCGAGCACCTCGAGGCGCAGGGCCTCGGTCGATCCGCGTTCTATAGCGAGTACGAGATCGAAGTGGCCGAAATCGTTCGCCACTATGGGTGGACATCGCACGACTGACCGGGACCCGACGATCGACACCGAATTCACTACGGCTGCGAGCACTGGCCACATCGTTGCGATGACCTATGACATCATGCAATCTGTGAGCAACGAGCCCGCGAGCGACGTTCAAACCTGCGCGCACTGCGGATTCTCGTGGCTCCCATTGACCCGGGCCAAATGCGCCACTCGAATGAGCGCCGCGGTTGAGTCCTTCGTCGACGTCATCCAAAGGGCTGGCGAACGGGTGGGAACGAGACCGAGCGAACAGCGATGGTCGATTCTCGAATACGGCGGACACCTCCGTGACGTCATATTGAGCGTACGAGAGAGGATTGTGCTGGCGTCGATTCTCGACGTACCGGTGGGCACGCCGATCTTTCGCGACGAGCGCGTCGACCTCGGCTTTTACGCGCAGGACTCAGCGTCCGACGTCGCGGTTGAACTGCAGGTGGTCACCTACCTCTTCTTGAAAACCGTGGCGACGCTGCCCCCGAACTACGAGGAGCGGAGTCTGATTTACAGCACTCGGACGCCGCTCGAGATCACCATCGCCGACGCGATGTCAAACGCGTTGCACGAGTGTGAGCATCACCTCGGCGACGCCACCGAGAATCTCCGGTTACTCGATTCGCCCCACGGATGAACGTCGCGGCGATGTCAAGAGGTCCGTTTCATTTTCTAGCGAGTGGGAAGTGGTGTCGATGAATCTCACGGTGGCCGCGGCGCAAATGTCGTCGGGGGCGGATCGGTCGCGCAACCTCGAAGAGGCCGAGCGCCTCGTCTCGGCGGCGGCCGACCAGGGTGCGCACTACGTGCAGCTACCGGAGTACTTCAATTACCTCGGTCCGTTCTCCGGCTTCGCGAGCGCCGCCGAAACGGTACCCGGCCCGACCACGATACGAATGGCCCAACTCGCCAAATCCCGTGCTCTGACCGTGCACCTCGGAAGTCTCTTGGAGGAGTCGCCGGAGCCAGGAAAGTTCTACAACACCAGTGTCGTCCTCGCTCCGAGCGGAGAGATCGTCGCCACCTATCGAAAGATCCACCTCTTCGACGTCAACGTGCCCGACGCCATCGTGCATCGCGAGTCGGACATCATCGCTCCCGGTGACGAGATGGTCGTCACTCGTCTCGAGGGGTTCACCCTGGGCCTCTCAATCTGTTTCGACCTGAGGTTCCCCGAGTTGTATCGAGGGCTGGCCCTCGCCGGGGCGGAGGTGATCGCCATCCCGGCGGCCTTCAACGCCGTCACGGGACGAGCCCACTGGGACGCGCTCGCGCGCGCCCGCGCGATTGAGAATCACGCCTTCGTGATTGCCGCGGCCCAAGTGGGCACGACGGCCGAAGGGATCGCGACCTACGGGCACTCGCTCATTGTCGGTCCTTGGGGCGACGTGCTGGCTGAGTCGATCAGTGACCAACCGGAAGTCCTCGTGGCCACGCTGGACCTGAGTGAAGTCGCGCGCCGCCGAGCCCAGATTGCCGTGATGGACTTCCGTCGACCGGATGTCTATGACCGAGCGGTGCGCGTCATCAACGACTGACGAGAGTCGCTCACGGTCGCCGGTCCACCTCGTTACGAAGTTCAGCGACGGAGACGGTGCCCGGTGCCCGACCCTCTCGAGCCATCTCGTTCGCGCGGCGCACCAGCAGTGCGTTCACCGTCGTTTGGATGCCATAGCGATGCCCGAGCGCGACGATTTCGCCATTGAGATACTCGGTTTCCACGTTGCCCGTTGCCCGAAGCACGCTCTGCCACGAAGAGCTCCCCACCCGCCGAATCGAACCGATGGGGTGGTAGTTGACGAGTTGCGAGCGCTCATTCGCTAGCGACCTCGCCCGTGCCACGTCGACCCCGCGGGCCGTCAGGCAGGCCACGGCTTCGTCGCGCACCATCTGCGACAAGTCGTCAGTTCCGTCGTTGGGACCGCAGAGCACCTCCAGAGCGTTCAAGACGTTGGAGAGCAACTTGCCCCATTTCAGAGTCTCGATCTCTTCGGTCGCCATCGAAGCGAAACCGGCGTCACCGAGGAGCTCGGACATCTCGAGAGCGGCCTCGTCGACCCCCTTCGGCCATCGACCGACGTCGAGGACGCCGACAAGGGGTGAGGAGAAAACCTCGACGCGCCCCGGTTCGAGGTACGACGCCGGCGACATCACGCACACGCCGTAGGTGTTCGTGAAGTACCGCGATACCATCCGCTCATTCGCCACGCCATTCTGCGCGCAAAAGACCGAGAGATCCGACGGGGCCACGGCCACGAGCTCCTCGAGAGCGCCAGCGGTGTCTTGACTCTTTACACAGAGGACGACCTCGTCATCCGGTCCCAAGGTCAGTGATGAGATGCCATCAACGACGTCAACCTTCGATCGCCGTGTGTGTTCGGGAGTGGCGACTTCGACGCCGTCTTTGGCAATGGCCTCGAAGTTTCTCCCCCTCGCCACCAGCACGACCGGGTGTGCCCGTTCAAACAGTTGCGCAGCGATGGGTGCGCCGACGGCTCCCGCTCCGATGACGACGACTCGCACGAGTCGATACTTGCACGACGAAGCGGCGAATCAAGCCGAGCCGCGTACTGGCGGTCGCCATCCCGATTGCTCAGTCCGTGGAGGAGAGCGCGTGAAGGCGACGGCCCAACTCCGCGGCTCGCTCCTCGCCGACGAGCTCGACCCGCAAGTACAGCCAGAGCAAGAGGTCTGAAGCGGTGCCGGCGAGGTGTGCCGTGCCGGGAGCGATGCCGTCCACGAATCGCACCGTACTCGGAAGGGCACCGTCGAGCACCGTCCAACTTCGATCGACGTCGGTACATTGCAGACCTAGTGACCCCTCCAGCGAAGATCCCGGTGGGTCGATCGGACCACTGTCGTTCGAGACAGAAAATGTCAGGAACTCCTCGATCGAGTCGGCCGCCACGACGGGATCGACCACGAAATTGACGCCCGCCGCATTCGCGGCATCCCAGTGGTGCACGACGATCTCTTGCACCTGGTGTCGAGTGACGAACGCGACGTTCTGTTGTTGCGGAGCCCACGTGTAGACCTTGGTCCCTTGGTCACATTCTCCCAGTACCCGGGTGAGGTGCCGAGAACCCTCGAGGAATCGATCCACGAGTGCCGACCGGTCGAGATCCGTTGGTCGCCCATCGTGCGGGCGCTCTTGCAACCGCTGCTCCACGACGGTCGCCCAGAACCACTGCACCTCGACGAGATGCTGGACGAGGTCGGCCATCGTCCAACCGGGACAGTGTTCGATGGGCGCGTCGAGGTGTCCGATCGCCGCGGCGGCGACCTGGGCGCTGTGCTGGTCGATGGCTCCGGTGTAGGTCGTGACGTCCAATGTCATGGCCAGAGACTATCGAGTCGCCATCCGTCTCTCCGTCGTATTAGGGCCTAGCGAAGGTTGACGGTCCTAGAGTCGAGTTCTGTGAGATGGCCCAGTGCCGAGGTCGAAATGAACGCGACGCTCGTGGCAGCGTTGGTACGAAGTCAGCACCCCGACCTGATCAACGGCGACGTCCGAGAGATGTCGCCGGGATTCGATAACACCATCTGGCGACTCGGAGAGGACCTGGTCGTGAGGCTCCCCCGGCGCCAGGTCGCGGTGAGATTGATCGAGAACGAACAGCGCTGGCTACCGGAGTTGGCACCGCGACTGCCACTTTCAATTCCCACGCCAGTTCGCGTCGGGCGACCGAGCGATATCTTCCCGTGGCCCTGGACCATCGCGAAATGGATCGACGGAACGCCAGGCAATGAGGTCGACACCATTACCTTGGGTCGTGCGGCGACGCTCCTCGGGAACTTCTTTCGGGCCCTGCACCACGACGCACCGGCGGAGGCACCCACGAATGAGTTCAGGAGCGTGCCTCTTCGGTTCAACGAGTTCAGTTTTCAAGGTCGACTCCACGAGTTGGGCGAAGCGATCAATCGCGACGACGTGTTGCAGATTTGGGCGGCGTCGCTGGCCGCCGAACCGTGGGTCGGAGCGCCCCAGTGGATCCACGGCGATCCGCACCCAGCGAATTTGATCTTCGACGACGAGCGGCTCGTGGGTGTCATCGATTTCGGCGATCTGTGCGCCGGCGACCCGGCAACCGATTTGGCGGGGGGCTTCCTCGCCCTGCCGTTCGAATCTCTGGGGGAGTTTCTTGACGCTTACGGGTCCGTCGACCACGACACGATCCGACGCACCCTCGGATGGGCCGTCCACTTCGGACTCATGTTCGTCCTTCTCGGCCAGTCCGACGAATCGACCTACGGACCGATTGGCTACCGAGCAATCGAAAACGCCGCCGCCTTCTTCGGTACCTTCGGCGGAGAGTAACCACGATCAGCGCGCCGCAGTGGCCTCGTCGAGAAACCTCCGCACCTCACGCGCGCTGGAAAGGACGACCACACGTTCAGCGCCGACGGACTCCCGAGCCTCTCGGGGCACGACCTCGTGATACTTCGCGTGCGAGTTCCACGACCACAGGATTATGTTGCGCATCGGGTCGAGCGAGAGCGCGTTGCGCCATGACTCCCGATTGTCGTTCCACAGGCGCTCGCGTTTCACAATTCGCAGGATCGTTCTCTTAACCACCCGGGTCATCACGACTCGCCTCGGAAGATCGATGAACACGATCGTTGTGGCCAGCGGCCAGACGATGTCGCGCACTTGGCTGTAGTTGCCGTCGACGATCCAGCGCGGCTGGGCGACGAAGGACCAGACTCTCGCTCGGAACTCCTCGATCTCGAGCGGAGTCCAATTCGGTTGTTGGTAGAGACCGTCTAGTTCGAGACACGCCACGTCCAGGGCGCTCGCCAAAGCCGTCGACAAAGTCGACTTGCCACTGCCCGAAGAGCCGTGGACGATCACGCGGTTCAATCGAGTTTCCGTCGCGTCGCATTCCTCGGGCACCGCTGCAGCCTACAAATCGAGCGTTACCGTGCGCGTACGCTGACTCCTTTCGGAACGCATGTGAACACGAACGTCGCTACGTGTTGGTTGGAATCGGTGCTGGCGAATCGTTGCGTGGCGAGAATTTCGGGGCGCTCGGGTTACAATCCAGTTTGGGTCTAAACGTTGGACGCGGCGAGTGGTCTTGTGGTGGGAGATATCGGCGAATATGGGACTGCAGACACCACTCATCGCATCAACGTCCGTGCGCGGGTGGATCGAGCTCCTGATCCTGATCGGACTGCTCATCTTGAACTATTGGGCGACAATGCGCATCATTACCCAGGCGGGATATTCAGCCCGATGGATCGTGATTCCCATCGCACCGCTCGCGCTTACCATCATCTGTTACGTCATTTTCTGGAACGACATTCACGGGATCATCTTCGACAACACCTTTGGTTTCGGGGGCGTCAATAACGTCAGTCTCTTCTGGCATTTGGACGAAATCAGCATCTTCCTGAATTGGCTCTTCTATATCGTCTTTGCCTTTTCGCGCTGGCCCGGTTCCGGTATTCGACACTCGCCCGACGTCGACGTGCCGCAAGTTCCGTCATCATTGGGTGCGCAAACGAGTTCTGCAACGAGAGCGGCAGCGCCAACCGCACCGCGCCCCGGAGCACGTCTCATGCCTGCTTCGCCTGGAGGCCCCGTGGCCGGGCCCGCCACTGTGGCCAGTGCGCCCACGTCCAAGCCACCTTCGGCGCCGTTCTGTGCGTGGTGCGGCGAGGCACTCCCGGGAAACCGAGCGCTCTTTCACGACTGTGGACCAAAAGAGCGACCCGAGACGGTCTGCACGAACTGTGGCGTGGCGTTCCCGGCGGGCACCTCGCACTGCAGCACGTGCGCCGCCTGAGGATCGACCCCGGACGACGTCTCGCGACACTGGTGGAATCCGGTTGACCGCGGGCGGATTCGCACCGAACTGGAAGCCGAAAGCGCCGAACTGGAAGAGATCGAGTCAACCGAACGCGGAGTGCGCCAACCAGAACTCGACCAAGTTTCGATCGCCGATCACTTCGACCTCTTCCAGATCAAGGTCGCGTCGTCCGAGAATGACGAGCAGCAGATTGACCGGGGAGGCGACCAGCTCCGCGTCGATATGATCCTCTTCGTTCGACACGCTGAAACCGTCCACGTCCAGCGTGATCGACCACAGCGATCCGGAGTCGACGTCACGAAACGCCAGCCTCTCGCCGTGACCACGAAGCAATGACAATTCCGGCGAGTGCCTTCCGACTTTTTCGATATTGGAGAGGTACTCATCCACGGCGTCCAACGCGATGGCGGGTTCGGCCCACGGAATCGCGTGCGCCGCCAGATCGAGGTCCATGCGGTGGACCAAGGTCTCGTGAAGTTGGCGACGAGACCAGAATCGAACGCGCTGATCGAGTCCCCACGCCCACATCCGTTCATTCGGATCAGCAGCGAGCAGGGTGGCCACGAGCGTTCGCCCTCCCGAGTCAATCCACTCCGGACTCACGTCATCTCGATTGGCGAGCGACTCTCGCGCGATCCGCTCCGGTGAGCGTAACCGGACCAATTCCTCAGCCCAACGGTGAATGACGCCGAGGTGCTCGGCGAGGTCAACCACGGTCCACCCGGGACAGGTCGGGACCTCTTCGTCCGGCGCCAGCGACGACATCACGTTCGCAAAACGGGTGACCTCGATCGTCAGCGCATTGCAGTCTTCAATATGATCCACAGTTCTCTCCACGCTCTCGTCGCCTCGCGCGACATCGTAGTGGCGAGGGGCGGCATTTCCGATAATTCAGTTGTGACCCAAGCGCCATATTGGGCCGCGGATTGTTGAAGCTCTATGTCCCGGAGCAACGCGAAGCGTCGTCCGAGGGTATCGTCGCCTCGCTAGTGATGGATGTACTCCGACAGTTCGGCGACCGACGCCGTCGCCAGCCAGCCTCCGGAATACTGTTCCGCGTTCGTCACTTCGGCGATCGCAAACTCCGGGCCGCTGGTTCGAGGTTCGTCTTCACTCAGTTCGACTTCGGCGAGCACGAGACCCGTGTGTCGACCTTTGAACTCATCGATGGCGTAGTGCACGCCGTGAGAGGTCAACGACCATCGACTCTTCGCAACGATCGAGGCCGGCGTCATCGAGAGCGCGTGGAACTCGCGTTCGTCCAAATAGATGTTGGTAATCATCACCATTTCCGGATCATTCGAGTTTCGTCGCACTTTTTGACCGAGTTTGTAGACCACCTCGTCGCCGTCTTGAATCATCCGAAGCCGCAGCGACGTGCCCGTCCAGTAGCGATCGACGATAACTCTCTCATTCGTGACACCGAGCGGTACTCCCGTCAGCAACCACCGCTGTTCGCGCTCAAGATGCGCGTAACGGCCTTCCCCGGGTCGACGACTCGTCACGAAAGAAGTCTAAGGACGCGCTTCACTTTCCGACGAACGGCGACGTGGAACTTTCTTGCCAAATACAACTCTCAACAGACCGACAAAGAACGTCGCGCTACACTCGCCTCGGTGAAGCACGCTTCGGTGTCCACGCTCGAAGGACTGTCCGCACTCCTCGATCGACTTCGCTCGATTGACGGACTGGTCGAGAAGAGACCGGGCGTGTTCTACCGTCGGTCCAAGGCGTTCTTGCACTTCCACGAGGACCCGTCCGGGATTTTCGTCGATATTCGAGTAAATCCGGACGACTCTTTCACTCGCCTGTCGGTGACGACGCGAGGTCAGCAGTCCGAGCTCGTCTCAACCATCACTCGCGCTCTTCAACCTGACTAACGACAGCGTGGTGTAAGCCGCAAGCGGCGAGGGAACATCAGTGAGGGTGTGAATGCTCCGCGCCGCGGTAGGTTCCGAACGACCAGCGGTTGCCCTCGGGATCCATCACGGCAAACTCACGCGAGCCGTACGACGTGTCGTTCAGGGCGCGCAACAACGTGGCCCCCGCGGCTATGGCTCGGTCGTGAAGGGCGTCGGGATTGTCGGTCACCACGTAGACACCGAAGCTGCCCGGCTTCAACGCCCATTCGTCGTGGCCGTCGGGCGCTTGGTCGCCCAACATGATCCCGCCGCCGAGGGGCCATCGGATCTCGCAGTGATCGACGCGGTCCCCTTCTCCGTAGAGGGCCGAGATGGTGAAGCCGAAGGCCTCGACGTAGAAGTCGACGAGGGCGCGGGCGTTGCTCGCCGCCAGGGACGGCCACACGTAGGTGGTTGAGGGTTCAAATGACATGGTTGACACTCCCGGCTCTTCGATCAAGGTGAACAGACCCTCCGTTGCGGGCCGACTGGAGCGACATCACGAAGTCGCACCGGGCCGGGGTGGTTCGCGAAGGATGATCCCGTTGCCATCCGGGTCGTCGAACGTAACAAATCGACCCCACGGTTGCTCATCGATAGAACTCTCGATAACGAATCCCTTGGAGGCAATCTCGGCGATGGTCGCCTCTAGGTCTTGGGTATCGAGCATGAGACCTTTGAGCGATCCGGCGGGCATCGAGGGAAACCAGGTGACGAGAGAGATCGACGCTTCGGAACCATGGGGGCTGACCTGAATCCACCGCATGGATTCGTCCATCGGCATGTCCTGGAGCAAATCCATGCTCAGCACGTTCACGTAGAATTCCTTCGACCGATCGGGATCGCTCACGGGAACTGACACGATTTGAACATTAGAAATGGTCATGTCCGAATCCAAACACAACGGACCAATGGTGTCAACCGTGCGGGACGTCCCTCGATCACTCGATCCGCTTCACGATCTCTTCAACCGCTCCAGTTGCAAGAGCGTACTGGTCCCGCACCGCGTTGTTACGCGGTTCCGAGGAGATCCCATTTGTTGCCGCACAAATCTTTGAAAACCGCGACCTGCCCGTACGATTCGCTTCGAGGTGTCGTCAAGAACTCGACACCGGCCTTGGTCATGCGCGTGTACGACGCGTTGAAGTCATCTACGCGCAAGAAGAGTCCCACGCGGCCGGCGAACTGCCGACCGATTAGTGCCGTCTGTTCCTCTCCTCGGGCCTGAGCGAGCAGGATGCCACTGCCCGAGCCGCTCGGACGAACCACGACCCACCGCTTGGGTTGGCCGTCGCCGTCGAGGGACGGTGAGTCCTCTTCCAGGACGCATCCGAGTACGTTCACGAAGAACGCAATGGCCTCGTCGTACTCCCTCACCATGACGCTGACGAGCTCCAGACCCATTCGGTCAGACTACGGCCCGTCACGACATACGCCGGACTGGGTTCACTATCGTGGCGTCATGACTGCTGATTGGGCCCGTCCCGTGGTCCACTGGTCCATCGTGGCGCTTGATGCGGAGCGCCAACGATCCTTTTACTCCGCGTTGTTCAATTGGGGGATCGGCGACGAACCGATCATGTCGATCCCCGCCGGCATCGGGGGTCCGGAACCGGGACCGGCGGGACACATCCAGGCCGGCACGAGACCCAGCGTGTCGCTCTATGTACAAGTTGGCGACTTGCGCTCGACGATTGACAAGGCCATCGAACTAGGCGGAAAGGAAACGATTCCACCATTCAATCTCGAGAACGGTCAAACACTGGCGGCCATCGAAGATCCCGAGGGCAACTTCGTGATGTTGGTTCAGCAGTAAGTCCTTCAGCCCGGTAGTTCCTTGAAGTACTCAATTTCGATTGACCCCGACTCCAACAGTGAATGGAACTCAATGGCGATCGGCGACGTCGATGCCTCCGCCGCCGATCGTCTCGCATCCGTCATTGATCGCCAGAACGTAATCGCCACCCATTCACCCTCGAGACCGCTGGCGACCGTTCGACGAAGGAGACCGTCCTGTTGGTAGGCGAAACGTTGTTGAAAGTCAGCGTTCTTTTCCAAGAAGACATCGGTGGCGACGTCGCCGACCAAACGAAACTTCGAGACTTCAATCATGATTCGCACACTACAAGCGACGTTTTCCCGCTTCAGGGAAAAACGAACATACAACGAAGGTTGATGAGGTCGACGGCAACGGTCTTCGATAGCTCAGATCCCGTGCTCCGTCGGTGCTTCGTTCTTGTTGGGCAAAAAACAATGTTCAAGACGGTTCAAGGACCTTGATTTAGCTCACCTTCTGCAAGTCGGCCCGTTGGCGAAGCATCCTCGTAGTACAGAAGGCCAGCACCATCCACAACACGCCCACGAACACCTCTATGGCGGCCACCGGATCGCCGTACTGGGCAAAGATCTTCGCGTGGGTCGCTCGCGCCAGCGCTTCCACTAAAAAGAGCAGGCCCAACGCAACCACGGGAGCCATCGAGAGGTTTCTCTTCCACCACGCTCCGAACGCGCCGAAGAGCGGTCCACTGAAAAGTGCCAGTTCGAAGTACACCTTTCCTACGCCCAACGAATAATGAAAACGACTTAGCCACGATGCCGAACCAAATTGAAAGATGAGGCTGTTCACGAAGTAGAAACCGATCAACGCGAGAATCGTGGCACCAAAACCGGCGACCACGCTGAGGACAATTCGACGATCACTCGTCGCGGCGCCGGCGAGGAAAGCGAGGAGAAACCAAGGCGCCGCCGTTTGACTCAAAGCGCCGACGAGTCCCGTGCCGTCACCTTTGATGAGTGAATCGAGAGCGCCCAGTGCCAGGGCAATTACACCCACCGCCAATAGGCGCTGGATCTGCCGACTCGTCGTCATTGGATAGAGAATAATGACCCGCGCGAGGCAACACGCGCCGGGCGTGGGTCGATCCCTTGCGCGACCTTCAAGTCCCCGGGAATCACGCCTCGGCTCTTACCGGTCTTTTACCAAAAACCGATAAACATTCGTATCGCGAGGTTCGAACCCGAGCCGTGCGTACAGTCGATTGGCCGCTTCGCGTGAGGGCCGGGTAGTGAGATCAATCGAACGGACGCGGCGGCGGCGCGCTTCTTCGATGGCCGCGTTGGTGAGCGCCTCGCCCACGCCCGCGCCTCGAGCGGTTTCGTCGACGACCACGTCCTCAATCCAGGCGCGTCGACCGGTGGGAACGGAAAAGACCACGAGCGTCAGCGATCCGACGAGGCGCCCCTCGTCGCGCGCCACAAAGACGACCGTGGACGGCGACGCGAGAATTTCCGCCACGTCCGACGTGTCGAGAGGTGTGGCGTTCGTCGAGAGTTGGGGCAAGAGGAAGTTCAGTCCCTCGACCAACTCCGCGGTCACCTCGTGGGCGATCTCCACCTGGACGCTCATGGGTCCCCTCTCCACACCGGTCGACGCAGGTCGTCGTAGAAGACGTCACGCTGCTCGCCATCGATGGCGGCGAAGATTGGACCGGCCCATCGTTCCGCGCCGATGATCGGCGACGGCAGGTTGTCGCGCGTGAACCAGCCGGCGTCGGTGCATTCCAATGGATGGATCTTCATCTCCCCACCGACGGCGCGGCAGAAGAACAGTAACGAATACAGAGGAATTCGAGACGAACCCAAACGCATGCCGTCGAGAACGCCGAGGAGCCGTACCGGTTCGACTTCAATGCCCGTCTCTTCCAGGACCTCTTTGACCACGACTTCGGCGGCCGAGTAACCCACGTCGCACCAGCCGGTCGGGTAGAGCCACACGCCGGAGTCGGCGCGTTGAATGAGGAGGAGCTCGCCGCGGTCATTGGTCACGGCCGCCCCGACCGCGACCTTGGGTGTCTGGTAGCCCGCGACACCGGATCCAACTTCCTTCATCCACTCCACGACGTACCCGTCGGCGTCGAGCACGCCGTCCAGGCCGACTTCGGCCGCCGCCTTGATATCGCCGGCGATTTTCAGGACCTCGTCGAAGCGCTCGCGTTCGTATTGGCTCTCGCTGAAACCCAGGCCCGTTCGCGCGACGCCGGCCAATGACTCGGCCCAACGCAGGAGCGTCTTTTCGGGCACCGGTTCCACCGTCATGACGCTACCCGCGCGTCCTAGGCCAACGTGGCGTCGAGTACTTCGTCCAGCGTGCCCACGAGACCCGTGTAGAACGCGCCGAACTCGGCGTACAGCGTCGAGGCCTCGTCGTAACGCATCGTGTAGACGCACTCCTTCAGGTCATCGACGTGCACCCCGAAGAGCGTGACGCCCCACTCCCAGTCGTCCAAACCCGTCGATCCGGTGATGACCTGGAGGATGCGGCCCTTGAACTCACGACCGAGGGCCCCGTGCTGACGCATGAGTCGCTC
>Ga0208586_1000249_pt1 | contig 20669 bp, 20 predicted proteins | sample NGESurshal072012_6_FD_184471 | JGI IMG/M metagenome (GOLD analysis project Ga0208586, IMG submission 184471) | Arctic peat soil microbial communities from Barrow, Alaska - NGEE Surface sample 53-3 shallow-072012 (SPAdes) | ecosystem: Environmental > Terrestrial > Soil > Wetlands > Peat ... | reverse complement strand
GAGCGACTGGGTGACCGCGAGCGACTGTCGTGGATGCACGCGAACTTCACCGATCCCCGCGAGGTGCCCGAACTCGGTGACGCCGCGAGTTACGCGACTCGCCTCTACGACTACGCCGGTTCGGGACGCGACCAGGTGGCGTGGGTCGTGTCGACGCTGCGTCGTGATCCGCTCAGTCGCTCGGCGACGATCACGACATTCCAGCCCCTCACGGACACCTCGTACATACCGTGCGTGAGCCTGCTCGATTTCTATCTCGTTGATGGCGATTTGGAACTTGCCGTCTACGCGCACAGCATCGATTTCGGAGCCAAAGGTTACGGAAACCTCGTGGAGTTGGCGTGGATTCAAAGTCACGTCGCCCACGAGTTGCACGTCCCCGTTGGTCGTTTGACAATGTTCGTGAAATCGGCGCACGTGTACGACAGCGACGACGACTTCATGACCGACGCCTTAGGGAAGCACTTCGGCTAGGTGGCGTCGCGAGCGGTTTTCAACGCGTTCGACCACCAAAGGAGGTCGGCGACGACCATGTCGAGTCGCGAGTCGAGCGATTCAAACGTCTCGGGCGAGAACGATTCGGCCATCATGGCCGGCCGCATCAGGTCGGGCAGGATGTGCACCGCGTGGCGCAGCGGCGCCATTTCCAACTCGACGGCAACGAGTCGCAGCTGTTCGACGGCCCTCGCACCACCGGCACTCCCGTAACTCACGAACGCAACGGGCTTACGGTTGAACTCCACGAAGACCGAGTCCAGTGCGTTCTTCAGTACCGCCGGATAACCGTGGTTGTATTCGCTCGAGGTGATGATGAAACCGTCGGCCCAATCGATCTCGGCGCCCAGTCGAGCGAGTGCCTCGGTCGGGTAGTCGCGTCCGGACCGCGCCGGCGAGACCGCGCTTTCGTACATCGGCAGTGGATAATCGCGCAGGTCGAGGAGTTTTAACTCGAAGTCGTCGCGCCCCTGCAGGCGGTCGAGGAGCCACACCACGGGCTTGTCGGCAAAACGGTTTGGACGTGTTGAGCCAACAATGAGAAGAATTCTTGGCGCCACGGCTTACATTCCGGGGAAGACGGTGCGGAGTTTCTCTAGGTGCTCGGACGTGACCGAGGGGGGCGTGTGTTCTGCGTCGAGGCGCCCGTACACCAATCGAATGAAGGCTTCGGCCGGCAGTTCAAGGTCGTGCGTGTCGGTTGGTTCGCCCGGTTCCAGGGTGACGCCGTCGGCACCCAGGGTCAACACGAAATCACGCTGGGGCTCGGTCGTACGGATGCGGAGTGTTTCTCCGGACCCGTCGGTCTTGGCGGTAAAGCGTACGAGAAGATCGAGGTTGTCGATGATGATCGGCACGGCGTCGCGCTGCAGGGTCGCGTTCGTGTCGAACGCCTCTTCAATGTCCCAGGTGTGCAACGCGTGCTCCCCGAGACGCATGTTGACGAATCCGTTGAAGTCCAGGGATATCGGACCGAGCGACCAACTGAAGGCCTCGCGCTGTTCGGGCGTCACCTCGCCAATGCGCTCTTCGAGCGCGGCGTCGGCCAGCAGCGAATCGGTCGCCTGCGCGTGCGGCGTCTTCAGGTTCCAGACGTCCCACACCGATTGGGCGAACTCGGGGGGCATCTCTCGTCCTTCGACGCCGTCATCGAGACGTCGCTTGGAGATGATGGCGGCCGATCCGAGGTGGGAGAGCACGTCGGCGACGGTCCACTCGGTGGGATGGGCCGACGCGACCAACTGTGAATCAGTGAGTCCCTCGGTGATCTCACGCAGATGGTTGACGGACTCCTGGAGCGCTTCGATGGCGAATGTCATGATGTTCCTTTTCGTCGGGGACGCCCGGGGAGATTAGGGCTCCACTATGACTGTACGGTCGAGGTCGCGAACGTCGTTCACTCCCGTGAGGCCTAGTGTCACCAGCATTTCGGACTGGATGATGCGCAACACGTGGTCGACACCTCGTTCGCCACTCGCGGCGACGGCGTAGGCCCAGGGACGTCCGATGAGGCAGGCCCGGGCGCCGAGCGACAGGGCCTTCACGACGTCGAGCCCACTGCGGATTCCGCCGTCCATCAAGACATCGCATTCGTCGCCCACCGCCGCGGCAATTCCCGGTAGTGAACGGATCGTCGACGGTACGTCGTCCAACTGGCGACCTCCGTGGTTCGACACAATGACGGCATCAGCGCCGCGCGCGACTGCCTCCTTCGCGTCGTCGGCGTCGAGGATCCCTTTCAAGGCAATCTTCCCGCTCCAGTGCTGGCGCAACCAGGCGAGATCGTCCCACGTGACGCTGGGATCGAACTGGCTCGCGACCCAGCCCTGAAAGTCGCCCGGTACGCGCGCGTTGGGCAGCGCCTTTTCTAAGTTCCCGAAGGTGAGTGGACGGCCCCCTAGCGCGACGTCGCGCATCCACTTCGTGTGTGCAAAGAGGTCGGCGCCGCGGCGCAGTCGCTTGATTGTTGGCAACGTACCGCTGATGCCGTTACGAGCATCGCGGTATCGCTGCCCCACGACCGGAAGATCGACCGTGAGAATCATGGTGGTGCAACCAACGGCCTGGGCCCGATGCATCAAGTCTTCGGCGTAACTGCGGTCCTTCATGACGTACAACTGGAACCAAAGCGGCCGCGTCACGGCCGCCGCCACCTCTTCAATGCCGCATATGGAGAGGGTGGACTCACAAAAAGGGATGCCGGCACGCTCGGCGGCCCGGGCGGCCTGGACCTCCGCCCTCTTGGCGAACATCCCTCCGAATCCGATCGGCGCCAAGATCACCGGAAGCGCGATCTCCTCGCCCAGCACCGTCGTTGACAGATTTCTCGACGACACGTCACGCAGAACCCGCTGACGGAACTGAATTCGATGGAGATCGTCGCGGTTCGCCGCCATTGTGGCTTCGCCGAAGGCGCCACCGTCGATGTAGTCGAAGATCTGTCTCGGGAGTCGGCGCCGGGCGAATTCGCGGTAGTCGTCGATCGAAGCGGGCGCGAGATTGAGGCTGTGGTCGCGTTTGTTCTCGGGCACACCTCATTATGCAGCACGTGGTGGTGGCGAGGCGCAGTGATGGTTGACGACGTCACTGGGTTCGGGCATGCTCAATGGATGTTCGAGACCGACGAGGAGTTGGACGGCCTGGACGCGTTACTGGCGTCGTCATTCAGCGGTGCAACGGATCACCTGACGGAGATCATTTCGAAAGAGCGACGTTTGTCAGCGCGCGACCTCAGTCGCTATCTGGTGGGCGTGCGGCGCCTGACGGTGGCGACGGTGAGCGCCAGTGGGGAGCCTCGATGTTCGGCCGTTGATGGACTGTTCTTGCACGGACGCTTCTGGTTCACCACGAGCGGCCACGCCGCCAAGGCCGTGCACCTCGCGAGGCGTCCCGCGGTGAGTGCGGCGCACGTGATCGGCGACGACGTGGGCATCTTCGTGCACGGCCGCGTGAGGACGGTCATAGGTGGACCGGGAGAGGCCGACGCACTACGCCACTACTGGATCGAGGTCTACCACTCGTTACCCGAGGACTGGGTCGCCACGCCCGACGACATGCGCTACGTCGAGATCGTCCCGTCGATGATGTTCTCCTACGCCTTTAGTCGAGAACGTTTTGAAGAGTTGGCGAGGGAAGCGTCCGCGCCCGAGCAGTCGACCGAGGGAACCTGACCGTGACGGGGAGCGACGGATACTCTGGGGCCAAGGTTGTCCTAGGGAGATCAATTGACTCGTAAGTTCGCGGCAGAACTTCTCGGCACGGCGGTGCTCGTCTTTTTCGCGGTGGGCGTCGCGACGCTCAGCTTCGGCTTCGGGGCCGACGGCAGCAGTTTCATGGCCGGCGTCGTGGCAACGGCCCTCGCCTTCGGGCTCACCCTCCTCTGCCTCGCCTACGTACTCGGTCCAATTTCGGGTTGCCACGTCAATCCGGCCGTCACGATGGGAGTGCTGCTCGCCGGCCGAATTTCACTGCGTGACGCCGTCAGTTACTGGATTGCCCAGTTCATCGGCGGTTTTGTGGGCGCCCTCGCCCTTTGGGGCGTGTTCAGCACCTCACCCCTCTATCACCGCACCACAACCGGTTTGGGCACCGACGGATGGGGAAAGGCCAGTCACATCCAGATTGGAGCCGGCGGCGCCTTCATTGCCGAGATTGTCCTGACGGCGCTCTTCGTCTTCGTGATCTTGGGCGTCACGAGCAAAGGAGCAAACGCTACGACGGCCGGTCTCGTCATTGGTCTCTCGCTCACCGTCGTGCACCTGATCGGCATTCCGATCACGGGCACCTCGGTCAATCCTGCGCGCAGCCTGGGCCCGGCGCTGATTGTTGGTGGCACCGCACTGAGCCAAGTGTGGCTCTTCATCGTGGCGCCACTCATTGGCGGGGCCGTCGCGGCTCTTGCGCATCGCGCGCTCTTCGCCACGAAGGAATCGTCGCCGATTGGTTTTAGTTCCGCGCAGAGTTGACCGCGTCGCTCGCTCGTCACGTGCCCATCGAGTCGTCACCACACGCGCACGGCGTTGTCGTCGGGCGTAATTTGCGCTCTTAGTCGATTTTCCCCCCGTGTGGGGGACCGGCCCAATCTGTAGTCAATTTTTCTTCCAAAATCGCCTAGATTACTGACGATTGAGCGAAATGTCGCTAAAAAATGCCCAAACCCGTAAAATGGGTACTCCTCCGCGTGACGAACGTTGGGTGGCTCCGTGCCAAACCCAGGCGGAGGGTGACCACGGCCACTACACGAACACGGCCGTTCTCTCATTCATCGCCAGAAGGGCGGTGAATCTCGACAAGTGAGGTTCGACAGTGTTTCAAGCGCGACAGTTCTATAAACGCGTCTCGACGTCTCGGCGTCAATTGGTGCGCGCCACCGGCGTGGTGCTTTGCGCTTCGCTCGTGGTCTTAGCGGCACCTCTTCCCGGTCCCGATCGTTCGAACGCGTCGGCACAGGTTCTCGCGCCAGCGGTCCACCACGCGATGAGGGAAATGCCCCGCGCCCGCGCCGCCGTGATCCCCGAGGTGACCGAACTCTCCTCCTTTACCTCTCACCCGACGGCGACCGATGAGTACGTGGCCGCCCTCATCAAAAAGGACTTCCCACCGGCCGCTCGCCGAGACGCCGAGGCCGTGGCCTGGTGCGAGTCGAAATTCCAGCCCCGAGACATTGGTTTTGACAGTAATGGGACCCACGACCGCGGCCTTTTCCAGCTCAATGACGGCGGAACCCAGCAGTACATCATGAAAATGCTCGGTTTTAACCCCAATAACCTCAGTTTGGCGCTCAATCCAGTGCTGAACGTCCGCGCCGCCGCCTTGCTCTGGCACCGCGATGGTTGGAGCCCCTGGTCCTGCTCGTACGTGCTCGCGTAGGAACGTCGCAGGTCACGTAAGGGAACCGAGGAAATTGAGCAACGCGGCGTTGACGACGTCGGGCTTTTCTCGCTGAACCCAGTGTCCGGCCTCGGGCACGTTGATCGTTGCTCGCAGATCGGTGACCCACTCCGCCATGGCTCTACCGGGCTGGAAGAGTTTCACGGGGTCGTGGTCGCCCGTGAGGAACAGTGCCGGTACGGTGACCTTGGCGTCAGCCAAACTCTCGGTTAGTTCCCAGTTGCGTCGCAGGTTGCGGTACCAATTGAGTCCCCCGGTGAAACCGGTGCGCGTGAACTCGCCCACGTAATAGGCAAAGTCCTCCTCACTGAGCCACGACGGAAGACCGTCGGGCTGGGGCAGCCACTCGCGAAGTCCCGTCGTCGCCATTGGCAGCGGGCGCATCAACACAGCTACGTCGCGGTCGGACTGGTAGGACCAAGCCCACACGATCCGGCGCAACGAATCTTCAATGTCCGCGTCCAGATCGGCGTCGGCGATGCCGGGTTCTTGAAAGTAGAGCATGTAGAAGAAGTTGTCGCCGAAGAGAAACTCCAGCGTAGAAATGGTGTCGTGCTGAGTGCGGGGACTGAAGGGGACGCTCAGCGCGGCGACCCCTCGCACCCGCTCCGGAGTTCGTTGGGCGAGCATCCACACGACGGGGGCTCCCCAGTCGTGGCCCACGAAGACCGCGCGCTCTTCGCCGACGGCGTCGAGGAGACCGAGCATGTCGTTTGAGAGTTGCGTGATGTCGTACGCCTCGACCGCGTCGGGCCGCTCGGTCTGTCCGTAGCCGCGCATGTCGGGGGCGATGACGTGGTAGCCGGCATCGGCGAGGGCGTCGATCTGGTGACGCCAGGAGTACCAGAGTTCGGGAAACCCGTGGCAGAGCACCACGAGTGGCCCCACACCGGACTCGGCGATGTGCATGGCGATGCCGTTCGACTGAATGGTGCGGTGCGAAATGGTCATGGCGAAAACACTAAGCCCGCCGGCCGTTTCTTGGCCGACTGTCGTGCCCTACGGGCGTCGCGGAAGTCGTCGGGCGACCTGGGCTCGAGGTGTGGGGAGGTCGCGCATGTGGATGTAGCCCGTTGGTTGGGCTATCGGCACCCACCCGTTGCTGGTGAAGCCATTCACGCCTCCCGAGTAGTTGTCCGAGATGAGAAAGACGGTGTTGTTGGCCCAGTTGACGTGCGCCACGTACGCCACGTGGCCCATCGCGCCGTCGATGTACCAAGCGATGGAGCCAATGGCCGGCGTGTCGTTCGTTTCGGCCGCCAAGGTCCGACCCCACTGATCGGCGTAGCCCCACGAGCGACCGGGGTCGGCGAGTCCGTTGTGCGCGAGCATCCAGGCGGCGAACAGCGTGCAGTTGTGCGGCGGCGTCCCGATGCCGCCCTTGGTGTCCGATCCGTAGTACTTGGCGGCCCAGCCGTTGTTCATGGTGGTGGCGTTGTACCCGTCAATGGTGCAGGCGTAGCCGAAGCTCGTGCAGCCCGACGCGGCGCCGGCGATCGACGACGAAGCCGTGATCAGGAGCGACGCAACGGCGACGAGTGAGGCGGAGAGCAGGGCCGCCCGCTGGGCAACGTTACGGCGTGTGACGCGCGAACAACCTGGCATGCGTTCGACTCCCCCGACAGAAAGACTTCGGGTGACCGTAGCACCGAGGGCCAAAACTGGCAAAAGGCCCAGCAAACACTGGGAAATGGTGACAATTACGGCCGGGGTCGACCATCTTCTATCGCGGCCCTCACCCCTCGGTGATGGTGCCCCCGGGAACGATGGCCAGTTCGGCGTGGGCGAGGTGTTGGTGACCGTCGGGCACCGCCGTTGGAATAAGTGCCGCCGCCAACACGGCAAAGAGCGTGATGACCGAGAGGAATATGAATCCGTGCACGTAGCCGGACTCGGCTGGAAAGCCTCCGCGTAGCAGTGTCGAGGTCACGATGCTGGACATCACGCCCGCACCAACCGCCCCTCCGATGGTGCGGATGTTGGCGTTCATGCCGCTCGCGACGCCGGTCTGCGCCGGTGGCACGGCGAGGACGATCAAGTTCGACATGGCCGAGAAGGCGAGTCCGAGTCCGACGCCGAGGAACGCGCTCGCGAGGTAGATCTCCCAACTCTCGCTGTGGGCGACGGCCAACACGACGTAGCCGGCACACGAGATCGCGGAGCCCAGGATGACGGCGAACTTCGAGCCGTACTTCGCGGCGATCTTGCCCGAATAGAGACCCAAAACGAACATGCCGAACGTCATGGGCAGCAAGAACAGTCCCGACGCCACGGTGCTGGCACCAAATCCGTAACCAACGGACCGCGAGGTTTGGAGGAACTCGGGGAGAAACGCCATCACCGAGTACATGCCCACGCCGAAGAGGAACGACACCAAGTTGTTGGTCCACACCGCCGGTACGCGCATCATCTTCATGTCAATGAGCGGCGAACTGACCGTTGTTTCGATCTTGATCCAGAGGGCAATGAGCACCACCGACGCGACGAGGAGGCCAATGACTTTCGGTGAGCTCCAACCCCAGAGTGGCGCTTCACTCACGCCGAGTAGCAGTGTGACCAACCACGCAGAGAGGGAGATCGAGGCCAGCCAACTAATCCGACCCTTCGTTCGCACCGGCGATTCCGGTACGTAGAAGTACGTGAAGATCGCCGCGACACTCGTCATGATGAGCGGGATCCAGAAGAGCCAGTGGAACCCGAGGCTGTCGATGATCGGACCGCCGACGACCAGTCCGCCGCCGCCGCCGACCGCGGTCATCGCGGCAATCGTGCCGATCGCGGAGGACAGTTTCTCTTTGGGAAACTCGTCGCGAATGATGCCGAACGATAAGGGCATCACGCCGCCGCCAATGCCCTGGACGGCACGCCCAATGATTAAGACAATGATCGCGTGGGCGAGGCCCGCAATGATCGAACCAATCGAGAGGGCGATCAGCGTCGCAATGAGCACGTGCTCTTTGCCGATCATGTCACCGAGGCGACCCATGATCGGCGTGAAGATTGACGCCGAAAGCAGGTAGGCGGTGATCACCCACGTCACTGTCGTCTGATTGGTGTGCATCACGGTTTGGATTGTCGTGAGGGCCGGAATGACCAATGACTGGAGAAGGGCGTAAGCCGAAACGCCGACGACGAGTACGGCGAAGGTCACCTTGTAGTTGGCGCGTTCTAAGGAGGCGGTCATGGGGATTCCCGTCGGTTGGGAGGGTTCCCTAAAGGTAATAGGTCACGCCGTCGAATGAAACGCCGTTGCGCACGTCGCGAGCGCGTCGCGGACCACGTCACGCGCGTTCGCGGTTCTGTATGCTCTCGCCAGTTGAACTCGTTCTCCTCTCAGGACAGGGTGAAGAAATGAATGTCAGTCCCAGCACAATCACGACGATCGAGGGACTGCGCGAGCACCTCCAGAGTGCCATTGCCCTTGAACACTCGACGTTGCCGCCCTACTTCTGCGCGCTGTACTCAATCCACCCCGGCACGAACGCCGAGAGTGTTGAAGTAATGAAGTCCGTCTTTATTGAAGAGATGTTGCACCTGGTGTTGGCGGCGAACGTGCTGAATGCCGTGGGGGGATCGCCGGTGCTGGACGACCCGGGGTTCGTGCCGATCTATCCGACGTACCTGCCCCACAGCGACAATTCCTATCTCGTGCCGTTGGCGCCCATGACGGCCGAGACAATCGAGACATTTATGAGGATCGAACGTCCCGGGGAGCGCCACGCCGAGTCCGAAGCCGAGGCCTACGAGACGATTGGGCAGTTCTATCGGGCGATCGAGGAAGGTCTGAAAACGCTCTGTGCGACCCTCGGGCACGACGCGGTTTTCACGGGTGACCCGGAGCGACAGATCAGTCCGGCCATGCTCGGGTTCTCGGGGGATCGACGCGTTGTCGCCGTACACGATCTCGCGACGGCGCTACTCGCAATTGACGAGATCGAGGAGCAGGGCGAAGGACTGAAACACCGCCAGGTCTGGGACGGCGACCGCGACATGTTCCATCCGGAGCGTGAGGAGGTGGCGCACTACTTTCGGTTTTCGGAAATCATGCAAGGTCGTTCGTACGTGCGCGGCGACTCACCGAAGTCCGGTCCGAGCGGCGCGTCGTTCGACGTTGACTGGCGTGGCGTCTATCCAATGCGCCCTAATCCGAAAATGGACGACTACCCCGCGGACAGTCCCGTGCGAGCCGCAATGGTCGAGTTCAACGCTCTCTACTTCGAGATGTTGCGGACGCTCCACCGGGCCCTGAACGGCGATCCACCGAGTTTGTCCCTGGGCATCTCCATGATGATGGACCTGCGCACGATCGCGCGCGCACTCATGCAGATGCCGACCGGTGACGGGGTAACGACGGCCGGTCCCTCGTTCGAGTTCGTCGCACCGGCGCTCCCGCCGTCGGTGACCTCGGACAACACGATCCGCGTGCGCCAGAACGGTCCGTACATCGTCGAAGGCGCCGCACTCGTTCGAAAGTCGATCGTGCGATCCGACTTGGAGGAGTCGCTCACGTGGGTGAAAGACGCCGTGCTCGCCACCGACGGTGAGTTCCGACTCTGTCGATGCGGACAGTCGTCGCACAAACCGTTCTGTGACGGGACGCACGCTCGCGTCGACTTTGACGGCACCGAGACCGCGACCAGTGAACCGAGCGAGAGTCGTCGAGTGCGTCGAGTGGGCAGTGGCGTCACACTCAGTGACGACACGCCGCTCTGCGCCCGCGCCGGCTTTTGTCACGACCACGTCGAAGACGTGTGGGCGATGGTCGAGCGAACCGGCGACACCCAAGTTCTCGCCAAGTTGATGCGCATGGTTGAACAGTGTCCCTCTGGACGTCTCATCTACGAATTGAATGGTGGCCCGGTCGAACCTGATCTGCCCCGAGAGATTGCCGTCACGAAAGACGGTCCCTACTGGGTGACGGGCGAGATCACGGTCGAGCTCTCCGACGGGCAGTACCTCGAAACACGGAATCGAGTGACGTTGTGTCGGTGTGGTCAGTCCAAGAACAAGCCGCTGTGCGACGGTACGCACAAGAAGACGGGATTTCAGGACGGCTAGTTACCGCAACTCTTTCGCGCTCGCCAGTTCGCGCTTCAGAAAGTCACTCTGTTCGAGAAGCGCCCGTCTTGACAATGCGGCGTCCGGAGCGAGCACGTCGAAGCCGTGATACGTGCTCGCGAAGTGGTGGTACTCAACGCCGACGCCCGCGGCGAGAAGTCGTTCCGCGAAGGAGAGTGCCTCGTCGCGCAGCGGGTCCTCCTCCGCCGTCATGATGTAGGTCGCGGGAAGATTGGAAAGGTCCGTTGCGCGCGCGGGCGCGGCGTAGGACGTCACGGTCTCCACCCCTTGTAAGTAGAGGCGCCACATCTTCTCCGTCCGTTCACCGTCCCACGGGGTGTGCCGGTAGTACTGGCGAATGGACGCCGCTGACGTTCGGTCGTCGACGGCTGGGTAGATGAGGAGCTGGGCGCGAAGCCACGTGCCTTCGTCATCGCGCGATGAGAGTGCGATCCCGCCAGCGAGTGCCCCGCCGGCACTCGCTCCGCCGATCGCGATTCGTTCACTGTCCACGTGGAAAGCTTCCGCGAATCGTCGTAGCCAGTTGAGCGCGGTGACACCGTCATCGTGCGCGGCGGGGTACGGATGCTCCGGTGCGAGTCGGTAATCCACCGACACCACGAGGCAACCGGCGCGGTCGGCAAAGTGGAGGCAACGGGGATGTTCCGATTCCAAATCGCCAAAGACGAATGCGCCACCGTGAAAGAAAAGGAGCGCACCATTGGGCTTGGTCAACGACGTGTTGCGGTAGATCCGAACCGTGACGGGGGAGCGGCCGGCGTGGCCAACTATCAACTCGTCGGTCCACTGGACGTTGGCGGGCACCGGTCGCGGAGGTCCTTGGTCGTCGGTCACGAGTTGCGCGAGTTGGCGTCGGGTGAGAGGAATGTTGTCAATGTCGTTGGGGAAGGGAATGTCGAGCGCGGACGCGAGTTCCTCGTCAAGTGCCATTGCTATAACCGTTCGCTTGGGACGTCACGAACTACTGCGCAAGACCCGGCGTCAAACCGAGGCAATGTTCCGCGAGGTCGTGACGCGCGAGCGGTGTCACGTTCACGCTGATGTAGGGCCACAGTGGAAGGCTGGTAATCGCCGCGTGCAGCGTGGTGGCGTCACTGGCCGACCAGATTGCGCGATTAGCGAATCGTCCCGGCACGCGCCATATTGCCCGAATAACGCCGGCTTCGGCGAGTTCGCGACCGCGCACGCGTTCCGCATCGATCAACGTCGATCGTTCCTCCGCGCTCAGTGTGTGGGGAAGGTCAACTTGAATCTCCAGCAAAAACTCCATGGTCGCCCTTTCGTCGCAGTTCAGGAAGTACGAAGGTGCTGGGGTGCCGGTCCGACGCTCGCCGTAGGTATGTACGTGGTCGGTACCCGCTGCACACGTGGCTTCGATCCGGAAAACAGCTCCAACAACAAGGTGGCGGCGATCGTGCCCATCTCGAATCGGTTGCGCTCAATGGTCGCCAGCGGCGGATCAAGAAACTCCGCCAAGGGAATTTCGTCGCACGTGACGAGCGAAAGGTCTTCGGGGACCTTCAGACCTTCCTTCCGAATGGCACGCAGGACGCCCACGAGTATCTGGTTGCTGCCAGCGAGAATCGCCGTCGGGCGATCGGACTGCGCCAGGAGACTCTTCGTCGCCCGTTCGCCGTGTTCGGATGAGAACTCGCCGGACCGCACCGTACTTTCCATGTCCATCAACTTCGCCACCTTGCGCAGTGCTGCCGCTCGCGCTCGAGCGGGTAGTACTTCGATCGGGCCGTTGACGAGGGCGACGCGTTTGTGGCCGAAGCTCGCGAGGTGGCGAACGGCCGAATCGATGCCGATCTCGTGATCGGACAGCACCGCGGATGCCCGTCGCTCGACTCGCAAGTCGCGTTCGACGAGAACAACGGGGAGCATCGCGCGCTTTACGGCCTCGATCGTGCTCGGCCACTCTTCGCTCGACAGCGAGATGAGCATGCCGTCGACCCGGCGTTGGGCGAGGAGGCGAATGTTTTCGGCGTCCGAATCTGGTTGGCCCATCGAGTTCGTGAGCAGCATGGAGTAACCGGCTTGGCGCAGATGCGTCTCTGCGCCAAAGGTAATCTCCGCCAGCACCGGGTTCGAAATATTGCCGACGGCGAATCCCACCGTCATCGTCGCTCCGCGACGAAGTGCCTGGGCGAGAAGGTCCGGTTCGTAGCCGAGGGCGGCGACGGCGTCGAGGACACGGTGACGCATGACGGCCGAGACGTTGGGATGATCGGAGAGGACCCTGGAAACTGATGAGGGAGCGACGCCCGCCCTGAGGGCGACCTCTTGCATGCTGACTCGTGCCACACCTTCACGCTGCGATCGGTTTGGACTTGTCAACGTCAATGCCAATCCTTAGTCAGAGCGGACGCGGTGCTGTTCAATGTAGTCCCAGTTGAGCTCCCAACCTAGGCCCGGTGCGTCGGAGAGTTGGAGTTCGCCAGCGACGAGTGGGGGGCGATTCGCAATCAGGTTCCACCAGAAGGGATCACGTTTGGGGTGAAAGCACTCGACGAGGGAACCGTGCGGTTGGCTCGCGACGAGGTGGGTCGAGACCTGTGGCTCTTCGTGGTGGCCTACCGCCACGCCGTACGTGTGGGCAATGGCGGCGTTTCGTCGCCAGACCGTTGGACCACCGGACCATGAGGCGTCGAAGTTACAGAAATCAATCGAGCCGAGCTCCATGAGATTGCGGCAACCAATCGGTGAAAATTCACTTTGACCTGCACAAATGGGTATCCCACCCATCATGCGGACATCGCGCATACCTTTCGCGTCATTCTCCCAACCGACGGGCTCTTCGAACCACATGATGTCGAGGTCCTTGATTCGTCGACAGAGATCGATGGCCTGGGGCACCGTGTAACCCTGGTTGGCGTCAATGCAAATCTTGAATCCGTCGGGGGCGGCCGCCCGCGCGCGCGCCACACGTTCGGCGTCTTCGGCCGGTGTTCGTCCGCCGACTTTGAACTTCATGCCGGCGAGTCCCATCTCCACGTACGACGCAATCTCGTCTTCGATCGGACCGAGTGGATCACCGTAATAGCCGCCAATGGCGATCAGCGGCACGGTTCGTCGGTAGCCACCCCACAGGCGCCAGAGCGGTTGACCTAATGCCTTGCCAATCGCATCCCAGATGGCCGAGTCCACACCGGCGAGTGCAACGAGGCCGAGTCGTCGATCGCGAAGTATGTCAAACGTGACCGGGAAACCGGCCTCCCAGCATCGCTCGGTCGCCATTGCGTCCATACCGAGCAGTGCCGGCGCCAGCTCGGTGTGCACAATCTGGTCGATTTGGTCGAGCGTGGCGTCTTCGTCGCCGGCGTACGCCTCGCCCACGATGCCGTCCGCCGTGTACACGCGGGTGATGAGTGTCGAGCGGTGCGTCATGTGATAATGACTGCCCTTGAAGTCAGCGCCGAGAGGCGCTCTAATCGCGATCGTCTCGATTCGAGTGATCGTCAGTGGTGACGATGCTCGACCGGACTTGTCGTCACTCGGTTCAGTCGTCTGAAGCAGATCCATCGATAATCTCCTGACTCGTACTTCATTGAGCCTTCGTCACTGATGCACCCTAACGCAATTGACTATCGATTCCAAACGGCACCATATTGCATGCAAATGGTGAGCGATTTAGTCATGGTTGGGGTCGCGCGACGGCGGTAGAAGCCCCTGTCTAAAAGAATTTTGCGGTAAATGAGGTTAGAAGGGCGTAGTTGACTTGCGCTCTCTGAGGACCCTTGGTATCGTTTCCACAGATTTGGCAGGACAGCGTATTTGGGGACATGGAAACCGAAGATTGCACTCAGTTGCACAGGGGTGTGGGGGGATTGCGAATGGGTCGTGAAGTCAGACAGTCCGGGATTTGACGTGGACGAGTCCCGACCTGACGTCGCGAACGACAATGGTGCGCCGATGAGTGCGACGCCACGAACGCCGGTCATTGAACTGAGTGAGATTCGCCGCAGTTTCGGCGGACTGCAAGCGCTCAGTAGCGTCAGTATGAAACTCTTCCCGGGCGAGATCGTTGGCCTCCTGGGCGAGAACGGCGCCGGTAAATCGACGCTCGTGAAAATCTTGACGGGTGTCTTACAGCCCGACGGCGGACAGATATTTATTGATGGTGCGGTGCAACACGTTTCCAATCCGCGGGTCGCGCGTGAGTTCGGCATTGCCGCCACCTACCAAGAGCCAGCGGTCTTTCCCGACCTCGACATCGCGGAAAACCTCTTTGCGGGCCGTCAGCCAACCCGACACGGCATCGTCGATTGGGGCGCGATGTACGAAACGGCAACCGCGATTCTCGCCGAGATCGGTGCCGACCTTGATCCGCACACGCCGGTGTATCACCTCGGCATCGCCGATCGCCAAATCATCGAGATCGCCAAGTCGTTGATCTCGGGGGCTCGCGTTTTGATTCTGGATGAGCCGACGTCGGTACTCTCGAGTCGCGAAGTTGACTCGCTGTTCAAACTCCTTAACTCGCTTCGCGAGCGTGGGATTGCGCTCGTGTTCGTAAGTCACAAGCTCGACGAGATAAAGGCACTTACCGATCGGGTGGTGGTTCTACGCGACGGAACACTCATTGCGGAGCGCAATACCGCCGACGTCTTGATTCCCGAACTGGTCACGATGATGTGCGGCCGCGAGATCGGTGATCTTTACCCTTCCCTGACGCGCACCGCGGGTGACGTCATTTTCGAAGCGAAGAATCTCACGAGGTACGGCTACTTCCAGGACGTGTCGTTCAATCTTCGCGTCGGTGAAATTCTCGGACTGGCTGGACTCGTCGGGGCGGGACGCACTGAGTTGGCCGAGGCAATATTTGGCATCACGCCCCTGGACTCGGGCACGATGACCCTCGACGGACTTACCTACAAAGCAGTCTCGCCTCGCCACGCAGTGCAGTGCGGCATTGCGTACCTTCCCGAGGACCGACTTTCCAATGGTCTCGTGATGGGTATGCGCGTGCCGTTCAATATGACCATGACGGTGTGGCAGAGCATCGCCGACCGATTCGGCAGGTTTCGTATGCGCCTGATGCAGTTACGTTCGTCGAGTCTCGCGGAAAGGGTCCAACTCCAGGCCGGACGACTGAACCAATTGACGAGCTCCCTTTCGGGCGGCAATCAACAAAAGGTTGTGCTCGGCAAGTGGTTGGCGACCGAACCGCGGATTCTGATCCTGGACGAGCCCACGCACGGTATCGACGTCGGAACCAAAGCTGAGGTGCTCGGCATCATCTCGAAACTGGCCGCGGACGGCGTCGCCGTCATCTTCATCTCCTCGGAGCTGGAAGAGGTACGGGCGATGAGTACGCGACTGCTCGTCATGCGCGAGGGACGTATTGAAGCGGAGTTCGAGACGCCCGTGGAGGCCCGTCTGATTTTGAGTGCGGCATCGGGTGTCGTGTCGGGGACGTCCGCATGACGACGGTCGCGAACCTAATTGCGGTGTCGACCGCGAGTCCGTCCGCCGCTCGCAAACTGGGCCACCGACTCATTCGCCGAAGTGACGTGAGTCTCTTGCTACTGATCCTCGTCGTGACGGGCGTGGCGGCGATCTTTCTTTCAGACTTTCGAACGCTGTCGAACATCAACAACTTGTTGAACACCACCGCCCTCATCGCCATCGTCGCGATTGGCGAGGCGATCGTGATCATCGCGCGACAGATCGACCTCTCCGTCGGTGCAATTTTGGGTATCTGCGCGTATCTCGTGGGAGAGTGGTCGCATCGCATCCACGGGCCCCTCGGACCGGTGTTCGGGGTCTGTGTTGCCTTGGCGCTCGGTGCGGTCTTCGGGCTGGGAAACGGTTTCCTCGTCTCAATCTTCAAGATTCCAGCGATCATTGCGACGCTCGCGACGCTTTCGATCTACACGGGCATCCAGGTGATTGTGAATAACGGCACGCAGCTCTACCTCACGCAGGTGCCGCCGTGGATGGCCGGTCTTCGAGGCAACGCCTGGTTCGGTATCGGCACGTTCATTTGGATCGCCTTCATCTGTCTGCTCGTCATTGGCTTTATTTTGCGTCGTACCCGCTTCGGTCGCGACGTCTACTCGATCGGATCGAATCCTGACGCGGCGATCTATCTCGGCGTGCCGATTCGTCGCCGGACGTTTCAGTTGTTCGCACTCTGCGGCGCACTCGCCGGTCTGGGCGGTCTTCTCTACGTCTCCCAATACGGCAACGTCGATGCCACCGCGGGCAGCACCCTCAATCTGACCGTGATCGCGGCGGCGGTCGTTGGCGGTGTGAGTCTCTTCGGCGGCTCAGGTACTGCGCTGAGCGCAGTACTGGGAGCGTTACTGCTCGGTGAGATTCAAAACATTCTCGAACTGACGCGCATCTCGACCTTCGCGGTGCAGACGTTGCAGGGCACCGCGATTGTGGTGGCCGTCGCGGTCTACGCGGTCGCGAGCCGACGGCAACGACGACCCGTTCGTCGCGAAGCGAGGATCGACGTCTCTTCGGAGGGGTACGCCGCATTTTCGTCGCTCGATGGGACGGCCGAGGGAGCCGTCAATGTCTAACGTGCGCCGCTACGTCGTGAACTGGGAGGCGGGACTCATTGTCCTCATCGTCGTCGTCCTCGTTGGTGGTCAGGCCGTCGACCACGACCTCATTTCAAGTTTCAATTTGCAGACGACGGCACTCAACAACGTGGTGTTGCTCTGTTTGGCGTTCGGACTCGCTCCGGTGATCATGACGAGCGATATCGACCTTTCGGTCGTTGGCACGCTCGCACTGTCGGGCGTCGTCATGGGCGATCTCTTCGCGCACGGTATGAACACCTGGTTGGCCGTGGCGATTGGACTGGTGATCGCACTCGTGTGCGGACTTATCAATGGCGTGCTGGTCGTGCTCTTCGATCTGCCGGCTCTGGCGGTAACGCTCGGCACCATGGGCGCCTACACCGGAGTCTCCTTCCTCATTTTGAAGGGTCTCGCCATCACCACCTTCCCCAACGTGATCGTGTCGATCGGAAGTTCGAACATCACCGGGACACAGATACCCTTCGCGGTTGGCGTCCTCGCCGTCATCGGCGTCGTCATGACCTACCTTCTTCACTTCACCGCGTTCGGTCGTTCGGTCTTCGCCATTGGGGGTAATCGCAAGGCGGCGCTGTACTCGGGTATCTCGGTCAACCGGATACGAATCACGACATTCGTCATCTCGGGATTTCTCGCCGGCGTCGCCGGACTCTTGTTCCTCGGGAACTACCAAACGGCCCAGGCCGGCATGGGAGCATCCGAACTGTTGCCCGCGGTGACTGCAGTGATTCTCGGTGGTGTGAGCGCCTACGGTGGAACCGGCACCGTGCCCGGCGTGGCACTCGCGGCGGTTCTGCTCGCACTACTGCAGTCCGCACTGGGCCTGCACGGACTCTCGGGTGAGGGTCAGACCATGGCGATCGGCATTCTCTTGATCGTTGCTATCGGCACACCGTCGCTGGCGCGCTTGTTCCAGGACTGGAAGCGGCGCCGTCAACCAATTGTTTCAAAGATCGCCACGAGTGGCGCAAGTGCAAATGAGTAAAGGGGGAGAGGGATCGTTGTTCAAAGTTTTTTGCAGCAAGGCCAGTAGCGAAATCGTTCTGGTTCAAAAATGTATGGGAGGAATAGTGAAGAACAGAATCATCCGAAAGTCGGTGATGGTACTTGCCATGGCCGGCATCACGATGCTGCCAATCGCAGTTGTGGCGGGATCGGGACCGGCTGGTGCGGCTGGAAGTACGAAGGTGTTCATGATCCCGAAGTTCACGGGAATTGCACCCTTCACGCAGGCCGCCGCCGGTTGTAAGACCGAGGGCGCAACGTTGGGACTCAACTGTCTCTACGGCGGACCAACCACTGGTTCGGCAACCTTGCAAGTCAACTTCATCAACAATGCGGTGTCGGCCGGCGACAAGGGCATCCTGATTTCCAACGATGACGCTGCGACGACCAACCCCGCGTTGGTTCGTGCTGAGCATCACGGCGTGAAGGTCGTGACGTTCGACTCGGACGCACTGAAGACGGGACGAACTGTTTACGTCGAAGGTACGAGCACCGCGTCAATCGCCACCACCGAGCTGAACATGCTTGGTTCGCAGATGAAGCCGGCCTACTCGGGTAGCTTCATCATCTTGTCGGCGCAAGCGACCGACACGAACCAGGTGCAGTGGAACGCGCAGTTGAAGAAGGACCTGTCAATGGCGAAGTACTCGAAGATGAAGTTGGCGGCCATCATTAACCCGCCATCGGACACTGCGGCCGACGCCACGACGAGCTTGCAGGCAGCACTTGCTTCCTACCCGGCGGCGAAAGGCATCATTTCGCCAACGACGGTAGCTATTGCCGCTGCAGCGCAGTACTTGACGACGAACAACCTCTGCTCGAAGATCGTCTTGACGGGTCTTGGTGACCCTAACCAGATGGCTCCGTTCATGACGAAGAAGAACAACTGCGTGCACAGTTTCGCGCTGTGGAACTTTACCCAAGAGGGCAAGGTTGCCGCGTGTGCAATGAAGGCAGTCCTGGCGGGAACGTTGACCGGTAAGACGGGTCAGTCGTTCACGTGCGCCGGAGTCAAGGAAGTTGTCTTGCCCCAGCAGACCGTTGCCGCTGGAGCTGCGACAGTGTTCACATCGGCCAATGTGAAGAGCGCCGGCTTCTAAGTCCCCTTTGGAGCTGACCTCGAGAGGGGCCCGGGGTTTCCCCGGGCCCCTCTTCATTTCTCAAATGGTCTCGTCGTTAAACGCCACACGTCACGCGACGTGATCGAACGATCACTCGAAGTGGGAAACCTCGTTAGCGCAGTCGGTAGTGATCGAGCACCGACTCGATCACTTCAATGCCGAGGCCCGGTCCGTCGGGCACCGCAATGGTCCCACCCGACTGCTTGAACGGCTGGGTCACCAACTCATCTTGCATCGGGTTGGCCAGCGGCTTCATCTCGAACACCAAGCACCGAGTGGTGCTTCCCGAGAGGGCGAGGCTGGCGGCCGTCGTGACCGCACTGCTCCATGCGTGGGCGTTGAACCACGTGTTCGCCACTTCGACCAGCTGAATGACCTTGAGTCCCGTGGTAATCCCACCGGCACGGCCCGGGTCGAATCCGACGACGTCGCAGATCCCGCTCGTCACGAGTTCTTGGTAACCGCGAAGCGTGAACTCGCGCTCGCCCGTTCCGACGAGACACGATACGTGTTCGCGAAGTCGCCGAAACCCTTCGACGTCTTGCGGCTCAAGGGGCTCCTCGATCCACGCCAGGTTGTACTCGTGAAACGCGCGGCCCCGATCAATGGCGTCCGACACGCTCCAGACGAGACTCTGGCCGCGGTCCATCGATAGCAGTGCGTCTGGACCGATGGCTTCGCGAAGTTGCCCAACGAAATCAACGTCACGACGTATGTCGTAGCCGAGTCGCGCCTCACCCCGCTTACCCATTCCAATCTTCACGCCGGTGTAGCCTTCTTCGCGCACGTAGGCGCCGTGGCGCTCGGCCTCGAACTGCAAACTTGGATTGAAGGCGTGCGTGGAGGCAATGACCGGCAGCGTCGGGCGAACGCAACCACCGAGGAGTTCGGACACCGAAAGGCCCAGCACCTTACCGCGCACGTCCCAGAGCGCGACGTCGATCGCGCTCGTCGCGAACGACGCGATGCCTCCGCCGTAGCTGTACCACCACGAGCGACGTTCGAGGTCAGCGAGGATCGCCTTGTGGTCGAGCGGACTGCGACCAATGAGTACGTCGGTGAGTCCTTCGAGGATGACGGCGGCGGCGCGAGTGGACTCTTCGAATTGGGTGATCGCTTCACCCCAACCCACGTGTCCGTCGGAGGTCTCGATTCGACAGAAGAGAAGAAAGCGCGTCGAGTTGGAGTCGTTCGGCTCGGGGTACGTGACCGGTATGGCGTCAACCTTGACGATGGTGGTACTCACGCGAGATGCCAGACTTCTCGCAACGTGTGGTCGTCGCTCTGGACGGCTCCGTCCGAGAGAATGATGTCGCTGAACCATTCACTCCAGCGCCTGTTGGCGTCGGCAGTGGCGAGGAAGGCGAAACTTGTGTCGGCGTCGGGTTCGCATTCCACGTAACCAATGATTCGCTCGTCGGTGTCGGCGAACAGGCTGTAATTGGAAAGTCCGGCCGCCTTCAACTCTGCGACCAGGTCGGGCCAAATTTCGTCGTGGCGCTTCTTGTACTCGTCGAAGGTT
>Ga0208586_1000246_pt1 | contig 20723 bp, 24 predicted proteins | sample NGESurshal072012_6_FD_184471 | JGI IMG/M metagenome (GOLD analysis project Ga0208586, IMG submission 184471) | Arctic peat soil microbial communities from Barrow, Alaska - NGEE Surface sample 53-3 shallow-072012 (SPAdes) | ecosystem: Environmental > Terrestrial > Soil > Wetlands > Peat ... | reverse complement strand
GCGCCTCAAGCGTCTTGTGATCCAGCTTCCGGCCATCGTTATCCCGCACGGCACAATCCTGCCAGATCACAAGATCAAAGTCAGGCTACTTTCGAACTCCTTAGTAAAGATCCCCCCGGTGTATTCCAGTTCCCTGAAGGTCCAGGTGCCGTCGCCCTTGACGTTAATCACGCTCTGGCCAGCCTGGCTGGCCCGCCACCCGCGATCGTTATCCTCGCTTACCTGGAAAGGCACGTTCGGGTTATAGGTCAGGATATCGAATGCCCCGCCGCCCGTATCGACGATCTCATACGCCACGACCGCGTGTCCTCCTGCGGTAGACGGAACCATGCAGACTATGGCCCCCAGGCCGCTGGCGCCCCCCGCGTGGAACGCCTCCTCCAGAGCGCTCCGCAGCCTGGCCGCCGAGCCCACGCTGAGGTGGAAACCAATCCAGTTGTCGATGCTCTCCTGGCTCAGCTGGGCCAGATGCTGCTGGTGCACGAATGCGGCCAGCGCCGGCGATACATCGGAACCGTTGCCCAGCGGCGGGCCATCGAGCAGCCAGGCATCCGGGCCCGCGGGCCCATGTGGCTCGATGCCCGCCGCCTGCGACGGCAGGCCGTCGAAGCCCTTCTGGCCAGCGGTGAACCGCAGGCTGCCCAGTGACATGCCATAGCACTGACCGCCGGAGTCGAGCATGGCATCGGCGATGGCGAGGAACACCGTCACTAGCGGGTTAAAGATCTCGATGCCGAAGATATTGATATAGGTCTGGGCCGCACCAAACAGCGCCGTCGCGTCGGCGCCGCTGTAGGACCCGCCGAGCATGTCCTGGAAAGACTGGGTGTTGACCCAGGAGAAGCCGCGGGTGTTGCGGTAGTTGTCGACCGCGAAGTCTGGCGTCCCGGAGGCCACGCCGGCCGGGGTGATAACCGAAAGCGGCCCGCTGGCGGCGGTCGGCGGGACGGTGACCATGAGGGAGGTACCGTCGGCGGTGATCGAGCCGGGCGCGACCGGCGTGTCGTCGCCGAAGGCCACCACGGTCCCCGGCCCGAATCCGCCGCCGGTGATGGCCACCGGCGTGCCCGACTGGAGGAACGCCGGTACCGAGCCTGCCCGGGGCGAGACCGACGATACGGACGGCCCGACCGCCTGCAGCGGGAAGGTGAGCACCCCCCGGAGCGCCGAGTCCACCAGGACCTCGCAGCTGACCGTGTAGGTCCCCGCGCTGAGCCTCGCGCCCGCACTGAGGGTCAGCGCGATCGCGATGTAGCCGGGGCCCGGCGGGGCGCTGAGCGAGGGCGGCCTGAACTGCGCGGTCACGCCGGCCGCGGGCTGCCCGCTGACGGCAAACGAGATGGTGCCGGTCACGCCAGCCAGTACCTGGAGGTTGACCGGGATGACGGCGCTTCCGAAGGCCTTCAGGGTGACCGGGGCCTGACTGGACACGGCCGACTGGCCGCTCGTTCCTATCGGGACGATGGGCGCCCCCGGAGTGAAACTGAACGGGCTGACCACTGTGACGACGACCCACTCAATGCCCGAAACCAGGCCGGCCGCTTCTGCCATCACCTGAATGGTCGATTGCGTGGCCAGGGCGGCCGGTGTCGCCGTGAGGGTCAGCGTGAACTGCTGCGGGGCGGCGCTGGCTGGCAGCGAGGACGGAGAGAAAGCCGCGGTGACACCCGACGGAAGCCGCAGGACGCTCAGGCTGATCGTCGCTGCGGTGACGGAGCTCGCCGCCGTGTTCCCCAGGGCGGCGAGCTGGGGGCCCGCCACAACTGGTCCGGAAATCTGCACGGTGAACTCGATGCTGACGCTCTGGCCGCCGTCGACCGAGACCATTCTCGGGCCGCCGCTCAGGATGAGCCGCGGCGGCAGAATGGGCGGGGGCATGGGGGTGGGCAGGGGCCCGGGAGTCGGCCTGGCGGGCGCGAGGTCTGGTTGCATGGCGATCTACCTCCTGGCTCAGACCGGCATACGGAGCCGGTCGCGGTGCCTTCGCCAGAGCTGGGAAGCGGGGCGCTCGGCGGCCTGGCGATGTTCAGCCTGCCGGAGGTGACCAGGCCGCGCATCGGCAGAGATGCGTACTGAGCCGGGCGGGAATTGACTACATGCGGCTAGATTTCCGCCCAGAGGTCAGCGGACACGGTAACGGTCACGCGCTCGATCCGGTCCCACTGGTCAACTAGCCGGACGGCGGCGCCGCTGCCGGCCTGTATGCGCTGGACGTCTGCATCCTGGCGCGCCCAGGCTCCGACCGCGAGCCGCCAGGCGTTGAAGTCCGCGCGGCGCCGCGCCATCGGGTAGGCCTCGCACCGGCCCGCGAGCCCGGCGCCCGCGCTGTCGATGCACCAGGCGATCGACGGCAGGCCCTGGATGGCGGCATAGTCCAGCATCTTTCCGAGGAGGGCAGCCGCCCAGCGCTGCCGGGTGATCTGCTCGGCCCTGGCGGCAGCGCGGCACTGCGCTTCCGATCGTTGGCCGGTTGTCTCGGTCATCAGGTCCTTACCTTTCGAAAAGTAGCCCCGCAGTCCCCAGGCAGAAGTCCGTAGTTCCGGATGCCCGGGCGCCGATGCACGCATCGGCCCGGGAGGCGCGGAAGGACTTACCCGCTGGGGCGTGCTGAGACGTCCCCTGATGCCGGCCAGCCAGCTGCATGAGGAGGAATGTCTACAGCTTCGGAAAGTTACCTGACTACTTACTGAAGATTGGCCGATTAGCAGCTTAGTCTTCTCTGCAGATGATCTGGAGGTAATGATCGCGCCAGCTCAGCGGTTCTGCTGAAGCCAGTCCTCGGAAATCGGGGGCCGGGGGACCCCTGCGCTCAGCCAGGCGTGAATGGCGTCGATGAGAGGTCCGGGGTTCTTGCGCGACCGGGGGAATGCGCGGCTGCTGGTAAACTGGAGACCTGCAGCAGGCATGCCGGCTTGCCGCGCCTGCTGCAGGATGGGCTGGAAGTCCTTGACGTTCTCGGTCAGCAGCCATTGTTCTCGCGTGGCGGCGAAGGCAAATACTTCCTCGTCGGTCATGGCGCGGAGACCCGGTTTCTCGGCGACGGCGGAGACGTCGTGGCCGAGGTCGCGCAGGGCAGCGGCGATGACGGGGGAGAACATCTCGTCCAGGAGCAGCCGGGGCGACCGGGACTGATTCACGAGATGAGCTGCTGGCGGACCCGCCAGGCCCGCTCGGCGCGGAGCGATGCATCGTCGGCGGCGGTGATCTCGGCGTCGACCTCCGCAGGGTAGTCGCCGTAGTAGCTGACGGCCGTCGCGATCCGGCCGGAGTCGGCGGCGAACGCCTCGGCGGCGGCGTCGAGGGCGGCGGGGCCGCGGTCGTCGATCTCGCGGAGGTACTTGATGATCTCCCAGATATCGGGGCCGTAGGCGAGGGCGGCCCGGCGTCCGGACGGGCCGTCCTTGAAGATGATGCCGGGGTGGTCGGCCATCCGCAGGCCCTCGTCAATAAGCCGCTGCGCGAGCGCTGAGGTGGTGGAGCCTGCGATGGACTTCGCTCGGCGCCGGAGCCGGGCCAGCAGGCTGTCGTCGAAGCGGATCGACAGTGGGGCACTCATGACGACATTGTACCTGATGTATTACAGCTTGGCGGCTGCCGAGAGCGAATAGCCTCGGGGCGGCGTTGACAGGCGGAGCACTGCGGCGGACCATAACGGCACGAACACAAAAGGAGATGGCAGACGTGCGAAATCTGCGGCGATCATCGGGGATTCTCAGGCTGACCGTATTAGCCTTCGGCGCGGCGGCGTTACCGGCCCAGGCGGGCACGGTTGGACCGAAGCAGTATTTCACCGGAGTCATTAACGGCGAGGACGGCAACACCACCATCCCGGTATTCACCCGCTACGACCAGCCGCAGCCGCTGCCTACCTCCCTCACCCTTCCCTGCGCGGGAACGGGCACGGTCTGGTTCACCCCGATCCCGGTCGTCCCGCCCTCGCAATCGGCCACCGCTCCAGTCCGGTACGTGGGCCGGCCCTGACCGGCTTAGCTGGGGATCGACCTGGCAGCGGTGAAGGCGCCCGACCGGTCGAGCGGATCACCGGCGAACGCGTGGGGCAGGTAATCCCGTTGCAGGATCGCGGCGACCAGCTCGCCGCGACTGTGCACGCCGGTCCGGTCGAACACCGACTTGAGATGATCCTGCACGGTATCGGCGCTCAGGTGAAGCTGGCCGGCGATCTGCCGAGTCGGCAGGCCCTGGCAGACAAGGGCGGTGATTGTCTGCTCGCGGCCGGTCAGCCCGTAGGCGGTCATGATCAGCGGCGCGACTTCCGCGGGCGGAGCCTCCTCGAGGATGACGGCGATCGTCTCCTGAGGGTGAGTAGTCAGCCAGGAGGCGTGCAGCACCGCCCATCGGCCACTTCTCGTGCGGACCCGCAGCCTCGGCAGCGCAGGCTCGAGATCTTTCAGGTGCCGGAGCCTCGTGGCCAGGGCCGAGATCTCGATCGGCAGGTCCGACCCGTCCGCGCGGCCGCCGAGCTCCTCGAGCCATTGCTCCGCGGCCTGGTTCATCCCGGCGATAGCTCCGTCCGCGGCGAGCAGGACCAGCCCGGGGCCGTCCGCCGGGGCTTCCAGATCGCAGGCTTGCCGCAGCAGGCCCATGCGGATGCCCTCGGCCAGGTGCGGGGCAAGCTGTTGCACGAACCGTGCCTCGGCACGGGAAAAACTCGTCGCGGCCGCTTCGCGATGCAGGCAGACATACCCCCAGCAGGCGCCACCTACCCGCAGTACGGCGCGGAGCTCATCCTGCAGGCCGAGGGGCGCGAAAATGTCTCGGTAGCGGTCGCTTCTCGCCGGGCGGCCGCCGGTGGCTTGCATAAGCGTGCGCACGCCCGCCGGATCACGCGCTAGCTCGGTCCATTTGTTGACGTCGTCGCGCAGGAACTCGTTCTCGACAAAGTACGGGCCGGATTCCTCCGGCAGTTCTTCCCGATAGGAGCGGGTAAAGAGGAGCGTGGCGGGGTCCGCGGCCGCCCACCACAGCGCATCGACCGGCACGGCCTTCCGAAGCCGCGGCAGGACCTCGGCCCGCAGTGCGTCGGGGTCCAGTCCCGACCGGCAGGCCCGGGCGACTGCGGCGGCCAGATTGTCGAGCGCCGGGCCGGTGAGCATGGCTCCCCTTTCCCCCGCTGCCGAGTCTAGCTGCTGGCCACGACCTCGTAGCTGCCGCGGGCGACCAGTTCCGTGCCGGTCGCGGCGACGGTCGCCGCACGGCTCTGCTCAGCGAACTGATCGGTGGCCTTCGCGGCGTCCTCGCTTTCCCACAGGGTCAGCGTGAATGCCGTGCCACCGTCACGGTCGACCAGGAACATCACTCCCGCGTTCCCGGGCAGGCCCTTCACAAAGCCCATGACCTGATCGATTGCGTTGCCGGCCCACTTCTCCAGCGCCTCGGGTGACCCTGACCATGTCGACGTCCGTGCGAACATGCTGGCTCCTTTCGTTACGGAAAGCATCACGCCGGGCGCGCCGGAGCACCCTCCCAGAATTCTGGGAACTAATTCCGGGTCATGGCCTCTCGCGTCTTCACGCGCAGCCGGTCGGGGCGCAGCCGGCTCGCGGGCAGCCGGGTGCCTGCGCCAGCGACCTCGACGCGGCAGGCGACTTCGAGCTGGTCGCGTCCGAACGGGACGGCGCACACCGGCACGCCGCGCCAGTCCTGCAACCTGATCGCCTCGACCTGATCGCTGATGGGAGCGGCCGCGAACCCGCGCTCGTTCATCAGCGCGACCTCACTGGCGAGCGTCCGGACGGCGATGTCGTGACCGCGGCGGGCCAGCTCGTCGAGGATGGGGGTGGCGGATCACGGTCTGAACCGAGACACCGGCGCGGCGCGCGACCTCCTCCAGGGACACCTTGTCGGTAGGCAGCTCCCAGAACGTCCCAACGGCCGAGTCGAGAATGCGCTCGCCCGTCGCCGCTGCCGCCTGCGCACGAGAGTCCATCCGGTAGGGCCGCCGCGACGGGCTTACTCGCCCGAGCTGAAGCCGGACTGGCTAGAAGATCGCGCCCGCCAGCAGGAGGACGAGACCGGCCAGGGCCGGGAGTACCCGCAGGAGGTGGAACGCTCCCCAGCGATCGCGAAGCTGCTGCCAGTTGGCCGGCATGGTCGCTACGGTCCACGTCTCGATCTGCGCGACAATCGGGACCTCGACCAGGACGGTGACGAGCAGGGTTACCAGAAACAGGGCCAGCGCGGCCAGGGTCAGGTAGAAGGTGGACGGCCGGTTGCCGAACGACAGGATGAGGACCGGGACCGTCGACAGCAGGGCTGCTGGCATCAGGATGGTCATGAGCGGCGCCATATTCCGGGTCATCCGCTGGACGATCGCGAGAAAGACGCCCGGCTCGAAGGTGGCCATTGACCTGGTCAGGGCCAGCCACGGCCCCCAGTACAGCCCGCCGACCACGGTGAGCAGGACGATGCTGGTCAGCTCCCAGATCTTCACCGCGAATACCAGCCCAACTTTATAGTGACTAAAAAATTAGGGTAACAGAAAATATACGGTCACTGGACTATGCTCGGGGGAATGACCCCGCGCACGGTGGACTGGACGGCACTGCGCGCCCCTGACGCCGGGGCGCCCGAGGCCGAGGGCCTGCGGGAGCGGAAGAAGCGCCTGATGCGCCAGCAGCTGTCCGACACCGCCACGGAGATGTTCCTGGAGCGGGGCTTCGACGCGGTGCGGGTGGCCGAGGTCGCGCAGGCCTGCGGGGTCTCGGAGAAGACGGTCTTCAACTACTTCCCTACCAAGGAATCGCTGCTGCTGGACCGCGGGGAGGCGACGATGGCCTCGCTGCGGGCCGCCCTGGCCGAGCCCGGGACCTCGCCGGTCCAGGCGGCGGAGCGGATCCTGGTCGCCGAGCTGGGCAGCCTGCTGTCCTGGCTGGCCAGCCAGGACGACCCGGCCCTGGCCATCACCGCGATCCATCGCTTCGGCCGCCTGATCAGGGCCACCCCGGCCCTGCGCGCTCACCAGCGCGACCTGACCGACCGGCTCATCGCCACGGCGGCCGAGATCCTGGCCGAGCGGGCCGGGCTGTGCCCGGACGATCCCGAGCCCTGGATCACGGCCACCGCCCTGCTCGGGCTCTGGGACGTCCAGTCCCAGAGCCTGGGCAAGCACCTCGACGGCACCCGCAGTCCCGAGCAGGTCCGCGAGGCGGTGACCGCCGATATCCGCCGCGCCGCCCGCCTCCTCAGCGTCGGGCTAACCTCCTGGTCATCAGGCCCGCTCAGTTAGCCTGCCGACCCCGGCGGCGACTGGCTCGAGCGCTACTCTTCCCGGGCTGGCGGCGGCCGGCAAAGTCGCCTGAGCAGCCCGGTGAGCTGCCTGCATTCGGCGGGGTTCAGGGGGGCCAGGAACTGGCGTTGCTGTTCGTCCAGGATCCGCACGGCGGCAGCCTTGGCGTCGCGGCCGGAGTCGGTGGGCTGAACGAGAAAGGCCCGACGGTCGCGGGGATGGCGCTGGCGGGCCACGTACCCCTTGTCCTCCAGGTCATCGAGGAGGGCCACCATGGTGGTCCGGTCGATCCCGAGGGCATCTCCCAGCGCTTTCTGGGTCATCGGCTCCAGCTCGGCGACCATGGTCAGGATCCCCGCCTGACGAGCGCTGAGCCCCATCTCGGCGAGCATCTGGTTGGCGAGGGAGTGCGATATCTCCGACGCCCGGTAGAGGAGGAACGGTGCCCGCTCGCGCATGGAGGGCGGCAACGCCGGCTGGCCAGCGGCGGCTGGACCATGACTGCGGCTGTCAGGCGCCCGGGCCATTCCCATCGCTCCTTGCTCGTGAGAACTCGCCCGCATACAGCGGCGAGGCGAAGGGATCCATATTATCTGCCTATCTGTCAGTAGCCTGATAATCAGGACTCTGATAATATTGCGCTTGCGACCGCCGGGAGGACTCCGTCATGGACACCGTCACCATCTTCGTGGGCTCCAGGGAAGGATCGGCATGAGCGCGACCGGCCAGAGCCCGGACACCGGCAACGCCGGCGTTTATCAGGGTTTCATCGACGCCGTGAACCGCAAGGACCTGGAGGCGGCGGGGCGATTCGTGGACCCCGCCCGCTACCGCGAGAACTGCGTCGGGTTCACCCACGGGTTCGTGGACTGGGAACAGGCCAAGGAATCGGTCCGCCGGGTCTGGAAGGGCCTGCCCGATCTCCGGGTGGAGCTGGCCCGGGTTCTGGCCGACGGCGATGTCGCCCTGGCCCACGGCACGGTCCGCGGGACGGCGACCGGGCGGCTGTACGGGGCGCCTGCCACGAAGCGCTCATTCGAGGCGAGCTTCTTCGACTACGTCCGGGTCGACGACGGCCAGATCATCGAGCGGGTCCAGCAGGCGGACGTGCTCGGCCAGATGCGGCAGCTCTACGGCAAGACGCTGGGCCTGGTGGGTCTGGATGCCATGTTCCTGCGGCTCTGACCCGCGGTGCCGGCAGCGCTGAAGGCCGCTGGCCGGCCGTGCCGAGGAACGGCACGGCCGGCCAGGCCTCATAGAGCCAAGCTCAGCGGCTCACGGGTAGCTCGGGACGTCCACTGGCACGACCTTGCCCGGATTGGTTGAGGTCGCGGGACCGCCGGTCCCGTTGATCACCGAGTCGAAGCCTCCCGATCCAGCGATCCAGAGGTCGAAGACGTTATAGAACTGCACCCCTGGCGTATCGGGAGCCTGGAAGGCCTCCGCGTCGTGCAACGTGGCGGTGGTCTGGATGAAGACGACGTAGCTGCCCATGCCGTAGCCCTGGAAGGACCTGACATTGCTGGTCACCAGGAAGGCGGGGTATCCGTTCTGGGTCGGGCTGGCCATCCAGTCCGCCTGGCTCGGCGGATCGTAGGGCAGCTCGTTCTGGTAGAAGACATCCGTGCCGCCCTGGCCGCTCCAGATCACCTCGTTCTTCTGGTAATGCTCCACGGCCAGGCCGTAAGCAGTGACGTTGTCGCCGGTGACCACTAGGCCGGTGGCGGCGGTGTTCTGCGTCCAGCCCACCGCGCCGCCGTGGTCAGCCCGCCAGGCCCACACGTCGTCGATGATCGAGTTGCTGGCGTTGTCGAGCAGGCTGACCGTCGCCGAGACCGGTGTGGTCTCCGCGCCTCCGATGCGGAAGAAGACGTCCTGGACCAGGTCGGGGTTCTCGGCGCTGCCGAAACCGGGCCCGAGGTTCCCGACCGAGACCAGCACGCGCGAGTTGACCGGTCCGGCGTCGACGATCAGGCCCGACACCTTCACCCCGCGGTTGGGCAGCACGATCATGGCCGCGTTGCCGTCCTGGGGGACCAGGGTGGCGAAGCCCAGGCCCAGCACGACCGTGTCGGGACGGCTGACCACGATGGGCTGGCGGAGGTCATACACGCCCGGCGTCAGGATGAGGTTCTTGCCCAGGGCCAGCGCGGTGTTGATCTCCCAGACCGGCGTGCTCGGGCTGGCCTCGAAGAACGTCGAGATGGGGACGGGCCGGCCGGCTTCGCTGCCGCCAGCCCAGGACGGCCCGGACGAGTTGTGCTGGGCGGCGGGCACGAAGACGTTGTAGCGGCCGCTGGAGTCGGTGTAGAGGAACGGCTTCTCCTCGGTCACCGGACTCGCGGCCAGGACCGTGTTCTGCTGGCAGGTGCCGGTGAACACCGGCGCGGGCGCGCCCTGCACCCCGGAGTAGTCCATGTTCCACAGGCCGTTCGGGCAGCCGGTCGCGCTGCCGATGGCGCTGTTACGGACCAGGTACTGCTGGTTAGCAATGAAGCTGAGATTTCCGCTGACCTTGCTGTCGGCGATAAAGCCGCCGCTGGCGTAGTTATTGCTCGCGCAGTAGTCCTGGAAGACGACGCTGCCGTTGATGATGTCCCGCCGGAGCGGGGAAGCCTGCGAGGCCGACCACATCTCGGCGGAGTTCGTGCAGCCGGCGCCGGAGGCATCGACGACCGGGGGCGCGTAGGCCGGCGGCGACTTAGGCAGGTCCACGTTGAGCGTCACGTTGGACAGCGATCGCCAGAAGTTGTCGTCGGAGTTGCAGTTACTGGTCCCGGCGGTGCACAGGTTGTTGAACACGTCGACGGCGCCGTTGATCACCGTGTCCTGGGGCATGGCGCCAAGGCCGGCCACCTCGGTGTAATAGCCGACCTGGAACACCAGGGGACTGGCGGCCGACCCGTAGGTGCCGGGCTCGAAGTACACGGCGTAGCGCTGGCTGTCGAACTGGCTGGCCACGGGGACCTGCTGAGCGGAAATGTTGTTGAGGTCAGCCTGGATGGCCGCCTGGCTCATGGTGTCGTTGAAGACGCAGACGTTGGGGCCGAAGGCAGCGACGGTCGCCCCCGGGCACAGGGAGGAGACCGCTGCGGCCGCCGGGCTCGCGCTGGCCGCGCTGGCTGCTGGCAGCGCAAACCCGGCAGCCGCGGTCAGGGCAGCCGCCAGGACCACGACCCGGCGCCGGAGACCGCGGCTGATCGAGCCGGTGATGGCCCTCCTGCGCGCGCCGTCTGGCGGCCGGACCCGGGTGGATCCGGATCCGCTAATTTCAGGCATCGATGACTTCCTTAACCGCGACATGGCAAATGTTACACGACTTATTACATGACGTGATTTAAGCGGGCTGACGCACATTCGTCAAGAGACCACCCGAGGTCTGTTAAAGGACCAGCTCGACGTTGATGACGTCGGTTCGCGCGATGGCCCGGTCCCGATCCTCGGAGAGAGCCAGCCGCCGGTCGTCGGCCATGTAGTCGTTGAGCGCCGCGGGGGAAGGAAACTCGAGAAGCTGGACCTCCAGCGGCCGCTCGTCCGCCCCGTCGCTCCTCGCGCGCTGCAGCACCCGGCCGCCGTGCCGGGGAACCAGGTCCAGAACCCGGTCCTCATAGGTGACGAGGGCATCCTCGGCGCCAGGCCGCGCCCATAGCAAGACGCACAGCGTCAGGCTCATGACCGAGCCCTTCGACGCCAGCCAGACATGCATAGCCTCATCGAAACAGAATGCCCGATATGCCACGACGTCGCGCTTGAGTTGCGGTTACGCCGACGCCGTTCCTCACGGCGGATGGATCATTTATGCCTGAAAAGGTATAGTGGTGAGGGTGGATGCGAAACCTGGTGTGCTGCTGGCGGAGGTGCGGCGGGAGGCCGGCCTGACGCAGGCGGAGCTGGCGCGTCGGGCGGGTACCTCCCAGGCAATGGTGGCGCGGTATGAGACGGGCGCGGCCAGTCCGACGGTGCGCACGCTGGCGCGCCTCCTGCGCGCCGCCGGGCGTGAACTGGTGCTCTCTGGGCTTCCAGCCCACCCTGAATCACCTGGCCCGGTAGCGGCATTGCTCCGGGAGCACAGGTTCGAGATCCGCGCGGCGGCAGAGGCTGTAGGCGCGCGGAACGTACGCGTGTTCGGGTCGGTAGCGCGCGGCGAGGAGACGCCAGAGTCGGATGTTGACCTTTTGGTCGATTTCTCCGCCGGGGAGCGCGGGCTGTTCCCGCTGCTGCGGCTGGCGGGTGAGATCGAGCTGCTGGTGGGCAGGCCGGTGGACGTCGCGGCGGTAGAGGTGATGGCTGGGCCGGTGCGCGAGAGGGCACTGGCCGAGGCGGTCCCGCTGTGACGCGGACTACGTCAGAGCGGCTTGCCGACATCCGCGACGCGGCGGAAAGGGCAAGCCGCGCGGTCGAGGCGCTGGAGCGGGCCGAGGGTGGCGGCACCGAGGATGACGCGCAGCTGGCCTTTGACGCACTACCGGCTGGTGGTGATCGGCGAGGCGGTTAAGGCACTGCCCTCGGACTTGCTCGCCCGGCAGCCTCAGGTTCCATGGCGAGAGATCGCGCGGCTGCGAGATCTGCTAGCCCATCATTACTACCGTGTAGACGCCCTCGTCATCCGCCGCACTGTCGAGACACCGCTGATCGAGCTCCGGGATGCGGCTGCCCGGCTCCTCATAGAGGAATCGAGCCCGGAATGACCCGCTGCCGATCACGTAGCGGAGGTTAGCTCCGGCTCAGGTACCGGTAGGACGCCAGGGACAGGGCGCGGCCCGCCGGGGGGACCACTCGCTTCAGCAGCCAGTGCGGCACGACCTGGTAACGCGGCACCGGGACAATCCTGCGGCCGCGCCTCACCGCGGCCAGCGCCTGCCGGGCCACGACATCCGGCGACGTGCCCCGCCGGGCGTACAGATCCACCGTGCGAGCTTGCCGTCCGGCCCACTCGCCGCGCATGGTGGAGGTCGCGACGATGGCGGTATTGATGACGCCCGGGCACAGCGCCGAGACCCGCACCCGCGTTCCGGCGAGCTCGACATCCAGGGCGTCGCTGAGCGCGACCACGGCGGCCTTCGTGGCCGAGTAGGCGCTCAGGCCGGCCGCCGGGACCAGCCCGGCCATCGACGCGGTGTTGACGATGTGCGCCGGGCCGTCCTGGGCCAGGAGCCGCGGCAGGAACGCATGCAGCCCGTGCACGACGCCCATGAGGTTGACGTCGATGAGCCGCCGCCAGTCGCCCAGCGGGGTATCGGCCACGCTGCCGGCGTGGCCGATGCCGGCGTTGTTGAACAGCAGGTGCACCGGGCCGTCCTGGAACGCCCGGTCGGCCAGGCGGGCCACTGCGCTGTCCCCGTTGACGTCGGCGGCATGCACGACGGCGCCCCGCTGCGCGAGCAGGGTCGCCAGCGACCGGCCGATTCCCGAGCCCGCGCCCGTGACGACCGCCGTCTTGCCGGACAGGTGGCTGGTGTCGATGGCCGGCGCGGTCAGCCGCCGGGCCGCGTCGGCCGCCCCGGCCGTCGCCGTCGCCCTCGCGATACCGCCGATCAGGGTCCGATTCATCAGCGTGATCAGCTCGCCGGGCGGGCCAGTGCTGCCGCCGGGCGGAACTCCAGCTCTTGCTGATCGACGGGACCGCGGAACAGCGCCGCGTCCCTGAAGTAGTGCTGCTGCAGCCGCCAGGGCGCCCGGTCGCCCTGCAGCGGCAGGGTGGCGCGGCCGCGCTCGAAGTAACCGGAGGTCATGTCAATGAGCGGCGAGGTCGCCATGCCGTCGGACGGCAGCCGCGGGGTGACGACCGCGTATCCCTTCTCGGCCATGAATGCCAGCATGCGGCTGACGTAGGAGGAGACCAGGTCGACCTTGAGCGTCCACGAGGCGTTGGTGTAGCCGATCGCGAAGGCCAGGTTCGGTACTCCCTCGAGCATCATGCCCTTGTAGGCGACGCGCTGCGGAACCAGGACCGGCTCCCCGTCGATGGTCAGCTCGATGCCGCCCAGGGGCAGCAGGTTCAGCCCGGTCGCCGTGACGATCACGTCGGCCTCCAGCTGCGCCCCGGAGCGGAGCTGCAGCCCGGCTGGGGTAATGACCTCGATGTGGTCGGTCACGACGTCGGCCTGGCCGGAGCTGATGGCCTTGAAGAAATCCCCGTCAGGGACCAGGCACATGCGCTGGTCCCAGGGCTCGTAGGCCGGGGAGAAGTGCTTGTCGGTGTCGTAGCCGGCGGGCAGACGCTTGAGCACGCCCCGGCGGAGCAGCGCTCGGGCCCGGGCCGGATGCTTGCGGCACAGCGTGTACACCGCCGTGGCGATCCGCGCGTTCTTCCACCGCACCGCCGCGTATGCGTGGCTCTCGGGGAGGACCTTGCGCAGCAGGCCCGCGAGGGGATCACGGGTCGGCAGCGCCATGACAAACGAGGGCGAGCGCTGCAGCATGGTCACCCGGGCCGCGGTCTGGGCCAGCGCGGGGACGAGCGTGACGGCGGTCGCGCCGCTGCCGATGACGACAACCCGCTGGCCGGCGACATCGAGATCCTCCGGCCAGTGCTGCGGATGCACCACCGGGCCGGCGAAGGTCTCCAGGCCGGGCCAGGTCGGCGTATAGCCCTGGTCGTACCGGTAGTAGCCCGAGCACAGGTAGAGGAAGCCGCACGTCAGCTCGGTGCGTGCGCCGGTGTCGGTGTGCTCGACCGTCACTGTCCAGCGGGCGTCCGCTCCGGACCACGCGGCCGCCGTGACGCGTGAGTGGTACCTGATGTGCTGGTCGATCCCGTGCGCCGTCGCTGTTTCCCGGATATAACGCCGGATCTCCTCGCCGCCGGCGATCGCCTCGGCCGCCGTCCAGGGACGGAAGGCGTAGCCGAGAGTGAACATGTCGGAGTCCGAGCGCACGCCGGGAAACCGGAACAGGTCCCAGGTCCCGCCGCTGGCGCCGCGGGCCTCGACGATGGCATACGACGTCCCCGGGGCCTCCAGCTGCAGGTGGCACGCAGCGCCGATCCCGGACAGGCCGGCGCCCACGATCAGCACGTCGACGTGCCCGGGGCCGGTCGTGTCATCGGTGCGGGCCGAGGTCGGGCTCAACGCTGCTCCTCACGCTGTCTGGGCCGCTGAGTGCCGTGCCGCTGAATCTGAGCCGCTGGCGACGGGCTCAGGATGGCATCCCCGGACGGACTGTTGCAACACTTTCTGCAGATGTATCATCCTTTCGGCATTGCCGCTCCTGAGGAGACCTCATGACCATGCTCGTCACGCCCAGCGACACCGATGTCGACGATGGCCCGGCAATCGCCGAGCTGCACCGGCTGCACGCCCTGCAGCGCCAGGCGTTCCTGGCCGACCCGTATCCGGACGCGGCCGAGCGCCAGGGCCACCTGATGGCCCTGGCCGGGATGGTGCTGAGCCACCGGGACGAGATCCGGGCGGCGATGAGCGCCGACTTCGCCGTGCACCCGGACCTGTTCACCGACCTGGTCGAGGTGCTCGGCGTCGCCGGGCGAGCGGCCTCCGCGATCGAGCAGCTCGACGCGTGGATGGCGCCGGATGAGCGCTACACGGACCCGGCCTTCTACGGGACGGCCAGGGCGAGCATCCGTTACCAGCCCAAGGGTGTCGTCGGCAACATCGTCCCGTGGAACTTCCCGTTCGACCTGTCGGTCGGCCCGCTGGTCGAGATGCTCGCGGCCGGTAACCGGGTGATCATCAAGCCGTCGGACTACACGCCTGCCTGCGCCGAGCTGCTGCGGCAGATGATCTCGCAGACCTTCCCTGCGGACCGGGTCGCGGTGTCGGTCGGCGGCCTGGCCCTGGCCAAGGAATTCCCCACACTGCGCTGGGACCACCTGCTCTACACCGGCAGCCCGGCGGTCGGCCGCGAGGTCGCGCGGGCCGCGGCCGAGAACCTGGTGCCGGTGACACTGGAGCTGGGCGGCAAGTGCCCGGCCATCCTGGCCGCTGACAGCGTCGACGCGCAGAGCGTGCGCGGCGTGATCGGCACCAAGCTCATCAAGAACGGCCAGATGTGCATCTCGGTCGACTACGCGCTGGTCCCGCGGGACCAGGTCGATGCCTTCGCCGCGCACGCCGAGGACTACCTGACCCGCGAGCTGCCGGACTACGCGGCGTCGGCCGACTGCACCGGCATCATCACCCAGCGGCACCTGGAGCGCATCGTCGCGATGGTGGACGAGGCCCGCGCCGCCGGGGCCCGGGTCGTCTCGCTGGGCGGCGAGAGCGACCCGGCGACCCGCCGGCTGCCGCTGGTGCTGGTGCTGGACCCGCCGAGCGGCCTGCGCATCATGCAGGAGGAGATCTTCGGGCCGATCCTGCCGGTCATCCCCTACGATGACCTCGACGAGGCGCTGGCCGGGGTGAACGCCGGCGAGCGCCCGCTGGGGCTGTACGTCTTCAGCCAGGACCCGCAGGTGGCCGAGCACGTGTGCTGCGGCAGACAACATCGGGGGGCGCGTGTGTCAACGTCTGCGCCGTCCAGGGCGCCCTGCCGTCGCTGGGCTTCGGCGGCGTCGGGCAGAGCGGCAGCGGCCGGCATCATGGGATCGAGGGGTTCCGGGAGTTCTCCAACCCGCGCGGCGTGGTCGTGCGCGGGACCGGTGACCTGGCCGACGCGTTCCTGCCCCCGTACGGGCCGGCCGCGCAGGCCATCGTGGACAGCGTGTTCAGCGCCGCCGCGTCAGCCGGCGACCCGGCCCCCGACAGTGCCGGAGCGGGGAATTAACGCCAGGGGGCGCCCGTGCCGTCCGGCAGCCTGACCCGCCTCCCGCCGCGAGCAGGCAGCCCGGCCGGCCCGCGGCCCAGCCGGGCGGTGGCGCTGGCCGCCCGGTGGGTCCACGACGGCAGGCGGCTGGACATGCAGGGCCTCGCCGACGAGCTGGGCGTGTCCCGGGCCACCCTGTTCCGCCGCGCGGGCGGCCGCGAGGCGCTGCTCAGCGAGGCCCTGTGGGTGCTCGCGCAGCGCACCCTGGCGGCGGCCGCGGCCCGGTGGGAGGCTGAGCGGCCAGACGGCGAGCTGCACACGCCGGGGACCGGCCGGCACGTCAACGCGATCGTGTCTGCGTCGGCGGGCCTGCGGCGGCTGCTGGATGACGAGCCGGCGCTGGCCCTGCGCGTGCTGACCAACCCGCGCGGCCTGGTGCAGACCGGGATCGTTGCCTTCGTCGAGGCTCTGCTGCGCTGCGACATCGAGGAATTCGGCCTGGTCACGCTCATCGAGCCGGACGCCCTCGCCTACGCCCTGGTCAGGCTGGGCGAGTCGTTCCTGTACGCGGACGTGCTCGCCGCCCGCAAGCCCGACGTCGCCACCGCGGACCGCCTGCAGCAGGCCCTAGTCGAGAGCACCGTTCCTAGTCACCTAGCAGGAGCGAGTCCTGCCTAGTGGGCGGCCCCGAACGGTCTTGGGTCGCCTGGTCGCCTGCCGTGGTCCGTCGGGGCCTTCCGGTCTTAGTGCCTGGTGGCTGCCGTGGGTCCGTCCGGGTGGCGGGTCTCCTGGTTTCGGTCCCGGTCTCCGGGTGGGTCTCGGAGCGTGCCTGGGTTGACTTAGCCCTTTCGGGCGCAGCCGCATCCGCTGGTGCGGGTAGGTTCCCTGACGCACGCCGGCGAGCCCGGAGGCCGAGTCCGCGTCTCCCGATCACGAATGCTGCCGCGTGGTGGCCGGTGAGCTTGGGGTGGTGCTGTTGCATGGGGGCGAGCCAGTGCTGCGCTCCCCAGCGGGAGGTGTAGGCAGGGTCCACCGCGATGACGGCCATGCCGGTGTTGCAGGCCATGTGGGTGAGCCGGTCACGGAACCGGGCGGTCGGGATGCCAGCGACCTGGTGTCGGAACGCTCGGCCCCGGCGTCCCCGCGAGGGCCGGTTGCCGGCGCGTTCGTGTCCCTGGCGGCGGGCGTCGCCGAAGTCGAGGTTCTCGATCACGACAGCACTGGCCCGGTGCTCGTGGGCGGTGGTGAGGATGCTGGTGATCGCGGCCCGCAGCCGCCCGTCCCTCGTGCTCGACGGCAGGCCCGCCCGTGGCAGGTCGATGGTGTACGGGACACCGGCCCGGTTGCCATCGGGGTCCAGCACCGCCACTGCGAGATGCCCGGCGTTCACGTCCACCGCGACGACGGTGCCCTGCCGGGCCTGCGCCAGCGTGACGGGCTCGATCGCTGGCGTCTTCCACGATGCGTCGAGGTACCAGCGCCCCCGTGCAGGGCCGAGGGAGATGTCATAGCGGATGGCCCCGGTCGCGGCCTGCGCGGCAACATCGCCGCCCCGGTAGGTGAACTCGACCGGGCAGGACAGCCGGTAGCGCCCGTTGGGCCGGTTGGCGAGACGCGCCAGCGGGGCGGGGAGCCTGATCTCCAGCCAGTTCTGGTCCGGGTTCCAGCGGATCGTTTCGTTGCCCCAGGTCTTGTCCTTCTCCCCGTCGGCGGTGATGAACAGCCGGGACGCGGCCCATCGTTCACGCCACCGGGCTTCGGTGAGATCGGCATCTGCGAGGTTGTTTCGCTTGCGCAGTAAGGCTTTCCCGCCCCGGCACACGCTCACCCGCCCGGTGCCCAGCTGCTGTTCGACTTCGGTCAGCCTGATGCGGAACGTCTGGATGCGGATGGTCTTGGCGTGCCGTTCGGCGGTGGTCAGGTACCCGTGCACCCGCCCGGCCCGCTTCCCCGCCGTCACCGCCAGCCGAGCCTCGATCCGCTTGATGCGGGCCACCAGGGAGCCGCGTTCGGCCAGCAGGTTGCGGTGGGCGAGCTGGTAGGCGTCCTCGCTTGTGCGGGTCAGCGCCCCGGCCCAGCGGGAGGACGACTTCGCGGTCAGCTCCTGCTTACGCACCTGCCGCGACCGCGCCCGCTGCTTCGCATCGAGCCTGCCTTCTGCGCACCGGGCTGCCAGGTCAGCCGACGCCAGCGAACCCAGGTAGCCGCCCACCTCGCGCAGCACGGCAGCGTCAATGCCGGACACGCGCAGCCGGGTCCGTACTCGTGTGCCTGCCGGCGGCGCGACCACGAACGGCTCGGTGATCTCCCGCAGCGCGCTCACACGGCACCGCCGGACGTCTGGCGCTTCACGGCCTGGGGCCCGATGTCCTGCTGCGCGCAGCCGAGAGCCTTCAACGCCCGGTTCCGCGCCGATCGGCGCCCGTAGAGCCTGGCGCAGAACGAGGTCAGCACCTCCACCATGTCGCGTACCAGGTCGCCGGTGACTTCGGAGTTGTCGAGTACCACCAGGCGGCGGTTATGCGCGGACAGGGCAGCCTCTACCAGTTCGGTGTTCATCCGCCCGAGCCGGTCTCGGTGCTCGACCACCACGACGGTCACCGCCGGGTCCGAGAGCAGCCTGCGTACCTTCGCCCGTGACCCGTTCATCCCGGACCCGACCTCGGCCTCCACCCGCGCCACCGGCAGTCCGGCTTTCGCCGCCCAGGCGGACAGCCGTGCTACCTGCCCGTCCAGGTCGGACTTCTGGTCATGTGAGGACACCCGCGCGTACAGGCCAGCGCCTTCGGTCTTCCGGGCCGCTCCCGCGGCGGTCTCCGGGGACACCAGGATGAGGCGTCCGACCTTCTGCACCGGGACCGGCAGCGTTCCCTCCCGGTACCAGCGGTAGGCGGTCTGCACATGGATGCCCTGCGCATGCGCCCACTCGGTCAGATTCACACGTTCAGCCTACTTTCTAGAACGTACGTACGCTAGCTAATACGCGCTCTGACTAGAGCAGTTAGCAACCCTGTCCTGAGGTGCTCATGAGCGCGGGAATTCTCGGCGGCATGCGCTGTAATCTCCCCGCCTTGGTAACGCGGAGGCCGTCAGGCGGGCAGCTTGCGGAAATCCCAGCTGGTGATCTTTCTCGGCGTCACTCGCAGCCAGGCATGCCGGTTGTCGTGCAGCATCTGGGCGCCGCCGAGGTACTTGCGCGCGAACTCCAGCTCCACTGGCGCCAGCTCGTCGTTGGGCTGCGCAGTCCGCGGCACGTCGCCGACGACCTCGACGGTCCCGCTGATCTCCACCCCGTGCAGCTCCCGGTAGTGATGCCCGGCGTCGACCAGGACGCTGATGCGCGGGTCCTGCCGCAGGTCGGCCCAGCGCCGGGAACCGATGATCGAGTACAGCCACAGGCAGGCGCCATCCCAGCCGAACCACAGCGCGGTCGCGTGCGGGCCGTCCGGCCCGATCGTCGCGACCCGGCAGGTATGTTCCGCGGCGAGGAACGCGTCGATCTCCCCCGCCGACATCGCGATCTTGCGGCCCCCCTTCTGCGGCTCCAGCTCAGCCATCGGCGCTCCTTCCGGTCGGGCGTACCCGGCCTGGCCGTCAGCGGCCCCCGGCCGCTGCCGGGACCATCATGCCTGGCCTGAGGATGCCAGGGCCTGCTTCAGGACCTGGAAGGTCTCGTGCTGGCTTGCTCCTAGCTGCTCGGCCGCCCGGGCATAGCTCGCGGCCGCGAGCCGGAGCCGGCTGGCGCGCTCACAGGGTGTCAGCGGCGGCGGCCGGGCGATGTAGGTGCCGTGCCTCCCGCGGGTGCTGATGACGCCGACCGCCTCGAGCTCGCGGTACGCCCGGCTCACCGTACCCGGCGCCAGGCCAAGGTCAGCCGCCAGCTGCCGGATGGTTGGCAGGCGCGTCCCGGACGGCAGCACGCCGCTGGCGGCCATGGCCGTGATCTGGGCCCGGATCTGCTCGTACGGGGGCAGCGCCGACTCCAGGTCGACGGAGAGAATCACGGTGGGCTACCGGAGGTCCGCCAGCGCCGCGGATCCTGGGGCGGCTCTCAGTGAGGATGAGGACCGCAGCCGCCAGGACGGCGTCCGGCTCTGGAGCCTGCTGCATGCTCAGGCGCTGCTGCGCGGGCCGGCCGGCGGCCCCGGCGACGCCGCCTGGATCGAGGATGACGGCCGGCGGCTGGCCGCCCGGCGCGCTGGGTGACCGGCGGCCCTTAGAGGCCGTGCTCGGCCAGCGTGTCCCGGGTGCGCTGGGCGTCCGGGGACCCGATGCCCTCGTGGATCGTCAGCGCCTGCCGCAGGCTACGGCGTCGGGCTCCGGGAGCCAGCCGCGGCGGAACAAGAGCGAAAGGAACCGATCGCCGTTACGTCCTGAACGGCGCCCGGTCGGCGGGCCGGCGCTGGGGCCCTGGTGCGTGATCGGCCGGCCGGTCGGGCTTCCGCGCGGCTGCAGGGCGCCCCCGCCTGCGCTGGGAGAACTGGGCCCGGACGAGCCCCGCTCCGGCCACTCGCGCCCGGCGGCCCAGCGAGACCGACGCCCGCCGGCTGAACACGTCGCAGCCGGACTCCTCGATCACGCTGAGGATGTCGGAGTACAGCGTGAGGGCGATGCGCAGGCAGTCCTGCGAGCTCGGGTGCACGAGCTCGATCCCGGCCGCGGCCGAGCGGTACAGAACGCGGGCCCGCTCGATCTCCAGCGCGATGAGATCCCGGACGGGCCGGGCCGTCGTCCCGGTGGCCCGGGCTCGTTCCAGCCGGCGGCGGTCGACGCCGCA